>Ga0074044_10000989_pt1 | contig 26141 bp, 20 predicted proteins | sample BogForMeECP23OM1_FD_94443 | JGI IMG/M metagenome (GOLD analysis project Ga0074044, IMG submission 94443) | Bog forest soil microbial communities from Calvert Island, British Columbia, Canada - Bog Forest MetaG ECP23OM1 | ecosystem: Environmental > Terrestrial > Soil > Wetlands ... | reverse complement strand
GCTACCCCTGCATAACACGAATTCCGATCGAGCCGAAACCGGCAAAATCGGGACGGGATGATCTTCATAGGGTACGTGGGAGTACGCGGCTTGAAAATATGGTGGAGCTAGTCGGGCTCGAACTATTCATTCGTGTTGATAAAACGTAGGTTATTGATTCTTATGTAGCCCAAAAGGCCAACAATGACACCATTCCCGAGTCTTGGGTACATTTTGGGTACAGTGACCTGCTTTCGCACCTGAAGCATCACAGGTCCTTCGAACCGCAATCGTTCTAACTTCCGGGTTGCCGACAGTCCGGAAGTTCGCCCGATCAGTCAACAGAAGCGCGTTTATCAGTACTGGTTTCAAACTAGCCTGTTCGTTACTCTCTTTAGTCGCGCATGAAATCACCGTTCCGTGAACCCGGTGCCCCCGGCTGTTAAGTGGGTTGGCTATTCTCACATTCGACCCATCTCGAATCGTTGGTTGCGGACGAAGGTTCAGCGATAAGCTCTTCGTATCTGGACATCAACGCCTGTCATACGCAGGCGCCAAGCACACAGCGCTTCACTGACGCCATAGCGACTTGCGATGTCCGCAGCGGACTGGCCCGCAGAACGTAGTTGAACGAGCCCATCTCGCGGCAATAGAAGCGAAGCAGCTAGCCAATCAGCTTCCTGTTCCTGATCGTCCGAATAATCGCTCAGCAGCAACAATCCGGTCTCTGAGACCTCAACACGCGCTGGAGTGTGGCATAACTCTACGTGGGCGAGTTCATGCATCAGATCATTGCGCTGCCGAGTGATAGCATGCGCCGGATTAAGAACGATTGCGAATGTACTATCGATCTGCAGGGTCATTGCGGACCAGCTGTCACCATCGACGACTGTAAGTTGGGAGACGGCTCGCGGGTGAAGTCCAAGCTGGCTGAAATCGAGAACTCGAACGTTCAGGCAGGCGGCGTAAGACCAAGGATCAATCGGTGCATTCGGTGGCAGTCCCAGAGCATTCCGGGCCGCAGCGGCGGATCGTTCCGCCTGCGCCTTGAATCCACGGCGCACGTTTACCGACCAACCAAGTCTTCGGCAGCGAGGATCGCTCTCTGAGCCGCAAGAATGAGTTCGCCGAGTGCCTTTGCGGTCTCCACCTGGACGGTCTTCTTCTTCTTGAAGTGAACGACAGCTCGGGGTTTCTTGGCGGCTTCGTTCGTTTCCATACCTAGGAATTCGCGCGGATCACGTCCGAGCCACTTGCATAGACTTGCGAAAGTCTGCAGGTCCGGCATGTGCCCGTTCTCCACTCTTGAATAAGTGGCTGGAGTCACGCCTGCGTCTAGCGCTGCGGCACGAACGCCGCGAATGCCTCTCTTTTTTGCCAGCAAACGACCGAAATCGTCGATCGTCAGAGCCATCGGACCTCCCGAGAAAAAAGTTATGCGCCCCTTGACGAGGGCAAACGAACATGTTCCACTGTCTTATATATAGGACATAATGTACTATTCACGATACGTCCTATGCATGATACACACGAGAATCATAACGCAAATTTGGAAGCACGCCAGCAAAAAGAGGGCGAAGGTTCCACTCAGGCACACATATCGGAACGAGTGCCTAAACGTGTACGGGTTAGGAAATGACGCGGATCTACACGAGACGAGAGTTCCGCGCAAGGAGAGGAAATGGCTTTTAACGAGTTAGCGGCTAGAGCTGATGCGTTGGACCTCATGCTGTTCGATGTCTGCGACAACCTGCAGCTTTCTCCGACTCAGCATCAGAAAGCGGAAGATCGCTACCACGCGATAGCGAAGGTGATTAGTGCGGCAAACAGCCCGTTCCCCCGCTGGGACTCGAATCTCTACCCGCAAGGCTCGATGCGCCTTCGGACCACAGTGAAGCCGACCGACACACCACATGATCTGGACCTGGTATGCGAGTTTGATGTGTCCCACGAACTCGTCAATCCGATGGCGCTACTGGACCACATGTTCAAGCTCTTCAGTGACCACGGCGTGTATGGCGGTATGGTCAAGAGGAAGAACCGATGTGTGCGAATCGAGTATAAGGACGAATTCTGGTTGGACATTCTTCCAGCGTGCCGCGATGACCACAACGGTGGAACCTGTGTTCAGGTTCCCGATCGTGACCGCCGCAGTTGGAAACCCAGCAATCCAGTCGCCTATGCGGTTTGGTTCAAGAATGCATCGCGCCGCATCATCGTAAAATTCAGCGATTCCCGCCGTGAATTGATTGTCGCCGAAGCCACTGTTGAACCGCTGCCCGCATTGCAGGCAACCGAAGAAAAGACAATGTTGCAACTCGTCGTTCAATTGCTCAAGCGGTGGCGTGATGTACACTACGCAAACTCTGAATACCCGCCGATCTCAATTGTCCTAACGACGTTAGCCGCCGACTTGTACAGCGGAGAACAGTCGATTTCGACGGCTCTGCTTGAGGTATTGAATGGAATCGTGGCGCGACTGGACGCAGCCCATGCCCAGGGGAGGAGACTGCAGGTACCGAATCCGGTTCACCCCATGGAGGACTTCAGTGAACGGTGGGACGCCTGTCCAGGAGCATACCTTGCGTTCAACGATGGCATCCGCAAATTCGCGACAGCCTGGCGAGAAGTTTGTTTGACGCACGGCAATCCGGGGAGGCTCGCGAAGGGTGTGTTTGGCCGCGTGATTGATGAGGCCATTTTGCGGGAGGCCAGAAACATGCAGGCAGACCGCAGCGGCTCCCTGCTGGGGGTTGCGACTATGGGATGTATTGTCCCTGCAACGGCAGCGGTGGTCCCCATGCTTCGCAATACGAACCATGGCGCGATCTAGTCTCCGGCACCAACCCGCTCAACTCACGGCGGCGCAACAAATTGGTCGGATGCGTACGAAGTTTCCCGGCTTGGCTGTCGCATTCAGGCGAAGCCGTATCATTTGGACCGGAGATTGGTGGCCGCATCCGTTGAGCGACACATACCGCATTCAGATCTCCTATACACTCGGGCGGCGTCCGCGCATCGCCATTTTGAGTCCGACGCTTAAGCTTGCGCCGGGTAAGACTCGGCTCCCACATGTTTATCCTGATGGGCAGATGGATATCTGTGTACACCGGCCCGAAGAGTGGATGCCGAGCAGTTTGATTGCGGATACGATCATGCCGTGGATATCACAGTGGCTGAGGTTCTATGAAGTCTGGCAACAAACCGGAAGCTGGGAAGGTGAAGGTACGCATCCCGAAGCAGAATCGCATCGGCAAGGCCCAACCTGACCCGACGAAGAGTCCGCGCTACTACGACCCGCAGACGCTTAAGCTCCTATGGGGACGAGCTGCTGGACGCTGCGCGATGCCCGATTGCCGCGTCGAGCTGTTCGTAACGGAAGACAATTATGATCCCGTTTGCGTGATAGGAGAGATGGGCCACATAGCTGCATCGAGCGATGCTGGACCACGAGCAAACATCGAGATCGATCTGCGGATTCGCGACAAGTACGAAAACCTCATTCTCCTCTGCCGCAACTGCCACCGGAAGGTGGACACATTAAAACAGCGCTACCCCCATGAGCGCCTGCTCGAAATCAAGGCGAGCCATGAGGCTTGGGTTCGCACGGCCCTTCCTGAGCGAGGATTCACTCATCTCCGCTGGAAAGTGCTGAAATTGCACGGCGACTTTCCATTCGATCCAACGACAATCGCCGAAGCATTGTCTCCGGATCACGAAGCTAGTGTCATGCAAATCAACGTGTCGGCAACGCGCGATTCTTGGGCTGCGATCCAAACGAGTATACAAACGCAGATACACGCCATGATTGAGACCAGCGACTCAGTCGCATCCCGTGTCGCCGTCTTTCCGCTCGCGCCGGTATCGGCTTGTATTTACGCAGGATACCTGCTGACGAATCGCCTAAACATCCGAGGCTTTCAGTATCATCGAGACCAGGCGACTTGGGCCTGGCCGAAAGATCCGCCGGCATTGACGATGCCTACAGTTGAGGATTCCGTAAAATCTGTAGATCCATCCGCGGAACTCTTCTTCCTGTTCGAGTTGACCGCGCCCATCGACGCCGTAGAGCTTCTGGAGGGGACGGCGGGAGATCGAGCGGTATATCGGTGTTCGGTTCCAGATCGGTCGACGGGCTGGCTGAAGAATAAGAGCCAGCTCGATGAATTGGCACGAAAGGCCCGGGAGATGTTCGAAGCCGCCGCGACTTGCTACCCTGGTTCCCAGCGCTGGCACATTCTCTACGCGGGCCCTGCTCCGGGCGGAGTGGTGGTCGGGCAACAGCTCAACCCGACCATGATTCCTAAGGTGCAGCTTTATGAATTCCAACGCCCGCGTCACATACCGAGCATCACGATTACTCCGCACGATTCCTCACTCACTCGTTGGACTCTGCGAAATACTGCTGCATCTGTGTGACAAGGTGCCGCTGAGTCCGAACGACGCCAATCAAGACGATCCCGCCAAAGCGACAGCCGAAATCGAGCGAGGTCACCCCCCAATGGTTCTCGCATTCAGGCGACAGATACCCATGCAGAACCGACTCGGTCCTACTCTGACGGAATTCATGCGTCACTTTCTTGGCGCGGAAGGTGAGGATGTACGTAAAGGGGACGTGTATGCGTCCATCAAGCGGCTGGTCACCGATGCCGAGACCGGGTCGGTGAATCTATTGATGACCCGAATGGAGCGGCTTTCGGTTCTTTACAGTCGAATTGCTACCTCAAATTTGGAACCGAATCTGCAATTCAGGAACTACTTCGAGCACTTTCGACGGTTGGATTTTGGCACCGTGTACCCGCTTCTCTTGGCTTTGTATGAGGACTACGAAGACGGACAGTTCACGGAGGAAGAATTCCTGAATGTTCTTCGGATACTGTTTTCTTTCATTATCCGTCGCATGGTGGTGGGCGTCCCATCGAATTCGCTTGCAGGACTATTCGTCGGATTGTGTAAGGTCAAGCCTGTCACCGAAACGCCGTCCGCGTGGTTGGCGTTGGCCCTCTGCTCCGAGGAGAAAAACCGGCGCTGGCCGAATGACAGCGAATTCTCAAAAGCCTGGACACACTCGGAGTTGTATGGAAGCCGAGCGTGTCCGGTCATTCTGGAAGCCATCGAAGCCCATTTTGAGCACCATGAAGCGGTGCAATTGGACCAGGCAACGGTTGAGCACGTCATGCCGCAGACCCTTTCCGCCGAATGGGAGTCCATGCTTGGTACCGACGCCATGGCCGTGCACTCGGAGTGGCTGCACACGATTGGCAACTTAACCCTCACTGGCTATAACCCCGAACTCAGCAATAAACCGTATAGCGAAAAGCGCACTGTTTACGGGCTCAGCCATTTTGAGCTTAACCGCTATTTCGGCAACGTTGAATTGTGGGGTCAGCCGATGATTGTGGACCGCGCGACAACTCTATTGAAGTCTGCGTTGCAGCTTTGGCCTCGCCCCACCGATGGTATTCCGAGTGCGAGTGAAACAGGTGAAACCATCAAGGGAGCTCCTGCCGCATTTCATAACGAATGTGTTCGGCGCGTCCAGGATCACTTGCGAATCCAATTGTCCAAACTCTCACAAACGAGATACGAATCCGGATCCAGTCACATTCGCATGGTCTGCGCTGTGTCGGCCGAGCACAGGGAGTCAAGCGGGATCCCCTATTATTGGTTCGCCCTGCATCGAAGCCAATTAGATTTCCTCAGCACGTCGGAGAAGTCATTTGTTTGCTTGGGCTGCGGCTCTGCCAGTTGCACGCTCCTGGTGCCATTGGAGGCGCTAAGGGGAAGTCTTGGATCACTTAGCGTCACGAAGAGCGATAGCAGGCATTACTGGCATATCGTCATTCAGAAGAAGGCCAGCCGTCTGGCTCTCAGGCTGCTTGGCGGCAGTGATGGCCTGGATCTGACGAATTACACTCTGGCAGAGATCCCGGTATCTTGATTCGCTTCTGGGTCTGGTGAATCGATGTGGACTCTTGGTTCGTTGATAACTTCGAAGGCGGCTAAAGAGTCAGTAAAGCGAGACGCGGAATACTGCCGGCGGAGATGCATGGGGAGGCAATCCCAGAACTTGATCCGACCGGGAGGGGCAATGTACTCCAATGGAAGATAGCCCGCCGTCCCGGTTATCTTCTGGACCAACTCTTCCATTCCGCGAAGGCCGCCAGCCCCAGGAACCTCAACGAAGAAATTGTCGAAACGAGGAACGATTCCGTCCTCCGTACGAAGCATCAGCGCAAGGCAATAGTTGGCTTTTAATCCTCCAAAAGTCCACCACCTTGTCCGGCCACTTTGAGCGTCCGTTTCCACTACCCGACCAGAGGTGCGGACAGCAAACGCCTCTGACCGAGCCGCATGAATCTCTGCGTGAGCTCGGCTGGACCAGAACGGATCTACTGACTCATCCAGTAATAAAGACCTGATGGTGCTGCAAAACACACTGCTGAGAGACCGGCTACCACCGAGCCACATTGATCGGCCAGGTGCTTCTATAGCACGCACATGAGCAATGGATCGCTCTTCATCCAGTCGGATCACTTCCCAGGCACGCCCCCCGAGTGAGATCACAACTGACTTTTTGCCTAATCCTACAAACGACAGGGGGTGAACCCACCCGAGCTCTTCGACGCCACAAACAACCTGGAACAGAGGAGGGGTATCGAAGACCGACATTAAGGGCATGAAGTTCTTCGCGCCATATAGCCGCTCTCCGTAGGGACCAATTCCCAGGATTCCGGAGTCTTGGAAGAGAATCCTCTGGTCCAACATGTGCGAGATCAGGTCCTCACTGATCTGAGCGTCCTGACTAAATGCCCGTCGTATGGTCGAATCATCAAATCGAATGGATGCGCCACCTTCCTGTCTGATGAGCGCCATGATTTGCTGTGCGGCTACTGGATATGGATCGGCAGGAGAGTGCAACGGTTCGACGTAGCCACTTCGCCAAAGGCGAATGAGCGCTGCTGAAGCTACCAAAGCGCCTCTGTGCGTGCAGAGAAAAACGCAATTCCTGCGGTTGCCAGGCCTGCGGCCTGTTCGCCCCAGGCGCTGCAAGAAGGAGGCGACAGTAGTTGGAGCTTCGAGCTGCAATACATGGTCGAGATCTCCCACATCGATCCCGAGTTCCAAAGTACTGGTGGCAACAATCACGCAATCGCGCGAGTCACGGAAAGCTCTTTCCGCTTGGCGCCTCTCGTCAGCACTAAGAGAGCTGTGACTGACAAAAGTATTCGTGCCACCGGCGCGAAGCAGGGACGCCAGATGTTCTGCTTGAGAGCGACTGTCAGAGAAAACAAGGCGCTTCTCCCCCCGATGCAACTGGGCAATCACCAGAGCGGCGTTGTCGATGTTACCAACGTAGTCGAGCGTGACATCCGCATCGGCGAGGCCTGCGGCAGGCGGTGAAACGACTCGCGATGGTTCGTCACCCCGTGTCATCCAAGAAAGAATCTCTTTTGGGTTCCCAATGGTGGCGGAGAGTCCGATTCGTTGCGGCTGGTGCCCGGACAGCACAGCGATTCGTTCGAGGACAGCGAGAAGGTGCCATCCTCGATCATCGGCCGCGAATGAATGGATCTCGTCGATGACCACTGCCCTTAGATTGCCAAAGAAGTACTTGCGATCACTCCGTCGAGAAATGAGAATCGCCTCAAGACTCTCAGGCGTCGTGAGCAGGATGTCTGGAGGATCTCGTAAGATGGCGGAACGCGCGGCGTGCCCCACGTCGCCATGCCACAATCCACATCGACGACCCACGAGTGAGCAGTAATACGAAAGCCGCTCTTCTAGGTTGTTCAGCAGGGCGCGAATAGGGCAAATGTACAGCACGCTCAGGCCGACCCATTCATCGCTTAATATTCGCGAAAGAACGGGCAAGACTGCGGCTTCAGTTTTGCCGCCGGCGGTCGGAGCAAGCAAAAGACAATGTTCCCCGTCGAGAATCGGGTCAATCGATTGCTGCTGCAAGGATCTCAGGTCCCGCCAGCCGAGGCTATTGACAACGTGATGCTGGATGCTCGGATGTAGGCGGTCGAATCCCATCACATCTTCAGTTTGATGTCGTCAACACCAAGTGCCATCGCGCCGGTAGAGGATGCCACGGCTCTCTCCTCAAGTGTCAATTCGGCGTCCGCAAGAGAAAGGCCATAATCCTTCCGTGGGTCGAAGTCTGGGAACTGCTCAATCCGATCAAGAACGTCAACGAGTTTCTTTAGGTAAAGGCGAGGCGCAAGACCGATCTTTCCGCCAAGCGCACCGACCATTGCGCGGGCAAAAGCCTCTAGATACCCGTCGCTCGCCAGTAGGCGAACACGCTCGGCAGCAGGTGATCCTTCTTCGAATAAATTACGGACTTTCTTTCCGACCTCTTCCAGACCCGACATGTCGAAGTTCCGGAGGCGAATCTGAATAGCCCGAGGATTGTCGAATTTGTCATCCGGCCCGAACTCCACGTGAATGCGCTGGGAGAGTGGGGGAAGGCGCTGAGCACCTTGCGGACCAGTGAAAAAGGCTGGAGTACCCGTAATCAGCAGATAAAGGCCGTGAAATCGACCGCCGTACAGCTCATCAATTAATTGCCGGAGAGCATTGAGACCTTTCTCGCGAATGTCACCCCGGACTCGCTGCAACGTCTCAACCTCATCGAGAACCACTAGCAGGCCTCCATAGCCTGCGTCTCGAAGGAGCACCAGCAGGCCTTGAAGAAAACTGAGCGCTCCGAAATGGTCCACATCACCCTTGATACCGGCGCGCCGCTTCGCGGATGCGGACACGTTCGGCTGCCCGGCTACCCACGCCAAAAGAGCTTCTGCCTCGGAGACGTTGCCCTCGGCTAAGGCCAATCGATATGCCCGCAAAGTAGCCGCAAATGCGGGAGCCAATTTCGTGATGGATGCAAGGCGCTTTTCCATCAGGTCGTTTGTTCGCTGCAATAGAACGGCCGGTTCGACTTGCTGGTTTCCGCTGTCCTGAAGGACATCTTCCTCAAGAGCGAAGAACCATGCATCTACGATGGACCGAAACGCGCCTTGCTCTTGGTCAGCCGTCGATAGTCTTTCCATCAAGCGTCTATAGACCGTTTCCAACCGATGAAGCGGCGTTTCGGTCTCACTGATCTGCACCTCGGCGACGGCAAACCCAGCGCGCTTGGCGCGCTCCTGAAGCCAACGAGCAAAAAACGTTTTGCCGCTGCCATATTCTCCTCGCACTGCCTTCAGAACTCCCGAACCAGATCTGACAGAATCCAGTTCCGTGTCGACCGCCACGGTGAAGCGATCCATCCCAACGGCAAGCAGATCGAGACCACGCCTCGGTACTGTACCCGCCCGGAGGGCATCAATCGTTTCGCGTCTTCGTTGGCGACTAACGGCCATCAGATTCACCGATGTCGAACTGTTCTCGCAGTAGTTGGAGGTTGAGCCGAACTGTCTGCGATGAATCAACGGAAAGCACGGGGTAGCCTTCAACATTCAGAATTCGCTGCAACGATGCTATCCAACCGTCTATCCGCAGACCCGATAATTCAAGCCGTTGGGCAAACACACTCTTCAACAATACAAAATTCCGATCTGCGAGAACCCTGAGCGATTTTTCCACTTGATCTTGCTTGAGTCGCCCTGCGAAAGTGGACATTTGTTCTGCGAAAACTCTGGATTCCAAGAAGGAAGTAACCCAATCGCAGCGACCGTCGGAAGATTCGAACAGAGGCATTGTATGCGGTTGGGAATCGCTTCTCTTGCCTGCCTTCGTGGTTTTTGGACGCTTAAATTGCGTCATGACATCGCCTTCGGACCACCAATCTGGCGGAGCCTCTTGCAGAATTTCCCAGCCATCGATCTCCATTAAGGCTGGAGCGAGAACGGCAAGAGGTGCAACGCATTCCTGACTCGTCAATCCGCCATGGTAGCCAAGTCGCCGATTCGCCGTATATCGGAGGCACTCGGAAGTCAGAGCAATCAAGCGATTGCCGTCCACCAGAACACGTGAACCTGTTACGAGCAGTTCGTCGGTAGAGGGAAAGGCCTCGTCATCGACAGGCCGCCACCGATCGGAGCTTTCCGTTTTGCGGTTTAACTTGGAACCGTGGTCGAGCACGTGGCCGTGATCGCTGGCTAAGATCACGATCCGTCCAGCATTCTTCGCTTCGCTGAGCAGGGCCCGCAAGATTGGAATGTCCAGTAATGTCCATCGAAACGAACGTTGTTCAGGACCACCAAGGGAATCGTCAATAACGTTCAAGACGACGCCAACGATCCTTCGCTCATTCTTGCCAACCGCGAGCCGAAGAGCCTCGCTTAGGTCGGCTCCACTGGAGCCCACTTCATCCTTGTGGAATAGCACAGGTTTATACGAGCGGAATTCCGCCAGTTCTTGGAAGCCCTTCTTCTCTAAGTTCTGTGCGCCAGTCACCAGCTCGCCGCACAAGAGGCTGCTCCGGGAGTAATTCGTCGCGGAAGGAATAACCGTAATCGCGCAACGATAGGCGGGCTTGTCTACCGGCGTCCATTCTTGCCAACCGTGAATGCGCAGGTCGCCGGCTAATTCCCGCCAGACCGGCAAACTCATGCCGTCCATAACAATGAAAAGGACGCCCGCTTGTGATGCCTTCGCCAGAGGAGCCACAATCGTGGACAGGACGTCTTCGATCATGAGTAGTCCAGAAACTTTGCCCGATGCGGCGTTCGATGTGAGCAGCTCTGAAAAGCGGCGGTTCTCTTCTTCCCTCCGCGACGTAACCCTGTCGAATAGTTTCCGATAGGAGCGGCTAATGCCTTCGAGTTCATCACCGCCTAGTACCTGGTGGCGCGCCCAATCGACCCAAGATCCGTCTATTTCGAAACTCCTAACCGAATCGAATAGATTGGAGGGCAAAGCATGCGATTGCTCTAGCCAACGCACTAGGCGCATTGCCATTTCTGCTCGTTCTCTTCGGCCTCGTAATTCCTCTAAGTATCGTGAGCCCTCGTGTGACACCACAGATGTATAGGCCTGTTGCAACTTTGGGGGGGGTCCACCGACTAGCTGCTCCGCGAAGATGTCAAGCCTCCGCTGGAATCCCAGGGGCGACCAGGGGCTCTCGATAGCTGCGTCAGTTGCACCAAGACTCTCAAGAATCTGGTCGGCGCGAGTAAGTTCCCTTCGGACGCGATCTATCTGCTGTTCCCGTGCTGCCCATTTTTCGGCAGCTTCATTCCACTGGCGGGCCAAAACATTGGGCAGGGGATGGTTTCCTGTAAACCGCTCCAGCCGACCCAGAGCGCGAGGGTCAGCGCCGCTTCCCGTCAGGGCTCCCAGTGCCAAACCCACAGCAATAGCGTCTTGTCCGTATCCGTCTGCAAGTGTTCGAAAGAGGATAGGGGCTAGATCGCCCACACTCAGTGAAAGCCAAGACACCAGCGGAGTCTGGAGTGCGTCCCCTAGTGCTTTCAACTTCGCGACGGCTCCGTCCGACGCTACCCAAGGCAAAAACTCAAGCAGATCCGGTTTCGCCGTACTCAAGCCCAGCCTGTTCTGCAGCACCACTTGCCAGATCAACTCAGGCGTAAGCACTCCGCTAGGTGCAACCGGCGGCTCACCGTCACCCAATGCCTCCGAGGCGACATCCGCCAGTGCCATAGATTGGCGGAGCACGGGATCAACCTGGCGAGCCTTGAATCGTTCAGCCAGCCCATTCCAAGGATCGACAGCTATTAACTGCTGTTTAAATAGGCGCGCCCTGACGTCATCCCCGATGGCAGTGGTGGAAAGCGGCGTGATCAGCACCAGGGGAACTGTAGAGTCCTCCGATAGATGTTGTCTCATTTCCAAAACAGAATCACATTGCCAAACGCGCCACTTCTCACTATCGATGCGAATTTCACTCGATCCCTGCCACCTGCTCTGACTCTGCACACCAATGGTCGGGCCGGGAGTCCACCTCCCCCGGATCAACTTAATTTGCGAAATCAGAGCCGATTCTTTCATTGGTCTATCTTGACTGCGCCTTTAACGATTCGCCACGTAAGCTCCAGTTCGGAATCTTCAGTCATTTCCTGGCATATTTCGTCGCTAAGAATCTGCCATTCTTTCTTCCCGGTGACTTTCCTCTGACCAGTCGAAACTTTGAGTCCCGGCCTCAAAGACGGACCCTGTGGAAGCACGGGCGTCAAACCCAGCTCGTTTTCTGCCGATGCAGGAACAACGGCGGGCGTCGACACGAGACGCGGGGTGTCCAACAACAATCTCATCGAATCATCGAGCCACCGGTCGACCACACTGTCGAGCGCGGTCGCGTGTTCATCGGCTCGTAACGCGTCTTGAAGTTGCTGGCAAAGAAGTTTCGCTACCCCCGCTCTAGGCTCATCTTGGACCTGGGTGAGTTTTTGAAACACGTCAAGGCGAATCTGATCCAAAGCCCGATGTGCCTTGGCGGACTGCTTGAACACTTCGCCAATGGCGGATGGAGCAGTGATTTGTGCAGTCTGAATGGCGTCAAAAGTGTCTGCGGGTTTCTTCGATCGCTGAACGGCTTGGCACAAAGCATTCGTCGCCGCAGCAGTCTTGTATCGAGGAACCTCCGTTTCAACCCCTATTACTGCTTGCAAGATCGTACGCAATTTTGCAAGATAGTTCGAAACATCAGGCCCGAACTGCTTGCACAGTCCAGCCACCTGATCATGAAGCTTCTGAAGATTCGCAAGTGTGGGTAGAGCCGGAACGGTCACGCCAAAGAAATAGCCGGCCCGTTCGCAAATCTGATCCCAGTCCTTCTGTGATGGTAGCTTCTGGCGCTCCAATACAATGTCATCGCGAAGACTGGTTAATGATTCCGGCATGGGAATGCCTTGCAGCGTCAACATCCGGTTTGCTTGTCGCGCGTAAGTAAGGATTACTAGATTTTCGAGTGTTTCTGGGAGCCCCATCGAGTTCGGTTCATTCATCCACTGTCGAATCTGGCCAACGGTTGCGGCTTTCGTGGGCAGTTGCGCTTCTCGGGGATCAAAACGATCGAACCAAACGGTATTCACCGCCAAGAACTGCTCACCTACATGTGCCAGTTCGAGCGGGTCGAGTAGTGGGCGAAGCTTCTTGCGGACATCCCTGTCGATCGCGACCCGACCGTCTGGCGCTTCCAGAGCCTCGCGAACTTTCTCGAAGGCCTGCTGAACCAACCCCGCTGTAAGACGCAACTCGTCCTTGCTGAATTTAGGATGCGCCGGATACTGCCCGTCGAGGCCTTGCTCAATCAAATTGTCCAATGCCGCTCGTAAGTCTGCCGCCGCGGGAGGACGAATTGGAATGGTCGCATCGAGTGACTGGAACTGCTGCTCTTTCTCAAGTTGCAGAGAGTCATCGAGGATCCCTGGTTCTGGATTCATTACACCATAAGCCATGCGCAGCGCTCGCCGAAGTTGCTCACGAAGCTGATCTCGATGATTTATTAGTTCAGTCTTCGCTTCGGCACGATCGCTCTGCGATAAGTGCGAACTATATTGCCGCAGCCGATCATCGTTTGAAAGCAAGTGTTCCAGTACCACAAACCGGCCCAACTGTGTTTGAATTCCGGCGGAGAAGAACGACGGGAGCCAGGCGATCGTCTTGGACTTAACGCCGGTCGCACGGAAGCGTTCTAGGCGTGAAAGGTCGTCAAAAGCGGTGTGATGGTCACGATCGAACGGAAAATCGATTAGCACACGCCAATCGTCCCCATCGGACCGCAGAGTGGAATCATCAGCTTCCCACACGCTTGCAAAGCGAATTTCTGCTTCACGCGCGGTCGCACGCCAGGTCATCTTGTGCTGAATTTGAAACGTATTCTCGTAGTCAATACCCAGTTCCTCAAACAGGAGTTGACGAATCTTCTGAAGACGGTTCCCCGTGTTGTCCTCGTGCTGAGCGTTCGCAATTATTTCACCGGTATCGACCCCAGAAAGTTGGAGGCTGATCACTGGGTCCGGACCTAAACCGAGTCACTTTACCGAGATATGGTGGAAGTTGTGCTGTCAGGTTTTGCGCGTTCTTATGAGGCGATTCGACGAAAGATGAAACCCGGGGATGACCGCACCGGGCGAATGGACAACTTGGTAGAACAAGTACGGGGGCTGGCAACCGATCTGCGACTAGATCCGTCCGACGCCGAAAGATTGTTTTCTCAGGGAGAGGACGGGGACCGAGTTGTGGGTCTCGGAATCGCCCAGGCAAACCCAAAACCGGAAACCATCTCTCTGGCGATTGAGGCTATAGGCATGGCTCGGACTCCTTTTGAGCAATTTCACGGCCTTGTTCTCGCGAATTCCTTCGAACAGCTTTCCGAGAGCGTGCAAGTAGAACTAGGCGTAGCGCTGTTATCTCCCAGAGGTGTCCCAATTCATAAATCGGACCCATCCCGGACGCGACTCCGGGATCGCTTGTTGAAGAGGTGGCCGGGAGCCTCCGGGGAAAGCCGCTCGGCGCCTAGTTGAGAAGTTGAGACCAGCCCGGAGCTGTGCTGCTCTACGACGGGCGGCTCATTACCCTCTCAGCTTGCCCCCATATTGTCAGGCTTTCATGGTTTTCTTAGGTGTACAGAGCCATAATGCGCCACTTGTCCGAAATCCGCTCCCAGCAAACGCCCGCGATAGTCTGTAGTGCTCAAATGGCGGACAGTCGATCCTGCTTTCCGCCGTTCCTTTAGCACGTAACACAACTTCCACATTCTGTCCGGGCTGGATCTCCCCCAACGGGTGAACATACACAGACAACATTGAGAATGAATTGTTCCTCTAGTACCAATTTAGTGGTAAGTTCAGGGTTCTCCCCCTGAAACACCCGTAGAGAAATGATTGCTCTGGAACGTCATATCGAAGCAGAGCAGCCGCATCGCTCGTTACTAATGAGTTATTGCAGTGGCCTGTCTTTTTTTGAACATTTCATTCTCTCCCGGCTCCAAACAGCGGGGGATGGCGCAGTGACCGTGCTGGTAGATGCTGCCGACTACGAGAACTCGTTCTCAGACGCTATAGAACGCGCAGGCATAGATTACAGATTGGAGCCTGTGCGCCTCTCAAGGCGGTTCCATCCAAAGTTATACCTGTTCACGAAGAGTGATACTGCAACTCTTTTTGTAGCGAGCGCAAATCTCACAAAGTCAGGATTCAGGCGAAACGCTGAAATTGTTGATCGCCTAGTAGTCTCGCCGAAGTTGGTCGGGGATGCCCGTGCGCTCCTTCAATATGCGGAGCTCCTTGAGTCGCTTTCTGCTCTTTACGCTCACTTCTCTAAGTCGGTACAGTACGAGCTTGCACGAACGGTAGAGTTCATTCGACATCTCACTCACAATGCTCAAGTAGAAACGGTCGGCCCGGTCGGTCCCTTATTTCTTCACAATGCGACCACACCGCTGCTGCATCAGGTAATGTCATTCATTCCGGGAAAGGACATCAATGAGGTTGTACTCATTTCTCCGTATTTTGACCCCGGCTGTGTCGCAATTCGAGACTTGGCAACAGCATGTCCGAACGCGTGCTTCCGAATAATCAGAGCGGATGAGGATGGCAATCTAAACGGAGCGGCTCTGAAATCGCTAAAGGAGCGATTGACAGTCGAGACTTTCCTCGGATACGGCAAAGGAAATCGCGCTCTCCACGGTAAGGTGGCAATCTTCAGAGGTTCTATAACCAGTTGGGTTATCACGGGGAGCGCGAATCTAACCTCATCTGCGTGGCTTCGACCCGCATTTGCAAACGAGGCTGGGAACCTCGAAGCGGTGGTACTCCGAGGAGGCACGGACCTCGGCACCGAACTTGCAGCACATTTACGCACGCGCAAAGTCGCAATCGATGCATTGCACTACCTACATGTCAAAACTCCCGAAACTGATTTCGGGCGCGACCTGGTCGTGCATGATGCGGTTCTCAAACGGGGTTTTCTGACCATTACAGGTGTTCTACTTCATCGAAGAGCTGGGCAATACCGTGTCTCCGTTGCCGTGGAGCAAAACGGTCTCAGAACGGATCTCTCCTCGGAAGCTTCGCAGGATGACACAAAACTAAGAATTGTCGCTAGAGTGTCGGGCAAGGCAATCTCAGATTCAGAGAATTCTTGCGTAGTTACGGTACAACTTCGGTGGACGAACGGTACAACCAGCGAGGCGCGGCGATGGATTTCCCGCCCAGACTTGCTGATTCTGCCGGCATCGGAGCGCCGGACTCGGAGCTCAGTCCGATCAGTGTGTCAGCAGCTATTTGCCGACGCAGAGGGACAAATCATCCTAAATGCCATCGGCAAGTTCATAAGCGATATCGGAGAGCTGGCGATCGAGGGCGATTCCATTAATAGCAGCGGAAACGCCAAGCAGCAGGACAAACCAAGAACCGCGAAGCCAGATCAATCCGAGATTTCTCTTGACGGCTTTTTGACCAATGACCTTGAGGTCAAATCTTTTGGAAGATCGCATCGGCAACATGCCGCAACATTAATGGAGCAACTTGCTTCAGCGTTGCGGCGAATTATTGTGGAACCAACAGATGACCTACCCGATGATGAAGAGCCTGAAGTTGGTCAAGTTCCAAAAGATGAGGCCCCTCCCCACAAGAATCCGACCGAAAAAGAGAATAAGCGTCAGCAGGCCTCCGAACTTGTTGAGGAGGTTCTTGGCGATGTAGTGCAGGCGGTCGATAAGGCACATTTGGCACCGCTGCACCCATCCGCCATCCCTTTTGTGATCAAAGTTCCTGAAGCAATCGGCGCCTTCGGACTATTTCGCCTACGCGTCAATTCCGTGCTAGAGCAATCCGTCGCAAACGACTTTTCCTACAATCTTCGGAGAATGCTGGTCTCAGCGTTGAGTATTGATGGAGTCATGTGCGGGGGAACGTTTGGATGGTTAGTACGAGCTTGGTGTTATCCAGACACACATGATGAATTGCTGCGCTGTGTTTTGAACGAGGATTACTGGGCGAATCTAAGGGCTTTTACAGCTGCAGCTGTTTCACTTGGCGAGATTGGCATAGCTGAGGACGCCCAGATGCAGTCGGTTATGGCTGGCGTAGCGCTCATAACAGGCGCTGAATTCCTAGACGATGACAAACGGGCAAAGGTCTCCACTTTGTTGGATCATCTCGTGAATTCATCGTCGGGAAAGCTTGAGCGAAAGGGTCTTGACACGGTTCTCACGCCAATGATTTACCAGAATGCGCTCGCTTTGCGCAGTGCCCCGCGATGGGTATACCTACATCGTCTGCATACCGCGGCCACACCACAGGAATACGATGAGGCAACCACACAATTGGAATCTCTCGCTCCAAGTCTATTGCTCGCGTATAAACGAATGCGCAGTCGCTATTCAGACCCTCTTGCTTACTTGCGAGGTGGAGAGGGGACTCACGCAGCCTATTGTTCCTATGACAATCTCCGGTTGACCAACGCGCTGTTAAATCGCGTTCGGGCTGTTAACTCTGACTTCGTTGTCTGTGATTCGTGCCACCGACTTTTGGTACCGTACGACTTCGCTGATCCTAGGACGACGGCGATATTAGAGCACTTCTTTCCCGCATTCTCACAGGCGGCTGTATGAGTGAGTTTCCTGGATGGACAGAATATCAACCAACTGACGAAGACCATCAAGGGGTCTATCCGCTCGGCCTCGAGGCTGTCGGGAGCTATATTGTTGGCCATTATCTACTGCCCGGAATAACTGACGCGACCCGACATATCCGGTATTACTCATTCTTTTCCTGGGTGTTCTGGACGTTCTTCCAGGAGCTACGAAGACAGGGACGCACAACCTACAAACGTGATGAGTTTTTCAACTGGCTCGTACGGCTCGAGAACGTGTTGCGCGCGGCTACGCTAGACACGGATCGGAAGTTCATCGGTTTGATTGGCCGTAGTAAGGCATTGACATTGGAAGATGCAAAAAACGGAAAGCTCAGGATTGATCAGGAGGTGGCAGCCTCTGGATTTGTTCCTGCCGCTTATAGTGCGTCGTTCGCGGCATTACACTGCGGGCAGTATAACGGAAAACGTGCCCACCTGACCCCTCGCGGTGAAGCCTTAGGGTTGGCATTTAATGCTCAATTCGCAGGTCAAAACGGCAAAGCTGATGTACTACGCCCCGTTCTCTCGAAAAGCTCGCACATCAGCGTGAAGACGATCAAAGACATTGAAGACGAAATCCGAATCCGCCCTGTATCACCCGATGAGAACGAACATCCATTGTTGATGGATATGCTTTTGTCGATCGCGAGTGAACCAGATGGCAACGAAAACGAATTGCATCTGGCAAGGTCTCGGACATTGGGTTTGATTTTAGAAATGATTGATTACGGAAACGGAACAATCGCAGAGCCAGACGATTTTCATCGGATATTCGCCTGCGGACGCCTAAAGGGACACCCGAAGTTCAGTCCTTCCAGCGAATTCGCGCGTGAGTGTGAGATCTGGAAGCGCTATCAGGAAAGGCAGTTTCAAAAGCTTGGGCTTTACGGTTTGTGGCACGAAATTCTTGACTTCTTATCAACACGGCCCCGCCAGACGGCTCCAACGTCAGAAATCGTCACGCATATGCTCACGCACTATGAGCGATCCTCTTTTCTGAAATCATGGGTTGGAGAAAGTAGTCTCTCGAAATCCGTCGCCAAAGCAGACCGAAACATTCTGGACCACGTCGGCGATCACTCCAAACTGGGTGCTGCAGCATGGTCTGTTAATGAACATCTCCATTCAGCCGCCAGCGTTGCCGATCGCGTGGGCAGTTCGGTCGTGCTGCTGCTCATGGCACCTCATTTCTGGAGTGACAGCCCGAACGATTTGCCCCACCGGCAGTTGCACAATCTGGGGGGCCGAACTCGCCTATGCCTATCTATATTTGCGGACGACGTGCACTCGCGCCAAAACGACACTATGGCGCAGTTCCTGTTTTGGGTGATTGAATCGTGTGTGCTCGCTCAATCTAGTCGCATCGCGCTTGACAAGCTGGCGCGCGGAGATTTTAGGTTTTTCGTTATGCGGGATGAGTCTGGCTATCGGCTAATTAAGGCTCAAGACAGAAAGCAGTCGCTCAGTTTCGATGCTTCTCGCCTATTTGGGGCTATAAGCCTTCTTCGGAGTCTATGTCTTATTCGGGAGGATGAAGGGCTGCGCTTAACATCAAGTGGCCGGAACACACTGAAGAAGCTGCGAATTCGACACGAGGCAACAGCAACATGACCATTTTCTTAGCGGAGCATTCCCGCGCGGCACGCGATCAATGCAACGCTTCAGCGCGTCGGTGTAAACGGCAGCGAACGATGGATGCGCACACAGGGTCGGCCACGGGTATATCCTCGGGCTACCAGTTGCCGCCTGCCTGACGTGGCAAGGACGAATGCTGGAAAACAACGGCATTGTGCCGAAATTCCCATGTAGAACTCTCTCGTAACGCACTAAAGGACAAAGGACGGTAGAGACACGCAACTTGAAACCGCAATCAAAGGAAACCGTTCTTCATTTTGCTTCTTGGTCGCGTTCCGGTCGCTGACTTTCTCGTTCGAATTCGGCAAGCTCTTGCTTGAGTGCCTCTTTGATGCTGTCCGGACCCGAAGGCCGAACCTCAAATATTGCACGGGTTTTTCCATCACGCAGCAAGCCTCCGAATTCTGAATTGATCCAACTTGCCAACTTGCGAACTGCAGCGCGAGGCAATCCGAATTTGTCCCCAACAACATTCCCTTCGGCGTTGCGTTTCATTGAAGGAGGCGCCATCTCTCCCTTCAAAACAGTTTTTCCTTCCGGCCCATCAATTGGCTGAAAGCCCCATCCATTCAGCAGATTCCTAGGATCCGGGTTGTCCTCATGGACGTGCGTAATAACTGTGTCCCCGCGGTACCAGGGACGTTCATTCGCAATCAAACTACACAATACAAACCCGGTGAGAGTGGTACCGATTCCGAGGTTTTGAACGTCGTTCCCAACAATGAGACCTCCGAACTCCCATTCCCTCTTTCTTTCTTCCAGAGTGGCATAAGCCATTGCGACCAAAGCACCTGATTCAGCATTGCGGACACCAAATAACTCGCCACTGTTTGCGAACTCTTGAATTTCACCTTCACTTCTCGGCATCATGTGGGGGTCAGTCGATGCTACGCTCTGAAAAAAAGCGAATGCTTCAGCGGCCGCGGTGTCAGGAATTTGAGTGAAGATATAAGCGGGAACAGCCTTGGGCGCAGCTTCCATGACGCGTCAATAGTAGCAGAGACTGGAAGTCCAACTGCGCCCAAGGGAACTGTTCTAATAGTTTCCGTGACCCTTTGCTGCGTAAGTTCCCGCAGCAGCACCCATGGATGATCCGCCGAACGAAGATCGTGTAGCTGTCTGCAGGCGGCGAACTCTAGCGGTCAACTGTTCAGAAATCCATTTAGCTGCGGCTTTCCGAATTGCCACATGCGGAGTGGTACGCCCGTTAATCCACCGATTCAACGTCGGACGGCTGATCGAGAGCGAGTTGGCAATTTCGGAATCCGACATTTCCAATAGAACTTGCGCGTCATGCATCAAGGTTTGAAAAACCTGATCGTCTTCTAACTTTGCAGCTTCCAAGTGTCGACTGAACTCTCGAAACTGATCAATACGATCCTTAACACCTAATTCCGCTGTGACCATTTCATCACCTCAGTACACTATGCACCATACCGCAAGACCTAGACGGTTGTCAAATATAAATATATAATATTTGTTTACATACACTTAGCACAATGCAATTCTTGAGTGTGCTGTGCAAGATGCACACTTCTAAAGTGCGGCATCTGTCTCACGAACCGGATTCAGCCATCGCGTCAGAGGTGTCACCTCCTTCGTTGCGGACCGACAAAATCATCTTAGCCGAGGCTCAAGACTGCTAAAAAATGGAATTACTAGCGAATAAAACGCGAATATGTTACGTTCTGATGTGTGGCTTTCCGGACCTGCACTGTTGCGATCAAAGATGTTCAGGACATTGAACACTCGATCGAGGTGACCGCCGAAACCCTTTATGAAGCAATTGCCAGTGCCCTGGCAGCTTTGCAGAAGGATGTCTGGGTGGATGAGATCGGACAGAGATTTACAACAGTGAAGGTTCTTGTCCAGTAGCCGACAGTAAAACACGAAGTCAAGATGAAGGACTTCCTTTCCTGGCTTAGACGTCAAGGACGTTCTCCTGCAGAGGTTATGCTGAAGCAAAAACTGGAGAGAATTCTGGGCAAAAGCAATTTGAAGGTCTAACTAGAAGTGGGCCGAGCATTGTGTGTCTTTAGCGGCTAGAACCCTCGACCGGTTCATGTGAGAGTTTAGGCTGCTGTTCTGCCCCTGCGGAACGGGTTTTCGCATCATTGGAGTGCGTGACGGCCGCTCCCAGTGTGAATGTGTTCTTTCCTTGAAGCATCGATGATGGGATGAAACCAACCAGCATCATTGCGCTGAACAATCCCCATACAAGTGCGACGAGAATCCTCTGGGGGAACCTCCAAATCCGCTCGTGCGTGGGACTTGAACGATGTTTTTTCCGACCTGGCAGCCGTATGAGGACGGTAACGTCTTGCTCTCTGATTGCCAAATGAATTGCCTATACGACTCGTTGCTCATCGCCGATGACTTGCGAGCCAACCAGCTTTAGCCACGCTTTTTCGTGCCGACTCTTGAGGCTCCATTCCTCCATACCGCCGCTTGGAGCGGCCTCCTTGATTTCGGAAGCACTCAGCGCCACGTCGTATCGGTTCGCGAACAACACCACTGAAGATCCGCCCGGATTCTGGGTGCTGGGATAGAAGATACCTTCAACCCCCGCTCCGTCTACGTGAAACACGGTGCGAAACCATTCAGTAACTACCTGTGTCGGTACATAATCAATATGCTCCCGGTCTCCTGGCTCGACTTTTGCAGCCAAACTCTTGACGAAACTGTGTAGAAATGAAAGGTGGTATCTGTTCCTTTCGTCCGAATCGGTTTGCCTCTCGAAGAAACCGAAACGCTTTGGCAGCGTTGTGAGATCGAGAACCATGGCATCTCGCATCGTGCGGAAAGTCCCGACAGCTATACCGACCTTCGGATTATCATCGATCTCCGCCACAGCCGTTTTTGGGGCGTCACTGCCGTAGAACATAACGATACCGGCCGGACTCATCCGATTAGACTTGATTGCCCGCTCCTGCGGGGGAGGAGCGAAATCATATGACGTTTTCAGAACCTTGCCAGCTTCAATCTGTCTAGCCCGATATATCAGCGTTCCTTCTCGCAAAATCTTGACGAGCCCAAGGCTTCGAACTGTCTCACCGATGAATTTCAGAAGGGCCGCCGGAACCAAATACTCCCGATCCTCGAATTCGGCATTCCTTTGAAAAAAGAAATAACGTCGGGAGTGTTTAATGAATTCGCTAAATCGTTCCCAACTCGAAACTAGAAGCTCATCTTCCCTCAACGAATAGGGATTGCGCTCGCACCAGGGCTCGTCGCCGAAGCAATCAACGATTATGTCGAGCAACTTTCCATCGTCGTTTGGCAGATCCAGCCCGACGCACTCTACCATGTCACGGCTGTCCCAGTGTGCGCCTTGATATCCACCCTCAGCACTCTCATAACTCAGAACCTCCACCGCTCTCTGATATTCCCTCTCCACCGCCTCCAAAATGAACTCGATAACTTCAACAAGCGGTGCCGCTATATTTGTGCTTTCGCTCTCTCGGGCACAGAAGTCGCACTCGGTTGAGTTAGCGGTTTCTTCGATGAACGCCTTGATATGCTTGTCACGGAAGCAACCCGCACAAACAAAATGGCCCTCGGCAGGCGTGGTTGAAGCAAAATCCGAATCGTCGTAGTCGCCCATCGCGCGATAAGTATATCTGGGCGCCCAGACGATTCTGTTAGATCACTGGCTCAACCTGGTCGGTGCCATCCATGATGTCGGTGTTTCGCCAGGGCCGGTCTTGCGGAGCACATCGCTGCGAAGAAAATCCAGAGCGGGCAGCTGTTTGGTGTCCGTTAGACCCGCGAATCCGGAACCAGCAGATCGCAAGGTGCCGACGATGGTGTGGTGAAAATCGAAGATGAGCTTGTATTGCAGCAAATCGTCCGAGTCGTTGGTGCCGACATTGATAGCGCTGTCCCATTGCTGGGTCGAGCTTCCGGGGGCGAGTCTGGCCAGAATGGCTGTCCCGAGCGGGTTTTCGGCAGCAACGAATCGAAACTTTTTCTCGCACTTGAAGAAACTTTACATAGCCGACTGGGTTCTAAGCTCATAACCACTCGTCGATTCACGAACAGATGGCAGCACGAAACTCTTGGTGTCACCCAACTCTTGAACGGGGCGTCGAGCAGTGTTCCCCCTTGTCGAAATTCGGCACCTGAACGCGGTCGTTGTCTTGGCCGAAGAGCTGAACTTCACGAAGGCTGCCCAAAGACTGCACATTTCGCAGCCCGCTCTCAGCAAGCAGATTACCGATCTCGAAGCAGAGTACGACATCCACCTCTTCATGCGTGAAAAGGGACGGGTTATGGATCTGACGGACGCCGGAAGGGCGTTCGTGGCAGACGCCCGCGTTGCGGTTTTCCGAGCCGAAAGAGCCCTCCATTCTGCTCGTGCCGCCAGCGAGGGATATGACAGGGTATTGATCGTCGGACACTCGTCCCACGCGGACCAGGCCTGGTTGTCAGCTATTCTCGCGATTCGACTGCCCTCGTACCCAAGACTCAAGATTCGCTTCGCGACCCGATTCGGTAGTGAACTGGTGCGAGGCGTATTGACAGGAGAACTCAACCTCGCACTCGTAACGGCCCCGCCGCCAGACCCAACCATCACGGCTGTGCCGTTTGCTTCGGCCCCTGTATACGCTGCTCTTCCCCTGGATCATCCGGGCGTGCACAAAAAAGAGATGTTCCTGCAAGATCTCTCAAGGGATGAGTGGATTCTTTGCGTGAGAGACGCCAGTCCGATGGTTCACGATGCCATCATGGAAACGGCGCGAGCTCGGTCCATCGCACCGAAGGATGCCCACGGTATTCACACGGCGGACCAGGGAATTTACCTCGTGTCCGAACATGTTGGCGTCGCCATTCTCGCCGAGCCGACAACGCCCAAGACAAACGGTAAGGGCGTTGTGATAAAACCCCTTTCCGACAAGTCGCTGCAGTTTCAGACCTGCTTGGTGATGAGCAAAGATGACGATTCGCGCTTAACAAACGAATTCGCACGTGCATTTCTCCGCCGATACGCTCCGCAGCGAATTCCGCCGAAGCAAATGAATTTGCCTCTCTCCGAAGCGAATGGGCCAGATAGAGCTTCAGCTCGCGATGCGTAGTTGTCGGTGGACCCTTAACATGACCGTTTCCGGGATGCGCAGCGTTCTGTATCCGCGCCTGAACCGTGTCTCAGATCTTCCCCAGCACAGCACGCCCGGCTCGTGCTCAAACATGCGGCGAATTGTCTTCTCGCTGAGATCCCACAGTTTGGCAACTTCGGCGATTGAGTAGTGCTTCTCTCTGGAGAGATCGATTGATGTCACTTGCGCGATAGGCGCGCCGAAGGCGGAAGAATAGCTGGCTGGTTTCCGAGCGAACCTCGACATGGGAATACCCTTGCTCCGCTCAAAGGCTGGATTTGGCGAACGCAATCGGACCTCTGTGCGCCAAAACCCTTGCCCACAGCGCCATTGCAAATGTTAACTACTTTGGTTCATGTCGGTTCAAATGTCCAATAACTTTTTGGTCACGCACTATTCCGTGCGGTTATACCTCCGCACAAAATCGGTGTTCACTCGGTAGGGCTCAGTTGACTTGGGCCAGGGCAGGCTTTGATCTGGTCGGAGGAACACCTTGCGAATTCGCAGTTTCCACCCCTGAATCGTCCCATGCTAGGCGGGCGTAGATTTCCAACTGTTGCTGGCGTTCTTTCACGAATGGCGCATAGTGTTTCTCCGTAACTTTGACGCTGCTGTGCCCCAATAGTAGGGACACACGGTCAATCGGCACTCCCCTGTTCAGCAGCTCGACCGCGAATGTATCGCGGAACATGTGAGCGTGGCACCGTTTCGGAGTTCCGTCCGGCCGGTGAATCTTTGCGATTTCAAAAAGACGCGTAAGCGAACGGCGCCAGCCCTTGCAGGCGGTCTGTGGATCGCCGTTCCCTGACCAGAAAAAGTATCGTGCGTTTTCGCTCGGGAGGGCACGCAGAATTTCGGCAACGTCCGGCGGAATGGGAACGTTGACCGGAACCCCCGTTTTGGCCCGGTACAAAAAGATCTTGCCTTCATCGCTCAAACGCTCGCGTTCGAGCGTGACCGCATCTTGGATGGACAAACCTGACCATCGCATCAGCAACACCAAACCTCGAAGACGGTCCGCCCGGAAATGAAAATCGCGCCCGCCGCGCCACTCGCCATACGCATAGGTCGCGTCAACGATTCGCTGAAACTCAGTCTTCGGAAACCAGCCTGTCGGAAGTGAAGTAGGTGCTGAGCGCTTCACTTTCATCGCAGGATTCTCATTGAGCCACCCATTCTGAATACAGAACGCGAAGAACCCGACGAGCCGAGAGAGCTTGCGATTCGCCGTTAGACCATTGTTCTTCCAGGTGGCCCGAAAATTGACCAACTCGGCCGATGTTAGATCGCGCAAGCGATTTAGGCCGCGGTGCTTCGCCCAGGAAAGAAGCTGCTTTTTAAAAAGTGTCTTCGACTGTTTAGTCGTTTCTTTCGACAGACTGCGGCCTTGCTCATCAGCCATGAAAACGTCGACGGCGTCGGCAATGGTCGTCACTTTCGGCTGGGGCGGCTTCGCGGGATCGGAAGCATCCTCCAACAAGCGTGCTTTGCGCTCCGCTTGTTCCCAACTCCGAGTCTTGGCGGACTGTCGGACCCGCTTTCCGTCAACATAGCCGTCAATCCATTTCGGGCACCGGCAGCGCCGGTACTTGAGCTCATCCTTGTGAGCGCAATCGGGAGTGTGGCGGGAATAAACGAAAAGCATGGATGCCGATTCCCCTTCGGGTGATGGGAATCATTGTACTCACATGGGTACGATTTGGGTACATTTCATTGTGTACCCATCGTAGACTGGCATTTTTATTGGGATTTATTTGGTGGAGCTAGTCGGGCTCGAACCGACGACCTCATCGTTGCGAACGATGCGCTCTCCCAGCTGAGCTATAGCCCCTTACGGCGGCGAGTTTACTTTCTTGATTTTAGCAGCCGTCGCTTGAT
>Ga0074044_10000988_pt1 | contig 26171 bp, 24 predicted proteins | sample BogForMeECP23OM1_FD_94443 | JGI IMG/M metagenome (GOLD analysis project Ga0074044, IMG submission 94443) | Bog forest soil microbial communities from Calvert Island, British Columbia, Canada - Bog Forest MetaG ECP23OM1 | ecosystem: Environmental > Terrestrial > Soil > Wetlands ... | reverse complement strand
GTCCAGAGATAAGGGGACCGCCAAGCGATCCCGCGTGAAGCGGAATGCCCACACTCCAAGGCGTCGATCTCAGCAAGTCCTACCGTGGACGCAAGGTAGTTGATAACGTCGAACTCGAAATAGGAAATGGTGAAGTAGTGGGCTTGCTGGGTCCAAATGGCGCCGGCAAGACGACTACCTTTTACATGATCGTAGGGCTGGCCCGGCCGGATGCGGGGCGGGTGCTGCTGAATGGGGAAGAAATTACGGACCTGCCGATGTACCTTAGGGCGCGCAACGGCATCAGCTACCTCCCACAGGAACCCTCGGTTTTCCGGCAACTTACGAGCGAAGAGAACCTCTTGGCGGTGCTGGAGACCTTGCCGTTGACGCCCGAGCAGCAGCGCGACCGCCTGGAAGAATTGCTGGCCCAGATGGGGCTGGAGACGGTGCGCCAGAGCAAGGCCTACATGCTGTCGGGGGGTGAGCGGCGGCGCTTGGAGATTGCCCGGTCCCTAACCCTTCAGCCAAGCTTCATCCTGCTGGACGAGCCCTTCTCCGGGATTGACCCGCTGACCGTTAAGGACCTTCAGGACCTAATTAGGGAGTTGAGCCGCTCGGGAATTGGCGTGCTCATCACCGACCACAATGTGCGCGAAACTCTCAGCGTAACGGACCGCGCCTATATCGTGAATCATGGGAGAATCATGAAGAAGGGCACTCCAGAGGAATTAAGCAACGACCCGGAAGTCCGGCGGGTCTATCTTGGGGATAACTTCCGCCTGAATTAGGTTTATCCTAGGGACATCGAACCGGGATGTAGAACGGGTACCGAGAACGGGACTGAGAAAGTAACCCATGGCCTGGCAGGGACTCAAACTTAACCTCAGGGTACAGCAGAAGCAGATTCTGACGCCCGGGCTTGTGCAGATGGTCAGCGTGCTGGCGCTGAACCGCCTGGAACTCCGCGAGATGATCAACCAGGAGATGATCGCGAACCCCGTTCTGGAGGAACTTTCCGAAGAACCCACCGTCAGCGACAACTACAGCGACGAGACGTTCTTGAAGGCGGAAACCGAAAAGGTGCCCGAAAAGAAAGACGCCAATCCTTTTGACGAGTTCGATGTGGGCGCCTTCTTCAACCAGTACCTGGACACCGGGGGAGACGGCGGGCAGTCGCAGGAGCGCGAAGTATCCGAGCGGCCCTCGTTTGAGAAGTTTCTCTCCTCGCCTGCGGGGCTGAGTGACCATCTGGCCTGGCAATTGAGCGTGACCATCTGCTCTGAAGACGTGCGGGAAATCGTCGAGAACATCATCGGCAATCTGGATGAGAACGGCTACTTGACAGCTTCCGTGGAAGAGCTTTCGCAGAATGGCAAGTACTCGCAGGATGACCTGGAAGATGCGCTGGCCGTGGTACAGGAGTTTGACCCCATCGGCGTGGGAACGCGGGACCTGCGGGAATGCCTGCTGCTGCAGTTGAAGGCTTTTGATCCGCAGAACACGCTGGCGCAGCAGATCGTTTCCGAGCACCTGAAGCAAGTGCAGTCCAACCAATTAAAGGAAATTGCTCGTGCGCTGAACCGGCCGCTGGATATCGTGAAGCACGCCATTGACACGATCAAGAAACTCGATCCGCGCCCGGGGCTGCGCTACAACAAGACGGAACCGCGGCTGGTCGAACCGGATGTGTACTTCCGCAAGGTGGATGACCAGTGGCAGGTCTTCCTGAATGAAGACGACATGCCGCAACTGCGCCTCAGCCCGACCTACCGAAGATTGCTGGTGCGCGACGCCGCGGACAAGGAAGTGCGGAACTACGTGAAGGAGCGGTTCACGGCGGCGATCCAGTTGATGAAAAATATCGAGCAGAGGAAGCACACGATTCTGCGGGTTTGCCAGTCCATCATTGCGCGCCAGGGCGAGTTTTTGGACAAGGGCCCCGACACGCTGAAGCCGATGATGATCAAGGAAGTGGCGGAAGAGGTCGGCGTGCATCCCTCGACGGTCAGCCGCGCGGTGGCCAGCAAATACGCGCACACGCCACAGGGCGTGATCGAGCTGCGCTCGTTTTTCAGTGAGGCGGTGAACGGGCCGGAGGGCGGCGGGATGTCGCTGCTCACACTGAAACGCCTGGTCAAGAAGATGATTGATGAGGAAGACACCGCCAAGCCTCTGACCGACGAACAAATTGCCAAGAAGCTTGAAGACAACGGCATCCATGTAACGCGGCGCACCGTGGCCAAGTACCGCGAAGATATGAGAATTCCCAGCACGCACCAACGCCGCGTGAAAAGCTGACTTCCTGCCTGCCGTGAAGCGCCACTCTCCACCATCACGAAACAACCGAGCTTCCGGGCGCCAACTTGTCATCCTTACCGGCTTGTCTGGTTCGGGAAAGAGCACCGTCCTCAAGGCCTTTGAGGACATGGGGTACAACTGCGTTGACAACCTGCCGGTGGAACTGATCCCGATTTTCGCGGAACTGAATGCGGCGGGAGAAGATGATTACCGGCGCGCCGCTTTGCTGGTGGATGCGCGCGAAGGACTGCAACTGGAGAAATTGCCGGGGCTCCTGAAACATCTGCGGCGCGACCATCCCATCACGCTGGTGTACATCGAAGCGCATGAAGACGCGTTGCTGAGGCGCTATAGCGAGACACGCCGGCCGCATCCGCTGGGCATGGATTACAGCGTACGCGAAAGCCTGGAGCACGAGCGCGCCTTGATGGAGCCGATCCGCAAGCTGGCGGACGTGGTGATTGACACGTCGCAATTCAACGTGCACGAGTTGCGGCAATTCGTGAATCAGCGCTTCCGCTCGGAAAGCCAGCGGCCGCTGCTCGTTTCACTGGTGAGCTTTGGCTACAAGTTTGGTGTGCCGACCGATGCGGACCTGATGTTCGACGTGCGCTTCCTGCCCAATCCTCACTTTGTGCCAAGGCTGCGGCGGTTTACGGGGCGAGACTTGAAGGTGCGGCGCTACATCGAATCATTTCCACAGACCGGGGAGTTCCTCCGCCGCATGCAAGGCTTGCTCACGTATCTCATCCCCCACTACATCGAAGAAGGCAAGAGCTACCTGACGATTGCGTTCGGATGCACCGGGGGTAGGCACCGCTCGGTGATGATGGCGGAGTGGATGAAGAAGGCGCTCGAGAAGCGCGGCTTTGCCACGCGCGTCGTGCACCGCGACATCGATAAGTAAAACTAAAGATAAATTGGGTATTCCCACGCTACCCCGGTGATGTTTAGTTTCCGATTAGGGGAACTAATCAGGTAAGTAGTGATAGACTAAAGCCATTCCAGGTTGTTTCCCGTGAACTTCTTCAATCCGGCTCCGCCATCTTGTGAAAGACACCCGCGTAGACTCCAAGTTCTCGCTTTGCTCTTTTTGTGTTTCTCCGCGAGCCTCGTCCACGCGCAAGCGCTGCATCTCCGCTGGCAAAAGGAATTCCACAAAGACGTTACCTGGTACGTGCGCACCTCGCCCGGAATTCTCCTCGTGCAGGCGGGCAACAGCCTGACCGCAATCGATGGCGTGACGGGAAAGCAACTCTGGGAGCTTCCCGATGTGAAGTCGAACTCTCACACAAGCCCCGACCTCGAAATCCGTCAGCGCGGTAGAAATATGCTGGAAGTCCCCGGGATGGGCGTGCTGCTTCTGAATCGCGTGATGCTCCCGGGCGACTCTGATTGGCGCTTGATTGCGTTGAACCTCATGACCGGGAAACGGTTGTGGGATCAGCGGCAAGCCGACGATATGCTGATGGTGCTGCCGCTCACTGGTACGCAGGACATTCTTCTGGTGTCCCGGCACTTGGACCCCTGGAAGTACGCCGCCCGAATGGCGGCCCTGTCCTTCGGGATGGCAGTGGAGTTTCCCGCTGGTCTGATCACCGAGGCTTCCGCGGGTTCGCTGCCAATGGAGTCAGGGTCCTATCACTTCCATCTCATATTTCAGCGCGTGGACCCCATTAGCGGAAGGGTGGCTTGGAACAAAGAATATCCGCGCACATTTAGTCCCGGAATGCAAACCCTGCAGATGATGGGCGATCAGCTTCTCCTGAACTTTGGCAACGGAGACTTCGGATTCATGAATCTGGCGAACGGTCAGTCCGCGAAGGAGCGCTCACTAACGCACCACGATTCTGACAATCTGCCCGTCCCCGCTCAGTCGGAATTCCCGGATCACCAATTCGTTTACGCCGGAAAGGAAGTGGAAGCTGTCAATCTGGACTCCATGCAACTTCGTTGGCAGATCCACAAACTTGGCAAAGTCACGGGCATCTCCCAGTTCGGCGATCTGGTCGTCGCCATCGGTCATGAGAGCGTGGCAGCCGTGGATGCCAAAACAGGCATGGAGCGATGGCGGAAGAAAACGCACTCCCCCACCACAAGTTTGCTATGGGATAAGGCCACCGACGCGATCCTTTACGCGGACCGAGTGGGTCTGCACAGCGTAGATCGGGCCACCGGTAAATCATTGCAGGACATTCGACTGGAAGGTGAATTCGCACCTCATTACGTTCTCCGAGCAACTCCCGACATCGCCATAACGGTCGCCCCGGACATGGTTGGGGCTTACAACTTCAAGACTGGTCAAAAACTCTTTACCGCGGGCAAGTTCTCCAGTTTCTTTCGTTCCTATGCGTTTCAGGATCACTGGCCGATCCCGCAAGATGGACAGGACTTGTTCCCGGGGGTTCAGGTATCCCAGGCGATAAAAGATATCGTATGACCAGCAGTCAGGATCGCTCCTCTCTGCCCAACTCTTGCATCGATTGAATGGATATGCAACCGAAACCGAGGGTCTTCTGGACGCCTATGAAACTGAGGCGGAAGCAGGCGTGCGCAAGGTTTGGTGGATCGATGCGGATGCGAACCGGAAATTTGAATTCCAACTGAAAGGGAACCAGCACGACGTCAGCCGTCCCCTGGGCATGGTATTCGGAGTCGAAGGAAAGCGCATGTGGGGAGCGCCCATCATCACCAACTAGAGCCCCATGTCCGGTTTACGCTGCTAACCGGAAACTGGCCCACGACTCCGGCCCCCGAAAACTTGACATGCTGCGCTACTGCCGAATAGCGTACCAAGGGGGGCCAAAGCAGGAGGCCGAGGAGTCCGGGAGTGGGTTCAATTTTTTCACCACAACTGAAGCGATTGATGAGTTACACCAAGCCGTATGGTTTGCGCCTGGCGCTGGGTGTGATTCTGGTCGCGTTTGTGGCTGTGGCCGAAGCCATCATTGGCTTCATGGTGCGGCCGGCGGTGGACTTCGTGCTGGACCCGGAGAAATTCGGCTCGAGCTTGCCGCTGGTGACGCTGCCGTGGAATAAGCACGTAATTTACCTGAACAAGTTCTTCCCCTCGAGCATCCACAACGTCTGGACGATGTTTGCCTTCACCATTCTCTTCCTTTTCGTCAGCAAGGCCATCGCGGAATACCTGGGACTGACGGAAATCCAGTACGTGGGATTGGCGGCGACGCGCGACCTGCGCAATGCCTTCTATGGGAAAGTGATTCGCCAGCCCATGGGCTTCTTTCAGCACAACCCCACGGGGCGGATTATCTCCGTGGCGATCAATGACGTGGACCGCGTGCGTTTTGCGCTCAGCGATTACCTGGCCGATCTGTTCATGAAGAGCTTTACGTTCATCGCTTTCGTCGCGGCCATGCTGATTCTGAACTGGAAGCTGGCGCTGGCTACATCGGTGCTTTTGCCGATCGTCGTGTTTCCCGTGAATAAGCTCGGGCGGAAGATCCGGGTTTCGGCGGAAAAGAGCCAGACGCGGCTGAGCGACTTGAGCCAGATCCTGGAAGAAACCGTGAGCGGGAACCGCATCGTAAAAGCATTCGGCATGGAGGATTTTGAGCTCACGAAATTTCGCGAGGTGGCGCGGCGGCTGCTGAGAGAAAACATGCGCTGGGTGCGCGCCGTGGTAATCACCTCTCCCCTCATGGATTTGGTCAGTGCCGTGGTGATTCCCCTGCTCATTTTGTATGCGCGCAGTCAGATTCAGCACCAGCAGATGACGTTGGGCGGATTCATTTCCTTCCTGTACGTGATGTTCAACGCTTACATGCCATTGAAGCGGATGGGCTACGTGTACCAGCAATTCCAGGCAGCGCAGGGCGCGAGCACCCAGGTGTTCGCTTACCTGGATCGCGAAGAGGAAGTGATCGACCAGAAGGGCGGAAAAATCCTGCAGGGGCTTGCGCGCGATATCGTGTTCGACGGCGTGACGTTCTCCTATGATTCGGAAAGCACCCCGGTCCTCCAGCAAGTGGACTTCACGGCCAACAAGGGCGAAGTGATCGCGGTGGTGGGATCCAGCGGCGCGGGGAAAACCACGCTGGTGAACCTGCTTCCGCGATTCCATGAAGTGAACTCGGGGAGCATTCGCATTGATGGCACCGATATCCGGGAAATGAATCTGAGGTCGTTGCGCAACCAGATCGCCATGGTGACGCAGGAAAATATCCTGTTCCACGACACGGTGGTCAACAACATCTGCTATGGAATGGGCGATGTGACGAACGATCGGGTATTCAGAGCGGCGCAAGCGGCGCTGGCACACGATTTCATCATGGAATTGCCGCAGGGCTACGACACAGTGATTGGAGAACGTGGCACACGGCTGAGCGGGGGGCAGCGGCAACGGATCGCCATCGCCCGGGCGATCCTGAAGAATTCGCCGATCCTAATCTTGGATGAGGCCACGTCGGAGCTGGACTCCGAATCGGAGCAGTACGTGCAAAAGGCGCTGGCCAATTTGATGGTGGGCCGGACGGCTTTTGTGATCGCGCACCGCTTGGGAACTGTGCGCAAAGCCGATAAGATTCTTGTATTGGAAGACGGCTCCATTCGGGAGAGCGGAACGCACGCGGAACTTCTGGCGAGAGGCGGCAGTTATGCGCGTTTGCACGATCTGCAATTCGCGGAAGAAGTAGTGCTGGCTCCTGCGGAAGCGCCGAACTCCAATGCCATGAATTCGAGAAATAAAGCATGAGTCCACAAAGCACCACGCACACCGCAGCCCCAGCGACACCGAAACTCGAATGCCGTTCCATGACCGGGTATGCCACGGTGCGAGGCGAGCACCAGGGATGGCTGATCCGCGTCAGCGTGAAAAGCGTGAACCACCGGTTTCTGGATGTGAAGCTGCGCTTGCCGGAATCGCTGGATGCTTATGAGATTCGCCTGCGGCAGACCGTGCGCGAGCGCATCCATCGAGGGCACGTGGACATTCATCTGAGCGTCGAGCCGGGAAGCGCGGCGCCGGTGCACGTCAACCAGGAACTCCTGCAAGCGTATTTGCGCGCCGCGGATGATTTGCGCCGGCAGACGGGAGCGAAATCGGAGCTGGACCTGGTTTCGTTGTTGCGGCTCCCGGGAGTGATTGCCGGGCTCGCGCCGGAATTGCCGGATTCGGATGAGGAGCAGGAGCAATTCGGGAAAGTGCTGGAGACGCAACTCCGCGAAGCTCTCGGCAAAATGGACGAGATGCGCCGGGCTGAAGGGCGCCATCTGACGGAGGAGCTCCGCACGCGCGTATCGCTGATCGGGACACTGGTGGAGCAGGTGCGCGGGCTGGTGGACACCTTGCGGCCCGCCTTTGCGCGGCGTCTGGACTCCCGGCTCAAGGAGTTGCTGGGAGGCAGCAACATCGATCCCGGGCGGCTGGCGCAGGAGGCGGCGCTACTTGCGGAACGCAGCGATATCAGTGAAGAATTAGACCGGCTGCGCAGCCACCTCCAGCAATTCGCACAATTGCTGGACGGCGCGGGGGAGCTGGGCAAGAAACTGGATTTCCTGCTGCAAGAGATGCAACGCGAAGCGAACACCATGCTCTCGAAAACGCCCGGGGTGGAAAGCGAAGCGCTGGCGATTACGGGAATTGCTCTCGAGATAAAAGCGGAAATCGAAAAATTGCGGGAACAGGTACAAAACATCGAATGAGCGAGAAGAACGGGTTTCCGCCGCTGCTGCTGATTGTTTCCGGCCCGTCGGGCTCGGGAAAATCGACGTTGGTACAGAAGGTATTGGAGCTTCCGGGGACGATGCCTTCCATATCGTGTACTACCCGGTCCCGGCGGGCGACCGAGGCCACTGGAAAATGTTATGATTTCGTCACCGAAGCTGAGTTTGACGCCATGGTCGCCCGGGGTGAATTTCTGGAATACGCGCGTGTCTTCGGGAAGCATTCTTACGGCACGCCGAAGAAATGGCTGGACGAATCGCGGGTGCGGGGTTTGGACCTGGTGCTCGAGATTGACGTGCAGGGCGCGGCACAAGTAAAGCAGAAGTTGCCCGAAGCAGTGGCCATTTTTATTTTGCCGCCTTCGCGCGAGGAACTGGAACGGCGTTTGCGCAACCGCGGCCAGGACTCCGAGGAAGAAATTGCGCGGCGGCTGGCGCAGGCGCGCGAGGAAATCGCCGCGAGCGAAGATTTTTACGATTTTTGTGTGGTGAACGACGACGTGGAACGTGCCGGCCGCGAAGCTCAGGCGATTGTCCTGGCGCTGCGCTGCGGCAGTTCCCGCCGCCGAGGCCGTGTAAATCAAGTCCTGGCATCGTTTGGAGGGTAAGACACTCATGACCGTGCAAACCAAAGCTCCCGAGAGCCAGTTTGCCTATGTCGTGCTGGCCGCTCGACGCGCCCGGCAGATTATGGCGGGCGCACCGCCCCTGGTGGACAACCTGCGATCCTTAAAGGCGACGCGAATCGCCTGCGAAGAGGTCACCAGCGGCTTGATTGAATACGATTTCACCGAGCCCGGAAGCGAAGAGGAAAAGGAAAGCGTGAAGCGGCGCAGGTAGCGCCCCGCGAGGTTTCCATGCGCATAACCCTGGGCGTCACCGGTGGAGTCGCGGCCTATAAATCCGCGGAACTCGTTCGCCGGCTGCAGCAGGAAGGGCACAGCGTCCAGGTGGTGATGACGCGCGCGGCTTGCGAGTTTGTTACGCCCCTGACGTTTGCAGCCCTGAGCGGCCAGAAAGTTATCACCGGCCTCTTCGCCAAGTCTTCCACCGGCGAAGCCAATCTGGAATCCGCGATTGAACACATTGCCGTGGCGCAGCGCACCGATTTGCTGCTTGTGGCGCCTGCCACGGCGGATATTCTGGCGAAGTTTGCGCGCGGCCTGGCCGACGATTTTCTTTCCACCTTGTATCTTGCATCCACCGCGCCGGTGATTGTGGCTCCGGCGATGAACGTCAACATGTGGCAGCATGCCGCGACCCAGGAAAACCTGGCGGTGCTGAAAGCGCGTGGCGTGCACATTGTCGAGCCCAATGCGGGTTATCTTGCCTGCGGCATGATCGGACCGGGACGGTTGGCGGAGCCCGACGAGATTTTGAAGGCCGTGCAGGAAATCGCGAAGACGAAACGCGATCTCAGCGGCGAGACGCTTCTCGTTACTGCTGGGCCAACCTGTGAGGACATCGATCCCATCCGCTACATTACGAATCGCTCTTCGGGAAAGATGGGTTACGCGGTTGCGGAAGCCGCGGCGCAGCGGGGCGCGAAAGTTATTTTGATCAGCGGCCCGACGGCATTGGCGGCTCCCGAGGGAGTAGAGCTTGTGGATGTGCGCTCGGCGGAGGAGATGCTCGCAGCCGCGCGGAAACACTTTGCGGCTTGCTCGATGGCGATTTTTGCGGCGGCGGTGGCGGATTACCGGCCGGCCGACCCGGCAAATGCGAAAATCAAACGAAGCAAGGAAGCGCTGACGATTCGCCTGGAGCCCAACACCGACATTCTGGCCACGCTTGCGAAGGACAAAGGCGAGCGGATTATCGTGGGCTTTGCGGCGGAAACCGATCATGTCGCCGAAAACGCGCGAAAGAAGCTTGCGCAGAAAAATGCCGACCTGATTGTTGCCAACGACGTGACGGCGGAGGGCGCGGGCTTCGACCACGACACCAACATCGTTACCCTGTTTTCGCGCGATGGCCGCGATCTCCCGCTGCCCCGAATGAGCAAAAGCGAAGTGGCCGAGCACGTTTTGGATGAGGCGCTGCGGCTTCGCGGCGTCATGCGCAGTAAACCCGCCGCGCACCGGGCAGGCGACTGAACGATTATGGCCGAACGCGCTCCGGAATCCCTGCAACAGCAGATCGAAGAACGCCTGCGGTACTACGAGGACCTGGGTATCCGCCTGTTTTATCGGGATCGCGCGGGCGCGGCTGACGCTGCGAGTTTTGCCTCCGCCGTTTCAAATACTGCATTCACTTCCGCGACTCAGGAGAGTCCCTTGCCTAAGCCCATCGCCAGGTCTTTGCCGCCGAAAGCGGTTGCTGTCGCGGCAGCTCCGCGCATCCCACCCATCGTTGCGCCTTCGGCCCCATCGCTTTTCGAGAGCGTGGATAAGATCAAGGACGACTCGCTGCTGAAGATTCGCGAAGACATCGGCGATTGCACGCGCTGCAAGCTGCACATGGGCCGCAACAAAATTGTGTTTGGCGATGGCAACCCCAAGGCGGAGCTTGTGTTCATTGGTGAAGGACCTGGCGCCGACGAAGATGCGCAGGGGCTGCCCTTTGTCGGGCGCGCCGGCAAACTCCTGACCCAGATGATCGAAGCGATGGGCCTGCAGCGCCGCGACGTCTATATCTGCAACGTGGTGAAATGCAGGCCGCCGGAAAATCGCGCGCCGGAGCCGGATGAAGTGACCACCTGCTCGCCCTACCTGTTGCGGCAGATTGATGTGATTAAACCAAAAGTGATCGTGTGCCTGGGCGCAGTCGCCGCGAAAACGCTGCTGGAAACGGCGCGGGGCATTTCGCAGTTCCGCGGACAGTGGCTGGAATGGCGCGGCCACAAACTCATGGCCACCTACCATCCCGCGTATCTTCTGCGCAATCCCAATGCCAAGGGCGAAGTCTGGAAAGACCTGCAAAAAGTGATGGCGGAATTGGGCCTGCAGCCGCCAAAGAAATCAAAATCGTCATAGCATGATGCAGGAAATTTCCCTGTATTTTTTGCCGTATGCAGGCAAACTGCTCCTGGACATGTTTTCCTAATCCATCATGGGAATCTTCTACGGCCTGCTGACCGCGCTCTCCTGGGGAAGCGCCGATCTGTTTGCGCGTTTCGCCACGCGCAAGATCGGCACGCTGCGCACCATGCTGTACATGCAGTTGACCGGTTTCATTCTGTTGACGCTGGTGATGCGCTGGCTCGGTGGCTGGGGGCATCTCACGGACGGCTCCGGCTGGCGCCCCTGGGCCTGGGGAATTCTTGCGGGCCTGCTGAATGCCGCGGGCACGCTGGCGCTCTACCGTTCCTTCGAAATTGGCAAAATGTCCATCGTCGCGCCGCTTTCCGCCAGTTATCCTGTGCTGACTTTGCTGCTTTCCGTGATGACGGGAGAGCGGCTGACGCTGGCGCGGCTCGTGGGCATGGGGCTGGCGATCCTTGGAGTCATCCTGGTGGCGCGCGGCGAAACTCAGCCGGGGGATGCGAACCCGATCGACCCCGTCACGCAACCTGCGAAAAGTCGGCTGGGTGTGGGCTGGGCGCTGATGGCGGCTGTGGTCTATGGCGTGATGTTCTGGCTGCTGGGAATTCGCGTGGTGCCGCTGCTGGGTGGAGCGCCAACGGTGTGGATCATTCGATTGACGTGCGTTATTTCCGCGGCTTTGGTCATCCTGGTTGCGGGAAAATCCATGGCGCCGCCATCAAGGAAAGACTCGCCCTGGATTCTGGGCGTGGGGATTCTCGATACCAGCGCGTATGTGTTCAACAACCTGGGCTTGCAACTTGAACAAATCTCCGTTGTGAGCGTGCTTGCTTCGCTTTACGGAGCGGTGACCGTAGGACTGGCCGCGCTCCTCCTGCATGAACGGGTTTCGCGGCTGCAGTGGGTCGGAATTGTTTCTATTTTTGCGGGGATTGTACTGATTAGCCGCTGAGAATACGGCCACCGACAGCGGAAGTACGTTGTCATTCTGAGGCGATCCGACCAGGATCGCCGAAGAACCTCAATCTCAAAATTGTGCACGATCCGTCAGTTGAGGTCCTTCGGGACGCAAGCGACGCGTCCCTCAGGATGACAGTGAATCAACGCCATTCGCCAACCTGCTAAACTACACGCGGGATGTTTGCTTCCTACTGCAACGTGGCCTTGCCTGTTCCCCTTCGCACGACATTCACTTACGGCGTGCCGCCTGACTTGCGCTCGCAATTGCAGCCCGGCTCGCGCGTGCTGGTGCCCTTCCGCAAGAAAGCCATGGTTGGCGTAGTGCTTGAACTCACGGACGCAGCGCCCGAAGGCACAACCATCCGCGGCGTGAGCAAGCTGATCGATCTTGTTCCGGCGCTGACGCCAAAGCTGCTGGAATTGGGAAAGTGGATCGCGGGCTACTACCTTGCTCCGATCGGCGAAGTATTGCGGGCGATGATGCCGCCGGTGACGGAGCTGACGGCGCGGCGCGAAATTGTTTTGACGGAAGCAGGCCGCACGCTGGCCGAAAAACTCCAGCAAGGCACGACGCTAACTGATCTTGGCAGTGATGAGGCGGCGTTCCTGCGGAAGCTCCTCGGAAAAAAGGGAGCGTGGCAAGTTGGACCAGCGGCCAAGCTGGGAATTTCGCCTGAAAGTTTGCAACGGCTGCAGCGGCGCGGCTATTTGCAGATTCAGGAGACACTGCAAGGGCGCAAGCGAAAGATGCAACGGGTTGTTGCGTGGAAGGGAAGAGAAGCGCCAGCCGATGCGAAGCAACTGGGCGAGAAAGAAGAGCGGCTGCGCGCTTTGCTGCAAACCGAGCGCGGCCCGCTGCCACTCCCGCAGCTTGTGAAGCTTTCCCAATTGTCGCGCGCGGTGATTGAACGGTTGCTGCGCCAAGGGCTGCTCGAAAGTTGGGATGAGCCGATTGATCCCGCCGATGATCCCTTCGATTCCGGCTACGCGCCCCCGGCACATTCCCTAAACGAAGCGCAGGAGCGCGTGTTTGGCGCCATTCGCGCGCGCTTTGAACTGGGCGAGTTCGGCGTGCAGCTTCTCCACGGCGTCACCGGCAGCGGCAAGACGGAGGTGTACATGCGTGCGGTGCAGGACACACTTGCGCGGGGGAAGACCGCGATCATCCTGGTGCCGGAGATTGCGCTGACGTTGTGGATCGGGCGGCAGTGCCGCGCATGGTTTGGCGCAAGCTTCGAGGGCGTAGCGGTGCTGCATTCCGCGCTGAGCGACGTCGAGCGAGCGCGCGAATGGTGGCGCGTGCGCAACGGCCAAGCGCGCGTCGTCGTGGGCACGCGGTCGGCGGTGTTTGCGCCGCTGGGAAATCTCGGCCTGTTAATCGTGGATGAGGAGCAGGAGAACAGTTACAAGCAGGAAGAAACACCACGCTATCACGGGCGAGATGTGGCTATCGTGCGCGCCAAGCTGGAGAATGCCACGGCGTTGCTGGGTTCCGCCACGCCTTCGCTGGAGACGTATCACCACGCGGTCAACGGAAAATATGAACTGCTCACGATCGCCGAGCGCGTGGAGAATCGCTCGCTGGCCGCCGTGGAAATTGTGGACCTGCGCCAGGAATTTCAGCAGACTCACCAGGCCAGCCCCATTTCGCAGGTGCTGCACGCGGGAATTGCCGAGTGCCTGTCGTTCCAGACACAGGTTCTCATTCTGATCAATCGGCGCGGCTATTCTTGGTCTGTGCTTTGCCGGAGTTGCGGCGCCAGCGTGCAGTGCGCCAATTGCAGCATCTCGATGACTTACCACAAGAGCCGCAACCGGCTGGAATGCCACTATTGCGGCTCGACGCAACCGGTGCCGAAGGTTTGCCCGAAGTGCGATTCGAAGTATGTTTATTTTTTTGGCGAAGGCTCCGAGCACCTGGAAGAACGCCTGCGCAAGGAATTTCCCGGCGCGCGGATTGCGCGGCTGGACCGCGACACCGCGCGCACTAAGCGGCAATACCAGGAAACGCTGGGCGCGTTCGCCGGCGGAGCGCTGGATATTCTGGTGGGCACGCAAATGCTCGCCAAGGGACACGACTTCCAGCGCGTCACGCTCGTCGGCGTAGTCTCCGCGGATTCCGGGCTGAGCCTGCCAGACTTTCGCGCCGCCGAACGCACTTTCCAATTGCTCACACAGGTGGCGGGACGCGCGGGGCGTGGCGATCTGCCCGGCCGCGTGCTCATTCAGACGTATTACCCGGAGCATTACGCGATTCAGGATGCGGTGCGCCAGGATTATCTCTCGTTCTTCGAGCGCGAACTGCATTTTCGCCGCATGATGGCCTATCCGCCGTTCGCCTCGCTCGCCAACGTGATTGTCCGCGACAAAAAACTGGAAAATGTAATCTGCTGGTCGCGCCAGCTTTCGGAATATTTTTCGCCGCAGGATGGCAAGGGCCTGCGCATCCTCGGCCCGGCTTCAGCTCCCCTGGCGCGCCTGAAAAAGGAGCATCGCTTCCAGTTTCTGTTGAAGTCGCCGAAGCGCACGCTGCTGACGAAGGTGCTCACCGGCGCGCTGGCCTTTTGCGACGCGCACGAAATCCCCCAAACCGCCGTGCTAGTGGATATGGATCCGCTGACGCTGCTGTGATCGCTCAGGGTCTGCAGTCTCGGACTGGTTGCGACGCAGAAAAGGAAAACCTTTTCGTAAATTGTTCCGCTAAGATGTGTCCATGTTCGTGACACTAGCGTCGCACCGACGGAGGGTTCCGTGAATTCCAATCTCTGGCGATTTGCTGAGTTGATGCTGGGATTAGTAGTGCTTTCGAGCCCGATTATGGCACAGACGCATCGGCAGAAGCCTGACCCTTGCAGGGATACCTCCAACATGACGCAGGGAGGAATGAACGAGTGCGCCGTCAAAGAGCTGCACAAGGCCGAATTGAAACTGGAAAGGCTTCTTAACAAGTTGGGCATACGCAGAGACAGCCCAGAGCAAAAGGCGTGGGAAGCTTACCGGGACGCACAGCTGGCTGCGCTGTATCCTCAGGAAGACACCTCAAGCTACGGGTCCGTCTACCCCATGTGCTTAGCTATTTTCAAAAAGGCGCTCACGGAAGGCCGCATTCGAGACTTAAAGGCGCTCACAACATCGGGGGAAGGCGACGTCTGCAACGGTTACCGGCCAGATAGCGCCAAGAACAAGTAGCCTGCCTGATGAATCTGGCAATCCGAATCTGACCTGCTGCCTGCAGCGACTCAAACGCCCAGACACGCCGTGCCTCCAGGGGAATCAACACGGTGCGCTGCGAGGCAGATCCGCCTACAGCGGATTCGCCATGAAGCACAGTAAGAAAACGAGAAGCGCCAGGAGCGCGCCGAATCTGCGGTTAGGGTCGAGCGGCGTGGGATCGTAAATCGGGGCGGCGCGGAAGTAGCGCACGCCAAACAAAAGCGCGGCCCAGATCAGCCAGCCTCTCCACAGGAAATATCCCATGGGCACCAACGCGAGCGGCAAGATCAGCGAAACCATGCGATGCAGCCGCGGGCTCACGGAACGCAAGATGTGCCCGCCATCGAGTTGTCCCACGGGCAACAAATTCAACGCCGTGGCGAAGAGCCCAACCCACGCGGCGCGGCCCACGGGATGCAAAATCAAATCTCCCGCATGGGCGTTGGGTTTAATCACGGCGGCAATAAGATTCATCAACCCAGGCACGCCGAAAATCAAATCGGCGCTGCCATCGCTCGCAAGCGCCGGAATCACCTTGGCGTGGAGCACCCCATACGCCATCGCGGGAATCGCCAGAAGGAACCCCACCATCGGCCCGGAAGCGCCGACATCGAACAGCGCGCGCGCGGAACGAATCGGCGAACGAATCAGGATGAACGCGCCGAAAGTCCCGATCAGCGTCGGCGCGGGAATAAACATCGGGTAGCTGGAGCGGATTTGGTGATACCGGCAGGCGAAGTAGTGCCCCAATTCGTGCGCCAGCAGGATGGCCATCAGTGTTATGGCAAAGGGAAGCCCAGCGAGAAGCGCGGCGGGGTGGCGATAGGCGAGAGTGAACGTCTGCAGGAAGGTGTCAATCGAGGCAGCCTGGTTGTGCGCATAGGCCGCAGCGAAATGCGTCCCCGCCAAAAGACACGTGATCAGCGTAAGAAAAAACAGGAATGCGGCAAGGATGAGGGAACGAGTGGTGGGCAGCGGCGGAGGTGCCGCGTAATAAGGTCCGTTCGCGGCTAAATCCCGCCAAGTATTGGCATTCAGAAAAGCGGGAGCGCGCTGCTCTGTTTCCGGTGGGGTCACGAATTTCTACTTGGCCGCACCTACAGTGGTATCTTCCAGGCCCTGCAGTTCCTTGCCCGGCTTAAAGCGCACAGCCTTGCCGGGAGGAATGCTGACCTCTTCGCCCGTGCGCGGATTCCGCCCAATGCCGGTTTTGCGCGGCTTCACACTGAACACCCCGAATTTGCGCAGTTCGATGCGCTGTCCCCGGCCCAGGGCGCTCTTCAGCGATTCAAAGATCGTTTCCACGGCTTGTTCCGCTTTGGTGCGACTGATGTTGGCCTTGCCTACCACCGCGTTTACAATGTCGAGCTTAATCACACCGGCCTCCGGGCGCTACGTGGCCCGATGCTATTGGGTGCGGCGCAGGTTGTCAAGAAGTGTTCGCTCGCATACACTCTTATCTTTCAAGAACACAATTAGTTCCCATCTGTGTGAGGAGGAGTGGATGTCTGTTAAGCCCGACCGCTGGATTCGCAAGATGGCGCTGGAACACAGAATGATCGAACCGTTCACCGACCGGCAGATGCGGGAGGGCGTTATCAGCTACGGCGTCTCTTCCTATGGCTACGACATCCGGGTGGCGGACGAGTTCCAGATTTTCACCAATGTTAACTCGACGACGGTAGATCCGAAGCATTTCGACCCGCGCTCGCTGGTCGAGTACAAGGGCGACGTCTGCATCATTCCGCCCAACTCGTTCGCCCTGGCGCGGTCCGTGGAATATTTCCGCATCCCGCGCAATGTGCTGACCATTTGCCTGGGCAAATCCACCTACGCGCGCTGCGGCATCATCGTGAATGTCACGCCCTTCGAGCCGGAGTGGGAAGGCTATGTGACGCTGGAAATCAGCAACACCACGCCGCTGCCCGCGAAAATCTACGCCAACGAAGGCTTGTGCCAGGTGCTCTTTTTCGAGAGCGACGAAGACTGCGAAGTCAGCTACAAGGACAAAAAAGGGAAGTACCAGGCGCAAGGCGGCATCGTCCTGCCGCGATTGTAGACGCCGCGTATTCTACGCGTTGCCTATTTCTGGGCAAAGGGCGCAACGTTTCCCCAGTTGCCGTTCATCACAAACTCGTGCAATGGTTTGCGCTTCCCCGGCGCCAATTCGCGCTCGCGCAAAGTGTCCGGCAATGTTTGTGGATCGCCCGGATAACCGAGGGCGAATACGGCAATCGGTTCCCAACCATTCGGAATTGCAAATGCTTCGACGGCTTTACGGGGATCGAATCCCGCCATCTGATGAACGAATAGTCCTCTGGAAGTGGCTTCGGTGGTCAATTGCGAAACCGCGGCGCCGGTATCGTAGAAGGCATTGCGATTCGGTTGTCCATTCTTGGCGAACGCAAGCTCCGATACGGCGATGACCAGAACCGGGGCGTGCTTCGCCCAGGTTTGGTTGAATTCCACGAGCGTGCCGAGGATTTTGTTGAAGGTGTTCCCGTCTACCTTGGCCCCCACCAGAAACGTCCATGGCTGCTCGTTGCTGCTGGAAGGCGCCCAACGCGCAGCTTCAAACAGACTTTGCAGAATTTCCGGTGAAACCGTTTTCTCCGAGAAAGCGCGCGGGCTCCAGCGCTCGCGGATCAATTCATGAACAGGATATTGTGTGGCTGCCGGCTGGTGCATTTTTTCTCCTGAGTGCTCCCCACTTCTGTTTCGTTGTTAGTTGTGAAAATTGTTGTTTGGATGTTCGAACTCACTCCGCAGGTTCACGCTTCTCCACTTGTTCCAGCAATTTGGCCAGCGCTTTCAGTTGCGACGCGCTCATGTGGCCGAACTGTCCCTTGTGCAATTCCCGGACGGGTTGATCCAGCTTCTTCAGGACGGCCAGGCCTTCATCGGTGATGCGGGTTTTCACGACGCGGCGGTCTTCCTTCTCGCGCTGGCGTGTGATAAAGCCGTGGCTTTCCATGCGGTCCAACAGCCGGGTCATGTCCGGGTCGCGCGAAATCATGCGGTCGCTGATGCCGCGGCAAAGCAGGCCGTCCGGCTCCGCGCCGCGCAAGATGCGCAGCACGTTGTACTGCGCCATGGTGAGGCCAGCGGATTTGATCAGTTGTTCGGCTTGCTGGGAAAGGCCATCCGCAGTCTTTAGGATGGCGACGAAGATTTGGTCTTCAAGCGGGAGAGCGTGGGAACTGACGTTGCGCTGACTCATGTGCTGACTATAGTCGTTAAGACAACTATTGTCAAGACGAAAATGTCCCCTCCGCTCCCCCCACTCTACGGCTTCGCCACCGGGCGCACGTGCACCTCGCTGATGAAGCTTTGCGGACCCTGCACAGCCACCATGCCCACGGCGTGAGCCACATCCTCCGCTGCCAGGATTTTCCTCGAATCTTTCGGCGTGCGCCCGGCGAATTCCGTCGCCACGCTCCCGGGGCAGATGACGCTGACGCGGATCCCGTAGCCCCGCAGGTCCTCCGCCATGCAGCCGGTCAGTCCGTGCACGCCCCATTTGGACGCGCAATAGATTCCGCCGCCCGCAAACGTATTCTTCCCAGCCAAAGAGCTGATGTTGATAATGTCCCCGCTGCCGCGCCGGATCATGGCCGGCACCACGGCCCGCGAAACCAGGAAAACGCTCTTCAAGTTTGTGTTCATGACCAGGTCCCACTCTGCCTCGCTCCTTTCGTGGGCGGGGCCGAAGGCGCCCATGCCCGCGTTGTTCACCAGGATCGTAATGGGCCCCAGCGTTTTCTCCGTGGCTTCGACCAGCGAGGCAATTTCGCCCGCTCGGGTCACGTCGGCGGTTTGCGCGTGCACGCGAACGCCCAGGGCGCGCAATTCTTCCGCGGTTTTCATGAGCGATTCCTGATTACGTCCGCAGATGCTTATCGCGGCGCCCAATTGTGCCAACCGCCGTGCGATGGCCTTGCCGATGCCGCGGCCGCCTCCCGTGACCAGCGCCACTCCCCCGGCCAAGGGTTTTCCCGCCGCTGCCCCACCATTTATCGTGCTTATACCCGCCATTTGATTTCTTCCTCGCGCTAGCCACACTTTTTATGCGACACTCATCTTACTCCCAAGGATGCCGCTTTATTTCAGATGCCTCGGAGGTGCACCGGGGTCCAGTCTTGCGGTTGGCGAGGAGTTTTCGGCCGTCCGCAGGCTTTTCCGGTTTTCTGCCGGAAGCTGCTTGCGAACGGGCGGCGGCTGCACCTATAATTCAAAAGTTTCCGAGAGAGCATCAAGTGGTTCGCAAGGAAGACTGGGTTTCCGGTGAGCAACGTGGGTTGCGGCCGGATGGCGTGATCTCATTTCAATTTATTTGGTTGCAGCGAGGAGAAAAGGGAATGAACGCTACACGTAGGATGGCAAGCCTTGCAGTGCTGGCGGTGCTCTGCCTGTTGGGTATCACGATGGCTCCGGCGATGGCACAGGATACCGGAGCGGGCGCGGCGGCTCAGCCGAAGTACACCATGGACGAGTACAAAGCTTGGCAAGCAGCCGCTGCCGAGAAGAATCCTGCGGCGCAGCTCAAGTTGTTGGACGATTTTGTCGCCAAGTACCCCAGTTCGGCTCTTCTGAACTACATCTATCCGCTGTATTACAAGAATTACGGCGGCCAAAAGAATTACCCGAAGACCATAGAGTATTGCGCCAAGTTGATCGCTCTCGGTGACAAGGCCAACGTCACGGAGAAGTACGAGGCTTATTACATCTGGGCCTTCGCTTACGCCAATATTCAGAATCCCGATGCGGCGACTGCCAAGGCCGCTCATGATGCGGCTCTTGCTGGGCTCAAGATCGTCGATGCCTATCTCAAGCCGGAAGGTGCGGACGAAGGCAAGTTTGCCGATCAACAAAAGCAGTCCAGAATCCTGCTCAACGCAACCGCGGCGAATGCCGCTCTGGCAACCAAGGACTGCGCGGCTGCCGTGGAATCCTACAAGGCCGTGCTGGCGATTACCCCGGACGACTTTTCCGAGAATTATAACCTCGGCAAAGCTTATTTCTGCACGAATCCGCCGCAACAGCTCGATGGGCTTTGGTCCTATGCACGCGCGGCGAGCTCCAAGAGTGCTAATGAGCAGCAGTCCAAGCTGATCAAGGGCTATCTGCGCAAGCTGGTCGTGAACTTCCAGGGCGGCACGGTTTGCGATTCGTTGACCGATGCGCAAATGAACGAACTGCTGCAGCTTGCCGCAAGCTCCGCGGATCGCCCGGCCAGCTACAAGCTCATTAGCAGTGCCGATCTCGACGCAGCTCGCGCTAACATGACCATCGCGTCCGTCTTCACTGACCTGAAGGCCGGAGGCGACAAGGCCAAACTAACGTGGACCGCCGCTTGCGGTCTCGAATTCCCGGATATCCCCGGCAAGGTGATTGAAGTAGCTGGCGGCGCTGATCCGGTTGTCATCAAGACCGCTTTCGTCACCACCGATGCGGAATTTCAAGCCGCCACCACCGCCGACATGGAGTTCAAGATTCCAGGCCAGCCCGAAGCCGGCAAGCTCGAAAAGGATGGCTTCGTGCACATTGCCGGTACCTTGAATTCCTATGATCCCGATCCCGCCTTTATGATTCACCTGGAGAAGGGCAAAGTGAATGCCGACGATTTGCCGAAGGAAAAAGCTCCCGCGAAGAAACCAGTCCGGAAGCCAGCGGCAAAGCCACAGTAATTCCCGTTTTCCAAAGATAGATTAAGGGGCCTCGAGTGCGACTCGGGGCCCCTTTTTTCTTGAGTGCCGTGAAATGTTTTGCGCGGGATTCCGGTGAAGCCTGAGTGGGCTTACATGAACCCCCATCTAGCGGCCGCGCCCGCGCCGGTGATCCAGCTTGTATTCCGTCATCTTGCGGCTCAGGGTGTTGCGATGAATGCCCAGAACTTCAGCGGCACGCGACTGGTTGCCGTTGGTGCGTTCGAGGACGCGCTTGATGAAGCGTTTTTCGAATTCCCCGACGGCCTCGTCAAACAGGATTCCGCGCTCCACCATTTGCGTGACAAGCCCTTCCAATTGATCTCTCACGTGCACACTCTCCGCGGACTGGCGTATTTTGATGGGACCGGCTTGCTATTCCAATTCGTGCCCTACCAGGATGCGGTAGGCTTCCCGGTATTTGGCACGCGTCGCCGCGACGACGTCGGGGGGCAGGTCAGGGCCCGGCGGCGTTTTGGGCCACTGGATCCGTTCGAGGTAGTCGCGCACAAACTGTTTGTCAAAGGAGGGCTGGGCGCCGCCCGGCTTGTACTGCGCCGCGGGCCAGAAGCGCGAGGAATCGGGTGTCAGCGCTTCGTCAATCCAGATGAGCTGGCCGTTGAGCAGCCCAAATTCGAATTTGGTGTCCGCCAGAATGATTCCGCGGGGTTCAGCATAGGCGGCGGCACGGCGGTAAAGCTCCAAAGTGACGCTGCGCACCTGCTCGGCCAGTTCGCTGCCCAGGGTTCCCGCGGCCTGCTCGAACGGAATATTCTCGTCGTGGCCGGAGACCGCCTTCGTCGCCGGCGTGAAAATCGGTTCGGGGAGCCGATCCGACTCCCGCAAGCCACCCGGCAGAGAAATGCCGCAAATCTTTCCCGAGGCGCGGTATTCCTTCCAGCCGGAGCCGGACAGGTAGCCGCGCGCGACGCACTCGACCGGCAAGGGCTTTGTCTTGCGCACAACCATCGAACGCCCCGCCAGATCGTCCTGGAATTTGTCGAACGGGGCAGGGAACTCCGTCGCGCTGATTACGTGATGCGGAATCACGTCCTTCAAAAGGTTGAACCAGAAAAGTGAAAGTTGCGTAAGGACGCGCCCCTTATCGGGAATAGGCGTGGGCATTACCACGTCAAACGCGGACAGCCGGTCGGTGGCGACGATCAGCAGGCGGTCGCCCAGGTCATAAATATCCCGCACCTTTCCGCGGGCGATTGGCGCCAGGCCGGCAAAATTGGTTTCACGGATAACTTTCGCTGCAGAAGTTGCACTCACGGGACACTTCCCCTGTAGAAGTGTCCTGCATTTTAACCCAGCCCGCGCCGAAGTCAATGTTACGCGTCACGTTCCCCGTGGCAAACGACCATGGCGGCTGGGCCGGCTCCAGAAATGGAAAAGGGGCGGAATTGCTCCCGCCCCTTGTTGGCTTCAGAGAATTGGAAAAATTCTTACGCTGCGGTGGCCGCGGCCGCGCGCTGTTTTCGCCTGGGCGCCGCTTCTTCGCCTTCCCAGCGCACGCTGACGAGTTTGGATACGCCGGGCTCCTGCATGGTGACGCCGTAGAGCACGCTGCCCGTCTCCATCGTCTTGCGATTGTGCGTGACGATGATGAATTGCGTTTGCGCGCTCATATCGCTGATTAACCGCGTGAACCGCCCTATGTTGGCTTCATCCAGTGGCGCATCCACTTCGTCCAGGATGCAGAACGGGCTGGGCTGGTAACGGAAAATGGCGATCAGCAGCGCCAGCGCGGTCATGGCTTTCTCGCCGCCCGAAAGCAACAAAACGTTTTGCAGGCGTTTGCCCGGCGGCGAGGCGACGATATCAATGCCCGCGTCGCCGGAGCTGTCCGGCTCCGTCAAGCGCATCTCCGCCATGCCGCCGCCGAAGATGGTGTGAAACGCGGCGGAGAAATTCGAGTTGATGGCCGTGAAGGCTTGCTCGAACTTTTCCTTGGTGATGAGGTCAAGTTCCTTGATGGCTTGCTGGGTATCAGCGATGGACTGTAGCAGGTCGTCCCGCTCGCGCGTCAGGAAAGTGAAGCGTTGCTCGCATTCGGTGAACTCTTCCAACGCCATCATGTTCACCGCGCCCATGTTCTCAATGCGCTGCTTCATCTCGCGATAGTTGGCTTCGGCAACCGCCAATTCTTCGCCGGACATGAACGCGGTTTCAGAGGCGATCAAATCCTCGGGTTGCGCGTTCACTTCGGCCAGGCAGGTTTCCCGCAAGTGCTGGCGGTCGGAATCGTTGCGGGCCTTGTCCACCTCAAAATGGCCGCGTTCCTCGCGCATCTCCTGCAACGACTGGCGCGCCATGCGCAGGTGATCCTCCGCCTGCGTCACGCGCGTGCGCCCTTCCTCCCATTCCTGTTCAAGCTGTTTCTGCTTTTCTTCCAGCCGCGTCTTTTCGGCGCGCAGCACTTCCAATTGCTCCGTTAGTTCTTCCGTTTGCCGGGCCATTGCCGCGGTTTCTTCGTTGATGGAAGCTTCCTGTTGCCGGAGTGCCGCCTCGCGACGCTCCAGATCGGTCCGCTCTTCCTGCAGCCGCATCGCAATGGCCTCCACGGAAGCCATGCGTTCGTTCATGGTGGCAAGTTCCGCGCGGGCGGTGGCCAATTCTTCCTGCTCGGCCTGCACTGTAGCGCGAAGCTGCACGACCTCTTCGGCAAGGCGGGCGCTTTCGGCCTCCGCCTCGGCTCGCGTGGTGGCTGCGGCTTCATGCTGAAGCCTGGCACGTTGCGCGCGCTCCTGTACCGCGGTAATTTCCTTGCGCACGCGCGCGAGTTCGCTCTGGCACACGGTCAATTCAAGCCCCAAACGGGCAAGTTCGCTCTGCATCTGCTCATGGCGGTGTTTCGCGGCGAAAAGGTTGCGCTCCGCATCGCGGTGTTGCGCGGTCAGTTCCTCGTTGGCCACTTCAGTGGCGTGCAATTCCACCGTGAGAGTCTCCAGCTGCGCCTGGATTAAGCCGCTCTGGTGCTCCAGGTGGATCACTTCCGCGTCTACGGCGCGCAACTCCCGTTTCATTCCCAAGGGTCCCGCCTCGTCCGGTCTGCCGCCGGTGACCATGCGGCCCTGGTAGCACGTACCCTCGGGCGTCACAAATGCGTACTGCGGATATTCGCGGGCCAGCTTTTCCGCGGCCACGGCGCTGTCCGTCAAGTAGCCGGAGCGGAGGCGCGGGAGAAACTGCTTCGCCGCCGGCCCCAACGGGTCGCGGAACTCCACCAACTTGTCGAGCCGCGAAATCACGCCATCTTCCGAACGGAAATGCATGATGGGTTCGTACTCGTCGAGTTTCAGATTGCGCAGCGAATCGACAAAGAACGTGGCGCGCCCGCCCACTTCATTGCGCAGCAGCGAAACACCGGCGCGGGCGTGATCGTAGGTTTCCACCACCACGTATTCCAGTTCATCGCGCATGTACTGCTCGAAGGCGGCTTCGTGCTGTTCCTGCACTTCGGCGTAGTCTGCCAGCACTCCAACGGCGCGGAAACTGTCTCCGCCATGGCGCTCGTTGGCGGCGAAAAGTTTCTGCACGGCCTCGCCCGTGTACGAGTGATCGTTCAGGATTTGCGTCAGGGTGGAATGGCGCGCGCGCACTCCGGCCAGCGAGTCGCGCAAGGAATCCGCTTGCTTGCGCGTTTCTTCGCTCTTCTGGCGGAGTTCCGCCATGCGCGCCTGGACTTCCGCAGCCTGCCGTTGCAGGATGCCCAACTGGTGCGTGGCACTCTGCCATTCCCGGGCGGCGCGGTCGGCGTCGCTGCGCACAGTGATGGAAGATTCCAGCAGGGCGCTCTCGCGCTCTTCCGACTTGCGCTGCGCCTCGCTCTGATGCACCAGCGCCTCTTCGGCCTGCTTCTGCTCGCCATGCAGCCAAAGCAAACTATCATTCGCCTGGGTCGCGGCACGCCGCAATGCTTCCACGCGGGCTTCCGATTCCGCGATTTGCGTGGTGCGCAAAGAGGCGCGCGCACCGAGTTCCTCCACGCGGGCGTTTACAATGACGGATTCCGTGCGCACCGTTTCCACGACCTGCTGCTGCGCCGTGTTGCGCGCTTCCCATTCGGCCGTCTGCGCTGCAAGGGCCTGGCGCTCCGCCGTAATCTGTTCGTTGCGGCCGGCCAACTCCGCGCTGCGCGTGTGATTAAACGTGATGCGGTTTTCGCTGCGGTCCACTTCCAGGGCCGTCTGATTCACCACGTTCTGATTCTGGCGGATTTCCGCGTCCAGCGAGTAGATGCGCTGGTTCAGGCGATCCTGCTCCTCTTCCTGTTCGTGAATGGATTGCGCCTGTTGCGTTTCCGCCGCCGTCAATTCCGCCAGCCTTGTGCCCAGGCGTTCCGCTTCCGCATCCAGCTCGCGCGCTTTTCCCGCCAGCATCTGGCGAACGATGCCGCGCATCTGCTCGCGAATTTCCGAATAGCGCCGGGCCTTGGAGGCTTGCCGCTTCAGGGAGCCCAACTGCTTTTCCACCTCCACCACAATGTCGTTCACGCGCGCCAGGTTCAGCTTGGCCGATTCCAACTTGGCCTCGCTCAGGCGCTTCTTGGTTTTGAACTTGGTCACGCCCGCGGCTTCTTCGATGATGGCGCGGCGCTCCATGGGCTTCGTGGCCAGGATCAGCCCAATACGCCCCTGCTCGATGATGGCGTAGGAGTCCGGTCCAAGGCCCACGCCCATGAACATCTCCTGTATGTCTCGCAAGCGAGCCACGCGGCCATTGATGAGGTATTCGCTCTGGCCGCTCCGATACAGCCTGCGGCTAACCACCACTTCGCCGGGCCGCGTTACCAACTCAGGCTTATCCGCCTTCTTTTTGCGCTTGTCCTTGAATCCGGCTTCCGCTGGTTCCTTTGAGGGCTCGGTTTGCAGGGTTGTTTCCTGGCTCAATTCATCCAGCGAGGGGGCTTCTTCTCCGGATTGCAGTTCGTTCTCGCCAATCGCTGGGCTATCAGTGCTCTCCGTCGAGAGAATCTGCCTCTCCGCCTCTTCTTCCGCCGCCAATACAAACCGCGCCGCTTCCGCAAGCTCCGGGTCTTCCATGGTGATGGTGACTTCGGCCATGCCCAGGGGCGGACGCTTGGTGGTCCCGTTGAAGATGCAGTCGGACATGCGTTCCGCGCGCAGGGTCTTGTGGCTCTGTTCGCCCAGCACCCAGCTGATGGCGTCCACGACATTGGATTTCCCGCAGCCATTCGGCCCGACGATGCAGGTGCTGCCCATTCCGCTGAACGTGACCACGGTCCGCTCGCAGAAGGACTTGAAACCTACAATTTCCACTTTTCGGAGCTTAAGCAAGGTGTCCCCTTTTGTCGTGAACTTCCACTTCGCGGCTTACC
>Ga0074044_10000987_pt1 | contig 26171 bp, 13 predicted proteins | sample BogForMeECP23OM1_FD_94443 | JGI IMG/M metagenome (GOLD analysis project Ga0074044, IMG submission 94443) | Bog forest soil microbial communities from Calvert Island, British Columbia, Canada - Bog Forest MetaG ECP23OM1 | ecosystem: Environmental > Terrestrial > Soil > Wetlands ... | reverse complement strand
CCAAGCTCCCAAGGTCAGCGAGCGTGCCCGCAAGGCCCCATCGGTCATCGAGTTCCCGGAAAATTGCCAGGCTCTGTTCGTACAATGTCTGAGCGGCGGTGGAGTCACCCTGATCGCGCGCGACGTCTCCCTGATAGTTCATCGACCAGGCAACGCCTGTCCGATCTCCCAGTCCTTGGAAGATTGCAAAACACTCCGCGTAGAGCGACCGTGCGCGCTCATAGTCTCCCTTCAACTTAAGGACATTGGCGAGGTTACTGAGAGCCCGAGCGACAGCCTTCTGATCTCCTAATTCTCTCCACAGCCGAAGACTTGCTTCGAACAGGATGTGCGCAACCGCGGCATCGCCCCGGTCGCGAGCAAAGACCGCCAGCGCGTTTAGAGAGACGGCAACGCCCGTTTTGTCACCCAACGCATGCGCGATGTCCTGGCTTTGGTTGATGAGCGCCTCCCCCGAGGCATAATCTCCTTGCTCGCCCGCGAGCACGCCAGCCGCGAAGAGCGCGCGCATGCGCGCTTTGGTGGGAGCTGCCGCTGCAGGCAACTTCAACAGCCTGCCTAACCTATCCCTGCCTTCGGCGAGATATTCGCGAATCTCCCAAAAGCGAAACAAGGCTGTGCCGAGTCGCAGACCCCATTCGGCATCACCGGTTTCTGTCAGCCACTCCAAGCTGGCGCGAAAATTATCGTGCTCTAAGGAGAAGCGCTCAACCCATTCCACCCCGCTCTGCTCCAGGGCATCTTCTTCGGCCAGCACCAGGCAGTAGGCGGCATGGGCACGCTTGGTCAGGGCTTGCTCACCGCTCGCCTCCAGTTTTTCCACAGCGTACTCACGAATCGTTTCCAGCATGGCGAAGCGCGATTCGCCCTTCGCTTGCTCAACCTGTAGCGCCAGGCTTTTGTCCACCAGGGATGCCACGGCGTCGAGCAGGTTTAAGTCGAGATCGCCTTTGGCGTCGCACACAGCTTCCGCGCCTTCGAGAGTGCATCCACCGACGAACACCGATAATCGCTGGAGAAGTATCTGCTCGGCAGGGGTCAGCAGATCGTAGCTCCAATCGATGGCTGCGCGAAGTGTCTGCTGCCGTTGGGGCTGGTCGCGCGCACCGCCCGTCAATAACTGCAATCGGCTCGCCAGGCGTGTCAGCATGGAAGACGGCGAGAGCACTTTGACCCGGGCTGCTGCGAGCTCGATGGCCAGAGGGAGACCATCCAAGCGGGCGCAAATCTCGGTAACGGCTGAGGCGTTTTCCCGGTTAAGCTCAAAATCGGGCTTGACCGCGATCGCGCGCTGCACGAACAGCGCGACCGCAGGGTATTGCGACAGGACCTCGATCGAAGGCCGGGCGAGCGAATCAGGCATCGCGAGCGGCGGCACAGGAAATTCATGTTCTCCGTACAAGTGCAGCGCGGCGCGACTGGTCACTATGATTTTAAGATGGGGAGCTGTGGCCAGGAGCTCTGCCACGATGGGCGCCGCCTGAACCAGGTGCTCGAAATTGTCGAGCAAGAGCAGCATTGGTGCGGGCAGTGAATTTTGCAAGCTCTCCTTGAGTATTTCGAGGGGCGACTGGCCGCCAGCCTCCCGGATTCCCAAGACTTGTACGATGGCGGAAGCGATCAAGGCCGGATCGCTTAGCGAGGAGAGCGGAACAAAATGAGTGCCACCTGGAAAGTGCTCAACCAGGCCACTGGCTACCTGCACCGCGAGGCGCGTTTTGCCGATCCCGCCTGGACCAGTGACCGTGACCAGGCGCACATCCTCCCGCAGCAGTAGTTCTTGGGCGGCAGCTTCTTCCTTCTCGCGCCCCACAAACCCGGTCCGCTGCGCGGGGAGATTGGTCGGGCGGATTTCCGCCTGCTTAACCGGCCTCTCGGAGAAGCGGTCGCGTATGGCGGCAAGTTCGCGTGCGAGCTCTCGGGTAGAGACGTAGCGCCTATCGGGCTCTTTCGCCAGGCACCTCTCGATAGCCCAACACAGGGGAGCGGGCGCGTCGCGGTTTTGCATACCGATCGGTTCCGGCTGTTCCCGAAGAATGGCCACCAGGGTGTCCGCTGCTGTGCTTTTGCGAAAAGCGCGCTTTCCGGTGACCATCTCGTAGAGAACCAGACCAAACGAGAACTGATCTGACCGGAAATCCATCTGATCGCCGCTGGCCTGCTCCGGTGACATGTACCCCATCGTTCCCAGAACCATCCCTGGAACGGTCTCCAAAGTGATGCACATATCGGGCTGACCCCCGCTGGGGGAGGTGAGCTTGGCCAGGCCAAAATCCAGGATCTTGACGAACCCATCGTGAGAGACCATCAAGTTCTCAGGCTTCAGGTCCCGGTGGGAAATACCCGCTTCGTGGGCCTTGGTGAGACCATCCGCAACCTGCGCTGCGATTTCGATTGTTTTGCGCATGGGCAGTGGGCCGGAGCGAAGCAGGTCTCGCAGCGTCTTCCCCTCTACCAGTTCCATCGCAATGTAGTGAGTGGAGCCGTCCTGTCCGAGTTCGTGGATGGTAATGATATTCGGGTGGTTGAGAGCAGAGGCCGAGCGAGCTTCCTGCTCGAAGCGGTGCAATCGATCACGGTCGGTAGAGAGTGCGGCCGGCAGAATCTTGATCGCAACACTACGATCGAGGCGCGCATCCCGCGCCCGGTATACCTCGCCCATCCCGCCGGCGCCCAGCAGTTCGATAATCTCGTACGATCCGAGCTTTGTGCCAGGGGTGAGGACCATGCGGAGGCCATTATATTCCCAAGGGAGGACGGGGCAGTGGGACCGACCATTTCGGATAGATGTCTGCAAACCCGAAGCTATGGCCGGCTTGGAATCGAAGATCCTCACTATACGCGGCCCACCTCGGAGGATTCAGGTGATCCGCCTCACGGAATGGTGCGCGAGTCAGGGTTTCCTGCGGTGCGCGTCGAACCAGTTAAGGGTGTAGACGACCTTGGCGACCTGATGGCTCGGGCGCCGGCTGAGCCCGTGAGGTTCGCCCGGGAAGCGCACCAGAGCGGATTCAACTTTAAGCAATTTAAGCGCCGCGTAGTATTGCTCTGCTTCCGATATGGGAGTGCGGAAATCTTCCTCGCCGGTCATGAGCAGCGTAGGCGTCTTCACATTCTTCACCAGAGAAATTACCGAGCGCTTCATGTAGTCGTCGGTGTAATCCCAGGGATTCCCGGAGAACCAGTATTGTGTGCCGAAAGCGGGCAGGTCAGACGTTAGCACCCAGCTATACCAGTTGATGACGGGATAAAGACTGGCGGCCGCGCGGAAACGGTCGGTGTGATCGATCATCCAGCAGGTGAGCACACCTCCGCCCGAGCCGCCGGTGACGAACAGGTTGTCCTTGTCGATGTAGCCTTTGGCGAGAATCGAATCGACGCCGGAGTCGAGATCCTGAAAATCGTTGCCGGGATAAGCGTGGTGAATGAGGTTCGCGAACTCTTCGCCGTAACTGGTGCTGCCCCTTGGGTTTGTGTAGAGGATGACGTAGCCTTTCGCCGCCCAGATTTGCGCGTTAAGATCGAAACGGTCTCCGTAATTCGAGAACGGACCGCCGTGAATTTGCAGGATTAGCGGATATTTCCTGGAGGCATCAAAATCGGGTGGCTTGATGATCCAGCCTTCGATTTTGCGTTTGTCGAAGAAGGAGTCGTACCAGACTTCTTCGACGGAGCCGAGTTTCTTGGCGGTGAAGAGTTCTCGATTGAGAGAAGTGAGCACGTTGACTTTTGGATTCGCAAGCGAGGCGACCGCGACGTCGCCGGGATCGGAGGGTGTGTCGTATTGGATGGCAAACGATCCGTTCTTGGCGATGCTGAAATTGCCGGTAAAGTTGAGATGCTCGGCAACAACCTTGGTAGAACCGTCGAGGGTCCAGTAACCGAGCTTGGTGTCGCCGCGGTCGGGATAAGTTAAGAAGATGCCTTTGCCGTCGGCGGACCAGCGAGGGTCGGCCACGTCGCGATCAAGTCTGGAACTGACTGGGTGCGGATTGCTGCCATCGCGATTGACGACGTATAGAAAAGTGGTCTGGTGGCCCTGGTAACGGTCATCGAATCCGACGTAGGCGATGAGTCTGCCGTCGGGTGAAATATCGGGCGACTCGTTGGGACCGTTGCGATGGGTGAGTTGCGTCAGGGAACCATCCGCCACGCGGATTTCAAACAGTTCGGTGTGCAGAGGTTCGTACTCGAAGTTCGTCGTGCCATTCATGGAAAAGATGAGCGATTTTCCATCGGGAGCCCATGACGCATAAGAGCCGCCAAAACCGCCCTCACCCGGGCCATGGGGGAAGTTGCCGGTGGTGAGTTGGCGCGGCGCCCCGCCATCTGCGGCCACCACAAAAACTTGCGAATAGCCCGGCTTCAGATATCCCGGGCCGTTGAAGCGGTAGATGAGGTCCTCATACACTTTGGGTGCGTCGGCCCACTTGGCGCCTTCGGGGGCTGCCGGAAGCGTGGCTATCTTTGGAGGTGTGGCCGAGACCAGCGAAGTAAAAGCGATCTGCCTTCCATCCGGAGCCCAGGAAATTCCGGCTGGCGCATTTTCGACATCGGTGAGTTTGGCGGTTTGGCCGGAATCCATCCAGCGAACATACAGTTGAGACTTGCCATCGCGATCGGAAACGAAAGCGATACGAGTTCCATCGGGCGACCAGCGCGGGGAAGTGTCGCTATAAGTTCCGGTGGTAAGCGGACGATGTTCGGAGCCATCGAAATTGATGATCCACAGGTTGGAGACACGGCGATCGGAAGAGATCTCCGCAGACTGGCGAACGTAGACGATGCGCTTGCCGTCGGGAGAGATTTGCGGATCGGATGCCACTTGAACGCGGAAAACATCCATGGGTTCCAGCCGATCGGCATTTTCCTGAGCGACGCTGGCGAGAGAGAAGAGGAGAAGAAAAAGAAAAAAGACGCCCACGGCGGTGAGAGCACGGGATTCGTGAGACAAGGAGGTCTCCTTTCGCGGATGCATGTTACCACCAAATCATCGGCGAAAAGAGTTGCGTCGTTGCCGGGATCGTGCCCGAGATCGTGCGAGGGGATCGCGCCCACGATTCTCACTGCCCGTGAACTTGATTCGTGGGCGCGGCTGGCGCGCTCGTCAGCGTAACTTTTTTCGTGTTGTCGTCGGGAATGCGGTCGATCAGCAGCAGGAAGGGATCGACTCCGGCTTCGTCTGGCATCTCCGCCGTGGTGAAGGTGTACGTCGACTTGTTATTCGCGATATGCACGCGCTCGCGATAAAGCGTCTTGCCGTACTTCAGCCCTTTTCCCGGCTTGGCGAAGGCCCCGACATCGATCCAGTCATCCATCGGCACCTCGGTCTCGTTGCCCTTGGCGTCCGCCTTGTATTTGTGCGTCTCCACGTTGATGGTGACGTCGTACTTGCCGTCCGCGCGCTTCACCGCGGAGGCATCCAGAGTGCGATTCGAAAACAGGGTGATGTCTTCGAACAGATCCTTGATCAGGTATTGCAAATTCGGCGGCGTCTCTTCGCGCAGCGCATCCACCAACGCGTACGACGTGGGATAGGGCGGCGCGTTGTAGGCATATTGCTTGATCACTTTGCGCAGCGCGCGGTTCACCGCCTCTTCTCCGATCATCTCTCTCAGGTAGTACATCACCACGCTCGCCTTGCGGTAGTGGACGTATCCCTGCTCGGATTCCACCGTCAGCAGAGGTTCTTCCTTGTGGCGCTCCTTGCCTCGCGAGCGGAGATAGTTGTCCATTTCATACTTCAGAAATTTCCGCATGGTATCGCGGCCGTACTCTTTTTCCATCACCATCAGCGCCGAATATTGGGCCAGCGATTCCGACAAAAGCGTGGCGCCCTGCATGTCCGCGCCCACCACCTGGTGCGCCCACCACTGGTGCCCCATCTCGTGAGCCACCACGTAATAGACCATGTCGATGTCGTCGGGATGATTCAGGTTGGCGATGAAGCCGATCGACTCCGAATACGGCATGGTGCCGGCAAAGGATTGGGCAAACTGCGCGACCCGGGGAAATTCGATGATCCGCGCTTCTTTGTGGTAATACGGGCCGAAGTTCTGGGTGTAGTACTCAAGCGACTTTTTCAGCGAGTTCATCATCCGCGGCACGTTCCAGGGATGATTCTTGTCGTAGTAAACCTCAAGCTTGATGCCATTCCACTCTTCGCGCTGCACCTCGTAACGGGCCGACATGAACGAGTAGAAACGCAGCGACGGATGGTCGAGCTTGTAGTCGAAATAACGGCGGCCGTTCTCCTGCCACTCCCGCACCAGCGATCCCGGCGCAATCGCAATCTGGTCGGGGGAAGTGCTGATCACGGTTTCCTCGTCCGCCCAGTCCGAGTGGTCCCGGATGTAGCTGTCCCGGCAATCGTCGGTGCAATTGCGCTCCAGCGGCCGCATCAACTCTTGCTCGCCCAAGCCGTATTTGCGCCGGTCGTTCGGATCCGCGATTTCGCGCTCCGACGTATAACCGATTACCGGAGCCACGGAATTGTTGAAGAAGGTCCCGTTCTGCATGAGTTCCACATTGCTGAGGGTGTCTTCAAATCCGCGATTTTTGCTCTTGACGGTAAACACTGCGGTACGCGCTTCGCCGGGCTGGAGCGGAGGCGCGAAGCGGTATATGCGATAGCCCAGCCGGGCGTCGTCTTTGACCAGCGTCGCACCGGGAATCTGGATATCGACGTCGTAGTTCCGGTCTAGCGTGTAATGGATTTCACTCAGCAGCTGCGGATACGGGTTGTAGAGCTCTTCGTGCACGCGCATGATCACGTTGCGGGTCTCGGGGAAGATATCGACCCAGTACTTGTCGCTGCGGACGCGCGGTAGCGGCAGCCGGTCGAATTGCTTGTAGTTTTTCTCGTAATCCGCCTGTATAGCCAACTGGTCCTTGGGCCCGATCAACCTATTGAGGACTTTGGTGTTGTAGAAAATCCAGCTTCCAGTCGCCGCGAACAACATCAGGCAAACCAACGCAAGCGCCGGCCACCGGCTGATAAAGCGAAGACGCGCGATCCGCCAGCGTTCAAGCCATCGCGCCTGCTTGCCACGCGGCCAGAACATGACGGTGGCAATCGCCAGCAGGCCGCAGAACAGAATCCAGTACAACGTGAACCAGCGCCAGCTGGTGATATAGGGCGCATCGCCGAACATATCCGAGTAGGTGACGTCTGGAGCGGATCCGAATTGAAGCAGGTGGGTAGATACGTTGACCGGAGCCCAGATAAAAAGATTGGCGAGGAAGAAAACGACATAAACGAAATACCCAACATACTTGTTGGGCGACAGTACGTGGATGAAGAACGCGAACACTCCCAAAAAAAAGAAGAACGAGAGATCGCGCACCAGGAGCTGATTGAGATAAAGTCCCAGCTGATAGCGATGGTACCCGTAACTGGTCTGAATAATGATTCCGCTGACCAGGGCCAGGAATTGCACCAGCATCACCATGGCGGCCAGCGCGGTGAAGCGCGCTGCGAACGAGATCCACTCGGGCACGGGCAGGGAATCCGTAATTTCGTCCATGTGAGCATCGCGATCCTTCCAGATCAGCACGCCCGCGTAATACGTGATCAGAATCAGGACGAACAAGTACAGCGTGCTCGCAATCATCTCCAGCACCCAGTAGGTGACGGGCAGCGTACTGTTTCCAAATCCCTCACGAGCGTTCAGGGCGACAGTCGGCACGCTGTTCAGCAAGCCGGCGATCAGGATCACGACAAAGACGGTACCCTTGAAGATGCCCATGAGGTGAATCTTGACGGAGGAGAGATACATTTCCCACGAACTCGCTTTGCATGCGACGGTGGGAAGAACGACCGAGGCAGGGGCGGACTCTGGAGCGTCGCTTGCCTTGCGGACCTTTTGACGCCTTTCGGCGAAACTGAACCGGTAGTAAGCGAAGATCAGGAAGAGCACTCCCACGCCAATCCACAGCAGGCGATTCCATAGCATCAGCCCGCTCAGCCCCAGCGAGATTGTGTTCTTCTCGGCTACCGTCCAGTACTTGGTGGCGAGAGCGAAGGTACGAACGCCGAAGGGATCGAGCAGAGCGGCAATGCGCTCGCGTTCGATGTCGGTCAACAGGGCGTCCGAAACGGCGTAGCCGGTCAGAAGCAGAAGCGCTCCCACGAATGAGACGATCTCATTTCGAGCCAGCACGGCGATGGTAAAAAGAATCGCGGCCATGAAAAAGGCGTTCGGCACCGCGAAGACAAGAATGCCTTTTAGGTGGGCGCTCCAGATGACTCGTTCGAAGCGCTCCGGTTCCACCCAGGGCATGTATTTCGCCAGCAGGATACCGATGGAGACCCCGAGCATTGGAATTGCCGACACCAGCGTGGCCCCGAAGAATCGTCCGAGCAGAAAGTCGCGGCGACGGAGCGGTGTCGTGAATATGATCTGATAGGTATTGTGGGTGAAGTCACGGGCCGCCGCCGAATTCACGAAGGCGGTCACCATCAGCAGCGCCAGCAGCCCACTGATCGCATAGAAGTTCTCGATCACGTATGGCGCATTGCGGAAGGTATTACTGAGTGCCCCACCGATCTGAATGTGGTCGGAACTAGTCGCGCCAAAGATCATGGCCGCAATAATCAGCGTGAAGATCCAGAGCATCCAGGAACGCAGCCAGAAGCGAATTTCGAACCACGCGATGTGCAGGAACATGGCTCAGTTCCACCCGCGGATCGAAGTGAAGAAGACATCCTCAAGATCGGGGACGCAGGGTGCGAAGCCATCCTCCGGCGACTGAGCGCTCAGAACATGAAGATGAGGGCGGCCTCCCACGAGACGATTCGAGATCACGCGATAACGCTGCTCATAGCCGGGCAAGTCGGCTTTAGCGATGGAACGTTGCCAGACCCGGTCCTTCAGTTGCGCGACAGCGTCGTCGGGCGTGCCCTCGTACAGCACCCGCCCCTCATGAATGATGGCCATCTTGGTGCAGAGGTCGGTGACGTCTTCAACGATGTGGGTGGAAAGGATGACAATGACCTGCTCTCCCACCTCGGCCAGCAGGTTGTAGAAGCGGTTGCGTTCTCCGGGATCGAGACCCGCCGTCGGTTCGTCCACAATAAGCAGCTGCGGGTTGCCGATCAACGCCTGGGCGATCCCGAAACGCTGCCGCATGCCGCCGGAAAAACTGGTGAGAGATTTCTTGCGCAGATCGTAAAGATTGCACCGCTTCAACATGGCGCCAACCAGTTCTTTACGTTGCTTGGAGCCGCCCATTCCCTTCAGGATCGCCAGATGATCGAGCATGTCCTGCGCCGAAATCCGCGGATAGACGCCGAATTCCTGCGGCAGGTAGCCCAGGCGTTTGCGCACTTCATCCTTCTGTTTGAGCACGTCGATCTCTCCCAACCGCACGCTGCCCGAATCGGCCTCCTGCAGAGTTGCGATGGTCCGCATCAACGTGCTCTTGCCCGCTCCGTTCGGACCAAGCAGCCCGTACATCCCGTGCGGGATGCTGAGTGAAACCTGGTTAAGAGCTCTTACACCGTTGGCATATGTCTTGGAGAGACCATCGATTTTCAGTTCCATACTTGTCATGATTTGATAGTACGCGGCGTCGGTGTGCAAAGTTCCCGACCATGCTGGATCAGATGTAAATGTAAGTGTTGTAAATGAGGGCGATGAACGGACGATCTCTCAGCCAGCCGCTTTTATCAGTTCGCTGAGCTTGTCCAAATCCTGGGCGCTGGCGTCGCCGATCACGAAATAGCGAAGGCCGTTGTGGCGCCAGCTCCGAACTTCAAAGGAAAGGGCGTTTCGCGCCGGTTCATTCTCGCGCACGTCTCCGGATTCCCGCTCCTGGAAAATAAAGACCGAAATCTGGTGCTGGCGGACGCGGAAAATCAGCTCCGCCCCCGGCGCTTGGCCCAGATAGCTGACCCTTCCACCGACCAGCACAAAAGGCGAGTCTTGCAACTCGGGTAGGTTGAAGGTGAAGGGAATCTTACCCGCAAACCATGGCTTCACGGTATGCCGGTCGGTGGAAACAACGTCAACCGGGTTGGCGCTGGCGAGGGTTGCCACGTGCTGGTCCACCAGTTCGCTTACCAGCTGGCGTTCGCTGCGGCGGTTACCCTGCAGATTCAGAAAAAGTACGCCGGCAATCAGCACTGCGGCGGTTGCCGTTGCAGCTCCAAACATGGGAAGCCAGCGGCTGCTCCATAGGGACAGGGACGGGAAAGTCCTCGGTGTAGCAATGCTCTTCTGAATACGCGCACGAAAAGCTGGGTCGGGCGTGAACTTCTGGCCAGCCGCCGCGACCGCGCGCTTCTGCTGAACTTTGCGCAGGGCCTCGGCGGCGCAGCTGGCGCATCCGCGCAAATGTTCATCGAGCGCGCGCGCCTCGCCGGCGGGGAGTTCCCCGTCGACGTACGCATCGAGTTTCCCAGTCCACTCTTCGCAGCCCATCCCAGTGACCCTATTCATTTTCCCTGCAATTTCTGCACGGCATCCCGTAAGGCCCGCCGCGCGCGCGACAACCGCGACATCACCGTGCCTATCGGGATGGCCAGAGTTGCAGAAATTTCCTGATACGACATCTCTTCAAATTCCGAAAGCAGCAGCACCTCGCGATGAGACACCGGCAACCGGCCCAAAGCCTCCTGCACCAGTTGCTGATCCGAACGCTGCAGCAGGATGCTCTCCGGCGTGTCGTTGGCCGGGGGAAGGATTTGTTCGTCGCCTTCCAGATCGAGCGGCACGGTCGCAGCCGCTTTCAGCCCGGTGCGCGAGGTGAAGAACGTGTTGCGCAGAATCTGGTAGATCCAGGCGCGGAAGTTGGTGCCGGGCCGGAACGACGAAAATCCCTTGAGCGCCTTGACGTATGTCTCCTGCACCAGATCCTCGGCTTCCTGCCGATCCTGTGTCAGCCAGTGGGCAAAGTTATAAAGCCGGTCAAAGAGCGGCATGGCCAGCTCCTCGAACGACCCCGATAACGAGCGCTCTTCCGACACGTACACAAGAGTAAACCAGCGAACCAGCGTTTTATTCCCATAGCCCACAAATATTTGCCGCGGAATAAAACCGTGTGCTGCCGGTTCTGCACGACGAATCGCAGAGCGAACTGGAGTCACCGAGGAAATGGTGGTGCGGAAGAACCAATGCTCTTTAGCAGTTCCTTTAGGAGGAAACAAAATGAAAAACCATCTGAGAGTACTTAGCCTAGCGTTGTGCACGCTGCCGGTCTGCTTGAATGCCGCGACCGCACAGGATATGAAACAAGCCTATCAACCAGCCCAGGAACAGAACGCGCGGTCCGCGGAACTGATTCCGGCCGGCACCGTCGTTCCCGTCACCTTGAATTCCAGCTTGCGCTCGGATAAAAGCCAGAGCGGAGCCGCAATCACAGCGACCACCATGCAAGACGTGCCGCTGGGCGCGGGAAACACCCTGCGCGCCGGTTCGAAGGTGACCGGGCATGTGATCGAAGCCGTCACTCCTGGAAGAGGATCCGACGAATCAAAGATCTCATTTCAATTCGACCAGATCCATTTTGGCAGCCAGACGGTTCCCATCACCGCCAACCTCAGGGCCCTGGCGTCGGTGATGGAAGTGGATGCCGCTCAGGTTCCGAAATCCGGAGGGGAAGAGGACTACAGCGGTAGTTGGAGTGTGGTCCCAATCGGCGGCGACCAAGTTTCATACGGACAGGGTGGCCCAGTCATGCAGGGCTTCCAGGCGGGAGTGTTGGCCGGCGACACGCGGCCGCAAGCGCTCTGGCTGTTTTCCGCGGATGCGTCCGGCACCTATGGATTTGGCGATCTGCAGATTGCTCAGTCCGGACGCACCGAGCCGGGTGGTGAAGTAACTTTGACCTCCAATCGCAAAGTGTTAAAGGTCGGCAAGGGCAGCGCGATGCTGCTGCGCGTGGACGCCAGCAAGCCCGAGGGGGCACAGGCTCGCTCGACTGTTTCGCCAGCGATGGCCCAATGACTTGTCCGTGGGTCGCGGCGGATTCAGTTTCGCCGCTCAAGTCCGCCGTAGCCGATTCATTGATGGAAAGTGATGCCCACAGACCCTTGTGGGCCTTTTTTATTAGCACCTTGTCTGCCCCCACATTTTTTCAAACAAAAGATGGAATAAAACGGACCGCCTCCAGTTCTGCACAGTGAACTTGGAACGATGTCAGAGAAAACCGGAGGAAATCATGCCGCAGCAGAATAATCGCGATGCAATTTTGTTCGACCACAACCACGACGGAATCGACCGCCGCGGATTCCTGAAATGCATGGCCTGGGCCGGCACCGGAGCGCTCTGCGTGCTCGAAGGCGGAGTGCTGAAATCCTACGGCCTGGAGGATCCCGCGCACATCGCAAAGGCGGCCAAGGGTGAGCTCAGTTTTGTCCAGATCAGCGACAGCCACATGGGATTCAACAAACCCGCGAATTCCGATGTAATCGCGACGCTGAAAGCCGCGGTCGCCAAAATCAATGCGCTGCCCCTGTCTCCCGAATTCATTCTGCACACGGGCGACATCAGCCATCTTTCCAAGCCGTCGGAGTTCGACACCGTCGACCAGATTCTACAATCCGCGCCTACGAAGAACGTGTTCTTCGTGCCCGGGGAGCACGACGTTCTTGAAGACAACGGCAAGCAATACCTCGAGCGTTACGGCAAGAACACAAAGGGCGCCGGCTGGTACAGCTTCGAGCAGAAGGGCGTGCACCTTATTGGACTCGTCAACGTGATGAACCTGAAAGCTGGAGGCATGGGTTCGCTGGGAGCCGAACAACTGGAATGGCTGGAAGATGACGTGCGACATCTCTCGAAGAGCACGCCCGTGATCGTATTCGCGCACATGCCGCTGTGGAATATCTATCCGGAATGGGGATGGGGAACGGACGACAGTGCACAGGCGCTTTCCTATCTGAAGCGTTTCGGCTCGGTGACGGTGCTGAACGGACACATTCATCAAACCATGCAGAAGGTGGAAGGAAACGTAACTTTCCACACCGCGTGTTCGACCGCTTTTCCGCAGCCGCGTCCGGGAGCCGCCTCGTCCCCGGGGCCAATGAAGGTTCCGGCCGAGCAGCTGCGCGGTCTGCTGGGAGTGACCGATGTGAACTACGTGCGCAAGCATCACGCCCTGGCGTTGATCGATTCCACGCTGGAGTAATCGCTTATCGAAGAAGTCGACAAACCCGTCACACACTTCACAAGGAGGAAGCAATGACAATGAAAACGAGAAAGAGCAGCTGGATTATTTACATCGCAGCATCAATGGTGCTGGCCCTGGCCGCACTCCCCAATTTAGAAAAGTCGATAGCCGCGGGCCCGCCAACCGTCGATGTCAAGATTGATAACTTCAGCTTCACCCCGGCAACCCTCACGGTGAAGGCAGGAACCCAGATCACCTGGACCAACGGCGACGACATTCCCCACACCGTGGTGAGCGACGATCAGGCCTTCAAGTCGAAGGTGCTCGACACTGACGAGAAGTTCACGTTCACGGCCAGCAAGGCCGGCACGTACTCGTACTTCTGTTCGATTCACCCGAAGATGACCGGCAAAGTGGTGGTGGAGTGAGTGCCATCGTGAATCCCTTCGATCCCAAATCGGCCTTGCTGGCAAAGCATGCGCAGCATGTTGTACTAATTCACTTTCCAATCGCGCTTTTTCTGACGGGAGCCGCGTTCGATTTCGCGGCCCGCTGGACGAGAAACACCACGAAGCAGGCAACTCTTGCGGCAGCGGCACGTCTCAATATGATCGCCGCTGCTGCTTTTGTTCTTCCGACGATGGCGACCGGCATCGCGGCCTGGCAGTGGCAACTCGAAGGGCACAAACTGAAAGGACTGCTGCTGCTCCACCTCATCCTCGGATGCGCCTCTGGTCTTCTTATCTGTCTGGTGGCGTCGATTCATTTTCGGCCCCGAAAAGCCTCAAGGCCCGCAAGTCCAGCGCTCCCGGGTTACTACCTGCCCCTGGAACTTCTGACCGCCGCGGTTGTTGCTCTTACCGCTCACATTGGCGGTTTTCTGAGTGGTGTCAACCTCCCTGGCTAGCGCCCTGTACCGCTCGGAGAAGAGAAGCGCGTGACTTGAGTAATGAGGATGCTGCTGTACAGTACTGTTCCGGCCTTGATCAATCCTATAATTCCGCTGTGACGAGAACATCCAAGGGCGGCGAAATCTTTCTCATTGTCTTTGGCCTGATTTTTGTGGCCTTTGGACTCTTTGGCGCCACCACATTTTTCTCCGGCGATCCCAGCCAGGTTCAGGGGAATCGATGGGTGGGAGTGCTGATCTGCACGATTGTCGTTCTGATCGGCAGCGGGATCGTTTACGCGGCGATTTACGGGAACCGCAAATTACAGGAGCAGGCGGCAGCCGAGGTGTCCAACCCACAATCTCCCTGGCTGTGGCGGAAGGACTGGGCGGTTAGTCGGGCGGAAAGCGAGAACCGCAACCGCGCCTTCGGTCTTTGGACGGTGGCGATTTTTTGGAATGGGATTGCTTTCACCATCGCGGTCTCGGTCGTGCCCCAACTGTTGCGCACCTTCGATCTTAAAGCCCTCGTACCGTCCGCGTTCTGTATCGTTGGCGTCATTCTGGCGGGCGCAGCGATACGGGCCAGCATCCGGCGGAAGCGCTTTGGCCAAACCTATTTGGAGTTCGCCTCGCTGCCCTTTTCTCCGGGCCGCACGCTGAAGGGCACGATCCACTTGCGCTTCAACTCCGATGCCAGACACGGTATCGACCTACGCCTTTCCTGCGTCCGCCGGGTCATCACGGGCTCGGGTAAGAATCGGTCCACCCAGGAGAGCGTTCTTTGGCAGGCGGACAAGAATGTGCCGCAAGAATCGCTCACGCACGGACCCATGGGCGATGTCGTGATTCCAGTGGACTTCGGCATACCGAGCGACGCCTATGAGTCGAATCACGACCAGCCGAGCGATCAGGTGCTTTGGCTCTTGCACGCCCAGGCCGACGTCCCCGGCGTGAATTATTCCGATGATTTCGAGGTCCCGGTTTTCCGTCTGACGCCATCGTCGGCCTCGGACTCAGCCGCGGAGCCGACGCCAATTTTTCTGAGCGACGCGCAGGGCGCGACCGCTTGCGCTGCCTTTCAATCAGATGCCTCCGACGTGGCTGCTCCCCAGAATCCGAAAGTTGTAGTCTCGGCCGGAATGGACGGCGGCACCGAATTCTATTTTCGGGCGTTTCGCAACCCGTCCCAGGTGCTGGTTTTGATCTTCTTCACGGTCGTGTGGACGGCCATCGTTTATTTCCTCGCTCACTCCAAAGCTCCGTTGTTTTTCGCCGTGGTGTTCGGAGTGTTTGAAATCCCGCTGATCTACGGACTTATTCAAGCGACGCTGGTCTCCTTCCGCATCCGAGCGGGCAATGGCAGGATTGTCCGCCGCCGGGCTTTGCTCGGCATCGGAGGGGCTCGTGAATTTCTCTTCTCCGACATTGCTCAGATATTGCCCGTCACCAAGGCGCAACAACCAGGCACACCAGCTTCCTACTCTCTTCGCTTGCAGATGAAGAATGGAGAGAAGGCGACGCTCGTCGACATGATCGATAACCGTCAGGAGGCGCGCTGGGTAGCCGGCCAACTGGAGAAGCTCGCCGGCCTCAAACTCGACACTCACGTCGCTGTCGACGCTGTTCTCGGCGGCTACGGTCCGCCGCCGCAACGTGGACAAGGACAAGGACAAGGATCGTCAACACCGCCGATAGCCTTTCGGCGCAATAGTCCGGTCGCAGTCGCGGTGGGGATCGCGTTCTTCCTTGCCTGGACGGGTTTCGTCGGCTACCGTTTTCTCTCTCGGGGTTACGGCAAGCCCACCCGCGTATCCAGGGTCCAGGCATCGGCCAAATCTTCTCCGCGCCAGGCGGCTCACTTGCCGCTCACAGGCGTCAATCAGCAACATCTGGATCTGCAACATCTGCAAACGCTCCCCGAACAGGCGCAGGCGGAAGAATTATTGGACCGGGCAATTCATCACGATGCCGGCGCACTCGACTTGTTCGAGCAGAATGTTGGCGTTTGGCGCGATCTCCAGCGCACCGCACACATGAACGACTTGGAGAGGCGCTCTCAATTCTCCACCGACCTGCGCGTTCGCTATGCCAATGCAGATCTCAACCTGGCGATCAATGGAGTGGAGAAAACTGACGCTGCGGCGGACTCCCTCATCGCACAGGCGAAAGCCGACCCCGCGCATCGCGCCTACAGCGTGTACTCCATGGGAATGTTGGCCGGACGCGGCGTCGCCTACGGTCGCATCTACCCGATCCTGGTGGACTACGCCAAAAATGACGCCAACCCACAGGTGCGCCAATGGGCCGTTGAAGGCATGCGCTATCTCGGCAGCGACGAAGCGCTTGACCAGCTCTTCGATTCCTTTACGCACGACCCTTCCGACGCAGTCCGCAACCGCGCGGGCTGCAATGTGTCCGACTGCGGCAACTTCAAGCGCGAACAGCGCATGCGAATGGTGCCCAAACTGATCGAGCTAGCCGGAGATCCCCAAACCAACCCGCAAATGCGCAACTGGGCCTTCCTCGCGTTGCGTGAGATCACCGACGAAGCCCTGCCCGCTGATGCATCGGCCTGGCAAGATTGGTATACGCAACACGGGGCGGAAAAGATGGCTGAGTTCGAACAGTTGGACTGGTGGAAAGTCCGCGGCGATCAGTAGCAGCAATCCCTGAGACTTGGCGATAGTTCGAAGAGCACTCCTGCGTCCAGTGCCTCATAACACGCAAGCAGCCGACGTTCATTTGGTGCGAAGTGTATCTTTGATAGCAAGCGCGACCGATGTTATCGTGAGTCTGGCCAGACCATTCTCCAATCGGATCTCCAGTTAGAGATAAACGCCGAATGCGATCTCATACCCGAATCCTCGCGCCGGGCACCTCAAGCTCAATACGTAGATCTTGCTCATGAACATACTTGACCTGGTTGTCGGCAAGCCCATCCGGACCAGCGACGAACGCGCCGAGCAGATCGGCCCTGCGCAGGGCATTCCGATTTTTGGCCTCGATGCCCTCAGTTCGGCTGCTTATGGCCCGGAAGCCGCCCTCAGCCTGCTGATTCCTCTGGGCCTTCTTGGCGTTCGTTATATCGTTCCCATCAGCGCCGCCATTATCACGCTGCTGGTGATCGTGTATTTCTCCTATCGCCAGACCATCGCCGCCTATCCTTCCGGCGGCGGCTCCTATACCGTGGCTCGGTTCAACCTGGGAGCGCCTGCCAGCCTGCTGGCCGCATCCGCGCTGCTCGCCGATTATATTCTCACCGCCGCCGTCGGCATTTCCGCGGGCGTTGGCGCGTTGGTCTCGGCCGTTCCATCCTTGCTGCCGCACACCGTTTCTCTCTGCGTGGGTATTCTCATTGTCATTACCATCCTCAATCTCCGCGGCGTGCGCGAAGCTGGCGCTGCCTTCGCGGTCCCTACCTATCTGTTCGTCGGCACACTTCTCATCACCATCGTTGGAGGTGTTGTCCGCGTGCTCGTCAGCGGAGGGCATCCCACGCCCGCAGTTGCGCTTCCACCTCCACCGCCGATGACGGAAGCAGTTGGCTACTGGCTGCTGCTGAAGGTTTTCGCCAGCGGCTGCACCGCTTTGACCGGCGTGGAGGCTGTGAGCAACGGCGTGAAGGCGTTCCGGGAGCCCACCGTGAAAAATGCCCAGCGCACTCTTACGGTGATTATTTTTCTATTAGCGGTGTTGCTGGCGGGAATCTCGTATCTGGTGAAGACTTACGGAATTGCTGCCACCGATCCCGGACAGCCCGGCTATCAGAGCGTGCTCTCCATGCTCACGGCCGCGGTTTTTGGCAAAGGCTTTTTTTATTATCTGACCATCGGCTCGATTCTTGTGGTTCTCTCGCTCTCCGCCAACACCGCTTTCGCCGACTTTCCGCGCCTCTGCCGCGCCATCGCGCAGAACAATTACCTTCCGCACGCCTTCGGATACCGCGGCCGGCGCCTCGTCTACACCTATGGCATCGTCGTGCTGGCGGTGTTTTGCGGAGGAGTTCTGATCCTTTTTGGAGGTATCACCGACCGGCTTATTCCGCTCTATGCGGTCGGAGCTTTTCTTGCCTTCACTCTTTCGCAAGCCGGCATGGTCGTGCACTGGCTGAAAAATCGCGGCCCGAATTGGCTGAAGAGCGCCTTCGTGAACGGCCTCGGCGCTCTGGTCACCGGCATCACCACGGGCGTGGTTCTAGTCGCGAAATTCGCGGAGGGCGCGTGGATCACTCTGCTTTTCATTCCCTTGACGATCTTTTTGTTCACCTTGGTGCGCCGCCACTACCACTCCGTAAAGCTGCTGACCAGCTGCAAGGTTCCTGTCGACGCCGCCGGTCTCAGCCAGCATCCCATCGCGGTGATTGCCATCGACCGCTGGAGCAACATCACTCGCCAGGGAATTGAATTTGCCGCCCGGCTTTCTCCGGAAGTGATTGCCTTGCACGTCGAGCCCAGCGAGCACTCCGAATTGCTTCAGGACGACTGGGAGCACTACGTCCTCGAACCCTTCCGCGCCGCGGGCAAAGAGCCGCCCCAGCTTCACTTCCTGCCTTCACCCTACCGCTTTGTCATCGTTCCGATCGTTCAGTTTGTACTCGACCTTTCGAAAAAACATCCGGGCCGCAGCATCATCGTGGTTATACCCGAACTCGTCGAAGACAAGTGGTATGAATATTTCCTCCACAATCAGCGCGGGCGGCTTCTGGAATGGGTTCTTCTCGCCCGCGGCAATGAACGCATCTTCACGGTGAGCGCGCCCTGGTATGTTGGGGAACGACACGTTGGGGAACGAAACGCCGGGGAGCGAAGCTAATTCCACCGAACCTCTACTGCGTTCCCCCTGGCTTCTCCGCTCCGCCGACCGCGCCGCGCACTGCCGGCCAGTTATACACCGGATATTTCGGCCGCTTGATCTCTGGTACCGGATGGGCTTTCAACAGTTCGAGGGCCGTGGCCACGCCTTTCTCCAGTTGCGGATCATGCCCCTGCCGCCATAAAGCCGGGTCAAACTCGACTTCGATATCCGGCGCTACACCTTTATTTTCCACGTCGAATTCACCTGTGTCGGGATTGAAGATGCCCCAGCGCGGCGCCGTGATCCCGCCGCCGTCGATCAGCGGTGGATAGCCACCGATCCCGATCAGCCCGCCCCACGTGCGGGTGCCGATCAGAGGCCCCGTCCCCAGCCGCCGGAACATCCAGGGCAGCGCGTCGCCGCCGGAGCCCGCGCTTTCGTTGATTAGCATCACCTTGGGGCCAAGCACCGTCTGCGGAATGTCATTGTCCTTTCCTTCGCGCGTCATGGCGACGGCGAACAGCGGACGTTTTAGCCAGTCCACGATATAGTCCGCAATCCATCCACCTCCGTTGAAGCGCTCATCGATGACCGCACCCTGCTTGTCGGTCTGGGCAAAATAGTAGCGATTGAAATTGGTGTAGCCATTGACCGCCGTATCCGGCAGATAGACATAGGCCAGGCGGCCCTTGCTCAGTTCGTCCACTTTGTGGCGGTTTGCGTCCATCCAGGCGCGCTGCCGCAGCGAGCGTTCATTGGCAATCGGAACCACCGAAACGTTTCGTGCATCCTTGCCACTGGCGTCAGATGCCACCTTCAACAGGATGGACTTGCCGGCCGTTTCCTGGAAGAAGCTGTAAATCTCGTCGCTGCCCTTGAGTTCGCGCCCGTTCACCGCCAGCAGGTACTCTCCCTCGCGCACGTTCACGCCCGGTTCGGTCAGGGGAGCGCGCAGATCGGGATTCCAGTTCTCGCCCTGATACACGCGCAAGAACCGATAGCGGCCATTCTCTATGCTGTAGTCGGCGCCCAGCAGACCGACGCCGATGTGTTTCACTTCCGGCCGGTCTCCGCCAGAAATGTAGACGTGCTGCGACGTGATCTCGCCCAGCATGTCGCCGAAAATATAGTTGAGGTCGGCGCGGCTCATGACGTTGTCAACAAACGGTTGATAAGTCGCTATCAGTCCCTTAATGTCGGCGCCATGCAGGTTGGGATCGTAGAAGAAGTCGCGCTCAATCCGCCAGACTTCCCGGTACATTTGTTTCCATTCCGCGCGCGGATCGACGTACACCTCCATGGCATCCAGCTTGAGCGGACCGTCCGGCTTGTTCGGATCCGGGGGCTTGCCCAGCGCGTCCACTGCTTTGATAAACCAGGGGCCATGCGGACGTCCGCTGCCATCTCCGCCGCCTCCGGCTTTTCGCTCCGGCAATTGCTCGTAGAGAGCTTTCTCCCCGTTTGCCGAAACAAGAAAGTTCCCGACGTTGTCCAGCAGTTTGTCCGTCTTGCCCTTGCAGATATCGAACTTGTGAACGCTGGCGGCATTTCCCGCGCCATCGTCCACCGGCGGCCCTTCCAGCAGAAACAGAATGTGGGTCTTGCCTGCCAGCAGGCCAGCGTAATTTCTTGCCGGAAACGGCAAAGCCAGAATGCGCTGATCAATCTGCTCAAAGTCGATGCGCACGGCCGGAGGTAGCTTCGACTTGTTATCGTCCTTTTTCGCCGTCTTATCTTTGTCTTTGTCCTTGTCGTCTTTGCCGGAGCTTTCCTTCGCTTTTTCGCCCGCTTTCTCGCCGTCGCCTTTGGGCGGTTCTTCTGCCTTGCATTCTTCTGTGTCAGCCGGGCCTTTCGGTTTTTCTGCGGCGTTCTTGTCGGAAGCGCCCGCAGCCGATTCCACTTTTTCTTCGTCGCTTTGCGGAGCCAGTGGAGACTTCTGCTCCTTGCTGAGCACGATCACATATCCACTCCGCGTCACTGGTATTTTGTACGAGCCCATGCTGCTGGTCAGGACCGGCCCGTCGTCCGTGCTCGCCGTGAAATAAAGATACTTCCCGTTCCTGTCGAATGCGGTAAATGCCGCGTCACTCATGCCATCGGTAACCTGATGCGCGGTTTTGTCTTCCACGCCATAAATAAATACCGCCCGCATCCAGCTGGTGAGCTGCCGTGTGTAAGCGATCCACCGGCTGTCCGGCGACCACACCGGATTGAATCCTGTACCCGGTTCACCTTCGTACGGGTTGGTGTCGACCAGCACCGGCTTGCCTGCTTCAATCTCCACATACCAGATGTTCAGGCGTTTGTCGGTGTAAACGATCTTCTTGCTGTCCGGCGACCATACCGGCGAGTAGAAAAATGACGGTGGATTACCCAGATTGATTTTGCGCACATCGCTGAGCCCGTCCTGGGAGCGCAGGCGCAGCGCATACTCGCCCGACTCATCCGAAAAGTACGCGATCCACTTTCCATCCGGCGACCACGCCGGATAACGGTCGGCAACTGCGGGAGAATTCGTCAGGTTCCGGATGTCGCCATGTTCCACCGGCACCGTAAGAATTTCGCCGTGCGCCTCAAACACCGCCCGCATTCCGGTGGGCGAAATATTGGCGTTCTCGATGTGCGTCGCCGCTTTCACAAAATGCGGCCGCACGGCAGGGAAGTCACCGGTCACGTGGATATCCACGGCATGCTGCTGTCCGGTTGCCGGGTCGAAAAGATGAATCGATCCGAATTGCTCATACACGATCGCATCCGGCCCCGCCGACGCAGACTTGATATCCGCCCCGTTACTCCGGATCGCTTCGCTCACCTGCTTCGTGGTTACATCGTACACATACAGATTCACCGGACCATTCCGGTCGGAGAGAAAGTAAATACGATTCCCCACCCACATTGGCGTCAAATCGTTTGAATCCGTGCGCGGAATCTTTTCGACGCTCGAATCCGCGAGGTTTGCGACCCATACAGGCGAAGCCTTGCCCCCTCGGTAATGTTTCAAGCCGCGCTGGAATTGCCACGCTTCCGCGAAGTTAGTGAACGGCACATAGGCCAGGTGCGAGCTGTCGGGCGAGTAAGACCCTTCGACCGCGGAGGGCAGCGGCACTTCTTGCGGCAGGCCTCCCTCGACTCCGACCGTGAACAGGCGGTTGAAACCCGAATAGCTATTCCGCTGGGAGCGAAACAGGATGCGGCCGTCGCGCGTCCACCCCACCACCTGATCGGCTCCCGGATGCGACGTCAGCCGTCTGGGAATCCCCCCGGCCGCTGGAATAACGTACACGTCCTCGTTGCCTTCGTACTCGCCGGTAAAAGCGATCAGCGAGCCGTCGGGTGAGAAGTACGGATCAATTTCGATGCCGACGTCGGTCGTGATCCGCCGAGCTTCGCCGCCGTTTCGGTCAACGGTCCACAGATCGCCGCCATAGCTGAACGCAATCTGGGTTCGGCTCACCGTTGGTTTGCGCAGCAGCAACGCCGCGCCGCCGCCGGTCTGTCCGCTCACCAGGGTTGTCGCAAACAGCAAAGCAAGAAGAAAACGAAAAGATGTGAGTGTCTGCATTTTAGGGAAGTTGAAACCCATGAAAGTCTCCTCGAATCGACTGGCCTGCGAAAACGCCAACTGGCGGACACGCGAAGCGGAAGTGGGAATTTGCAGCGGAAGTCTATCACAGCCGCCCGACCGTAGCGCTGGCGTCCACGCCGGTCATTCACATAACAATCCTAGACAGCTATTTCCCGCAGTTTTCGTCGACCGCGATCGCCGGATAATCAGGAACCGCACCCGCTTTTTGCGCGTCAACTCCATTTCGGAAGGCCGCCAAATCTTTTCCCTTTAACTCTTGCCATTTCTCAAGCGTCGCGTTCATCGCCAGGCAGACTTTCCGCCAGGCCGTGAAAGATTCGGCGGAAGGCGCAAAATCAGCACCGTCCACCAGCGCGATCAGCGCCACCAGACTATCGTTCACGGTCATGAAACTCCCATCCTTGGGAGTACCAAGAACGGCGACGGACGCGCCTGCGAGCGTCCCCGCCTTCGCATCGAGTTGTGTCGCCGCAGTTGCGACTGGATCCCCGGCCGGCTGCTTGCTGAACTCGGTAAGGCGCGAACGCAGGTCCTTTACCTGTTGATACGCCATGAAGTTCCGCTCCAGCGCCGCCGAAATCTTGAGTTCCAGATCGAGCGTGCTCTCCAATGCGTCCCGCGCGGCACTCACTCGCGGGTCCATCTTCACCTCGAGCGGTTGGCGGTAGGTCTGGCCGCCGGCCGTCAATCGAACTTCATACATTCCCGGCAACACCAGCGGCCCTTGCGGCGGGAGCGGGGTTTCACCGACGACCGCGCCCATCGGGTAGTTATAAGGAGTCTGTACGTGCACCGCCTGCGGGTCAGGGTAGCGCAGGTCCCAGACAAAACGATGCATGCCTGGGTTTTTCGCAAGTGGCTGTGGATGCGCAATCCAGTATTCCGCGATTTGCAGCGGCCGCTCATGCACCTCGGGCTGCGGAGCGCTGGAATACGCGCGCATCAATTTTCCCTGTGCGTCGTAGATCTCGAGTTGAACGTCGCTGGTCGTTCCCGCCGGCAAAAAGTAATCGAGAATGGCGCCGTCGGGAGGGTTCTTTCCGGCTGGAATTTCCGGCGGCAGCGGTGTGTCCTGATTTTCGTCGCGCCGCACCCGAATCGCCGCCCGCGGCTTATACAAAAGAGCTGTTGCTAAAGGTGACTGCAGCTCAATCTGGCGCAATGGCGAAAGATCGTCGAGAATCCAGAACGCGCGCCCGTAGGTTGCCGCCACCAGATCGCCCTGCTCGATGGCCAGATCGTGCACCGCAGCCATCGGCATATTCAGGCGCAGCGACTGCCAGTGGCTTCCGCCGTCGAATGAGACATACACGCCCCGTTCCGTTCCCGCATAAAGCAGATTCTTGCGCACCGGATCTTCGCGCACCGTCCGCACGATATCGGCATCGCCCATGCCGCTGACGGTTTCCTGCCAGGTCACACCGAAGTCATGCGTTTGAAAAATGTGTGGACGCAGATCATCGAGCGTATTGCGGTCGACTGCCACATAGGCAGTACCAGCGTCGAAGTGCGACGCTGCGATCAGCGGCACCGCACTCCACTCCGAGACCGTGGGTGGCGTAACATTCCGCCACGTCGCGCCGCCGTCACGCGTCAACTGCACCGCTCCGTCATCGGTTCCGGCCCACATCACGCCTTCTCCGACCGGCGATGGAGCAATCGTCATAATTGAGCCTAGCGGCTTCTTCGGATCCTTTTCGTCCGCCGGAGTCCGCGTCAGGTCCGGGCTGATCGCCTCCCAACTCGTGCCGCCGTTTACCGTCTTAAGCACGAATTGCGTTCCCATGTAGAGAACGCGTGCATCCTGAGGAGAAAAGACCAGGGGAATATTCCAGTTGAAGCGGTATTTCGCTCCAAACAAGATAGGCGCCGGAGAAATATCGCGCATTTGCCCCGTCTTCTTCGACATCCGCACCACGCTGCCTCCCGGGCCAGAGTTGTAGACCACGTCGGCATCCAGCGGGTCGGGGATGGTGTAGCCGCTTTCACCCGGTCCCACCGGGAACCAGTCGCGCTCGGTGATCTGCCCATCATTGCCGCGACTGGAAGTGGCCACCGTCCCGCTGTCCTGCTGCGACCCATACACCCAATAAGGAAACGCATGATCGGTTGCCACGCGATAGAACTGGCCGGTGGGCTGGTTGTACCAGGTGCTCCACGATGCGCCGCCATTCAGACTGATGGTCGCCCCCTGGTCCACCCCCAGAATCATGTGCCGCGAGTCCGTCGGGTCGATCCACAGGGTGTGGTAATCGTCGCCACCCGGCGCGCCCTTGATCACCGTGAACGTCTTCCCGCCGTCGGTCGAGCGGTAGAGCGACTGCTCGGGGACGTACACCACATCAGCGTTCCGCGGATCGACGAAGATTTCGCTCATATACCAATAGCCGGAGATGCGATCATCCGTGGTAGCGCGATCCCAGTTGTTTCCTCCGTCGTTCGAGACATAGAGTCCGTTATTCTTGTCCCTGGTCTCGATCAGCGCATAAACCCGCCGGCCATGGTTGCCCGGAGCGACCGCCACTCCTGTGCGCCCCCAATCCCCGGGAGGCAGCCCGTGACCAGTGATCGGCTTCCAGGTAACACCTTCGTCCGTTGACTTGTAGATGCCGCCGCCCGGGCCGAACGACGTTCCCGGTTGTCCGGGCTTGCGGATCGGGTGCCAAAGCGTCGCATAGACAATTCGCGGGTCACCGGGAGCAAAGCAGATATCGACGGCGCCGGTGACGTCGTCCTTATAAAGCACGTTCTTCCAGGTGCGCCCACCATCGGTGGAGCGGAAAACTCCACGCTCGGTATTGGGTCCGAAGCTGTGGCCCATCGCTGCGAGCAGCACGAGGTCCGGATTGCGCGGATCGACTAGAATGCGCGCAATGTGACGAGTGTCGTCTAATCCCAGATGTTGCCAGCTCTCGCCGCCGTCGGTGGACTTATAGACGCCGTTGCCGTGGGCGATGTCGAGGTAGAGATTGTTCTCTCCACTGCCCACGTAAATAATGTTGGGGTTGGAGGGCGCGAGCGCCAGCGCGCCGATCGACGCCACTGGCTGGCTATCGAAGATGGGTTTCCAGACAGTGCCGCCATCGGTCGTCTTCCACACGCCGCCGCCATTTGAGCCGAAGTAATAAAGGCCAGGGTCTCCCGGACTTCCGGCAACCGCGTTCACCTTGCCGCCTCGGTAGGGGCCGATCATCCTCCACTTCATACCGGAGTAGAGGTTGGAATCGACGGTTTGCGCCAACAAGGAAGCACCGCACAGAAGGCAAAAGTCAAAACAGACAAAACAGACGAAACAGAGGAGGCCGGAGAACCGTACAAGACGAACCGTGCCGCTGATCAAGGCTGATCGCTCCTTCAAACTGCGCGAGCATACCGTTTTGGTGCCTATTGTGGCAAACGAAAGCGACAGCGCCCAAATGCCTGTCGGTCACACCTCCAGCACCTGTGGATGATCTTGTGGATAAAAAGGAAGGAATTTAATCTCCCGTTCACAAAGAGTTAATGATTCAATGGGTTGCGTCTCTGTATCTGGATCCGTGGCAATATGCCAATTGCACCGATAATGGGCGTTGACAATCTTCGAGCAAATCTCTAAGGTTGCTCCCGTCGACGGCTGAAAGGGTTGGCTTAAATAAAACTTTGCCAGTCCGAAGTAAGCTGAGTGATCAGCTCGGCGGGGTAACCCGAAGAGCAGCCAGACCTGAAAAAACCGACGGCTCTGCGAGGGGTAGTTGGGGTTTGGGACCGCGAAAGCGGTGATCGCATCAAGGGCTGTGACGGTGCATG
>Ga0074044_10000986_pt1 | contig 26176 bp, 19 predicted proteins | sample BogForMeECP23OM1_FD_94443 | JGI IMG/M metagenome (GOLD analysis project Ga0074044, IMG submission 94443) | Bog forest soil microbial communities from Calvert Island, British Columbia, Canada - Bog Forest MetaG ECP23OM1 | ecosystem: Environmental > Terrestrial > Soil > Wetlands ... | reverse complement strand
CCACTGACCACTGGCCACTGTTCTCAGGCCGCTCGGCCAGCTCGGCATCGAGGATCTTGCAATCGCGCTGGAGCTTGCGTTCCCGCTGCGCCGGGTCGGTGTAGCCGGTGTGCCGGTCTGTGACCTGGGTCCAACGGACAGAGATATCACCCGCCGCAAGGCCGGCAAGATTCGCTCGTGTACCATATGCCTCCAGCGCACGTCCTCTCACACCGAATACCCGATTGCTTTTCGGCTCCCTTCAATGACCCAAGATCACCGAAGGTGAAAAGGTGATAGCCACCAGGTGAAAAGGTGACAGCCACACAAGTGGCTGTCACCATTAACCTCCTCAACGCGATAGCGGACCAGAAGGGAAGAGTGCCGGTCAGGGATCGGCTAGAAAGGAGCCTCGCAAGTAGGTTTTCTTCGCCAGTATCCAGGGATGGATGCACCAATCACCCTCTGACAGCCGATCAGGCAGGACCAATCGTGCCGCGGGGAGAAGCGCTTGCTGTCGGGCGGATGGAAGGCGGTCTACGGGATCGTGTCAACCGGCAGCTTGCCCGCTTCGATTCTGGGCAAGCGGTGGCCCCAGCGGGCGGTCACGGCGGGGCAGCAATCGTGAACGAAGATCACATATGCCAGTAGCGAACCGTGGAAGTTCCAGGGCACCCGCTGGTTGTCCCTGGCTGCAACAATTGGTAAGGTTTCATTAGAGACTCTCAGCCGATCAATGGTCACCCTGGGGATCGCGATTGTGCTCGAAATGGAAAGATTTGTCCGCGTCAAGCAGGCGGCGTTGATGCTCGGCGTATCACCGAACACCGTTCGTGCATGGGGGGCAGGTGGGAAGGTCCCTGAATACCGCCACCCAGTGAACAACTATCGCCTCTACAAACTTGCCGACCTCAAGAAGATCCTACGTCGGCTGGAAAAAACTGTTTCCGGCTTATCGAAGGCGGAAAGGCAGTCGAGAGTACGGTGAAAACGGCTACGCAACGCATCGGAAAGCCACTAGCGTCAACCCACGGGGACGACGGGGTGGTCGCGCTCCGCGCCGTGGTCGTGCGGGACACGGGTCCTTACAGCGCCCGAAACAGCTCTAAGGGCGCGCTGATCGATGAGGCCCGCCGCGTTCTTTCTGCCTTGGCACGTGGGCAATCCATCGAAACGGTTCGCGAGGAGGTCTTCCGGGGCACGCTGCTGACTCAGCGATCGCGGGAGAATCGCGAACGAATCTGGACTTCAATCCAGCAGCGCTACCTAAGCCCCACCACACCTTGGCTCACGTCGCAACTGGCGAATTTGTGCGAGTCGGGAGCGCACAGCCGCGAGTTTGTTTCGCTGCTCTATCTTCTCTACGCTCTACGAGACCGCCTGACCTTCAATTTCGTGACCAACGTGCTGTCGGTCAAAGGTCACCAGTCGCGGCCCGTTGTTTCTCGAAACGATGTTCTTGATCTTCTGAACCAAGCGGCCGGTCGCGAGCCTCAAATCGAACGGTGGTCCGAGAGCACCCGCATCAAGCTTGCCGGCAGCATCCTCACGGCGCTCCGTGATTTTGGCGTACTGGAGGGCCAACAAAAAAAATTCCTGGTTCGCCCGGATCTGCCGCTCTCGACGGCAGAAGCACTCCTTCGAGTGCTCATTGCCGAAGGTTGTCGCGGGCGTCAGGTGCTCCAAGACTCCGCATGGCGTTTATTCCTGCTCACCGAACCGGAAGTGGCATCCTCGCTCGCGAAATTAGCGCAGCAAGGCACGATCCGTTTTGAGAAAGCCGGGGCAACGGTCGTCCTCGAAACACCCAAAGAATGGGAGGACCAACCGTGAGCGTGTACGACTGGCGCCGGAAAATCAGTGAGGCGATCGAACGCATCCGCTCGCGGTACGAGTTCATCGGCCGAAAAACCGGAGCACCGTTTCTTGCGGTCGTTTACCCAGCGGAGGTAGAGACGGCTTTCCTGAAGGAGTGGCGGACTCAATGCGCGACGCTCCAGCCGGAGATCGACGTTCGGTAGGTCGACGTTCTGGAAGTCACCCACCGCATCATCACAGGGATCGGAGCGGCTAACATTGTCAGTGCGATGGCTGATCCGATGCCCGGCTCGGATCCGCAGTCGGAACTTGGCGGATTATGGATTTCCGCCGTCGCAGAGAGCGTCGAATCCCGGCTGTCCGATCCCGGCAAACGTAAGCCCGTCGTCAGCCTGGAGCGGCTGGCCGCGCTCTATCCGGCGGCCGGTCCACGCGACGTGATGCAGCGCCTGTGGGATAGCGCCCAATCGGTACTGAACGGTCCGGTCGTCGTGATGATTCCCGGCCACATCGTGGAATCGCGGACCTACTCGTTCGTCGGGAAGCGAGACGAGTTCATGTATCGCGGCGACCTGCTGTGAACGACAAGACGGGACATGAACCCATGAAGATCGCGGATTTGTTTGAGACTCGCGTCGAGGACAAGATCGAGCCGGTCATCAAGGTCGGTGAACGGGGCGACGAGCGCAAGCTTGCCGGCGAGATCGGCAGCTACGTCGTGACGCCGATGATCGAGGCGTACCTCGATGACATGCTCGAACATTACACGGACACATTCCTGAACAGGACAACCGAAATCGGCATCTGGATTTCCGGTTACTTGGGCTCGGGCAAGTCTCACTTCGCGAAGATTGTTTCGCTGCTCGTGGGCAATCCGGTCTTAGAGGGCGTGCCTGCGAGCAAACGTTTCGAGTCCAGAGTTCCGCACGGCGCGCCGCGGCGAGCCTCCATTCTTCGCAGCCTTTCCCGGGTCGGCGATTGTGAGACCGACGTGCTCGCCTTCAATCTCAACACGCTGGCGGACAGCCGCAGCCGTCCCTTGCCGGCACTCTTGCTGTCACAGTATTACCTGTCGTGCGGCTACAGCTCCAATCTGATCTACGCTCGGGTGATCGAAGCGGAGCTGGACAAGCAGGGCAAGCTCTCCGCTTTGCACGCCGCGGTCGAGAAGCGAGCGAATAAGCCGTGGTCCGAGATCCAGAAAAACCTCTCGTTCTACCGGACACATCTCTACAACTCGGCATGCGAAGTTGCACCCGAGGTCTTTTCCAGCCCGCAGGACGTGGATCAATCACTCAAAGAAGCCGAACGGGGTGAACTGCATAACGTTGCCTTTCTCGTGGACACGATTCTTTTCGACCTCAAAGAGCACGAGACGAAAACCAAGAAGCAGCAACGCCTGTTGCTCGTTCTGGATGAATCTGGGGACTGGATTGGAGACGATCAAGGCCGACTCTCCCAGCTACAAGCGCTGGTCGAAGAGGCTGCCATCAAGGGCCAGGGAAAGCTCTGGATCGTCGTCACGACGCATGGAGACATGGGTTCAATTTACAAAGAGGCCCGGGCGCTCGAAGGGGCCATGCACAAGATCGAGGACCGCTTCCGATTCAAGCCCGCTCTGACCACGGAGAACATCGAGCTGGTTCTGGAAGAACGCTTGTTTAAGAAGAGGATCGCGGGAAGGCAGCAGATCGAAAACCTGTACGAAACTCGTGGCAGCGGATTGCTACGCGGGCTCGGCGAGTTGGCGAACGTCACGAGCCGAACTTTGCCCGCCTGCACCAAGGAGAAGTTCGCGACGTATTACCCTTTCTTCCCGTACCAAGTGCATCTCATTCCCGATATCGTCAAGGCGCTCCGGTCCAAGGGTGGACGAGGCGAACAGATGTCCGGTTCCACTCGCACGCTGCTCGCCATTACGCAGGACATCCTTCGCGCCGGCCGGCGGAAGTACCTGGACGAGGCGCTCGGCGCACTCGTCACATTCGACGAGATCTACAATAACCTGTCGGGCGAGGGTGAGATCAGCCCCGATGTCCGCACGGAGCTTTCCCGCCTCAAGGACACGGTGCCCGGCGCTACGGCACTGACCCCGAAAGTTGCCGAGGTTCTCTACCTCATTCGCGAGGTCCCGTTTGTCCCACGAACCAAAGACAATATCGCTCGATTGCTGGTCGAGTCGGTCGATGACGACCTGACAACTGTGTTGGCCCGCGTCGAACCGGAACTTTCGCGCTTGATGGCGGCCGGGATGGTGGCCCGAATCGGCGAAGAGTACGAGTTTCTGACCGGTGAGCGACGGACCTTCGAGGAAGAAGTCACCACAATCGAGCAACAGTACATGCAGCAGGATCGCGAGCGTGGTTTGAGGGACAACTTCGTTCAGGAACCTGGTAAGAACCACTGGCGTCGCTGGCTCGACTCGGACGTCGTCACCCATCGCGAGCAGGAGTTTTACTTCAAACCCGTCATCGACGGCTTCGCGCTCTCCGGCAGCAAAGGCGACGTGACGCTCAAGCTGTACACCCCCCTCTCATTCGGTCGGATCACGCTTGACGATCTGGAGAACCAGAGCCTGCGATCTGACGAGCAGAGCACGTTATTCTTTCTCTGCGGACGGGTGAACGCCTTTGACCAGGACCTGACCCGCTATCTGGCAATGAAGGAAGTCATCGGCAACTGGAAGGGTGACCCGCACAAATCTGAAGACGCCCGCAAGCTGGCTCAGGATCGCGAGAGCGACGACCTGCCCAAGCTGGAGCGCAAGGTCGTCGATGGTCTCAAGGAAGGCATCCGCACCGGCCATCTCGTGTTTCGCGGTTCGAGTCGCCAGGTCGGGGTAAGGCCAGGGCAGACATCCGGGGGGGCCCTGCGTTCGGAAATGGCGTCCTACTGGCCCACGCTCTACCCGAAGTTCGACAAGGTCCCCGTCCGCATCACCAACGATCAGAAAGCCATTCAGGACGTGCTGGCCGGCGAAACGAACACGACCAAGGACGTGGCCGCGCTCAAGCTTTACGACAAGGCGGGCAAGATCGACCTGAATTGCCCGCTGGTCGATTCGATCCGAATCTACCTGGCCACGGAGCAAACCAAGCGGCAAAAAAAGGTCTGCGGCCAGGACCTCCTCGCCGCACTCTGTGGCATTGGCTACGGATGGGACCTGAACGCGGTCCGTGTAGGTGTTGCCGCGCTCGTCCGTGCGGGCGCGGTGAAGGTCGTTGTGGGGCAAAAGGAGTATTCCAACCCCTCCGACCGCGACCTTATCGACGCCTTACGGGTCGCTCGCAAGTTTGATAAAGCCGAACTGATCCTGGAAGAGACCGAGGTCGAACCGGACGTTCTCACCGAGGCCCGCAAGTTCGTCATGAAACTGGCGAAGAAGCGGGGAATCGACGAAACGCCGGCCGCCATCAGCGAGGCAGCCGAGGCTCTGGCCACTGCGATCCTGGCGCAGGCGGGAGACCTGACCCTTTGGGCCAGCGGCTCGGACATGCCCTTGCCCATCAGCTTTATCGATGGCACCGATGCCTGGCGCCGGGTGTTGGACCTGACCAATCCCGTTCATCGAGTTAACGAGATCCACTCGTCCCAAACCACATTGCAGAGCGGCTTCGAGGCTATCGGGCAACATGCGGCCTTCCAGAAGCAGAGTGGCCAGTTGTTCAAGGAACTCACCGACCTGGTGAAGCGGTTGGAAGCCGTCGAGCATCGCGTCGATCCGCCCTGCGCGATTATGTCGATCCTGACGGACTACAGGGCCGCCGCTTCGGCGGCTTCGTTCGCGGACAAGGATGTGTGGAACTCGCTCCAGACCCACAAGAACCAGGCTCTGCTGGAATTGACGCCGCTTCTGGACGGCTGGCGGGGTGAGGCACGAACGATACTCGACCAGGCGCTGGAACGGCTTCCCATCGATCTGTCCGAGCGGAACCTCGAAGGGGCCTTGTGTTCCTCGCTTTCGGAACCGCTCGTCCAATTGCGAGATAGCCTGGATGCCGCCACCATGCCGGCACAGGTCGCCGCATTCCCCGACCGAGCCCGGCAATTGGTCCGGAACCTGGGACAGCGAATCGCCGAGGAAGTCGCGAAAAAGCAGCGAGCTGAACACAAGGCGGACGGGAAGGGCCTCGGCAAGACGCCGCCCGCGCTGGCGCCTCGCCCGGTTCGTTTCGTCCGGGCGACCGAAGTCGCGTCCGTGACGCGCGTTTCCACGGAGCAGGAGTGGGAACAACTCAGCAAGAAACTGGACCAGCGAGTGCGACAGCTTCTGGCCGACGGCTACGTTGTGGAGATAGTGTGATGTCCCATCTTGAGGGCAAAGCGGGCTGGCGCCGGTAGAATCAAGGAGGCATCAAACCAACGTTTAACGAACAAGGAGTAATCGATGTGCGAAATTACGATGACGATTCCTGATGAATCGCTGGCCGCCGTAGCTCAATCGCCAGAAGAAGCCGGTGCGGAATTACGGATGCTTGCGGCGGTCAAGCTGTTTGAGCTGAAGAAGCTCTCGTCAGGGGCTGCGGCCCGGCTGGCTGGTGTTTCTCGCGTCGAGTTTCTCAAGAGGCTTGGCGACTACGGCGTCCCCGTGTTCGACATGACCGAGAAGGAATTCGAGCAGGAGACTCGTCTTGGCTGAGCTGTGATACCTCGGCGCTGATCGCGTTGCACCAGGTCGGTTTGCTGCAGATTCTTCCCGCGCTCAGTCCGACCGTAGTAATGCCGGCCGCCGTCGCACAAGAACTGGCGACGGGCCGGTCCGAGGGCCACGACGCCCCAGACGTGGCGGGCCTCAATTGGCTGAGCATCCGCACACCTGCCGCAAGGCCTGCCTTGCCCGATGCAAAACTGCTGGGTGTCGGCGAATCGGACGTACTGTGGGTGGCGCTGGAGACTCCGGGCGGCGTCGCCGTACTGGATGAAATCCCTGCCCGCCGGGTTGCCGGACAGCTTGGCATCGCGTTTACCGGTACGCTGGGACTGCTGGTCGACGCGAAAAATCGTGGAATGATCCCGGCCGTCGCGCCCCTGCTCCTGGAACTGGACCGACACGAATTCCACATGTCGCCGCGTATTCGCGAGACGATTCTGAAAGCCGCCGGTGAAACGCCATGACTGACCCTCTCCCCAGCCGCCCCTTCGGTCGCTGCAACAGTTCAAAGCGTCTGTTGCCAAGACGCGAAAGCGCTCGGAGGGGCAACGATGGACGCTGAACTCAAGAAAACTCTGAAAGCCGTAACGCTGGAGTTACGCCACCTGCTGGAGGGGCGGTACGACAGCGCCGGCAAATGGAAGCCGGGCGACCTGGAGCAACGGCTGGCCGCGATCGGCGTGCGCCGCGACCGCGCGTCAGTGCCCGTCGATGAGCTTCGCCATCTGGCCCCGGAAGATCGTCAGGCCCGAAAGGTCGTTGACGCCTACCTGAAACTGCGGCAAGAGGCGGGCGTCGAGCGGTCCGACGCCGTCGCCGAATTCGTCCGCGAGACGGCGTACACCTGGGCCAACCGGCTGCTGGCGCTGCGTTGCATGGAAGCTCGTGAGCTGATCGACTCGGTCATCTTGCAGCAGGAATCCTACGGCGGTCGTTCCCTGGAGCACCACCGCCTGGCTCAGCGGCATCCGGAGTTGTGCTCAGGCGACGATGACGGCCTTTTCGCCGTGCTCGACAAGGTCTTTCGCGAGCAGGCCGCGCGGCTGCCGACGCTGTTCGATGTGCAGGCTCCTGGCATCGCGCTCCGCCCCGCCCCAGCCGCCCTCAAGGATTGTTTCGGCCTCTTGAGCCTCGATCCCGACACCCTGCGCAAGTACCGCATCCGCCTCAAGGAAGACGAGGTGGCCGAGGCCGGAGAGGAGCCACCCAACCCTTTCACCGCGCCCGATGCCCTGGGCTGGGCTTACCAGTATTGGAACACCGAGGAAAAGGAACGGATCTTTACAAAGGTCCGCACCCAGCGCGCCAAGATCGAGGGGGCCGAAATCATCCCGGCCACCCAGCTCTACACCGAGCCCTACATGGTGAAGTTCCTCGTTCAGAATAGCCTCGGGGCAACCTGGGTGGGGATGAGCCCGGAGTCAAAGCTGCCCCACGGATGGGAGTACTACGTCCGCGATGCCGACCGTGCGCCGGTGCTCCCGAAGCCCGTCGCCGAGATCACGTTGCTCGACCCAGCCGTCGGCTCGGGCCACTTCCTGCTCGAGGCCTTCGACCTCTTCTGGGCGATGTATGAGGAGGAGGGTACGCACAAGACGCCCCGTGCTATTGCCGCCGCGATCCTGAGCCACAACCTGTTCGGCATCGACATTGACGAGCGGGCTGTGCAGATCGCCCAGGCGGCGCTTTGGATGAAGGCGAAGGAGCGGGCGCCGGACCTCCGCGCCGAAGACGTTGCCGGTTTTCGCGACCACCTTGTTGCGTCCAATATCCGGCTGCCCAAGGGTGATGACCACGTCCGCGTCTTCCTCGACAAGCACCCGGAAGACTCGCCGCTCCGTCATGCGCTGCCTGCAATCTTCGCGGGGCTGGCCCAGGCCAACGAACTGGGGTCTCTGCTCAAGGTGGAGGAGATCGTCGAAGACGAAATCACCGCAATGCGCCGTACCGATCCTCTGTTCGCCTACAGCATGGCCGCCGAGGGGTGGAAGGGGCGCGTCATGGCCCGGCTCCGCGGGCACTTTGAGTCCGAGGCCCGAATTGCTGACCTGACCCAGGCGTTCTTCAGCCGCGCGGCCGGGCGGGGGCTGGCCCTTTTCGACCTACTCGAACGAAGGTACGACGTGGTGGTGGCCAACCCGCCCTGGATGGGCTCGAAGAACATGGGGCCGGTTGTCAAACGGTATGTCGAGAAGCACTATGGACCCGGCAAGCGAGATCTGTACGCTGCGTTCATTCTTCGTTGCCTCGAACTTGCTCGTGAAGGTGGACGAGTTTCACTTATAGCGCAGCAAACATGGTTATTTCTTAGCTCATATGCGGCTCTGCGCTCGAGCAGTGTTCCCCCGGGGTCTGCGCCACAAAACCAACATCTTGGAGTTCTCCAAGTAGCAACCCTCGAAGTACTTGCGCACCTGGGACGATATGCTTTCTCAGAACTCGGCAACGCGGTAATCGCTCCAGCCATGTTCGTACTGAAGAACGCCAGGCCCTCAGCCGACGATTGGCTATGGGCTTGTCGGCTTTCGTCTCCTAGGCCATCAGAACAGCAGGCGTTTCTGCTGGCCCAGTCGGCCGCGGGAAATAATTCCTCGTACGTTTCGCGGTCTAAACTGTATCGCTTCCTTGATATCCCCGATTCGCCTGTTACCTATTGGCTTCGAGATCGCTTCTTTGAACTTCTCGGAAACTCACAAAGACTTGAAGATGTTGCCGAGCCACTTCGTGGCCTTGATACCTGCAACATGCCAAGATTTGTGCGCAGGTTCTGGGAGGCCGGACCGAAGAATGTGTGGCGGGGGTATGTAAATGGGGGAACGTATAAGAAATGGTCTGGACTCAGGTCTTTTGCCGTGCGATGGGACCGCGAAGGTGCGCTGATTAAGTTGACTCCCGGATCGATTGTCCCAAACGAACAATTCTATGGGCAAGCCGCTTTAACGTTCAGCGACATGTGCGGTGGCTCCTTCAATTGTCGTTATTTGGAAGAGCAAGATATTCACGGGGTTAGTGGCTCTGGGATTTTCTCCAAGCGGGGACCATTAGAAGGTGTTGCGGCGGTTCTTAATTGTCGAGTCTCCTCTTATTTGCTTCGTATCCTCAGTCCGACCCCAAAGTTTCGGACGGGATACCTCCGACGTCTTCCATTTCCAGAGCTGAGCCGTGAAAGGGGCGCCTTGGTCCGTCTCTACGCGAGGCACTGCACCACGCTGAAGGACTGCCTAAACCGCGTTAATCTATTGGAGCGCGACTATGACACAGAGCCCCCCAGTTGCATGAACTACAATCAACAAGCGCTTGGCGATAGCATTTTGTATACGTCTAGAGTAAGCTCGCTGCTTCACTCTATAGAGGGTCTGTGCGAGAGGGAGGTCTTTTCCGCTTTCGGAATCGCCGGCGATGACGTTTCGGTGGTCGTCGGAGAAACCGGCGCTCCCGCCGGCTGGCATCCCCTGATCGCCGGCTACGACGCAATTCCATCCTCTCCGGACGGCCTTTCTCCGTTCCCCATCGACCGCCTAGCGGACCACGAGCGCCGGCATCTCACGCTCGCCGAACTGACCGATCTCAGGCGGCGGCTGAAGTCCCTGTACGCTGCCGGCTTCGGGGGAGCCGTCGAGGACGACGAGCCCGACGAGGTCGCAGAGGGGGACGACGAGGGTGGCGAGGAGGCCGTGGCTGTCGGCGCACGAATTCCGATCCCAGCCGAGACGTTCGTAGAGGAGCTGTCGAACAAGCTCGAGGTCCACCCGATCTCCATTTACTGGCTGGTCAGGGAAGGCTGCGAGACCGAGGGCTGGCGGTGCATTCCCGAGGAGCAGCGGCTCATGGAGGATCGGCTCACCGTCCAAGTCCTCCGGCTCCTCGGCCACCGCTGGCCCAAGCAGGTCGAGGCGGGCGAGCCGCTCCCGGACTGGGCCGACCCGGATGGAATCATTCCAATGACACCGCTTGCCAAGGAAACGACGCTCTTCGAGCGTGTGCAGGAGCGGCTGAGGGCTGACGAGATCGACGCCAAGAACTTCGCCGACGTGATGGACAAGCCGCTTGACGCCTGGCTGGCCACCGAGTTCTTCAAACAGCACACGACGCAGTTCAAGAAGCGGCCGATCGCCTGGCAACTGCAAAGCGGCAGGTTTACGGCCCAGGCGTCACCGGCGTTCGCGTGTCTCGTTTATTATCACAAGCTGGATGTGGATGCGCCGCCGAAGCTTCGCTCCCAGTATGTGGGCCCACTGCGGCAGCGGCTCGAAACCGAGCTGCGCGGCATCATGGCCATTGCAGCCGAGGCTCGCAGCGATCGCCAAGTCAAACGCCGAGCGGAACTCGATGACTCCATCCTTGAGCTGCAGAAGTTCGATGCCATCCTGGAAGCCGTCGCTGTCGCCGGATTCGGTCCTGCTCCACTTCATGCCTCCCTCCGCCAGTATGCCATCGACGACGCGATGCTGGCTCTGAAGGCTCGCTGGCTCCGCCGACTGTCCGAGGTGATTGCAGAATCGCCGCTCCCCGACTGGCTCGACGAGGCCGACCAGACGGACCTGCACCCTGATCTCCGCTCCTGGATCGCCGATGCGATGGCGCACCTCGACTATTCCTGTGCCAGGGTTGGCCCAAAACCACCCGACCAGGGCAAGCTCGCCTCCGACCCAACCGTCGCGGACCTGGCGAAGCTCATCAGCCCCCAGGCTCAGTCGATGCTCAAGGACGCGCTGGTGCTGGCGTGTGACTCATGGTGGAAGACATTCGAGGAAGTCGTGCTCGGGCCGGATAAGGATCAGATCAAAACCCTGAAGGAAGAGCAGAAAGACTGCGAGGAGCAAATGGACGCCGATCCCGCACCATCCGGCGCAGAGGCTCGGCACCTCAGATCACGCGTGAAGGAAATCAAGGAGGCGGTGAAGACACTGACGGCGCGGATCAAGAAGAGAACGGCACGTGCCAATGAGCTCCGCACCCAGATCGAACGCTGGGAAAGCAAGGAGCCTCTGGGCTGGGGCGACTGGCTGGTTGGACAACCGCTGTTCGACCGGATCTCCAGCCTCGATGGGCGCCGGGCGACCCCGGCAACGATCGCCGAGTTCGTCGCCCAGGAATCGCTTTATGCCCCCGACCTCAACGACGGCGTGCGCGTGAATATCGCGCCGCTGCAAAAAGCAGGAATCCTGGCCGCCGACGTCCTGGCCGCGAAAGACGTCGACAAGGCCATTGCCGATCGCGCCGAGTGGCGTGCCGACGAGCGCCGCTGGGTCCGCGAAGGTAAGCTGCCTCAGCCCGGCTGGTGGCCGGAGAAGGGAGACCGACCATGAAGATCATCAAGCTGGAAGTCGAAGGCTTCCGCTCACTCAGGTCGCAAACGTGGTGCCCCGGCGACTTGAACGTGCTCATCGGACCGAACGCCAGCGGCAAGTCAAACCTGCTGCGCGTGCTGGAGACGCTGAGCATGGCCGCTCAGGGGGGGCTCGGTCGGCACATTCAGAAGGAAGGTGGAATGGAACCTATCGTGTGGGACGGACAGGCGGATCGAATCCGCATCCGGGCCAAGATGACACCCATTCCGCCGTACGCCGACAACGTGCAAGACGCCCTGACCTATGAACTTGGCCTTGCGCGACTCGGCAAGTCCAGCGCTTATCGCATCGACAAGGAAGTTCTCGGGAACTTCTCCAAGGTCGAAACAGGCGAAATGAAGGAGCCGTTCAAGCTGCTTGAGCGCGACCCCCACCATGCCGTCGTCTACTCGATCGATTCCCAGCGACACGAAGCTCCGGCCGAGGCGGTCATGCAGGAGGAGGCCTTGCTTGCCGTGGCCGGCGGTCCCTTTGCCGCCAACAGGTTTGTGGACGAGTTTCAGAAGGAGTTGGCCTCGTGGAGGATTCATCAGGACTTCCAGACGAACAACCAGGCCCCGATCCGCTCGCCCCAGGTGGCGCGCGCGGAGAGTCAGGTCAGCGGCGACGGTCAGAACCTGATTGCCGTGTTGCACAGCCTTTACACGGGCAGCCGGCAGTTCAAGAAAGAGGTCAACAAGGCCATGCGGGCTGCGTTTGGTGAGGACTTCGAGGAATTGCTTTTCCCGCCGGACGCCGACCAGCGCATCCAGATGCAAATCCGGTGGCGAAGCCTCCAGCGCGGACGATCCGCGGCGGACCTCTCGGACGGTACGCTCCGGTTCTTGTTCCTCCTCGCCGTGCTGGCCAATCCTTCCCCGGCGCCCCTGATCGCCATTGACGAGCCTGAAACCGGGCTGCATCCGTCCATGCTTCCGATTGTTGCGGAGTATGCTCGCGAAGCGGCGAACAAGGCCCAAGTGATCCTCACGACCCATTCGCCCGAATTCCTGAACGCATTCGGCGACGGGGCACCTACCACGACCGTCGTGGAATGTCGGGAGGGAGAGACTGTTCTGAGGGTCCTTTCGGGAGACACCCTGGCGTACTGGTTGAAGGACTACACGCTGGGCGAACTGTACCGTTCGAGCGAGCTGGAGGCGATGAAGTGAAGTTCGTCCTGCTGGTCGAAGGCGACACCGAGAAGCAAGCCGCGGCAGCGTTTCTCAAGCGTTGGCTCGATCCTCAACTCACCCAGCGCGTCGGCATGCAAGTTGTGCGGTTCACCGGTTGGGCGGAAATGGCTCGCAAGCTCGTGGCCAAAGCACAGAAGTTCCTGGACGGCCCGGACCAGACAGACATCATCGCCATCGTCGGACTTCTCGACCTTTACGGCCCCGATTTCTATCCAGGCCACGTGACCTCCGCTCAGGCCCGTCATGCCTGGGGCGTCCAGTATTTTCAACAGTCTGTTGCCCGAGAGAGATTTCGGATGTTCTTCGCGGTTCACGAGTTCGAGGCCTGGCTGCTCAGTCAGCCAGAAATCTTCGCGGCTGAGGTGCGAAGAGCGTTACCGGGAAAAATTGCCCAGCCCGAGCAAGTCGATTTTGACGAGCCCCCGGCAAAACTCCTGAACGCCCTTTACAATAGATGTTTGAAGCAGAACTACAAGAAGGTCACCGACGGTAAAGACCTGTTCGCGCGGCTCGATCCAGCGATTGCGATCAATAAGTGTCCCTACTTGAAGGCAATGCTGGAAGAGATGCTTGCCTTGGCGAAGGCAGCGGGATTGTAACCGAGCGATTGTGCCAGCGATGCCGACGGACAGCGGGGCTAGATCGGATCAGAGATGTCAACTCAGAATAGTTTCCGGGATTGGCTCTGCCTTGCGATTCGCGAGGTCTTGAGTCACCAGTCGCCAACGCCGCCGCTCTTGCTGTGGTGCGACCCCGACCGGTCCTGGTTGGAGCTTCTGCGGGAGGCCTCGCTGGCCGGCGGTTTTGAATTATGGGTGCCACCATCAGGCCAGGAGGCCTCACACGAGTTACTCATTCGCGACCGGTTCTATTCGTCGCCCCGCGCTCCGAGAGTCGTCTGGCTGCCATGTGCGCGCGATGCGATCAGTTGGTTCAAGCCTTTCGAGCTGGAAGCGGAAGAAGTCTGGGAGAAGAGTTTGCTCCAATCGCTACGTGAGTATGGGGTGGACGTTTCCCGCGACCACGAAGATGAATTGGTCGGCTTGCTGCCGGCACATGCCCGCGAGTGGTTTGACAAGCCCAAGGATACCTGGAAAGAACTTACGCCGGGCAACGCGAAGGGGACGCTGGTCGACGATCACCGGATGTTGCAGGCACTGGCGGGACCGCCCAACGAATTCGACAGTCTGCGTGAGGAAGCCAGGTTCGACATCTTCGCCCGCCGCTGCACCGAGGACTTCGGGCTTCCTGATCCCAGGCAACTCGGCGAAGAGCCCTGGCGCGTGGCCGCCACCGCACGCTTGCTCTGTACCGAGGCCGCTGAAGGCTCGCCGCGCGAACAGCCCCGCGAGCCAGACAAGATCATCGCGCCCGGCCTGCCCCGGACGCACGCGCTGCGAATGCTGAAACAATGGCAACATGACATTCGCTATATTTCCAGTTTCGAGAGGCTCGTACCACAGGCCGAGGCCACCGTCGGCCTGACCTACTGGGCGCGCAACCTCACGTCGATGCCACGGTCATGGAGTTCCCGCGCCGTCGAAGAGGCGCTGTTTCTTCAAACCGCGGATCGGCTCGACCGCTTGGACGAAGTCGATGTCCTCGCCGACGAGTTAGGCCGCGAGGCTCAGACTTACAAGGACCGGGAAGGCCGGTTCTGGGGAAAGGAAGCAAGCGATCCGGTGGGCTGGCGATACCTGGTCGAAATGGCGGGCGCCGCGTCACTCATCGTCGAGAATCGAGCGGCCGAAGAATGCTGGAAATCGGTAGGCGATGCGATTGAGTGGTACGGTTCCCGAGGCTGGCAACTGGACCAGGCCGGCGAACAGCTTTTCAAGGAGTCGGCCGGTCTTCCACCGCAGTTGCACCGCATCCGGGCACGATTGCGTCGCGGCTATCTCCGCACGATGGACCGTATCGGCCGTGCGTTTTCCGAACTTTTGGCCAGGAGAAAGGGCAACGTCTTCGAATGGCCCACGGCGGGCGAAGTCGCGCTCGACGAACTTCCGCGCGACAACGCACCGACCGCGTTGTTCTTTGTGGACGCCTGCCGGCTCGACCTCGGCTGGCGCTTGGCTCAGTTGCTGAATCAAGGCGAGCCCGTCCAGCGCGCGAAAGTGATCACCGTGGTCGCTCCCGTCCCCAGCATCACGCCTTTGGGAATGTCGTTCGCCTTGCCGGTCAAGCGGGACAAGCTGCACGTCCGGTTGGCCGATGATGGCAAGTCGTTTCACGTTTCCGTTGACGGATTCGATGGCGACCTCCAATCGGCAGAGCAACGCCGCAAATGGCTCAGGCAGAACCTGGACGCGAAGGACTGGCTCGAGATCGAAGAGGTCCTTGACGGTGAGAGTCTCAAGAAGCCAGGCCGCGGACGTCGCCTGATCGCTGTCCACGGCGATGAATTCGATAGCCATGACGGTCAGTTGAAGATCACCGGAGCGGACGAGCACCTTCGACGCTATGTCAAGGCGATCCACAGATTGCGGGATGCCGGCTACAGTCGCGTGATCGTCCTCTCCGACCACGGCTTCTTTCACTGGCAGCCGGACGACCATGAAATCGTGGACGAGCCGCCGACCGGCCAGGTGCTCTGGAAGCACCGCCGTGCTATGGTCGGCCACAATCTCTCGCATCACAGCGCGGTTCACATGGAGATACCGCAGTCCGACCTGGAAGTGGTGGTCCCGCGCAGTACCAGTGCTTTTCGTACTTACGGTGCGCTCGGCTTCTTCCACGGTGGCGCGACGCTCCAGGAGATGATTATCCCCGTGATCGTCGCCACCTGGCCAATGAAGGCCCGCAAGGTGAACGTGGTATTGAAGCCAGTCGGATACATCACCAGCGAGGCCCCGCGTGTCCAAGTTCAAGCAGCGTCCACCGGTCAGCTCTTCAATGCCGACGTCAATTTGCTGGCGCGGCGGGTCCTGGTCAAAGTGAAAGACCCCGCAACAGGCAAGCTCGTCTTCCGGCACAGCGATCCGATCACCATCGAGCCGGAAGGCAAGTCGGTTACCGTACAGTTGGTAATGGTTGAACCGAAACCACAACTGGCGTATGGAACGCCACTTCTGGTCGAGGTACTCGACGCCGATGACGAGGAGATTCTGGTGCGCGAGGACGTGACACTGAAAACTGATATCAGCGACTGGTAATGCGTGGGTCGAACGCCACGGTCGCGACAAATAGGTATTCTCCCATGACACCCGATATCCATCATCCCGCCTGGGTTGACGAACTGGACGGCAAGCTGATCGACGCCTTTCCTGGCCGGGTGGTCCGGAAAGACTTGGTCCAGCGTCTCAAAGTCGGCTTCAGCATTCCCGTTTACGTGCTGGAGTATCTGCTGGGCAAGTACTGCTCGACCACGGACGAAAGCCAAATTGACTCAGGGCTGGCAAACGTCAAGGAAATGATCAAGGAGCGGATCGTTCGGTCGGATCAAAGCGAGCTGATCAAGGCACGTTTGCAGCGGTTTCGCTCGATGAAAATGATCGACATGGTCACCGTCACGTTCGACGAGAAGGATCAAGGGGGCAAGTACTGGGCGAAGTTCGCGACCTCCGGAATGGATAAGGTCCACATCGACGAGCGAATCGTTTACCAATACGAGCGGACGTTGACGGGTGGCGTATGGGCCAATCTGGAACTCGCGTTCGACGAAACGATCGTTCACGGCGGAGTGACGAGGCCCTTCGTCTTGAAGAGGATGCAGCCGATCCAGATCGCGAGCGCCAACCTGGACGAATACATCAAAGCGCGCCGCGAGTTTACCCGAGAAGAATGGGTCGGCGTACTGATGCGCACGCTGGGCTACGAACCGACTCAACCGGAGTTCACCTGGCGGCGAAAGCTCCTGTACCTTCTCCGACTCGTGCCTATGGTCGAGCGCAATTACAACCTCATCGAACTCGGCCCCAAGGAAACCGGGAAGTCCTTCGTCTTTCGCGAAATCTCTCCCTACGCCATTCTCCTCTCCGGCGGCCAGGGCAGCGTGACCGACCTGTTCGGCTGGAAGAACCGCAAGGACAAACCGGGACTTGTGGTGAAATACGACCTTGTCGCATTCGACGAAGTTGCCGGAACCAACTTCAAGTCCGCAAACGAAAAGGACATGTACAAGGGATACATGGAGCAAGGATCGTTCTCGCGTGGCGACGACAAAGGCACCGTCTCCGCGGAGGCGTGTATCATTTTCAACGGAAACACTCACGGCGACATCAACACGCTCGTGGAAACGTCTCACCTTTTCAAGCCGCTGCCAGAAACCATCCGGGACGACGACGCATTCCACGACCGCTGGCACGCGTATTTGCCAGGCTGGGAGATGGCCAAGCTTACCCCGAATCTGTTCACGAGCCACCTTGGATTTATCGCCGATTACATTGCGGAGATTTTTCACAACGAACTCCGCCCGGTGAATTACACCGACGCTTATGAGCGGTACTATTCTTTCGGCCCACAGCTCGGCCACCGCGACCGCAAGGCCGTCATGCGCACGGTGTCGGGGCTGATCAAGCTCATTCACCCGGATGGAGAGGTGTCGAAGGATGAGCTTGCCGAGTATCTGGCATTTGCTCTCGAAATGCGGCGGCGGGTCAAGGAACAACTGCGCCGTATCAATCCCTCAGAGTTCGCGCGTACCGACCTGACGTTCGTCGATAAAGCCAGTGGACAAGAGTTTTCCGCGCCCTGTCCCGAGACTCCTCAAACGACCCCGCCGGGCGCCGACGACTCGCCGAGCGGGCATCAGGCCAAGAGTGCCCACGCAGAGGATACCGAACGACCGGTCGAATTCCACGGCTACGACCTGCTGCGCAGCTTGGACGCAGGAGGAATGGCCGAAGCGTATGTAGCCCGAAATCGCGAAACCGGCCAACGCGTGTTCTTGAAGCGCGTGCGGCGCAATTCAGCGGACAAGGATGCTCTTGAACGCGAAATGGGAATCTACGACAAATTGATGAGGATGAGCACGCCGCACGTCCTCCAGGTCCTCGATTTCGTTCGAGACGACGAGTACTTTGCTCTTGTTACGGAGTTTGCGGACGGTGGCGATTTGCAAACACATGTGGAAGCGCGAGGCAACGGGCGTGGCCTCGACGTTGATGAAGCGAAACAAATCGCCTTGAGTGTGGCCACCGCGCTGCGAGAACTCCACGATCACGATATCGTCCATCGCGACCTTAAGCCGGAGAACGTACTTTCCCTGGGCAGTTGCTGGAAGCTTGCCGATTTCGGGATTTCCAAGAACCGGTCCCGCTTGATGACGCAAAAGACCTTTCAGCGCTACGGAACGCTTGGTTACGCAGCGCCCGAGCAATTCCAAGGCGTCGAAGCACGCCCCAGCGCGGACGTGTATTCGCTCGGCAAGATTATGGTTTTTCTTCTGACCGGGCAAACCGACGTTGACTACGTGCAGTTTTCGGCATGGCGAGACTTGATCACGCGCTGCATCAGGCAAGACCCACAACAACGGCCCGTGATTGGAAAAGTAATCGAGGAGATCGCATCAATGCCGGCGTAACAGACTTCGGGGAAAGAAACTGGGACGCAGGGAAAGAAACTGGGACGCAGTTAGTTTCTCGGCTCGCGGGTCGGGCGACCGCTCGGCGCGACTCGAAACCGTGGGAAGGGGGAAAGAAACATGGACGCAGTTAGTTTCTCGGCTCGCGGGTCGGGCGACCGTTCGGCACGACTCGAGACGGTGGGCATGAGCGTCACCCGGACGCCGTTGACGCCCAGGTCGATCACTTCGGCCGATCCGCCCGGTCTCAGCTCCGCCTGGAACCGTTGGACTGGAAGTTCCAGCGTGGCGAACACCTCGTCGAGCGAGGTTTCCCGTTCGGGATCGAGGATTCCTGTCGTGAGCACCCGGCAATCGATCCCCCGCGCGGCCAGCAGCTCGAGCAATTCGCGCGTGCACAAGGCGGCGCCGCTGGAGGGGTTCAGGTAACAATGGATCGAGGAGAAGAGCAGGCGCATGGGATACCTGGAGGAAAGGCCGTGAAAACATGGCTTGATCGGGCTGGCTCGGCAAGGAACGAACCCGTTGCAATCGCGCTTGCGCCATCAAGAAGAGACCACTTTCCGGAGAAGCCCGCAAGAGTCGGGCAAACTTGCCGTATAGTGAGTATGTCGGGATCGTGCGAACAGTCTTTGGCAATTGGGTGTGATAGAGGGCCCGCGTGTCGCCCACGCCGAACGGCGGCGCACGGGTGTGTGTTCTTTGACACGAGGAAACCTGGCCGCCCGACATGCGGATTGCGCAAGACTTGTCGATTAGTCGGGCAAGAAGGGCTGGCAAAAGCTTGACGGTCCGCCGCGCGGCCAGGTTCACTCGGGGTCGATCTGGCAGGACGCGGTTCCATAAAGCGGGTGGCCCTTTCCGCTGCAACAGGCTCGGACAGTTTTAGACAGCTCAATCTTCGTGTTTGTCGGACTTTGTGAGACTCGTTTACGATTCATGTGTTCAGTAAGTGGATACACAACTCAAGGTTGCGCCAATACTTATGTCATTGCACCTAGTCATTCTGGCCGATGAAACGCCCAAAACCTCAACAAATCTCAACAATTTACGGTTCATCTGAACAGTCCAAGGACGCCCAGCTCGGCGCGCGGCAGCAACGTCGGACCCCGACAGCTACAAAGTAAGTGGCCCCTCCGCGCTCCCTCCGCGATTTGTGCCAGTGGCCCAGAGGGAAAGAAATGAAAATGATTGAGAATGGTCAGAACAAGGCCGACTTCTCGGGTGTTTGTCGTTGTCAAATAACTATTTATGACAAAGGATCGGAAGTCCTACGGGGGCCTTGAGCCGCGCCGAAACTTCAGAAACCTCAACTAATCTGAACCGGACGCCCGTCCAGTACCGGTCAAAGTGAATCCTGTTCAAGCTGACGTTGGTGCCACAAAGTGGGTGGCCCCATCCAGTCTTTCTTGATGTCGGTGGAACTCGCGTTGGCCTGAATCGCCGTCGGAAACGGCCCTTGCGCAGGGATTGCGAGTGTCGATTTTTTGTTTTACAATCCCTTTTGTGCTGGAGTCGGCCTCAAGAGATCCCATAATAAAAGATACGGGGCAGGTCCTTCGAGATACCGATTGAGGAATCAGGGCTAGCCCGGACACTGCTTTTTCGCTGAGGAAGTCTGACAAAGATCGTCCCGGTGCCCGCCGGCACGGCAGGTCACCGCGTTGCATTGATCGGTGCGATTGCAAGGGTGGCATCGGGCCAGCCGCTGGCAATCCGCATCTTGGCATGATTGTTTCGAGGGCGAAGGACCGAAGGAAAGAGGAGTCCACACACCTCCGGATCGGGCTCGTATTGCCGTCCCGACCGGGCGTTTTCCGGCTCCATTTCCTCGGTACGACGACCAGGATCCCATGAGTGCCAAACGCGCCAGCAGCTCTCCCGGGGCCGCCAGCTCACCGGAACACGCCGTGACCAACGCGATTCTGCTCACGGCGGCCCTGGGCTGGGGTTTCAGTTTACTCATCCAAAGGGGGCGGCTCACCTGGCCGCCGCTGGCTCTTCTGTCCAGCCTCTCGACACTGGCCGGCTGCCTGGCCCTGGTTGGCCCGCTGATCCTGGCTCGCTCCGGCGGCAAGGAAGGAAGCCTGGGAGAGCTTGTCTGGCTTACCGGCGGCCTTCTGGTCTGGCTATTCGATATCGCGGCCGCGCTGCAGGGGTCGTCGCGAGGGTTGAACTGGGCGACCCCCCTGGGCGACCGCACGATGGGGCTGGCCATGCTGGCGGTCTTGCTGGCCGGCTGGAGATGTGGTCTGGCGAGTCGAGATTGGTCCTGGACCAACGTCATGGGCTGGGCCCTGGGAGTCTTCTGGGTCGCCATGGCCGTCGGGTCGTGGTTTCTGGCGCCTGCTTCGGGGCTCTCGGGTCTGGTCTGGCGCTGATCCTTGACGGTTGATACCACACCGATTAGCTTCAATAGCAACGCGGGCGCGCCCTCGTAGCTCCCAGCTTCGTGCACTCAAACTGGATCATGATCTCATCCCGACCGTCCAGGGCCCCGGGAGGATTCGATTCGTGGCGACCGATCAGAAGTCAAGCAGCGTACTGTCCAAACCCACCGAGAGCTCTCCGATCGAGAACGAGCTGCCCACTTACAGGGCGATCAGCTCTCGAGCGGTCCTGAGCCTCCTGTGCGGGATCCTGGCCCTCTTCAGCATTGCCCATTCCTTCTTCTATGTTTTCGCCGTGCTGGCCGTGGTGCTCGGATTCACCGCCGATTGGAATATCCAGCGCTATCCGGACATCTTGACAGGCCGGCGCCTGGCCCAGACAGGGGCCGCGCTGGGCCTGATCTTCGGCCTGGCCGTGTTCACTGTGTCCTCGGTTCAAGGCTTCATCCGCACTCGCAACGCCGAAAGCTTCTCCAATTACTATGCGGAAGTCCTGAAGACGGGAGACCTGGCTCATCTCTTGTGGCTCGAAATTCCTCCAGTCCAACGCAAGTCAGTTTCGGCCGAGGAGGTGCTGGAGAAGAGCCGCCCGACGAAGAAGAAAGAAGCCGCAATGTACGAGATGAGGACCGGTCCGCTCCGCAACCTCAAGAAGCGGCTAGACTCTTCAAAAGACCAGGAGATTCACTTCGTCCGGCTTGAAAACGAGTCTCGCGATGGTTTGACCCTGGTAGCACTTGCCCTCTTCGAGGTGCATGGACCCGAGTCCAAAGACTTCCCTCGGAAGGAAGAGTATGCCCTGGCGGTTGTCAAGGGCACGTCGGCAAGCGGGAAGGGTTACGAGTGGTGGGTTGATGAACTTGTGTATCCCTACAAGCCTGCCACCGCGACCTTGCCAGAGAAGCCCGTCGATGATGGCCACGGGCATGCTCTTTGAGGCAGCGACGCGGCAGGGCACAGGAGCGAGGTTGATCCCATCCTGGGGACGCAACGAGGCGGACCGGCTCACAACCCGGCGGTGAAGGCGGCAAAACAGTTCTCGGTCTCCCAGAGCAGAACTTCGACGACTGGCAAACCGGCGTCACGGGTCTTTTCATAGATGAGCCGGGCGATGTTCTCCGCCGTCGGGTTCGCCTCCATCACGAAGACGCGTTCCCCGCGCTCTCGGAGCAACGGCAACAGGGGATCGTCGCGGCAGAGCAACATGTTGTGGTCAAGGTTCTCATCGATCCAGCGCTGAATCTTCTGCTTGATCTCGCTGAAATCGACCAGCATTCCCCGCTCATCCAGCTCGGTGCCCTGCAAGGTAATCAAGGCCCGGCCGTTATGACCGTGGAGATGGCGGCACTTGCCCTCGTAGTTCACCAGACGGTGCCCGTAGCAGAAATGGATCTCGCGGGTGACTCGAAACATCGTGGCGCGGTTCCTGGTCTGATCAGTGGGGATTCAAGATCCGCACACCATCCCCACAGATCAAGGGCTCACTCGAGGCCGAATAGCGGGTCCTGTCCCGAACACCGGCGTCCCGGAATCCCTTCTGCCGCTCCGCACATTTGTTACACAACCCACAGTGGATTCCGTTCACCGGATCGATGCACGAGAAAGTCAGGTGCAGAGGAAGGTCCTTTCCCCTCAGTACGACGTCTCGCTTCTGGTACTGATCGAAGGGACGAATCAGCCGGGGCGTACCTCCCAGCGCGCGGCTCAGGACCGACTCCAGATCATGGAAGAAACCGGGGGTGCTGTCGGGAAAGGGGTTGGAGCCCAGGCATCCCAGGGCGAGGGCACCAATCTGACGAAGCTGGCACCAGACTGACGCCTTGACCGTGAGCAGGACGTTTCGGCCGGGTAAGTAGACGGCCTCGTCAGGCGTAGCAGCGTCGGGCACGTCAAGAGCGCCCGTGCTCCAATGTGGGCCGTAGACATCGCGTAGCGGCTCTTCCAGCACGGTCAGCACTTCCAGTCCCGGCGCCGGGACTGCTGCAAGAAACTCTTGCGCTGCCGCCAGTTCCATCTCCTCCCATTGCAGGCCGCCGCGAATGTAAAGCGGCAAGACACGGGCATGATCCCGCAGCAGATCGACGGCAAGGACCGCACTATCCAGTCCTCCGCTCATCAAGACGGCCACGGCCGACTCGCGATCGACTGCCATGGAGAAGGTCAAACTCTCGGGTCAAGTGTTGGGCATGCGGATCGGCGATCCACCATGAGCAGTTATTGTAGGCCGGCGTCATCCCTCCATCAACCGCTCTGCTCTTCAGGCCACGATCCCGTCGCCACGTAGCGGTCAACCCAGTCGAGTGCCTCGCGCTTGCTCTGCACCTTCCCCTCGAGCTGCGCTTCTCGGACCGTCTCCAGGATCACGGAAAAATGGGCACCCGGCTCCAGACCGTGGCGCACCAGGTCGTGGCCTGTCAGCAGCGGCGGCGGGTTGATCGGGCCGGCCGGCTGGTTCTCGATGTAATAAGCACAGTAATCGACATGCTCGGTGTCGCCCGTGGAAGCCAGGGCGTCGGCTCGGTGCAACGCCAGGAGCTCGTCGATCCCGGGCTGGGCCAGCACTCGCTTGAGCTTCGCCTCGCGAAGTTTCTTGGCCTCTCCCAGGTATTGATGAAAAGCGACCAGCCAGATGATCCGCTCGCGCTCGACATTGGACAACCTCAGGCTTCTGCACAGACGATCGGCGATCCGGCTACCGACCTGGTCATGGCTGTGAAAGCTCGTTCGCCCATGATGATTGGCGCGCGTGAATGGCTTGCCCACATCGTGAACCAGCGCAGCGAACGCGAGCGCGAAGCTGGGTTTGACGGGCAAGAGCCGGAGCACCAGCATGGTGTGATCCCAGAGGTCGCCTTCGGGCTGGACCGGCTTGCCCTGGAACAGTCCCCGCATCTCGACCAGGGGAGGAAGGATGGCGGCGACCAGGCCGACCTCGAGCGCCATGTTCATGGCTTGCGCACGATTCTCGTGCACGAGCATTCGCCGCAGCTCCTGGGCAATTCGCTCGGGGGAGACGACGACGACCTCGCCGGCCATCGCCCTGAGAGACTGCAACGTGTTCGGCTCGATTTCGAGGTTGAACCGGGCCGCGAATCGAATGGCCCGCAGCAGCCGAAGCTTGTCCTCGCGAAACCGCTCCGCCGGGTCGCCGATGGCGCGAAGGACCCGGTTTCGCAGGTCGCCAAGTCCGCCCACGTAATCAATCACCTGGCTCGATTCAGGCTCCATGAACATGCCGTTGATCGTAAAATCGCGGCGGGCGGCATCGAGCTCCGGGGAGCTGAAGGCGACGGCAGCCGGGCGGCGGCCGTCCACGTAGGCGCTGTCACAGCGAAATGTCGCTACCTCCACCTCGATCCCGTGCATCCGGGGATGGCGGAGCCGCACCACGCCGAACGATATCCCCACCGTGATTGCGCGGAAAGGCAGGCTCAGCATCACCTGCTCGGGAGTCGCATCGGTCGCCACATCGTAGTCGACCGGTACCAGCCCCAGCAGCAGGTCGCGGACGCAGCCGCCGGCCCAGAGCGCCTGGAATCCGGCTCGACGCAAACGCAGGACGACCTCCAGGGCAAAGTCGCGACGTGCCTGGGCCTCAGACATCCGCCTCTTCCTCCCGATCGGCTGCCGGCTCCTCACGGATCGCCAGCCTTGCTTCCGAAACCGGCCCGGGCGCCGTTCCCGAGAGCACCCGGATCGCGATCTGGGTGTCGCCGTAGCGGCGGATGTCCCACGATTCGAAGTCGGGCAGAATCTCGCCGTCCAGGTCTCGTCCCGCCTCGAGGGCGATCACCGAAAGAGCGGGCAGCTTTTCAACGAGCGACCCGAGCAACTGGGTTCCCGCGGGCCTCGCGCCGGCAGGGCTTGCTCGCATACTCAAATCATAGGCAGCTCAAGCGCCGGCCGCTACACCACGGCCGCTCTCCGCAAGTCCCGTTGCTCCAGATTCGCGGTTAGCCCCGTCCCCCCGAAAGGTGGGAAGACGGGGAGTGTGCGCGTCGCTGAGCAAGCCAGAGTTGGTGCAGTTCGTTCAAGCTGCCAACCTTCAGATCGGCTTCCGGCGGCATCGGCACGTCATTCCGGTCATCGAGCCAGATGGTGAGCATGCCGGCGGCTCGGCCCCCGGCGATATCTGAAGGGAGATTGTCGCCCACCATCGCCGCCTCTGCCGCGCTGTGGCCCAGGCGTGCAATCGTGACCTCGAACAGGGGCCGATTGGGCTTGCCTATGGATATCGGCCGCACCCCGGACGCCACGGCGATCGCCTCGGCCAGAGCGCCGCAACCGGGATCAAACTGGTCCTCGGCCACCGGAAAGCGGGCGTCCATGTTCACCGCGAAAAAGGCCGCCCCCGCGGCGACCGCGCGCGAGGCAGCGCGCAGCCGACCGAAATCGAACGACGGATCGTTGCCCACCACCACCGCCTGGGCGCCTGCCCACTCATCGATCGGCAAGACCTTGTGGCCGGCGGATTCGAGCAGATCGGCGAGGTCGCTGGTTCCCAGGGGCATGACCCGCAACGGCCCCAGGCGACGGAGAATCTCGTCGCCGACCAGGTCGAACGCCGCAACCACATCCCCGTCGTCCGCCACGATGCCCATCGCGGTGAGCCGCCGAGCCAGGAGCGCCGAGCCGTGCCTTGACGAGTTGGACGCGAACACCACGCCCAGCCCGGCCCCGCGCAGATTCGCCACCAGCTCAGCGGCGCCCGGAAGCAATGTCGGTCCAGCCCAGATCGTGCCGTCGAGATCGAACGCGAATCCTCGAATTTCTCCCAGTGAGGACGGGTCTCCGCTCGCTCGTCGCTCCGCCATTCCCGCCTCCGATCGGGCTGCCATCGGTTCCCTCGAATTCCCCGACGCACTCCAAGTCTAACACGCCGTCCGTTTTTTCGAGCCTCTAGCGTCCTTGCCAGTCCAGGGTAAGGACTCATCGTCAAAAGGGCTGTATGGCCCATGATGATACCAACTCGGCCCAGATAACCATGCTCCAGTCTCGCTTTCTTCACGATCACCTGCGAGACCGACCATCCCATAGGGTGGCGGCCATGGTCCAGGGCTTGCTAGAATCATCCCTATGGAGAGACGGCAACCCGACAATTGATGATCTCATGCTATCAGAAAAGCGATTCGGAATGCCGGCTGAGACTTGGATCAAGAACTCTTGAAGGAGCCTCTGATGAACTTGCTGGACCAGTTGCGTTCGATGACGGTCGTCGTGGCCGACACGGGGGATATCGAATCGATCGCCCAGTACCGGCCTCGAGACTCGACCACCAATCCTTCGCT
>Ga0074044_10000985_pt1 | contig 26232 bp, 27 predicted proteins | sample BogForMeECP23OM1_FD_94443 | JGI IMG/M metagenome (GOLD analysis project Ga0074044, IMG submission 94443) | Bog forest soil microbial communities from Calvert Island, British Columbia, Canada - Bog Forest MetaG ECP23OM1 | ecosystem: Environmental > Terrestrial > Soil > Wetlands ... | reverse complement strand
GGGCGGCAAGTTGTCCTTGTGGGATGAAAGGTACAGGAAGATGCTCAAGGGAAGCTCGCTCGTAGGTAAGAAGATCACCATCGATTGGATCAGAAACTAGGAGACTCAGGTGACGTCTCCACCTCGGTCCGCAACAGTACCCACGTGCTGGGTGGCATGGGCTGCATGTTCGCCCGTGGGGGACCTCGGGTCGGGACCTCGGGGTCTGGGACCTCGGGGTCAGACCGAGTTTCAGGGACCTCGGGGTCAGGGACCTCGGGGTCAGACCGAGTTTCAAGTTAACTTGAAACTCGGTCTGACCCCGCCAAGTGACCCCGCCAAGCCGGTATGCGGCGGCGGGGCGGGGTGAAGGTCTGGACGTGAAGGCGGCGTACCTCCATGTCCTCAAGGAGAGCGATCGCCGAAACGTGCCAGTGGGTAAAGTAGCCGTCCGGGTAGCCCGGAAAAGGGCTGATATCTTGATCGAGGGCATCGTGGCGGGAGAGTTCCCACCCCGACCCCAGACAGCGAAGTGCCGATCTTGTGATGTGCCGGTGATCTGCAAGCACGCCCAGTGCGGAAAGTACGATTTCTGAACCAGAACCTTGTGTAGAAGGTAACATCATGGTCGGAGGAAAACTGATATGGCAGCCAACCTTCTGACGGGCTACTCTCTTTCGATGCCGGTGTACCGTGTGCAACTCCTTCCTGACGATGCTTTCCAGATTATCGGTGCCACTATTTTCGGGACGTGTTTTTCTATTGGTAGCAACTTCATGATGACGGCAGGCCATGTAATCCAAAACCTTCAGATAGATGACACACACAAAGGTGTTGTGGGAATAATCGATCCAGAGGGCACAATTAGCAAGGGTGCCTTGGTCATGGAGACCGAAGTACTGCCTCACGATGTCGGTGTGTTAAAAGTAGAGTTCACCTACCCAGAGTCCGAGTACTGGTTCCATCGTCTAAGTTGGAGCAAGGATACCCTAGTGGGTTTCGAGGCTGTTCGATGCTGCGGCTACGCCTACGGGCTTCACAGAGTTGAGGATCGACAATCTGTTATTCAGCGTTGCTTCCAGGGGCATATCGTCTCCGGGCTTAATGAGTTCCTGCCTCTCGGGATGGACGGGAGCCCGTTCTCGGTCTATGAACTGTCCTTTCAAGTCCCTCGTGGTCTATCAGGATCACCGTTGCTGACCTCGACTGGGATGGTAGTTGTGAAAGGAGTCGTAATCGGCAACAGTAACTACCAAATGCGGGTATTCCATTCCAGGGAGGTCGAACAAGAGACGAACGCTACAACCATCATCGAAAACTATGAGTCGTTGAGCTTGGGCATCGCAGTACAACCGACGGCCATGTTGCCTCTGCAATCTTCGCTACTAAATGATACGATTGAGAATCATCTTCGGAAAGTCGGGCTGCTCATACACGGATGATAGGGAATGTACAATCCCCCGGCGATGAAGAACGCGGGGACCTCGGGGTCAGACCGAGTTTCAAGTTAACTTGAAACTCGGTCTGACCCCGCCAAGCCCTGACCCCGCCAAGCCCGTGCCATTCCACCTTGGTAACGGGACGAACGCGATGGCCATTTCCTGGCATCAGGAATCGATGTCGACAGGGGTTCCTGAGATCGATGCCGAGCACAAGGAGTTACTTCGCCGGTTCAACGATTTTCACGAGGCGGTCAAGAACCGTCATGGCAAGGAGGCGCTCGAGCGAACCCTCACGTTCCTGACGGCCTACACCGCCAGCCACTTCACTCATGAAGAAGCGTGCATAAGCTGGCTGCGCTGCCGTGCCGCCGAGGCCAACAAGGTTGCGCACGACGCAATGCGTGGTGAGATCGCCAAGATCAAGTCGCGAATCGCCTCCGAGGGAATCTAGAGCATTGACGTCGTCCAGCTCGAGAGAATCTTGGGCGACTGGCTGCGGACCCATATCTGCTCGGTGGACGTCCGGTTGCGGGAGTGCGTCGGTTCCAGGGGTTGAACGGAGTTGCCGAATACTTTTCACGCTCGGGGCGAGCAGGCGGCCTCGAGCGGTGTCAGGACGTCGAGGCTGGCGGGCGCCGGCAGGCGCAGCGGCGCGGGCGCCCAGGCTGGCAGATCGCACAGGCCGCCGCCGAAGAACGTGTGGTGCCAGAGCTGGGTTGCCAGCACGCAGGTGAGGCTCAGGTCCATGATGATCCGCTTGGGAGTAATCCGCGGGTAGCGAACCAGGCTGGCACGCTCGCGAGCCACGCCTTCGGGGTCGAAGTAGCCGGTGGCCTCGAGCGATTCGCGGGAAAGGAGCTGATCGACCCAGTCAGGACGGTTCTTGTCGAGAAACGCCTCGGACCGGCTGGCGCGGAACATCGTCTTGGGACGGTTGGCGATCTTCGCCGGCAGGGTCCGCGCGGCCACTTGGCGGAGCAGCCACTTGTCGGTGAACCGGTGCAGCTTGTACTCCGGCGCAATCGTCGTGCTGAAGGCGATCACATCGTCGTCCAGCAGCGGGTAACGGGCCTCGACCGACGAGTTCATGGCCACCCGGTCGCCCTTGCCGTTGAGCAGCAGGCCCGCCAGCATCACCTTATATCCGACGTAGAGCGACTGGTTGAGCGGGGCCCAGTTGCGGAACCGGTCATGGTGGATACCCAGGTCGTCATAGATCGAATGATCGCCGAGCTGATGCCACATGTCCCCGGAATAGAGGAACGACCGGGCCTGTGCGAGCAAGTCGTAGATGTCTTGCTGGGCCGTGCGAACTCCCTGGATCGGGAACCGGTCCGGCAGGTGAGCCCGGTCTCCGCCCATCATGCCGAGAACCAGGCTCCGGATCGCACCGGGGATCGTCGGCCCGAACCGGCGGAGGAGGATGTCGCGGATCTTCTGCGTCTTGAACCAGGCATAGCCGGCCAGGGCCTCGTCGGCCCCCTCGCCGGTCAGGACGACCTTGTATCCCTGCTGGTGCACCGCGCCGGCCAGGCGCATCAGGCAGGCACAGGCCGAGTCCATGACCGGCCCTTCGGCGGCGCGGATGAGCTCCGGGTAGGCATTGACGATATCGGCTCGGTTCAGAGTGATCGTTGTCAGCCTCGAGCCGAGGGCCGCGGCCGATTCGGCCGAGTGCGACCGCTCATCGGGGCCGGCCCGGTCCAGCCCGATCGTGAACGAAGGCACGGCGTAGCCCCGCTCGCGCGAGCTCAGGCCCAGCACGACCGTCGAGTCCAGGCCGCCGCTGATGTAGCTGACCACCGGCACGTCGCCCCGCAGCCGGCGCTCGACGGCCAGGCGCATCAGGTGCTCCAGCTCGTCAACCAGGGGCGTCGGATCGTCCAGCTTGCGCTCGCTGCCGGCATCGGGAAAATCCAGGTCCCAGTACTGCTTGAGCTCGACCCGGCCGTTGCGCACCAGCAGATAGTGCCCCGGCGGGATCATCTTGATTCCCTCGAAGAACGTTCGGCTGGTCCCCGCGCAGAAGGTATTGAAAAAGAGGTCGATACCCTTGCGGTCGGGTCGTGCCTCGATCATTCGCGAGGCGAGCAGGGCCTTGATCTCCGAACCCCAGAGCAGCCAGCCGTCCACCTCGGCATAATGCAGCGGGCAGATCCCCACCCGGTCGCGGCCCAGGATCAAGGTTCGCGTCTTGCGGTCCCAGAGCGCGACGGCGAACTGGCCACGAGTTTTGGCGAACATTCCCTCGCCCAGGTCCTCATACAGGTGGACCCAGAGCTCGGTGTCGCACCGAGTGGAGAGCGCATGGCCGCGCGCCAGGAGCTCCTGCTGGAGCTCGGGATACTCGAAGATCTCGCCGTTCTGGGTCACCCAGACCGAGCCGTCCTCATTGCAGAGGGGCTGGCGGCCGCCCGCGAGATCCACGATCGACAGCCGGCGCGCTCCCAGGACCAGTCCCGGCTCGATGTGGATGTGCTCGTCGTCCGGTCCGCGGTGGGTGATCGCACCGGTCATCGCCAGTAGCCGAGATGCAGGAAACTCGCGCTGAGCTCTGAGATCGATTGCCCCGGCAATGCCACACATGGTCTCATTCTCTCCAGGCGTCGTTACTCACTCCCGGCCACGCAAGCTCGAGGGTAAACCGCTCGAACTCTTGGTCCTGAGAACCGTTTAACTATAACATGCAAGACCGTCTCAGGTCGAACGGCGGAAAATGGGAGGGATTTGCGGGACTTGCGGCCCGTCGCTTCGCGAGAGCAGCAGTGGAGCAGTTGAGCAGGAGATCAGTTGAGGAGAGAGACTTTCTTCTCAACTGCTCAACTGTCTTACCTCTCATGTTCTCGCCAAGGGCTCGACGACCAGCCTTGGAGGTGTTCTTCCATGGCCTTGACGTATTGAGCCCGGTCGTAGAACAGCAACGCCACGAAGATTCCGGTGAGTGCGCCGCCCACGTGGGCGAGATAGGCGACCCCGCCGGATTCACCGAGCTTGCGGAACGACCCGGCGCCGAGCCAGACCTGTAGGACGATCCAGCCGCCGATGACGACGACGGCCGGTAGTACGGTGATGAACCGGAAGAGCAGGACGCGGATCTGGTGGTGCGGGAACCAGATGACGTACGCCCCCATGATTCCGGCGATGGCCCCGGATGCTCCCAGGGTGGGAATGATCGAGTCGGGCGCGGCGGCAATCTGGGCCAGTGAGCCGACCAGGCCGCAGGCCAGGTAGACGATGATGTAGCGGACTGTGCCCAGCACTTCCTCGACGTTGTCGCCGACGATCCAGAGGTAGAGCATGTTGCCGATCAGGTGCATCGGGCTGCCGTGCAGGAACATGGCGGTGAACAGGGTCAGCCAGACGGGAAAAGGGCCGGGTGCGTGGGGGATCGCGACGGGCTGGCTCTTGACCTCGATCACCCGCCGGCCCGTGGGATCACGCGGATCGATCATGCGAACGACGACGGGGGGCTTGAGCGCCGGTGCAACAAGGTCCTCGTTGTGCGTGATCTCCCAGGGCGTGCATGCGAACGCCATGGTGAACTGTTCGCCCCGCTGCACCTGAACGAGGTAAACCAGAACGTTGATGGCGATCAACGTGTAGGTGACGACCGGGGTGATGCGGGTGCGATGCAGGTCGCCGAGGGGAAGCACCATGGCCCAGCACTCGTCTCAAGGGGCAGGACAGAGATCGACCCAGGGTCGGGGGCACGCGGCACGATCGACCCTTTCCGACAGCCTGATCATTGTACGCGGATGCGCCTGGGAACGACACTCCACGTCCCGCCTTTTCGGGGGCGGCCGCTGCCTTGGGTCTGGGCACCCTCGCGGCGAACTGAGGCAAGGCCCATTCAGGCCCACATCGGCCCGATCTCTCCGGTCGCGGCCGAACCGTCCGATTCAATTTTCTCCCACTCACGGCGAACCCGGGAAAGGCCAAACGCGCAGAGCTCGAACTCGTCGCTCAACCGCCGCAAGACGCTGCCTCGATCGTCCGCCGTGCTCAGGGTGCTGGCCAGGTAGTAAGATCGCTTCCCCTGCTGTTGATAGCTGATCAGGCAGTCCGGCGACTCGGAACCCTGAAGCCTGCCCAGCGCCTCGGGATAAACGCCCGTCCAGAACAATGTGTAATCGCCGACGTGGCGATGACACTCGCTGCGCCGCCGGTCATCATTGGCCGATTCGGCCTCGGCCACCATCCGGGTGACATGAACGATCGGCCGGCCCTGCTTGTCGCGGACCCGCCAGACCATCTGGCTGGGAACGAAACTGGCAAGCAAGTCGGCCACATAGCCGACCAGCGAGGGATCACCGATCCCCAGCTCGGTCATGAATGTCGATTCGGTCAAGCCGCGAAAGAGCCGGTGAAGTGGATGAGACTTGGGAATCATGCGTGTCCTATCCATCCTGGGCGATCCTCACCCGAAAGGACGATCCTGGTCAACAAACCCGACACGAGAAGGGTCTCGAACGGTGATTTCCATGGAGGTGAAACAAACGACTTTGCCAATGATGAGCAAATTTTACGCCAGATGGGCAACCCGGTCAATAATTTTTCCCGCAGGGTTCTTTCGCGGAGCGTTGAGTCGCGTCCCGGCGGACCGGGGCCACGGCCCGGCGGGACGCTGGGCGACCGGCCTTGAATGGTCGTCAGGCCCGCTTTCGAACTGACCGCCAAGCCGGTACTCGCGACCGCTCCCCCGGTTGCGATCGCCTGATCGGCTTGAAGAAACAGGAGGTTCCTGGCATGATAAAGTCAAGTCACTCGAAGAGAATTGATCGTTGACCGGGCCATGCCCCGCCGCCTGGGGGCCAGAGTCGCTGGCCCGGTTCAGGGATGAAATCAAGACGACGGCGAGCACCCAGGCGATCCGACCCGGTTGCGGATCTGGTGGTCGTCTGCTCGTCGGGAGGGTGTTGGTTGCGAATCACGTTCCACGGCGCAACCCGGCAAATCACCGGAAGCGCCCATCTTTTGGAAATTGGTGCCTATCGTCTGCTGCTTGACTGCGGTTTGTTCGATTCCGAGCGCATCGATCCTAACAGCCTCAACCACCAGCTCGCGTTCGACCCTCGTGCGCTGGACGCGGTGATCGTCTCGCACGCTCATAACGACCACATCGGCCGGCTTCCTTTCCTGGTCAAAGGAGGGTACAACGGCCCGATCTACACCACACCCGCCACGGCCGAAATCACCAGCGTCATGCTGCGCGACAGTGCGCGGATCCAGCGCGAGGAGGTGCGCAATGCTCACCTGCGTCATCCCCACATCGAGACGCCCGAGCCTCTGTTTGACCTGCTGGACGTTGAATGGGTCGTCGAGCGGCTGGACAAGGTCCGATACAACGACCCCCGCGAGATCGTACCGGGCGTGACCTTGACCTACCTCGACGCCGGGCACATCCTCGGCTCGGCGATCGTCCAGCTCGATTATACCGAAAACGGCCGCAGCCGGAGGTTCGTCTTCACCGGCGACCTGGGCCGGCGCAACACCAGCCTGCTTCCCGACCCGGCCCAGGTGCGCGGCATCGACATCCTTGTCTCCGAGAGCACCTACGGCAACCGCGAGCTCGACTCCTACGACCGCCTGATGAAGCAACTCCATGCCATCGTCGCCCGGGCCACGCGGCTGCAAAGCAAGATCGTCATCCCGGCCTTCAGCCTGGGCCGCACCCAGCGGATGGTCTTCTGCCTCCAGGAACTGTTCGCCGTCCACAAGGTGCGGCCGATCCCGATCTACGTGGACAGCCCCCTGGCCAACCGCCTGACCGAAATCCACCGCGACTATCCCGACGCCTATACCCCCCACGCGCGGAGCCTCATGGACCGGGACCCTCTTTACTTCGGGTCCAAATACGTCGAATTCTGCCAGAGCTGGGACGACTCGCGCCGGCTCAACCACTTGAGCGGTCCCATGATCATCATCTCGTCCTCGGGCATGTGCGAGGCGGGCCGGATCCGTCATCACTTGCGGCACGTCGTCTCCGACCCGTCAAGCGCCATCGTGATCGTCAGCTTCCAGGCCGAGGGGACGCTGGGCCGGAAGCTTTCCGAGGGCGTCGAGCGGATCCAGATCCTCGACCAGTGGTACGACCTCAACGCGGCTGTCTACGTGCTTGACGGCTTCTCCGGGCACGGCGATCGCAACGACCTGGCCTGGTGGTTCGAGCAGACCGGCGGCAACATCGAACACGCGTTCCTCGTCCACGGTGAGCCGGAATCGATGGAATCGCTATCTCCCCTGCTCCAGCCCCACGTCAAGAGCCCCGTTGTGTTACCCGAAATGCACGCCAGCTACGAGGTCTGACGAGAACCGCGGCTCTTCCCTCCTCCGACCACCCGCCTGATGTTCTTCGAGCAGGTCCATCGAGAGTTATGAAGCCGGGAGGTCCCGAATCGCCCCGGCCAGCTCGCCGACGAACTGTCCGATCTCCTTGACGACCTCAACGCGGGGCCGGTTCACTGCCTCGGCGAGCCGCCGCACCAGGGCGCTGCCGACGATCAGGCCGTCGGCTACCGGGGCAAGCTCTCTGACCTGCTCGGGAGAGCCGATGCCGAAGCCGATGCAGATGGGCAGCTCGGTCTGGGTCCGCAGCCAGGCCACGTTGTCGACCAGGTCGGCAGGCAGGCTCTTGCGTTCGCCGGTGATCCCGGCGACGGACACGTAGTAGAGGAAACCCGTGGTCAACCGGGCAATCTCGACCGCCCGGTCGCGCGGGGTGGTGGGGGTGATGAGCTGGATCAACTTCAGCCCGCGCAGGGTGGCCTTGTTCATGAGCGACTCGGATTCCTCGACGGGCAAGTCGGGCACGATCAGGCCGTCCAGACCGGCGGTCGCCGCCTCGTTGAGATAGCGCTCCACGCCCAGCCGATGAATGATCGAGTACGAGACCATCGAGACCAGCGGTGTGGCGTTCAGCTCCTTCGAGCCTTCCGCGCGCAGCGTTCGCAGAGTCTGGAAGATATGAGCCACCCTGACTCCACGTTCCAGGGCCCGGTGATAACTTGCGGCGATCACCGGCCCGTCGGCGATCGGGTCCGAGTAGGGGATGCCGACCTCGATCAGATCGGCCCCGCGCTGGATCAGCTCGCTGATCAGCAAGGCCGTCGTCGCCAGGTCGGGATCGCCCGCGGTGACGAACGGCATCAGAGCACGGCGCTGATCATTCTTGAGGCGTGCGAAGAGACTGTCGATTCGGTTCATGGTTGTTTCTTGGGTAGTGGCGAGTGGCGAGTGGGTAGTTGAGAGGCCCGGCCACCCGCCCCTCTGCACTGGCCACTGGCCACTGTTCAAATCGGTTCCCCTCGCAACCTGGCGACCTCGTAGGCGTCCTTGTCGCCGCGGCCGGAGAGGCAGACGACCAGGACCTTGCCGGGTCCGAGGCGGCGAGCCTCCTTGAAGGCCTGGGCCAGGGCGTGGCTCGACTCCAGGGCCGGCAAGATGCCCTCGCGCCGGGCCGTCGTGTGGTAGGCGTCCAGGGCCTCAGTGTCCTTGATATTCTCGTAGCGGACTCGCCCCCTGTCCTTCCAGTAGCTGTGCTCGGGCCCGACGCCCGGATAATCGAGACCGGCCGCGATCGAGTGCACGTTCTGGGTCTGACCGTCGTCGTTCTGAAGCACGTAGCTGAAGCTGCCGTGAAGCACGCCCGGCCTGCCCTGGGTCAGGCTGGAGGCATGGTCGCCGGCCTTCATCCCCCGTCCTCCGGCCTCTGCGCCGACGAGCTCGACCTCGGCGTCCTCGATGAACGGATAAAAGATGCCCGCCGCGTTCGATCCTCCGCCCACGCAGGCGACGACCGTGTCGGGCAGCCGGTCGAGCCGCTCCAGGAACTGCTGGCGGGTCTCGCGGCCGATCACCGACTGGAAGTCGCGGACGATCATCGGAAACGGATGCGGGCCGACCACGCTGCCGATCGTGTAGTGCGTCTCCCTGGACGATCCCATCCAGTCGCGCATCGCCTCGTTGGTGGCGTCGCGCAGCGTCCTCGATCCGGTCGTCACCGGCACGACCGTTGCGCCCATGGTCTTCATGTTGAAGACGTTCAATTTCTGACGGCGGATGTCTTCCTCGCCCATGTAGACCGTGCATTCCAGGCCAAACAGAGCGCAGGCCGTGGCCGTGGCAACGCCATGCTGGCCCGCCCCGGTCTCGGCGATGACACGTGTCTTGCCCATCCGCCGGGCCAGCATCACCTGGCCGATCGCGTTGTTGATCTTGTGGGCGCCGGTGTGGTTCAGGTCTTCCCGCTTGAGGTAAATCTGAGCGCCGCCGGCAAACTCGCTCAGCCGCTCGGCCAGGTAGAGCGGCGAGGGACGGCCGACATAGTGCTTCAAGTAGTCGTCGAGCTGGTTCTGAAAGTCGGGATCGACCTTGGCCTTCTCGTACTCCTCGAGAAGCTGATTGAGCGCGTCCATCAAGGTCTCGGGCACGAACCGGCCGCCGAAGGCGCCAAATCGCCCCAGATGGTCGGGGACCTGGTGCAGCGCGCGCATGGGGATGGTGGCGCCAGGAGAATCCTTCGCGGTCTCGGCGTCGCTGGTCGTGGGCATGAACGTTCGATCCTTCATCTCGATGCTGATCGAGCCAGACATCGCCGGGCGGCTCGAGTGGCCTGTTTTGAATGAAGACAAGGTGCATTGTCCCGAGCCGTAAGTCGATCGGTCAAGAGGGCATTTGACGCCGACCGATCAGGGCCGTTTCCTGTTCGAGGCGGGATTGGCTGTAGCCGGAAGACCACGAGCCGCGGATGAACGCGGGTCAACGCGGATCAGAAGAGAAAGGATCGATCGATTTCTCGAGATCGTTCCCTCCCCGACTGTTGCCGTCTTTCCACTCGGCTCCATCCGTGTGCATCCGGGTTCATGTGTGGCCAATTCCGGATTCCTCCCCATTAGTTCCGGCTATCGCTGTCCCATCCGCGTGAATCCCCGGCACATCCTCTCCAACGACGGACCATAGATAGAGTCCCGGTCCTCCTGTGACATTTCCTCGCTGGGTGCCTGAGGCGGCGGGTCGCCGCTCTCCCCGTCACCACACCCACCCGACCTCATCTCGCATCCGTCATCCGCCATTCGCCATTTGTCATCTGCCATTTTTCCTTCCCCATTCCCCGTTCCCCGTTCCGCATTCCGCATTTTCTAGCGGAAGGGGCCGCCCACTTTGTGGCACCAAGGAACCGTGGGTGGCCCCTTTCGCCCACATTATTCGGCAGCGGCCCCGAGGAGTGGACGATATCTGCTTTTCTGTTGCTGCCGATGCTCGACACCCTCCTGATTGCCCTCTACCGCCTGCGACGACGCGGGCGCCGCACCATTGGAGCGATTGCGTTCCTCGTCGCTGGCACCGCGGCGACCCTTGTCGTCCTCGTGCCCTGCCTCATCGCACCCAGGGCGGCCATCGATATGCTCCGGGCAATCGGTTTGCCGATCGCCCGGGCGAGCATGAACGGGTTGACTCGACTCTTCGGGAACGCGGCGATGCAACACTGGGGCATGCAACTGACTATCGGTGTGGCCTTGGCACTCTTGTTGCCGATGGCATTCTTCAGTTTACCTAGCCTGCTAGTCGCTATCTTTGGCGGCTGGCTCGCTCCTCGCCTTCGGCCAGTCCAGCAGATCGCGGCTGTGGGGCTCGGGGGGAGGGACTCAGGGCGCGAGATCGCCTGAACATTCGCTGAAGCGGCAGCGGCCCGCCGCGGGCTCAGCGATCTCCTTTCGAACCTCTGGGAGTGCGATTCGCACGACCGGACCGACCTCTGGGAGTGCGATTAGCACGACTGGACCGAACGGCACGCAGTTCCCAAGCCGTTACCCTCGACCACTTTCCCCAAATGACATGGCCCGATTTATGCCTCCGGCCAATCGCGTCGAACGCCTCGTGTCTGGTCGTGGGACGGTCGAGTGTAACTGTAAGAGATACTGGGCGGTTTCATTTGGCCTGGCCCAGCCCAGGGAACGTTCCAGGTCGATCTGCCCAAGGAAAGGGTGATACGGAATGCCCGCGTGCTGGTGGCTCGATTCGCCTGGCTTTTGATCTTGGCGGCGGGGGTCTCCGCGGGCGCCCAGGAGCCGGGACCGCGCGTGGCCGATGACTCGAATGCCGGCCAGTCTCAGCCGTCTTCACCGTCCCAGGGGACCGAGGAAGCGGCACCGGCCCAACCCGAGAAAGCTCCAGGCTCCACGGAGCGGAGTGTGCTCGATCGGTTGTGGGCGAGCCTGTCGCAGGAGGAAGACCCCGACGGCCCGATCAGCACCGACCGGCCCACCTTCACGCCCGCGAACACCGTCGTGCCGCGCAAGCGACTCCAGTTCGAGTCGGGCTTCACGTTCAACAACGAGCCGACGTCGCCGGCCCGTACCACGCTGTACGACCTCCCCGAGCTCGCCATGCGCTTTGGGCTATTCAACCGGGTCGAACTCCGCACGTTCTGGCAGGGGCAGACCTGGACCCAGACGCAGTCGCGCCCCGGTGGACCATGGCGGCTCGGCGGTGGACTGAGCGACATGGAAGTCGGCTTCAAGTGGCAGTTGCTCACACTCGACAAGGAGAGGAAGTGGATCCCCTCCACGGCCCTGATCACGTCGATCTACGCCCCGACGGGAGGGACGTCGGTCCTCGGGTCTCACACGGTCGAGCCGTACATCAACCTGATTTACGGCTGGAGCCTCACCGACAAGCTGACGTTCGGTGGCAGCACCGGCTACCTGGGGATGCGAGTTACCGACCTGGGCCCGGGTCGACCCGCCGATAGCTTCCAGCGCTATCACCAATCCCTCCTCGCCTTCTATTCGGTGAACAAGCGGACGACCCTCTTTTATGAGTGGTATGTCTGGATGTTCACCAACGCGGCGGACAATCGCCCGACGCACTACATGGACGGGGGAATTCTCTATCTGCTGACCCCGAACATGCAACTCGACCTCCGCGCCGGCTTCGGCCTCAGCGGCCGCCCCGACGACTTCTTCACCGGAGTTGGGTACTCGGTGCGCTTCTGAAGAAGGCTCGAAAGCGAGGCGCCCGCGCCGGCAGAGGCTTGGAGCGGCGGCAGATCTTGTTGACCTTGGCCGGGTCGCGCCGGGCAAGCTGGCTGGACAGGTGCTATCGCCGCCTGGCGGGCGCTTGCGGGGCGGCGGCCTCGTCGCTCTCGTCTTCGGTATCGCCGGGATAGAAATCGAAGAACCGCTGGCCGGCGAAGTAGTCGGCCATCGCCTTGCGAACGGCGCGAAGTTGCTTGAGAAACCGCGCGTACTGGCGAATCAGGCGCGTCCGCTGCTCGTCGGGCATCTCGAGGATGTCCATGTAAAAGCGTCGAGAACGTTTGGGATCGTGGAAGCTCCACAATCGCTTGATTCTCAGACCCGATTTTTCATCCTCGAACTCGAGCAGGCGGGCGTACTGCCGCGCCTTCATCTTCTTGGCGAACTGGATGAGCTCAGCAGAGCTCCCGAAGCCGCCGAGGCGATCGATCCAGGTCACGATCTCCTCGGTGGTGAGCCGGGGGCCCTTCTCGGCGCAAAGCTCTTTCAAGCTGGCCACGATCTCGGCAGGTCCCATGCCTGTCTCCTCGCAAGTCTGGCCGGTCCAGGCGCGTGGCGGGCATGGGCCTCCTTGCCCTGCCCGCCTCTTGGTATCGATTGTTAGTCCGAAATCCTTGGACTGGCCAATTCTAGCCACCTCAGACCCCGATGTCGATGCACTCGCGTACAATTTGTCCGGACCTTCAGGAGACGCAACGCCGCGGGCTCCGCCGGTTCCCCTCAGGGTTCCGCTGGACCATTCCCGAAGGCCACGGCGGTGTCTATAAATGAGAGGACAGCCGCTTCGCCTGACCTTCAGACCGTTCCCAACGAGACGATCTTTCGCGAGAGTCATGGAACCATGCGAGCGCCAGCGCGGTTGATGTTGTGGTGGCAGATCTTTGCCGGCTGTGCCTGCGCTGGCCTGGCATCTGTGGCTCCGCACACATGGGCAGGTTCGACACGCTCCGACCCGGGTGCGGCCGAACGCGGCCGACTCGCGCTCTTGCAGCACAGCTACCTCAAGGCGGAGTGGAAGATCGCTGCCTACCGCAACGCTTGGAAGCTTTGGGGCACGCCGGCTCCGGACCCGCAGAAGGACCCCGATGGCTACGCGCGAGCATTCGCCCTCCATTACGGGCTGCACCCGGCACCCTACCCCAATGAAGGGTTGCCCATGGGCCTGCGGTGGTCGAAGCAGCCGGACGGTACGAAGACCGGCATTCAGGTGGACTGCATGGCCTGCCACGGCGGCTCGATCGGCGGCAAGAGCTACGTGGGCCTGGCGAATACCCAGGTGGACTATGACTTGCTCTTTGGCGACCTCTTCCGCGCCGACGGCCGGCGGGTGCCGCTGGTGCCGTTCACCATCAACACGGCGCGCGGCACGACCAACGCCGGCATGATGGCCGTCGTCCTGCTGAGCGTGCGCAACCCGGACCTGTCGCGGCGCAAGTTCCCGCTGCTTCTCGGCGCCAATCTTCCCGAGCTCGACGCCCCTCCCTGGTGGAACCTCAAGCACAAGAAAAGGATGTATTACGACGGCCGCACCCCGGCCGCCTCGGTCCGGGCGAACATGCAGTTCTTGCTGGGCGAGAAGACGCTGGAGCAGTTCCAGGCTCTCGAACCGACCTTCCGCGACATCCAGGCTTACCTCTTGAGCTTGCAGCCGCCGAAGTATCCGCTGGCGATCGAGGCTGCCAGGGCGGAACGAGGCAAGGCGGTCTTCGAGCAGACCTGTGCCCGCTGCCACGGCACCTATGGCGCGAGCCGGTCGTATCCCAGCAAGATCGTGCCGCTGGACGTGATCGGCACCGACCCGGCGCGGTCGCTGGGCATCTCGGACCGAGCCGTCGAGCATTACAACGCCACATGGTTTGGCGAAGGTTACGCCGTCGACACCGAGCGCATCGGCTACCAGGCCCCGCCGCTCGACGGCATCTGGGCCTCGGCCCCCTACCTCCACAACGGGTCGGTTCCCACCCTCCACGCCTTGCTCAAGTCATCGACCCGGCCCGGTCGCTTCTCTCGTCCGCCCTCCACCGATTTCGAGTACTACGACCCACAGCAAGCCGGGTGGAAGTTCCACGAGCTGACCGACGAAGAGAACGCCGCCATGAAGCGCTCTGCCCACAAGGCCCACTTCCTCTACGACACGTCCCGCTTCGGCCTGGGCAACCGCGGCCACACCTTCGGCGACAAGCTGTCCGAAGATCAGCGGACGGACCTGATCGAGTACCTGAAAACGCTATGAGTCGATGGATCGTCCATCTTGGGCTTCATCGTCCCCGTGAGCTCGGTCGATCTCTATCAACGAGCTGTTTGAAATCAACGACATGGATATTTTCTCTGCCCAGGTACGATGCGAGCCTTGAGTCGGCTGTGATCACGAGACAGGTGGAATCTGCGGCCTCAAGGATCCCGAGGTCCGTCAGTCCGAAATCGGCGAAGTGGTCCCGAAGAGCGATTTGCCTGGCGGCAACATGAACCTCGTCAAAGACGCCGATAACTTCCGCAAATGCTCTGAAGTAGGATCGCTTGACCGGGCCTTCGGATTGAGCAAGGAGATTGCTAACCTCAGTCAAAATGTGCGGTGTGGTGATCCGCGCATGAATCTGGGCCAAGAGCTCTCGCAGCAAGTAGAAATCCTCGGACGAGTATCCACGCGTGTTCTTGTGCCTCGAGACGTAAAGCGGTTCGTAGGACCCCACGACGAAGACCAGCATGAGATTCGCGTCCACCAGGACCGACCGCGGATGGAAGCCCGTGGTGCTCATCTTCCTTGAATGCTTTCGGGCTCGCGTCATGGTTCGGCGTATTTCATTCCAAGTAGCTTGCCGTCCTTGCTGCCAATTCTGAAGATCTTGAACCTTCTCTTTGGCTCTTCCAGGGCAGATAAGGAGGCCATTGCTGCAGGTAAGGTCCTTGTTTCACGAACCGGGTAGCCGAGAGTCACGTTCCAGGTTTTGCCATCGCTGCTCAGCTCAAATTCCTCCAGTGTGATCGCCTTTTTGTCGGCAACCTCCTGATCTCCGAGCAGGTCGATCAGATGAGTTCGGGCAATCTCGGCCGCTTGCTTCACGTCGATCATGGAGAGAAAACCCTCGAGCCGAACCGGGGAACAAAAGGCTCATTCGCCTCCACGCTTCATGACCCGAACATGGAGGTCAAGGATGGGACTAATCTACCTTTTTTTCTGGCCTGAAGTCATCCACCTCCGGCGGCGTGCTTTGCCGCAGCCGCCGGGCCACGTTGCCGGCCTCGCGAAACACTCGCAGAATATTGCCGCCGAGAATCTTGTGCACGTCGGACTCGGAATAACCGCGGCGCAGCATCTCCTCGGTGAGCCGGGGGTACGAGGAGACGTCCTCCAGGCCCTCGGGCCAACGCGTGATGCCGTCGAAGTCAGCCGATCCCCACGTGGTCGATCCCTGCGACCTTGACAATGTAGTCGATATGGTCGGCCACGTCCTTGATCGTGCCGCGCGGCAGCTTCGCGCCCTCCGTCCGGCACCAGGTTTCCATGGCCTGCTTGCGGGCCGCGGGGTCGGGGTATTCTGTCCGGAACTGCACCGCGATGGCCTTCGCCTTGCGGGCCGCATCGGCAACGATGAAGGCCGAGTAGAAGTTGACCATGATCACTCCGCCGTTCTGCTTGACCAGCGCCAGGATGTCGTCGGGAACGTTGCGTGGCGACGGGCACAGGGCGTAAGCGCTCGAGTGGCTGGCGATGACCGGGGCCCGAGAAACCCGCAGGGCGTCGACCATCGTCGCCGGCGAGACATGGGAGATATCGACGAGCATTCCCAGCCGGTTCATCTCCTTGACCACGCGCTCGCCGAAGGGCGTCAGACCGTCGTGCCGGGGCGCGTCGTTCGCCGCGTCGGCCCAGTCGAGAGTCGTGTTGTGGGTCAGGGTCATGTAGCGGGCACCAAGCTGATGGAACGCCCGGACCTGGGCGAGGCTGTTCTCGATGGCCACGCCCCCCTCGATGCCGATCAACGAGGCGATCTTGCCGGACTTGACAATGCGCTCGACGTCAGCGGCGGTCAGGGCGAGCTCCAGATCGGCAGGGTATTTCTCGATCAGCCGATGGACCAGGTCGATCTGCTCGGTGACCGTCCGCGCGGGGTTCTCGTGCTCGCTGGGAACGTAGACGGACCAGAACTGGGCCTTCACTCCCCCTTCGCGGAGCCGGGGAATGTCCGTCTGGCCGGAGTCGAGCCGCTTCGAGAGGTCGAACTTCTCAAGCGCCATGTCTCCTTCCGTGAGCAGCCGCCAGGGGAGATCGTTGTGGCCGTCCCAGAGCATGCCAGCGGCGTGGATCTTCGACGCTTGCTGAGAGACCACCGGGGGCTCGCCGCCCTGGGCGAGCGCTGTCCGCGGTGCTGCCTGCGCGATCGTCAGGCAGAGAATCGGCAACACTTGGCGAAAGGTCAGACTCAAGGTGACTTGGGGTCCAAGGTGACTTGGGGTCAGACCGAGTTTAAGGTGACTTGGGGTCAGACCGAGTTTCAAGTTAACTTGAAACTCGGTCTGACCATGCGAAGCCCTTATCGAATTGCTGGAAATTCCGCGTCACCAACGAGGCCGGTTGCTGGGAGCACTTGCTTGGCATGGTGTCGAGAACCTCTGGGATAGCGGCTTGAAAACTCCGGAAAGTCGGGTTGTAGCGATTGTAGAGATCGCGACGATTCGTGACCTTGAAGGCGGCTTGAGCTCCGCGCTTCTCGGACTTTTCTAGACAAGTTGCGGCCCCGACTTTTCAGGCCTTCGATACCCAACTCAAGGCGCTGCCAACACTTCCTGTCCTCGCTCGGGGCGGAGAATCAGGGCTCGTAGGCCGTTTTGTCAAGGAAAACATACCTTCTTAGGGGTGTTTCTCGCGCCTCTGAAGCGTCAGGCCAGAAGGCTTACGTCGAGTCATGATCGGTAATCCATTGCGCAATCCATTGGCACAAAACGCCTTATCGTGCCACGCCACTGACCGCGAACGTTGTAAGCTGGACGGACGCCAACACGTTTTCGGGCATTTCGGGTGCCCAGAACGCCGGGAATATAGACATTTCTAGACATGCATGGTCCCAGCCTGTCAGGCCATTGGTACCCAGTTCGGCGCGCGGCAGCGACGGCGGACCCCGATGATTCACCGAGGTCGTGCTGCTCAACAAATACGTTCTGCCGGTCGCTGGGAGGAAATTGAGCAGGTCGCGGGACGCGACCTCGGTAATGCGGGCAAGAACCCGGGCCCACGCGCAGCGGGGTGGGCAGCCATGGCGGCCGTCTCCATCCTGGCATTTCCGGCAGCCCGAAACGTAGCTTGTAGCTTTATGTAGCATTTTCCGGTGGGGCGTGCTGTAACCGGCTCGATGCGCGGCGTTGACAGCGTTTCCCTTGGCCACGACGCGGAGGAGCACGCCGGCTGGGTGCGCAAGGGGTCGGGGCCGCGGGTGATGGCCGTCTTGAGGAACTTGATCATCGACTTGTGCTTCTTCTCGGGCACGGCGAGCCTGGCGGCGGAGAACCGCCACGACATGGGCCACCCCGAGACGTTGGTGGAACTCCCGTCAACCCAATCGGAGAAGGACGGCCCTGGATTGGCCGCCGATCGCTCTGGCCGAAGCCGCCTGAGATCGGTTACAGTGGCCGGTCTTGACCTGGCGCAATTCGCCGGGTTGTCCGCCAGGGGACGATGGCCGATCACCCGTTCCCTCGTCCGTTCTCTTGATGCCAGCTAGCGAGGTGCGCCGTGGCCCTGCGTCCCCGGAAGAACAAGTCGCGACAGAACAAGTTTCATCGCTGCCAGCGCTGTGGCGGCCGGGTCCGCAAGCGCTCGTTCCGTTGCAAGAAGTGCTCCGAGGGGCAGCGCTAGCTGGACGAAAGCAAGAACCAGGCCTTCGCGGCGTGTGGCTTGTCTCTACCTGCGAATCCCGCCCACTGAGCTCGGGTGTCACCCATGAGACGAGCGAAAAGACCGACCAGGCCGTGACGAGCAAGTGACCCGCCCGGCCCCTCGCGCCCGGGGAAGGGCGAAGAACCCTCGAAGAGGGAGCCCACGCGCGGTTACAATCGGCAGAGGAGATCCTGTCTTCCCGGGCAGAGCAAAACGCCATGCCGATTCACGACTGGACCCGTGTCGATGCGGGATTGTTCCATGCTTTCCACCACGACTGGATCACGAACCTGTCTCGCGCGCTGAACGCAGGAGTGTTGCCGCCCGATTACTTTGCGTTGCCCGAGCAGTCGATCCGAGGGCCGGTCCCGGACGTCCTGACCTTGAAATTATCACCGAGACACGGAGAGCCGACCGGGACCGCCCCCGGGCTGGCCGTGACTGCCGCGCCGCCGCGAACTCGCCTGGTCAGGCGAGCCGAGGATACGATCTACGTGCGCAAGGCGGATCGGATCGCGATCAGGCATCGACATGGCCAGATCGTGGCCGTGGTCGAGATCGTGTCGCCCGGGAACAAGTCCAGCAATAATGAGCTTCGTACCTTCGTCGAGAAGACCTCGAACTTGATCGCACAGGGCGTCCACCTGCTCGTGATCGACCTTTTCCCCCCCAGCAAGCGCGATCCCCAAGGCATTCACAAGGCCATCTGGGATGAGTTCATGGAGGAGGACTTCGAGCTGCCGGCCGATCAGCGACTGACGCTCGCAGCCTACGACGCGGGGCCGCCGCCGGTGGCCTATGTGGAGCCGGTTGCCGTCGGGCAGCCATTACCAGACATGCCGCTCTTCCTGAAGCCGGAGTTCTATGTGCCGGCGCCGCTGGAGGAAACGTATCGGACGACCTGGGACGATTTCTTTCCCGCGGCACTCAAGGGGCTATTGGAGACCACAGGGTGACGCGCCGTTGATCTCGCGACCTCTGCTGCCAAGGAGCGCGAGGTGGGTTCCGGACACCTTCTCGGACCTCACGTGGGGTGACAACGTGAAACCAGAACTCGAGCCTGGGCATCACGGTGACTCCCCCGCCGCGGCGAGGATCTGATTCTCCAGCCGATCGGACATGTACATCCCCGCTTGCTTCAACTCTTCCAGCACCGGGCGAACGACCGGGATCAAACCCTGCTGCTTGGCCACGAGGACAAGACCGAGCGTTCCCTGGGTTTGAATGTTCAGAACCTGGGCGCACCGCCGCGCCGGCTGGTCATCCAGGACGGCCATCGAGTCGGGGTGGTCCAGGGCAACGGCCAGCACCGCGGATTCACCGGCGTCCAGATCCCAGACCAGGACAACGTCCGGAATCGCGGGGGTCGGCACGATTTGCATCCACCCTGACTGCTAGACGGCCTGAATCGCCGGATCGTTGGGACCAATGCGGCCGATCTCGACCAGGACCACGTCAGGCACCAGCACGGGTACGCCCGGCTGCCGCAGAACCTCAAGGAGCCCCACTTCGGTCAGGAAGATCAGGGGCGAGGAGTTCACGACGCGCCTGGAGATCACGTTCAACGTCCTCCTTCATCTCCTCAATGTCGACCTGGCTGGCTTCAACCTGGGCATGGTGCAGCGCCATCAGGAAGTCTCTGCGGCTCAGGCCGGCGATCGCGGCGGCCTTCCCCTGGGAGATCAGTCGCTGGTGATACCACTGGATGGCTGCAGCGACTCGCATGTCCCTGGCAAACTCCTTCGGCGAGCGCCGCAATGCTGAGAACGCGTCATCGGGCACTTCGACGGTTACCGTTGCCATTTCATCCTCCCGACCCTGGTCCAAGACATCCGCCTGATGGCCGAAAACGTTTGATTGACCTCGCCCCGGGCGACCTGTTCCAGTCATTCGAACCTCAGGCTTTTCGTCCAGGACAGAGGGAGCGACGGTGTCAGGGCTGCCAAGGAGCGCGAGGCGCCCCGATCCACCATCAAGTGCCGTTCGCATCGGGATCGGCCGCATCATCATCGTCGTCTTCGTCGGCGTCAACCCACAACTCGGCAACGGTCGTCGCCAGGCCGGGCAAGACGAGGCTGACGATGACTTGCTCCACGCGGAAAACCGACTCGTTCCAGGCATCGCCGCGCCGGGTCAGGACGGTGACCTGGTGTTTCAAGGGATCGACGATCCAGTATTCGAGCAGGCCATAACCCAGGTACTCCTCGCGCTTGGTTTCGTAATCGCGCTGGATGCTGCCGCGCGAGACCACTTCGGCGGCCAGCGCGGGGACTCTGCGGGCCGCGCCAGTCCTTGGGAGCGCCTCGGAGGACCACGCCCAGGTCGGGGTTTCGACCGGAGATCATGCGCGGGAGCCAGAAGCGGAATTCGTTGCCGCCGCCATAGCGGAGAATGACGCCCGGATGCTGCTGATCGTAGCCACTGACCGCGCGATAAAGATTGCAAACGACCACACCATGCGGATCATCCGGCACTTCGGTCACCTCGAGCACTCCCCGGGCCAGCTCGTAGCGGTACCCGTCCAGCTCCTCGGCCTCTCTGAATTCCTCGAGGGTCATCATGCGGCCATGGTCGGCCGGGCCGATGCGTAGAGGTGGTGCGACGGTGGCCATGAGCGCCTGTTCCTTTCGACTGAAGGATCGTTGACCTGGTCACGATTCCTGATACGCGGGGCGATCCATCGCACTTCCGGTCGTCGTTCCCGAGGTCCTTTTCTCAACCGGCGGGGAAACGGTCTGCACGCCGTTGTTGCTGCTCATGGTTGTTTCATCTCCTCGGAGCGGACCTTTCTTGGCGACGCAGATCGGGCAGAGGGATGGTCGGGCTCTCCGGTTCTGGTGGAACGGGTGGGAGGATGGAGTCCGCAGACGTCATCAGTGCAGGGTGTGTCCCTCGGCCGGGTCATGGCGAGATAACTATACACACGACGCCCAACCCAGGCGACCCCTGGAAACCAGGCGATTAGGGCCAGCGGCCAGTACAGTGGCAGCCAGGCCCCGATCGACCGCACCGCGTCGAACCCCGCACTCACGCGCCCCTGCCTCGAGATCACGTGCATTGAGTCCATGCAGGCCTTCTTGGTCAGAGCAGGATGCAGGGTCTCCACTTCGACTGCGGTCAAGTCGATCGGTTCCAGAACCCGGTCCGGATCGGCAGCCGTCACCAGGGCCATCGAGGCCCGGCAGCGCGGGCAGGCCCCATCGAAGAGAACTCGCAAGGCCGGCTGATCACTCCCGCTAGCCAGGCTGCGGAGCCAGGATCCGGAGAAAAACGCCAGGTTGGCCGCAATCATCGCCAGGCCGAATTCCGTCAATCCCGGGGCCACGATCGCGATGCCCAGGTGCAGAACCACCGCTCCGGCGATCATCAAGGGACGAAGGATCGGAACCCAGATCAGGATGGGATACAACAACTCGAATGCAAGGCTTGCGTGGGTGAGCAAGTTCAAAACCAGGGGCCATCCAGCCAGCGCGGTGAAATCGCGGCTCACGAACTCGCCGGCGGTCATCGTTCCCCAGAGCGCCATGCCGTTCCACCACGACGGTCCCTGGACCTTGGCCAGGCCGGCCATGGCGTAAATGAAGACCAGGTGAAGCTGGATCAGCCGCAGGGCCAGGTTGGCCGCGATCGTCGGTTGCGGTAGGCCTGGCTCAAGGGCAGTGACCATTCGTCCACACGTCGAGCCCGCTGGTCTCTGCGATCGGGCCACGGCTCGTGCGTCTCGCCACCGCCGCAGGAAACGATCCATCGAGACGGCCTGGCCGCTGGCGAAGGTTGCCCCCAGGTAGAGCGCCAGGGTCGAGACGATCTGATCGAATCCAAACAGAGCGATCGGCACACGTCGGACCGTCGAGACGATGATGACCCAGGCCAGGACCCCGGTCACCCGGCTGAACAGCCCGACCGTGTACAGCCCCAGGATCGCCAGGCAGGCGAGCCAGACAGGCCGGAGCAAGGAATCGGGGACCAGGAACCAGAATGACCAGGCAAAAGGCTGCCGCTGGCGCTGAGTCTGCCAGATCACGCTGGGGTCGGCCCAGCCGCCGGAGCCGAAATAATCATGCAGATCGAGCCCGAGGACGATCAGGCTCCACAAGGCCAGCAGGCCGACCACCACGCGGATCAAACCCAGCGGGGTGGGATCGGCGGGCGTGAAGAAGAAGGCGTTCCAACCACGACGCGCGGTTGTGGCCAGCCTGCCCAGGTAATTTGCAAGTTCGCTCAGGATCCGTCGCACGCAAAGTCTCCGATCCATTCCGGGGTCGTGAAGAGCGCCTGGTCAAAGAGATCGAAACCCGCGGCTCCCGGCACCGCCAGCACCTCGCGAACATGCTCTGGATCGGGTATCAAGTGCTGCTGGGCGTGCAGTGTCACGCTGGTGCAGCCGGGATGGACCTTGCAGAGGTGGCGTGCATAAGCGGCCGCGAGCCGGCTGCGGCCGCCGTCGCCTCCCAGGTGCCTCGCGTCCTCGAAGTCGGCGAACAGGGCGTTGGCCAGGGCAAGCTGTCGCTGGTGCCTCATCCTGGGACCTGCAAGACCCCGCTCCGGCAGCCGGACGAGCTGGTCGGGCCGTCCCTCGTCGAACCGCAGCGTCGCCGTGATCACGGGCGTCGGCGGCGGCTCGGCATAGTAACGATACGCGTAGCCCTGATCCAGCAAGTCATGATAGGGAGTGAACAGGTCGGCGAGGTGCCGCTCCAGTTCCGAGGACGGCGGAACTCCCATGGCACCAGCAACGACTGCGGCCATGTGGTAGAGCAGGCCGAGTGTCACCAGCCCGCGCGCCCATCCTGGCCATGAGCCGGTGGCCGATGGTCTTGTTGGCTCGGCCTCTTGCCGCATTCCAACGTCGTTCGTGTCGCGGCTGCTCGCATCCTCAGCCGGCAATTGCGTGCCACGTGCCGAGCGAGGGCCGTCCCGGGTCGTCCCGGCGGCCGGATCAGCGGCCCCAGAATCCGGGCCATGCCCTCGCGGCTTCTTCCCCATTCCACTGACTCCCGATGACCGTCAAGTAGTCCCCTCGACGCAGGGCCCTGAGAGAGCCTGGTCATCACAAGAAGTTGCTTCGCAATTCGGAAGTGGCCTCGTCGGGCCGCAATCTCGCTCAAACTCCACTCACAACCATAACCGCTTCTCCCTCATCAGACCAGAAAGTCTTGGCCGTTGCCCCGCACCATTAGACACAACGCGCACAAGCAGCTTATCCATCCCATTTCTTCCAGCCATTTTACGAGGTTCAGTTGCATGGTCTGGGAGTGGGCATTAGAATTTGAACGGCCTGAGCAGAGAATATGGATCAGGGCGACTTGGTGGGCAAAAGAGGGTGCGTAAGTCTGCAAGGGCAAGCCGCACTCCCGGAGGCCCGGCCGTTTTCGAGGTGCACCAGGGCGGGGTTGGGTGCCGGTCGCGAGTCAGAGGTTGACAATGTCTCGCAACGTGGAGGAATGAAATGCAAGGTACGATCGTGATGTTGATGGCCCTCAGCGGACTGGGCTGTCACCACAAGTCGTGCGACGTGGCCTACGTCCCGTCGTACTACGACACTGGCGCTTGCTATGGCGGTTGCTATGCGACGGTCGTCGAGCCGTCGTGCTACAGCGGTTGCTACTCCAGCGGCTACAGTGGTTGCTACTCCAGCGGTTACGGCGGCTGCTATGGCGGCTGCTATGGCGGCGGCTACGACAGTTGCTACAGCGGCTGCTATGGCGGCGGCTACGACAGTTGCTACAGTGGTCGGCGGCATGGCTGCCTGCTGAGCGGTCTGTTCCATTGCTTTGGCGGCTGGGGAGGAAGCTGGAAGCAGGGCTGTGGCCTCTTTGGCGGGCACCATCGTGGTTATGGTTATGATGACGGCTACTATGGCGGCGATTACTACTCGACCAGCTATTCAGACTACTCGCCGGCGGTTTTTGGCTCGACCATGCCCATCTATGAGACGCCAATGACCACGGGCCAAGGCGCGGCCGTCTCCTCGCCGTCGTACGAAGCACCCGCCACGCCGGCCCCCGAAACTCCAGCGACTGCCGCACCTGCCGCAGCCCAGCCCGGCCAGACCTCGGCACTCACGCCGCCCCCGCCAATTCCTGCGCCTGGCGCCTCGGCGGCTCCCTCTCCGGCGGTGCCGGCATCTCCGACCCCGGCTCCTTCGATCCCGGCTCCGGCCGCGGTCAAGCCCAAGATCTGAAATGATCTTGAGGCCTTAATTGGGCCTCGAATGGGGCGCCTGCTTTCGGCCCGAACAGGACAGCCCGACGATCCTGCACCTGATCTAGCCGCATCCTCGCTCAGCTTCAGCCTGCACGAGCTTCACCATCTGATGTCACGCCGACCGCCGGAGGCGACCCTCAGCCTCCGGCGGTTCTTGGTTTCGAAGAGCAGCCCCGGCGCCATTTGCGTCCGTTCGGGACCAGCCCTGCCGCGTTTTGGAAGAACCCTCAGAAAAACCGCGTAGGAAAGTTCAACGGGAAGGAAACCGCGCCTGCTCATGCCCGGTACTCGGCTTCCCCTCCTTGTGCCCGTTGCTTATCCTTGAGCTCAGATCGTTCCCGTTTCTTGCTGCGGCGGCTGATGCAGCCCCGTCTCCGGCGCGATGGGCGCGCCGGTGTTGTTGGCGATTCCGGCTCAAGACCAGAGGTGCTTCACACGATGCATGACCCGTTGCTTCCACCCCAGTCGCTTTCAGTCTCTCAATATGAGCCGACGCCGGCGGGACCGAACCCAGCTTCCTTTGCCAGCGACCATGAGCGGAGGGAGTGGCTGATCGGAACCCTGGGAGCAGCATTCTGCCGGAAGATCGGCGTCTATCGGATTCCCGATGACCTGATCCTTTCGGTCGTGATTCCGGTTTACAACGAGCGTCTGACGATCCGCGCGATCCTCGCCCGGGTTCGCGCGGTTCCGATCAACAAGCAGATCATCGTGGTTGACGACTGTTCGACGGACGGCACGCGCGAGATCCTCCGCGAGATGGCCGAGGCGGAACCCGACTTGACTGTCGTCTTCCACGAGGTGAACCAGGGCAAAGGCGCCGCGCTGCGGACCGGCTTCCAGCACGCCACCGGAGACGTGGTGATCGTCCAGGACGCCGACCTGGAATACGACCCCGAGCAGTATCCCGAACTCTTGCAACCGATCGTCGAGGGCAAGGCAGACGTCGTGTTCGGGTCGCGATTCGTCGGCGAGACCCATCGCGTGCTCTATTTCTGGCATTCGGTGGCCAACAAGGGATTGACCCTGCTGTCGAACATGTTCACAAATTTGAACCTCACCGACATGGAGGTTTGCTACAAGCTTTTCCGCCGCGAGATCATTCAAGGCATCACGCTGCGCAGCAACCGGTTCGGCTTCGAGCCCGAGGTGACGGCCAAGGTAGCCCGGTTCATGCTCGGCGACGAAAATGGCCGGCAACGACTCTGCCGGATCTACGAGCTTCCGGTATCCTACCATGGACGGACCTATCACGAGGGTAAGAAGATCGGGATCAAGGACGGTTTCCAGGCCCTCTATTGCATCATTCGCTATGCGTTGGCCGACTGAGTATCTCGGCCGCGGGGTAAGACGCGCGCACCCGTTCGAGGCTCGGCTGAAGGTCCGAGGAGCGCACCATGCCGAGCGTTCGCGCGGGATTCGCCACCCGTTTCGTCGCGCTGATCCTGGCGGTCCTGCTGGCATCCGCCAGTGAACTTTGCGCCCAGCAGGCCGGCGCCCCCGCGCCTGCCGAGCCGAAGCCCGGCGCCGCTCCTGACCGTTCCGGGTCCAAGAAGACCCGGACAGCTCCGCGGCCCAAGGCCCGACGCGACCGGCCCGGATTCTACATGGGCCGGCCCATCGCCGATGTCATGTCCTGGCAGGGAGCGGACTGGCTCTTCCGGGAGACCAGGATCGATGAGGAGCAGCCCGAGGC
>Ga0074044_10000984_pt1 | contig 26234 bp, 26 predicted proteins | sample BogForMeECP23OM1_FD_94443 | JGI IMG/M metagenome (GOLD analysis project Ga0074044, IMG submission 94443) | Bog forest soil microbial communities from Calvert Island, British Columbia, Canada - Bog Forest MetaG ECP23OM1 | ecosystem: Environmental > Terrestrial > Soil > Wetlands ... | reverse complement strand
TTGGCGCGAGAGCAGGGAATTTCCGGGCGAGCCTCGCTGTCGCTGTAAACGAAGTCGACGGCTGCGCAGAACGCATGGCGCTCATGCGCCAGCAACAATGGTAAATGTCGGCGTTGAACTGACCGGGCGCAATTTTTCCGCCCTCACGTAAAGAGAGATGGGGAAGCCGAGCGTGTTGCGCGGGCCGGTCGTTTGCGATTTCGACTACGTCGGCGCATTCGGATCGGAGGGTGTGAACGGCATGCGCGGAGGGGCGGTCGCCCACATCAGGGCAACGTCTTCGGGCGTCAGACCGTACGCCGCGTTGACGATGTCGGACAATCGTCGCTCCAGGGCTAATGCTTCCCGCGCCGCGCCGCGCGCGGGTTCGACAGTGACCCTGTGCTCCTGCTTGAGGCGCGCGATTTCGGCCGCAGACAGCTTCTTCGATCTCGGCAGCGCCTTGCGGACAGCGGCGACAAAGGCGTCGGCGTCGAGGTCATGCGGCTGCGCGAGTGCTCCGCCCGGCTTCTCAAGGCTGAACTCGTGGCGAAGCCAGTCCAATAAAGCCGTCCTCGAGAGGGCGACCTGTCCACGCGCGGCAGCAACGCATGCCACCATAGTATCGACATCAGCTGATGGGCGAGCGGGAATTGGATATGTCTCGACGAACGTGTTGAAGTAGCGTAGCGCCTCATCTTTGCCATGTTGCGCGCACCGCCATGAATATGCCCAACCAACTGGGGCATTTAATACCGCTGCAATCCAAGGATCGCCAGACGGAATAAAATAAACAGTATTATTAACAAATAGACCGGTCGTGTCAATGCAGAATGAAGCAGACCAAGCGATGTCAACGTACACAATCTTTGCTCTTTCGAGTTGTTCCCAATAGTCTACAGAATCTTGTATTTCATACCAAGCGTAATTACCCTCTTTCCGGCCTGGCCACTTTGCATCCGGTTTCTCCGGCTCCCAATCTTCTGGTTTTGGCTCAAGCTCGATCCGAAATCTTTCAAGATGCGCCTTGACGCTTGGATACTTATCGATTTCAAGCCCGCGCCGCGAAAAAACCATCCAAAGCCCTTTCCAAGGCGCATACCACCTCTCGATGTCCTGACCGCGCAGATACGGTTTTATAATCCCTGCGCAATTTGGATCGTCGCGGACCAGTCGATCTCGTGTTGGGGTGTCGATTAGAAACGCTTCATTTAGCCCTGTTTTAATTCCGTAAAGTGGTTTCAGTCCGGCATAATCGCCTAGCGGCACCCCGCTTGTCTTGATCTTCTGAAGGAGGTCCATGACCGGCTTCGGCCCAAGCACCCAGCTTTCTTTCGTGAACACCGCTCGAGGCAGCGGAAAGATCGCCTCGGCAACAGCTTCAGCTAGGCTTTTCTTTGGCACGGCATCGCGCGGGATAACGCATATTTGGACGTCCTGCGGGGACGATTTGGCGGGTTCCGGTTTTTGAACGACGAGCACGGAAGGAAACACGTCTGCATCGGGAAAGAAATGCTTGGCGTGGCCGAAATCGGCGACGAATTCGAGCCAGCCGTCGTCGGCGAAAAGCCCACGCAAGTTTTCTGCATAACCCGCCTTCAACCATTTGTTGGTGACGACGTAGCCCATGCGGCCGCCAGGTCGCAGCAGATGGAGGCCCTGCTCGAAGAAATACACATAGAGATCAGCCATGCCGTCGTAGGCTTTGTAGCTTTCCTTCAGCGCCCGCTTTATATCTTCGGCGAGTAGTTCATGACGCACATAGGGCGGGTTGCCGATAATGGCGTCAAACCCTCCGTCGGGTTCGGCGCTGACGAGGCGCCTCCAGACATTGGGAAAGCCGATCTTCCAATGAAAGAACCGCTCCTTCACCTCAAGCGCGCGCGCTTCCTCGACCAGTCCATCCGCAATGACGCGGCGGCGATCATCAACACTTATGGCAGGAAAAAGGCCTGCGTCCTCCTTCCTCTCCAGCGACAGCGAATATTGCTTAACGAGCTCCGGCGGCGCGACACGCTTGTCACCCATCGCTATGCTGGCGGGGGCGCCGAAAGCGCCTTCGAGTACAACTTGAAAGGCCGCTGCGTTCTCGAACGCCTCGGCATCGGCGCGCGCTTTGGCGATCTGCTTTTGCGTTTTGCCCACAAGCTTGCGGAGATCGGGTTCCTTTCTCGGCGCTCCGTCGAAAACGCCCATCAGACGCTCCGCCGTCAGCAGCGAAAACAAGGCCTCGATCGGCCTTATCACGTCCTCGACGACAGTGAATTTTTCCTTGGACCTGGCGACTTCCGCAACGTCGTTGTCGGTGCTCTGCTCGATCTCCGACATGACGCTGGCAACCTGCTCGACGCGTGTGATCTCGCCAACATTGAACAGGCCGCCACGCTCCTTCAACGCTTCCAAGGTCGGGCGCACGAACGCGCCGATGACGCTATCGCCGCAGCGCAAATGGTGGTCCAAGAATGAAAGTGGCGCGCCGACCGTGAAAGAGTGAAGCCAAAGGGAGACTTTGGCGAGCTCTACCGCCATCGGGTTCTTGTCGACGCCGTGCACGACGCGCTTCAGCACCATGCGGCGCACCACGCGCCGGTCGTCGAGCTGGCCATGCACAATTGGCCAGTGATGAGCCTCGGCTTGGCTCGAGATTTTCTCTCGAATGTCGGCAATGCGCTTGGCCAAGGGCGAGATATAATCGCCCCAGCGAACGAGTTCCGAAGCCTCGGCCATCGAGCGCAAGACAGCGTCCGCAAGCCAGTCGACAAGGCTGACGAGAAAATGTCCTGAGCCCATCGCGGGATCGCAAATCTTCAAGGCCAGTATGCTCGCGGCGGGATCGGTCGCGGTCAGCGTCGCAAGGCGCTCTTGCTTCGTGAGATGCGAGCTTTCCAGTTCCTTCGCCTTGGCTTCGAACGCCGCGACGCGCTCCGTGACGAGCGGCCCTACGGCCTTGGTGATCACGAGCGAGACGAGGTCGTCTGGCGTGTAGTAGCTGCCCGACCTGTGGCGCGCCTCATCGTCGGCATCGATTTCGACTCCGCCTTTGCCGTCGCGTCGGAGACCGAATTCCAAAATGCGTTCATGGACGCTGCCGAGTTGTTGCACCGACAGATCGCGATAGCTGATGTATTTTGGCCCGCGTCCAATGTCCGCCTCGTGACTAAGACCAAAAATCACATCTGCGACGATTGGGTCCGGAAGCTGCACGCGGTCAAGAATCGGCGCCGTCGCACTCTCGAAAAGCCCGCCGTTGTAGGGCGGGATGCCAAGTGCATCGTCGCCCTTCGCGACGACGCGGAAGATCGACGTCAGCCTTGGCCAATAAGTGACAAAGCTCTCCGAGAATTGACGCCCCGCGACCTTCCGATCGGCGATTTCGAGGCGAATCCTCCTCAGACAGAAGTCCGCATAAGGACCAATTTCCTCAGGCAAAAGATTGCGATCTTCGGCGTAGAGGACGAACAGTAGCCGATAAAGCAGGATAAGGGCCGCTTCCCGCACTTCGGCGAAATAGGGCTGGGAGAGCATGCGAGGGCGTTGCGGGTCCGCCTTCGTGATGGCGCTCGCAAGGCTCGGAAACACCACGTCGAACACGGAGTCCGACAAGCTTTTCGCGACGCGCGATTCCCAAAACTTGCCCTCGCGCCGCGCGGATTCGTGGAACGTCTGGCCGTCCGGTTGCGGAATGAACGCGCCCGGTCCGAACATCATCACAAACAGCTTGAACGCGTGCGCGCGCCATTGTTCGTCATCGGCAAAAGAGTTCGGCCGGCGATCGAGGAGGTCGAACTCGCATCCGGGCAGGTTGAATGCTTTACCCAGGTCGATTTCCAAGAAATCTTCCGCGACGGATAGGGCGCCTTGCCAATAGAGCCGCCAGATACGCCCGTTGGTCAGGACGCCCCATCGCAGGCCGCCTTCGGTTACGTCGTCGGCGCGCCGCAAGTAGCGTAGCATCTGCGTAGAAGGCACACCTTCGTCGGCCTCCTTGCCTTTCTCGACACGGTCGAGAAGACGGTTCCAACGCTTGGCCTCGACTACGCACAGGCCGTGCTTGAACCGTTGCCAGTCATTCCACTCCCGCCGAGCCCGCGCGAGGCTTTCATCGTCGGCGAACAACAAGGCGTCCGGAACATCGGCACGCCCCTTCACCGACGCATTCGGCTGGACGTAAACCCTTTGGTCCCAGCCTATTGCCGCGAGCAGCGGATAGATCAGGTCCTTCTCGGTGACCTGTTCGTTGGGACTGCTGATTTCGGTGAGCTTAGCGAACAGCGTCGCCGCTTTGGCGCAAGTCTCCGCGACGACATGATCATCAAGGCCCTGCCAATGAGGAGTCGAGAGTATTCCCTCGATCAGAAAGTCGCCCGTGAACAGCCCGCCCGTTATCAACTCTCGCCCTCGAATCGCAGCGTAGCGGCGACACTACATGCAGAGGGGGCGGATTGAACGAAGGAAGTTGCTTTCGCACAGCCGGGCGCGCGGAACAGACCCAGAGAGTCGGCGACTAGCACATCGGCGGGCGTGCCTCCCGGAAAGCTCCGCGGCTCACGCTACCCGTTCGTCAAAGCGTCGCCATCTGGCAAACGCGCCGCGACCACCCGCCCTACCCCGCAAGCTTGGCGGCGGTCTTGGCGATGCGCTCGCCCTGGTGGCGGGCGCCGTCGAGTTCGATCTTGGTCGGTTGGCGCTGGCCCTGGCCGCCGGCGATTGTCGTCGCGCCGTAGGGGGCGCCGCCCGCGATCTCGTCGAGAGTCATCTGGCCGACGTGGCTATAGGGCAGTCCGACGATGACCAAGCCGAAATGCATGAGGTTGGCGATGATGGAGAAGAGCGTCGTTTCGTTGCCGCCATGCTGCGTGGCGCTCGAGGTGAAGGCGCCGCCGACCTTGCCGACCAGCGCGCCGCTTATCCATAAGGCGCCGGCCTGTTCCCAGAAGCTGCCCATGGCGGACGGCATGCGGCCGAATCGCGTCGGCGCGCCGACCGCGATCGCGTCGTAATTCGCGAGTTCGCCCGGCGTGGCGATCGGCGCGGGTTGATCGAGCTTGAAATGCGCCGCCTTGGCGATCGCCTCGGGGACCGTCTCCGGCACGCGCTTGACGTCGACCGTCGCGCCGGCCGCGCGCGCGCCTTCGGCGACGGCATAGGCCATCGTCTCGATGTGGCCGTAGCTCGAATAATACAATACGAGCACCTTGGTCATTTGCGCCTCCTAAAATGTCGCCTGCTGTCGCGGACGCAGGAAAAGCGAAGAGCCCCCGCCGCGTCTAGCGGGGCGGGAATGTCTCGCGCTCAACCCCGTCATTGCGAGCGAAGCGAAGCAATCTAGAGCCGCTGGGCCCAGCGGCTCTGGATTGCTTCGTCGCTTCGCTCCTAAAAAGAAAGTAATCGCTAACGATTTGATTTGTCATGATTATTAATACAGTCGTGACGTGTGCAGTTATACGTTTTCATTCAGCGGGGTCGGCCGGCGGCCGGTGCTTAACTCGCAATGACGGTCAGTCCTTGTCGATCGCCCACGGCCCAGGGCCCGCCGCGGCGAGATAGAGGAACACGAAGCAGAACAGCACCGCCGGCTCGCCCATGTTGATCGCCGGGAAGAAGCTCATCGGGAAATTGGCCATGAAATAGGCGAAGGCCGTGAAGCCGGAGAGCACGAACGCGACCGGGCGGGTGAACAGGCCGAGCACGATCAGCGCGCCGCCGACGAGCTCGATCGTGCCGGTGAAATAAAGCATCCCCGTCGGCATCTTGTCGATGAACGGCAGACCGTGCGGAAAGCCGATGAGCTTGCCGGTGCCGTGCTCGAGAAGCAGAAGGCCGGCGACGATGCGCAGCACCGACTGCAGCGCCGGCGCCAAAGATTGGGGAATGACCGTCAATCCGGAACGGGCGCGGGGCACAACTGTCGAACTCATCTCGATGCTCCTTGGCTTGTCGTGTTCCGTTTGATTTCAAGTCAGAGGATCTTCGCTACCTGGTTGAAGGCGAAACGCGGGCTGCGCGGGAAGAGTTTTGCGTCGTCGCCGTAGCCGACGTTGATAATAACGTTGGCCTTGACCGTCCGTTCCGGGAAGAACTCCGCCTCGACCTTGGCCGGGTCGAAGCCGGTCATCGGGCCCGCGTCGAGGCCGACGGCGCGCAACGCGAGGATGAGATAGCCGACTTGCAGCGTGCCGTTCTGGGCGGCGGCGCGGGCGGCGAATTCCGGATCGCCCGAGAACCAGCTCTTGGCGTCGGCGTGCGGGAAGAGAAACGGCAGATGCTCGTAGAACTTCAGGTCGTAGCCCGTGACGGCGACGACCGGCGCGGCCATAGTCTTCTCGACGTTGCCCGGCGACATCGCCGGACGCAGCCGCTCCTTGGCCTCTTTGGAGCGCAGGAAGACGACCCGCATCGGCGACTGGTTCGCCGACGTCGGCCCCATCTTGGCGAGATTGAGCGCCTCGACGAGCAGACGATCGGGCACGGGACGGTCGAGGAAGGCGTTGTGAGTACGCGCCTCGGTGAAGATCTGGGCCTGGGCGGCCGCGCCGACCCCGGCGCCGCGAGCGTTCTTGACTTCGGTCATGACGTGCCTCCTTACACTGCGCTGCAACATGGTCGCTTGAAGGCATCAACACAACTAGCTAAATTATGATGAGTTCTATCGGCTCATAAGATAGGTGGGGCGGTGATCGACGCCTTGACGCTCGACCAGATGCGAATTTTCATCACTGCCGTCGACGAGGGCAGCTTTTCTGCTGCAGCGCGCAAGCTTGGCCGGGTGCAGTCGGCGGTCAGCCAGTCGATTGCGGCGCTCGAAGGTCATCTCGGCGTCGCCCTGTTCGACCGGTCGGCCAAGATGCCGCGTCTCACGCCGGCCGGAGCCGCACTCGCCAAGGACGCGCGCCGCCTCCTCGAGGGCGCGGTCGCGCTGAAGAGACGGGCGGCGTGCATCGCGGACAAGGTCGAGCCGGAGCTCGTTTTCGCCGTCGACGCGATCTTTCCACACGAGCCGCTGATTGCGAGCCTGAAGGCGCTGCGCGACGAATTTCCGGCCGTGCCGGTTTCCATCTTCACCGAGAGCCTCGGGGGCTCCGAGCAGCGCCTGCGCGACGGCGTGGCGCAGTTCGCCATTTTTCCGACGCCTCCGACCGGAGCCGGCGATCTCGTCGCCGATTTTCTCGCCGCGATCGACGTTCTTGCCGTCGTCAGCGTCGATCACCCGCTGGCGAAGGAGCCGGAGCCGATCGCCCGCGAGGTCCTCGAGCCGCATGTCCAGCTCGTGCTGACCGACAGGACGCCGCTGACCCAGAATTTCAGCGGCGGCATCGTCAGCCATCACGTCTGGCGGTTCGCAGACCTGTCGACACGGCTCGAATTCCTGCTCGCCGGCTTCGGCTGGTGCAGGATGCCCTCCCATCTCGTCCTCGGGCCGATCGCGGAGGGGCGGCTGAAAGCGCTCGAGCTCGCCGAGTTCAGCTCCTTCCAGTTCCTCGCCCATGTCGTTCACGTGCGCGGACGCGAAATCGGCCGCGCCGGACGCTGGCTCATCGAGGATTTGCGGGCGCGGATGGCCGTTCAATGAGGCTGGCGGTGAAAATCAGCAATCGACAGCGAAGATCGTGACCAGGCAGTGGTCGCGCTCAGCCTTCCGGCGCCCCAGCGTTGGGCATGGCTTCAACGACCCGTTCGCGCTGCAATGTGTCATTCATGCAACACGGGATCGGGGCGGGCGGCTCTGGGCATTTTCCTCTTCACTGAACGAACCACCTGGATCGCGGCGAGTTTTTCGGCTCTCGGCCAAGCCTCAGCCCCGACGCGAAGCGGCGCGCCGAGCTCCCGCTCAGACGCGCCGCTTCTGTCCCCTGCCTGCGATTCGCTCTCGGTTCAGTTGCTGCCGATGCAGCCCCGGTTGCATTCGTCGATGTTGCGGGTCAGCCCGTCCGAGTCATCGTCGACCGGCTTCAGAGTCGGAGCGAGTGCGGTCGCATTTGGCGTCATCGCAAGATAGACGACCTGATGATGGGCGTGATGCTTGTGGATCGGCGCGGGAACGTTGGACGCATAGGCGCCAACCGGAGCGCACAAAGCGACGCCAAGGATCAGCGCAGAGATCGTAAAGGTCCTCATCGAACTCTCCCTAGTAGAAGATAAATCTTTGATTCCGTATTTGAGTTGATGTTTTTTATCAACTGTCGACGTTGTACTGCCGCTGAAAGAGAGGCGCTGTGACGACGCTCACACAGCGCACTACGCCCATCGTCGAGCAAATGGTAAATGTTGAAACCCTGAGGCGGACTACTGCGCCCGGCTTTCACGCCCGTAGAGCAGCAGCATCGCCACGATGACGGCGCCATAGATGACCTGCCGCCCGGCGTCCGGCATCTGAATGACCGACAGGATCGATTGCAGGAGCGTGATGAGGATCACGCCCGCGACCGTGCCGAGATAGCTGCCGCGGCCGCCGAGGATCGAAGCGCCGCCGAGCACCACCGAGGCGATCGCCGGCAACAGATAGGCGTCGCCCATGCCCTGCGCCGCCTTGCTGGCGTAGCCAGCAAGCAGAACGCCGCCGAAGGCGGAGAGTCCGCCGGCGAGAGCGAAGGCTGTCAGCACGATCCGCTGCGTCGGGACGCCGGAGAGATAGGCGGCGCGTTCGCGGTTTCCGACGCCGTAGACGGCGCGGCCGAAGGCGGTGCGGTTCAGAAGGAACACGGCCCCGGCGCCGATGACGCCCCATACGATGAGCGCGTTCGGCAGGCCGGCCAGGAGATCGCCTGTCGCGAGCGCGCGCATCGCCGGCGAAGACGAGTCCTGCGGGGAAAAGCCGCCCGTATGGACGACCATCAGCCCCTGCGCGACCGCGTTGACGGCAAGGGTCACGATCATCGAGGGGATGCGCAGATAGGCGACGCCGTAGCCGTTGACGAGCCCGAGCGCGATCCCGCAGCCGACGCCGAAAGGAATGGCGAGGGACTGGCCGACGGGTCCCCAGCCGGTCGCCGCGGTCGACATCATGCCGCCGACCGCCACGACCCAGGGCACCGACAGGTCGATCTGGCCGAGCAGAATGACGATCAGCGTCCCGGTCGCGATGACGCCGAGGAACGAGGCGACCTTCAGCTGCTGCAGGAGATATTCGGGCGAGAGGAAGCTCCGAGAATAGAGCGAGCCGACGAGCAGGAGCGCGATCACGCAGCCGAAGGCGACGGCGACCGGCCGGTCGATGCGGGCGACGAGCGATGCGGCGCGCCCGTTCACGGTAGGAGCTCCAGCCGGTTGCGGACCTGGAACAGCCGCGCCGCGCCGAGCGAAACGGCGGCAAGCAGCACCAGACCCTGAAACAGCGGCTGCCACAGCGGATCGAGATTGAAGACGAACAAGAGGTCGCCGATCGTACGGAACATCAAGGCGCCGAAGATCGCGCCGATGGCGCTGCCCGAGCCGCCATACAGCGAGACGCCGCCGAGCACGACGGCGGCGATCGAATAGAGCGTGTAGGAACCGCCGGTCGCCGCCGAGGCTTCGCCCGAATAGGTGACGAAGGTCAGGAAAAGACCGCCGAGCGACGCGGCGAGGCCGGAGAGGACATAGGCGACGAACTTCGCCCGCGCGACCGGCGCGCCCGACATGTAGGCGGCCTGTTCCGACGAACCGACCGCATAGGCCGCGCGGCCGATCTCGGAGCGGGCATAGGGGATCCAGATGACCACGACGACCGCGCCGAGCGCGGTGAGGCTCGCCGGCAGAACGGCGAAGACCCGGCCCGTGAGCGCATCGGCGAGCGGCCCATAGACGTCGCCGCCCGGGGTCGGCCGCAGGATAAGCGCGAGGCCGTAGAAGATCGCACCGGTGGCGATCGTCGTGACGATCGGCTGCAGGCGGCCGACGATGACGATGAGGCCGTTGAGCGCCCCGCAGGCGAGCCCGGTCACAAGGACGCCGACGACGCCGAGCGCGGCGGCGGGCGCTGTCCCGACCACGATCCACGAGGCGAGGCAATTGGTCAGAACGAACACCCCGCCGACGGACAGGTCGATCCCGGCGGTGATGACAACGAAGGTTTGCGCCATCGCCACCAGCGCAAGCAGCACGCCCTTGTTGGCCGCCGTCTGCACCACATTGGCGCTGAACCCGGCCGGATGGTTGCTCGCGTAGATCACGAACATCGCGACAAAGGAGGCGAAGGCGATCAGCGTCGCGCGGTTCTGGCTGAGAACATAGCGCCAGTCGCTCATCGCGGCGGTCCCTCGACCGCGGCGCCGTTCGGACCGTCGCCGATATTGAGGGCGCTCATGATCAGCCCCCGCTCGGTGATTTCGTCGCCGACGAGCTCCCGCCTGATCGCGCCGTCGTAAAGCACCAGCGCCCGGTCGCAGCAGCCGATCAGCTCGGCGTAGTCGGTGGTGTAGAACACGATCGCCGCGCCGGAATCGGCGAGGCGGCGCAGGAGCTGGTAGATCTCCTGCTTGGTGGCGACGTCGATGCCGCGCGTCGGATCGTTGAGCAGAATGATGCGCGGCTCGGCCATCAGCCACTTGGCGATCACCACCTTCTGCTGGTTGCCGCCCGACAGCGCGCCCGCTGGAACGTCGGGGGAGGAGGTGCGGATCGCCAGAAGGTCGATCATTTTCGCGACGAGCCGCGCCTCCCGGGCGCGGTCGATCACGCCGCCGCGGGTGATGCGCTCGAGCGCGGCGAAGGAAAGGTTTTCGCTCACCGACATCGGCAGCATCAGCCCTTCCGTCTTGCGGTCCTCGGGAATGAGCGCCATGCCGACCTTGAGCGATTTCGCCGCGTTCGGACTCGAGGGAGAGACGGCCCGGCCGGCGACGCGGATTTCGCCCGAGACGCCGCGCAGGACGCCGAACAGGGCGAGGAGCAGTTCGCGCTGGCCCTGCCCGTCGAGGCCGCCGAGGCCGACGATTTCGCCCGCCCGCGCATGGAAGGAAATGTCGCGCAAGCGGTCGGTCCAGCCGAGGCGGGTCACTTCGAGCAGCGGCGGCCCGGCGTCCTCGCGCGGCGGCGGCTTCTGCGGGAAGACGTGGCTGAGCTCCCGGCCGATCATCATCTCGACCACCTCTCCGTCGGACTTCGTTCCCGCCGGATAGGTGGCGACATTGGAGCCGTTACGGAACACCGTGCAATCATCGGCGAGTTCGGCGATTTCATGCATGCGGTGCGAGATGAAGAGGAGCGCCAGCCCCTCTTCGCGCAGGCGCTTCAGGACGACGAACACTTTTGCGACGTCGGCCGCCGTCAGCGCCGACGTCGCCTCGTCGAGAATGAGAATGCGCGGCTTGCGCGCCAGCGCCTTGGCGATCTCGACCATCTGCCGGCGCGAGAGCGGCAGGTCCTTGACGAGCGCCATCGGGTGAATGTCGGTCGCGCCGGCGCGCGCGAGCGCCGCCTCGGCGACCCGCCGTTGCGCCCGCCGGTCGATCAGCCCGAACCTCAGCGGCGGATTGCTGATGGCGATGTTGTCGGCGACCGAGAGATCGGGAACGAGCGACAGTTCCTGGAAGATGCAGACGATGCCGGCGCGAATGGCGGCGGCGGGAGAATCGAAGGCGACCTCGGCGCCGTCGAGCGTGATACGGCCGGCGTCGGGCCTGACGACGCCGGAGAGGATCTTGATGAGCGTCGACTTGCCAGCGCCGTTCTCGCCGAGGATGGCGTGGATGCGCCCGGCACCGATGGCGAGGCTCGCATTTTCGAGCGCGCGCACTCCGCCGTAGCGCTTGGAAACGCCTTCCATCCTGAGGATCGGGGCTCCGGGCTCAAGTCGCGTCAAAGCCTCGATCCTCACGCGAGACGAAGTGTAGGGCGCCCTCCCTAAGGAAGGCGCCGGGCGCGGTTACTTGTTCTCCTTCGTCTGCCCCATGATTTCCTGCGCGGTGAAATTGATGTTGCAGGTGGGGAAGGAATTGCCGACGAAGAAGTTGTCGGACTGGGCGGCATAGTAATTGTCGCCGTCCTTGAAGTTCGGGTCTTCGGCGGTCGCGAGCGGCAGCTTGACCGACTGCGGCACGACCTGTCCCTCGAGCGCGGCGATCGCGGTCTTGATCGCGACCGCGACCTGCGCCGGCCCGGTGCCGCCGGAGGCGCATTTCAATCCTTCGCCGGCAAGCTTGGCGCAGAATTTGCGGAAGCCGTTTTCGGTCTCGCCGCCGAACGGCGCCATCGGATGCTTGGCGTCAAGCATCGCTTGCACGACGCCGGTGTCGCCGCCCTGCGCGGTGAACCCGTCGAAATGCTTCTGCACCGCGATCGCGTCGGCGGTCACCTTCTGCGCGGTCGGATCGTCCCACTTGCCGTAGACTTCGACGATGTCCCACTTCTTGCCGGTCTTGTCGAGAGTCTCGTGAATGCCGTCGTGACGGTCGCGGTCGACGGAAGTGCCCGAGACGCCGCGCACTTCGAGGATCTTGCCGCCGTTGGGCAGATGGCTGTCGAGCCATTTCGCCCAGTAGACGCCGAGGCCCTTCTGGTCGACGTCGACGTTGATCGCGTCCTCCGTGTCGAGAATGTTGTCGAACGCGACGAGCACGACGCCGGCGTCGTTGGCGCGCTTGATCACCGGCTTGAAGGCCGCCGGGTTCTGCGCGTTGACGACGATGGCGTCGAAGCCCGAGTCGATGAAATTGTTGACCGCGGCGATCTGCGCGGCGACGTCCTCGCCGGTCGAGACGACCTTGAACTCCTTGAGCTTGGCCGCGACGTCTGGCTGCGCCGCATAGGCTTTCGCGGTCTGGATCATCTGGATGCGCCAGGTGTTGGCGATATAGCCGTTGGCGAGCGCGATCCGATACGGGCCCTTCTTGGCGGCAAACTTGAAGAACTTGGTCTTGTCCGTCCACGGCGCGAAGCAGTTCGGGTCGGCCGAGGGGCCGGCGACCACCTCGGGCCCGGCGGCGTAGGCGGGCGCGGCGAGCGCGCAGGCGGCGGCCATCCCTGCGAGAGCGGAAAGTACGACAAGGCGAACAGGCTGCATGGTTCATCCTCCCTCAATGTTTGTTTGGCACGACGCCAACATGGGCGACGGGGTCGCTCGGTCGGCGACAAGAGGCCTCGGCGACGCCGCGATCCCAAATGGGAAAGCCGCTTGGCGCGCGGCCGTCAGACTTGCTTGTCGCGTTTTGTTCGAGCTGACATGTCACTATAACCCGGCCCCGACCGAGCGCAAGCGCGGTTCTCGGGACAGGTGGGAGGCCTCGGCAGACTTCGAGTCCGAACACCGGCCAGTCTAGTTCCCGCCGCTCGGAAAGAGGCCGATCGCGCGCGAAACCTCGTCCTTGCTCCAGCCGAGCTGATCGAACGCGCCGCGCCAATAGACGAGCGCGCCCGACGCTGCGCCCAGCAGCACGCGGCGGACGCGGCCGATGACGATGGCGTGGGTGTGCCGCTCGATCCGTTCGTCGACCTCGCAATCGAAGACAGCGACCGAGTCGGCGAGACAGGACACGCCGCTGGGCAAGACGCGCCAGCTCCCGCCTTGATAACGCTCGGCCCCATTCAGACCGGCGTCGCCGACGAAGCGTTCAGCGAACTCTCTCTGATCGGCCGCGAGGACACTGACGGCAAAGACGCCAGAACCGGCTAGGGTTGCGTAGCCTGACGAGGCGCGATTGACGCAGACGAGCAGGGTCGGCGGCTCGGCCGATAGGGAGGAGACCGAAGTCGCTGTCAGACCCGTCCGCCTCTCCCCGGCGCAGAGGGTGACGACACAGACGCCGCTGGCGAGGTGACGCATCGCTTCGCGGAAGGTCTGCTCTGTGGCCTCCCTCACCGAAGCCGGTCGCGAGGCCAGGGGCTCGAGATGGTGAATGGTGCAAGATTGCATCGGGTGAAGTCCTTTACTTCAGCTGTCCTGCCTATCCGTTTCGACACTCCGCGACGCTGCAGGACCCTCGCAAACGCTTCTTCGGTCGTCATCCGCATCGACGGCCCAACGAGTCGTGGTCACGGCTTTCGTCGGGCGGCCGCGGGCTCCCGCAAGCCTCGTGACGCAAAGGGTCTCTCGGCTCACGGACATGGAAGACCAAATCGCTCGAGTCGTCGGCGTCAGCGAGGGCGCGATTGAGGCGCGCGAACCCTACGCGCGTGGCGTTCCAAATGTCCTGGAACGCGGATCGCTTGATCGTGTTCATATTCCACCGCCTTCGTCGAACGATTCGTTGCGCGCCTTCGCCTGCGTGATGCTGCTTCCGGGCGGAATGTCGCGTGTGAGCCAGACGATTCCGCCTATCGATGACCCCTTGCCGATGACGACGCGCCCGAGGATCGTCGCGCCGGCGTGATCGGAATGCCGCGGGCGGCCGCGACGAAGGCGAGCGCGATGCCGGTGTTGCCGCTCGTCGGCTCGACGATCTCCTTGCCTGGACCGAGGAGGCCTCGCTGTTCCGCGTCCCAGATCATTGCCGCGCCGATCCGGCACTTGACCGAATAGGCGGGGTTCCGCCCCTCGATCTTGGCCAGCACCGTCGCGGGCGCGCCGTCCGTCACCCGGTTGAGACGGACGAGCGGCGTCTGGCCGATCGAAAGGGAATTGTCAGCGAACCAACGTGGCATGAGAGCCTAATGAGCGCAACGCAACCCCGGTCGCAGCCGCTCCTCACGCTTCTGCGGCGATCAGCGGCGCCGTCGCGGAGCAAGACCCCGGTCGCGGCTCATCTCTTGCCCCGCCTTCAGGCGGCGCCGACCGAGACTGTGCGCGGCCTGCTCACCGCGCTGACGACGACCAACGCGACGATATTCGCGGCAAGCGCGATGATGCCGACGTTGAGGTCGCGGATCGCTTCCGGCAGGGCGGGGAACAGCGAGCCGATGGGAAGGTGAGGACCGCGGCAACCACCATGCCGACCAGAATCCCGGCGAAGGCCCCGGCCGGGGTCGCCGGATTGCGCGGCATCAGGCTCGCGATGACGGCTGGAAAGAGCTGAGTGACGAAGCTGTAGCCCACCAGAAGCATCGCCACTATCGTTGCGTTGCCGGTTAAAGTGAAATAGACGGCGACCAGCATCACGACGGGCACAAGCCACTTGGCAAGGGCCACGGTCTGATCGTCGGTCGCCTCCGGGCGCGCGAGGCCAATCAGGTTCTTGGCGAGCAGCATCGCCGCGGTCATCGCGATCAGCGAGCCGGGGACCAGCGCGGTGAAGACGCCCGCCGCGCCGATCACGGCGACCACAGCCGGCGAGAACTGCTGCGCCGCCAGTTTGAACAGCGCGAGATTGGTGTCCCCGCCCTTCAGTCCCGGCACTTGCAGCACCGCGGCGAAGCCGACGAAGAACACGAACAGCAGTATAAGCTGGTAAATCGGCAGGACGATCGCATTGCGCCGGAGGACGCGCGCGTCCTTCGCCGTGTAGCTAGCGGCGAAGGACTGCGGCCACATGAAGAAGCCGATGGCGGTAAGCAGCACGGTGGAGATGAACCAGGCGACGCTCTGCCCGCTTGCCGGGAAGACGAGGAAGCCGGGCTTGGCGGCGGCGATCTTCTCGAACATCGGGCCTATGCCGCCATAAAGATGCAACGGCAGATAGATGCCGAGGAAGAGCACCACGCCAAGGATCAGGATGTCCTTGACCACCGACGTATAAGCCGAGCCGCGGATGCCCGACATCATGATATAAACCGTGACGATCGCGGCGCCGATCCAGATCGCCGCGTCCCTGGGGATGGCGCCGTAGCCTGCCGCTGTGACGATGATGCCGAGGCCGGTGAGCTGCAGCACGAGATATGGGATCAGCGCCACCAGATCGACGACCGAGACCAGCACGCCCAGGGTCGGGCTCGCATACTTGCGGACGAAGAAATCCGGCTGCGAGTGCAGGCCGTGCTGCCTCGCGTAGCTCCAGACCAGGGGCAGCAGGAAATAGGCGATCACGTACGCGAGCGAGCCGTAGGCCAGGATGTAATAGACCGGGGCTCCAAGCCCGTAGGAGAAGCCGGACGCGCCAAGAAACGTGAAGGTGGTGTAGATCTCGCCGGCCAGCAGCAGGAAGACCAAGATCCAGCCGAAGCCGCGCCCGCCCACCGCCCACTGCTCGAGGTCCATGTCTCGCCCGGCGCGGGCGACTACGCCCAGCAGCAAGGCGGCCAGCGCGGCGAGCGCGATCAGGGCCAATGCCGCGGTCATTGGGCGTCTTCGCGGTTCGCCGGATCGATCAGATAGACGACGGCCATGATGATCGCCGTCAGCACGACCCAGACCGAGATCCAGCCGAGGGGGAAAGGCATCCCGAGGATGAGCGGATCAACCTCGTTATGGACCGCCGGACCGACCAGCATGCCGATGAACGGAATGACGGCCAGCCAGTGAATGGGTTTCATGAGATCTCTCCCGATATGCCGGCTCGCGATCAAGGCTCGTTCAGGGAGCATACCCGGCGCCCCCGCGCAAGCTGCTCCGCAGGAATTGATTGGCGCGTTTGCAACGGCGTCAGCGGTGAGCCCAAGTCCCGTGCAGTCTGTCCTCCCAGCACGTCCCGCGACGGCGGGGAGCGTGCTGATTTCATGGCAAGGCATTGAAAGCGCCATCCCCGCCGCCTCCTTCCCGCGGCGGGAACCATGAATCAGAACTCAAGCGATTCGGGAATCCCCAGTCGATTCCGTTCGTTCGGATACCGCTCTAATATTGATTCAAAACACCGCCGATCCGCGATTCTGATCCAATCCACGAAGACGGGCTAAGCCCTTGGCGCTAAGGCAGGCTGCCGTCTGCGATCCATTTCGCGAACTGATCGATGCGGGATTGAGGCCAGGGACCTTCTCCTCTCGGCGGCGGGGGCGGCATGACGGCGCCGCCAATTCCTCGAATGCGGTCATAGATGGCGGCTGCATGCGGCCTTACGTCATCGTAGCTGGCCAGGTTGAACGCCTTGCTCATTGCCTGAATGTCCCGCTCGGTAAAAAGCGGCCGAATATCAGCCTCGAAGCTCGTCAGCTTGGTCATTGCGCCTCCTGTGCGCGTTTAAAAGTGCTCTCGTTCAGCCCGAAGACCCGTTCAAGGCCGTGAGGGTCTGCTCCATGGACGCGGCGGGAATGCGGAACAGCCCCGAATAGGGTTGGCTGAGCTCCAGGATCAGGAAGATCGCGCTCGCGACGGCGAAAGAGCCGAAGCCGAGCGCGGCGGCGCTCGTGCCGTTGAGGCCGGAAAGCACCCCGAACCCGCAGAACAGCAACATCGCCCAGGACACGACGATGACGAGCAGCGGCCACGATATCGGACTCGCCAATTGCAGGGAGGTGAGCAAGCGCGTCCGCTGGAAGGCGGAAGAGCTGGCGATCATGGACGACAGCAATTGCGTTTGCGTGGGCGAGTGCGGAGTGAGTGAGGAGATCGTTTCGTTCCACTTTTCGAATCTCGGCATGTAGGCGGCGACATCGAACTGCCGCTGATAGGTGGCGCCGTTGCCCCAGATCGCGTCATAGGCGGCCGTCATCGACTCCCTGAGCGCCTCCCGCAACGGCTGCGTCTCCGCTCCATACTGGCGGAACGCCAAATCCAGCTCGAGCGACCGGGCGCAAAGCGTTTCGATGTTGGTCTTCTGGATTGCGAAGAATCCGTACGCCGAGCCGACGAGCGTTCCGAGCACGAGCGCCAGCAGCAGGCTGACCAGCCCCATGATCCCTCCGATCATCTCTTTGGAGCCGGTCGACATGTGCCGCTCCGGCAGAAGGCGCTGCAGGTAAGCGCCGAGTATGCCCAAGCCCAATGTCACGACGCCGACGACGACGGCGATGACGCCCTCGCTGACGGTAGAGATCTGACGCTTTGCGGTAGTGACAGCTCCTGTCTGGGTCGCCGTGCGCGAGCGTGGCTCAGATCAGTGATTCCGCCTCCCTGGCGGACACCAGCCTGCCGACCTTCCCCATTTCGTGCAGATCGCCGCCGACCTCAATCCGAATGGATTTGTCGATGCCGCCCACGCTGACAGGCGAAAATCCGACCGCGGTAATGAGCCTTGCCACAACTTTGCCGGCCTCCGGATGGTCCGTTGCATAGAACAGCACCGCGCGCTCCGGAGAACGGTTGGCGCCGGACGCAAGCGATGCAGCCGCTAATGTGCCGAATGCTTTGACGAGCTCAGCGCCGTCCAGCAGCAGGGCCGAAATGAGCTTGCCTGAAGATTGATCTGCAGGGATCGTCTTCTTGAAGCCGCCCTTTCCGTCTGGAGCGATCGGGTTCGATGGATCGACGACGATCTTGCCTACCAAGTCGCCGCGATACGTGCCGATGAGTTGCTTGATTGCATCGAAGTAGATCGCAAGGATGACGATGTCGGCTTTGCGAATGGCATCCGCCACCGGCATCGCTTCGGCATTGCCGCCAAGCTCACCGGCGAGTTTCTCCGCTTTCGCGGCGGTCGAGTCCGCTACGATGAACTTTTCGCCGCCGTTGGTGAGATCTTTTGCCAATCGGGAGCCAATGTTCCCCCTCAGCCATCCCCTCATTTTGAATCGCCCGTAAATTGCAACCGAAGGTTGGCGTTTCAGCTGATTGATGCACGCTATACGAGTCCCGCGGCATGCGAATCCACAAATGCGAGCGTCGTTAGCAAGGCCGCGGGATACCAATTCGTCCTTTTCGTTCGATTATTCCCTGACCGAAGGGAGAAAAAACGCCCAAATTCGGGCCGTTGAAAAATGAGGGGATTCATGAGATGTTCCCCAGGCCGACGACAGCAGTACTCGTCATGAGTGATTTCCTTTCTTGTACAAGTTCGAACAGCCATTCTTGAGACGACTTACTTAGCCGGCGGATTTGTCCGCGAAAAGCTGTACCGCGCAATCCGCCAATTGCCGTCATCGCTTTTCTTGAAGATGAAAAGCTCCTGGTTCGCTTCGACCGTCGTTTTGCCGGTCGAATGATGATCCGTTGTCCCCGCCGAATTCGTGCGGACATAGGCCCAGTCCGGGGCCATCACCACCAGTTCCGCTATGTTGAACTTCACGCGAAATTTCAGTTCGTCGAAGACGGCGTCGTAGGCCTTCCGTACTGCCTCCTTGCCGACCGCCGATTGGCTGTACGGCGGCATGAAAACTCCATCGTCGGCATAGAGCGGGAGCACTGCGGCCGTCTTGCCGCCGTTCAGAGCGTCGTTGTACAACGCCAATACGCTTCTGATCGCAGCATCGACTTGGCCGATTGTGCTGCGGTCTGCAGTCATGGCATCCCTCCTTGCGTCAGCCTGTCATGCAAATCCTACCCGACCGGTCATTTGCCCAGTAGCCTACAAAGTCGGAAATTAGATTTCCAAATTTGGGATGATCGCGATGGCGGATCTCAATGCGCTGGTTGTGTTCGCGAAGGTCGTTGAAGCCAGCAGCTTTTCCGAGGCGGCGCGCCGCCTCAAGATGCCGGTCTCCACGGTCAGCCGGCGGATAGCCGAGCTCGAGGATCAGCTTGGCGTGCGGCTGCTGGAACGGTCCACCCGCGGCCTGCGGCTCACTGATCTTGGGGCGGAGGTCCGGGAGCACGCTGCACGCAGCGCCGAGCTGAGCGAAACCGTCGAGAACATCGTTTCGAACCGCCTATCGGACGTTTCCGGAACGTTGCGCCTTTCCGCAATGCCAAACGTGTCTGAGACATTATTGACGCCGCTCATCAGCGCCTTTCAGACTTCCTACCCTAACGTACGCGTGCAGGTTCTCGTCACCGAACGCCTGGTGGATCTCATCGCCGAAGGCGTGGACCTGGCTTTTCGACTTGGCGAGCTGAAAGATTCGTCGCTCGTCGCCCGGAAGATTCTGACATATCGGCATCAGCTCGTCGCAAGCCCGTCCTATCTTGAGACGTGCAAGGCGCCGCAACGACCCCAGGACCTTCTGAAGCACCGTCTTCTCACATTTTCGTATTGGAAGGCCGAAGATGGCTGGACCTTCATTCACAAGAACGGAAAGGATAGAGAAACCCTGACGTTTCAGCCCCATCTTTCAATGAACGACTTTACAGGCTTGGCGCCCGCCTTGGCTGCAGGCGGCGGAATCGGCGACCTTCCGCCGATTGTCCAACCTAGCTTCATGAGAGAAGGCCGATTGGTCGAGGTGATGCCTGACTGGCGTTTCCGCACCTTCGATCTATCCATCGTTCATGTCGGCAATCGGCACATCTCTAAGCCTTGCCGGCTGTTCAAAGAATTCGCGACGCAAATGGCGCCGACGCTCTTTCCCGGCCTTCCAACGTGAAAGGCGCGGTAGCCGGCGGGACTTGGGCTGCTTACTGGCGCTGTCTCAAATCTGGGAAAGTCGCCCCTGCTTCCCCGGAGGCGCCTCGCACCGGCGCCTGCGATCAGTCGCGCGTGAGCCGCAGGGTGATCGAGCACGCATTCCGCGGGGGTGGCGCGGCGGCCGATCCGGCCACGTGAACGGCGTCGTAACGGTCCAAATCGACTTCCCGCAACCTCAAGGTCGCGTCGAGTTTTGTGACAAGCGCCTTCTCCGACAGGAAGCCCTTGCTGACGAGGTCGTCGGGCTCTGTGGAATTCTTGAAGTAGGGATCGCTATATGGGTCCCACACGACCTTGCCGCCCTTCGGACTGGCGAAATCAACCTCGACGCCGCGCTCGGTGAGATGCCAATACGGATGCGTAAGCTCCGACAGCCAAAACGCGGTCTCGGAATTGGAAAGTATGAAGAGTACTCTCATCGGTAGGATCTCCCATATCGTAAGATCGTTCACGCCGCTCCGAGTGGATCGGGCGAGCGGCAAAGGCAGGAAACCCCTTCCCGCCAGATCTCGTCAGCAATGCTCCGCGTAGTGTTCTGCGCCGAGGAAATGCAGCGAGACGTAAGGCTCCTCGCCCACAACCCAACTGTCGTGTCCAGGTGGAACGTAGAAGACGTCGCCTGGCCGCATCTCTGTGACAGCTCCGCCGTCCATCGCCGCCGTGGCGGTCCCGGAAACGACGCTGCCGATGTGCTCCACACTGCAACTCGTTTTCGCCCGTGCGACTCCCGACATGCTCGGACCAACGCCATCCCGGTTGATAGGTCGCACGGCCGATCGTCATCCCGCCTAATCTGACGAGTTCGAACCGTCCTTTTTCGAGCTTGCGCACCTCATCGGGATGCTCAAAACTTTTCAGAATGAGTTCGAGGTGAGCAATCATGGCGACCCAATGGGATAGGATGACGACGAGACCATGCCGCGCGGCCGCCTATTCCGGACCCTGGAAGCAAGTACGGCAAGGCCGGAGACTTTTCGCCTCATTAGACGTCAGCCTCGCCGCTGACGCATGCCAATGTTGCGTCTCGGCCCACCCTTCTTCGCCGAGTCCGATCAGCCTAGGCACGTGCAGGAGAGATGCCTACGTTGAGAGGCGATGAGCCCGACTACCACTGAGGCGTCCGAATGGACTCGGTTCTTCCCAGCCAAAGGGCCGAGTCGTCCCGAGGTGCTGCACGTTCGGTTCGTCCGACACGCCTTCAGTCGGCACACCCATGATGAATACGTGGTGGGGCTTATTGAAAGTGGCGTGCAGCGTTTCGATCTTGGACGCGCCACTCATTACACGCGGCGGGCTCGATCTTCATGATCAACCCAGGAGACGCGCATACGGGCGGATCCGGTGTTCAAGACGGGTATGTGTATCGGACCCTCTACCCGTCGGAGAACTTAATCCGCGCCGCGGCGGCCGAGCTCGGAGCGACCTCTACGATCTTACCTTCGTTTGGGAAGCCGGCCGGTAATTACGGATCAGCACCTTTTTGACGTTCTTCTCGCCTTTCACCGAAGCCTCACCGATGAGTCTTCGATGTTGGAGCAGGAGACTCACCTTCGCCATGCGATTTCGCTGCTGGTGCGCCGGCACTCCGAGCCGTGGGCGTCGGATCGGCGGCTCGCAGGAGCGCCGCACGCCATCCGACGGGCGCGGGAATGCGTGACGTCTCCCTGTCCGAATTGGCCAGGGCGTGCGGCTCTAGTCCCTTTTATTTGGCGCGGGCGTTCACTGCGCAGTTCGGCCTGCCGCCGCACAGTAGCTTGGTTGAATGTGAAAACAACGCGGCGAGGGGTAGTTGTTGATTCCGAACCAGCCTGGATACCCGTAGCATCCCAGCGGGGAAAGGCTGCGGTAATTACCGGAGTTACGGACGCGTCGTATCCGAAGGGCCTTGGTTGGGCGAGCTTGTACGCCGGGCGTACTGACTGGGGGTGACGCCCACAATTCTTTTGAACCGTCGGTTAAGGTGGCTCTGATCGCAATATCCCACAGCGTAGGCCACCTCGGCCAGAGACGTTCCATTACGAATCATCCGTTTTGCGTGCGTCACGCGAAGATCATTGAGGTAAGCGTGGCTGGCGGTCCTCGAACCGCTGGTGTTCGGGGGCAGCCATTGGCGGCGTCTTGGTCATGTCCGCCAACTGCTAAGCGCGTGACCGTCGGGGCGTGCACCCCCGGCCGGTCGGCGACGCCTCACTGTGGGATCAACTTACCAAAAGGACGCGTGCGATGCTTGGGCAGCAAACCTATCCACCCCGAAGACTCAACAAGGATCCGACTTATACATTATGTAGGTCTAAGATTGCGGCGCCGGAGACCGATGCATGACCGACGAACCCTCATCCCTCTCTGAGCGCGCCGAGGCACGGGCCAAGGCGAAGGCGCGCAGGGCGAAGCGGATCGAGCGCCAGGAGGCCTGTTTGGACCTCGTCGCCTCCGGCTATTCCCATCGGCAGATCGAGACCGCGCTCAAGGTCAGCCTCGCCACGGTCCGGCGCGAAGTCGACAAGGCGCTCGCCGAACGGCCGCTCCACGCGCACGAGCGCCACGCCGCCCTGCAGGTCGAGCGCCTGACGAGAGCGCTTTGCCATGCCGACCTCAAGCTTTCGGATGGCGACATTCGGGCGTTCGCGCCTTACATGAAGCTCGTCGCCGCGCTCGACCGCTATTACGGCCTCGACGGGCGCTTGGCCCACCCCAGCGCCCGGCAAATCACAACCGCCTTGGCCGCGCCCCCCGCCGCCTCTCGCCCTCACCCACACCGCCGAGCCTGCCCTTCCGCTCGCGCCGGAAGTTGCTTTTTTTGACTTGGACTGCTCGTAACCCTTTGAAAAGCCCCGAATCGGACGAAGGAATCCAAGAAAATCCAAGCCCGTTTTCTTGGTCCGGCTTGGGCTGGCTTTGGTTCGGCTTGGAGGAATTTGGCCCGAGGCGTTACGCGCGTCGGCCGTTCGCTCCTGGCGCGCCTCTCGACGCGAGTGGACGAAGCCCGCCGCCGGGGACGGAGCGAGATCCGCCTGGGAGTCACGAAGTTGCAGAATTTGGCGCCCAAGACCTTGAAATCGCTCGCGCGCCCATCGACTCTGCGGGGCGCACAAAAAAGCCCGCGTGGATCGCTCCACGCGGGCTTCGTCGGATGCGCCGAACGGCGGTCCGTTACTTCTTCTGGTCGCGCGCCTTCAGCGCGGCGCCGAGAATGTCGCCGAGCGAGGCGCCCGAGTCGGCCGAGCCGTATTGCGCGATCGCCTCCTTCTCCTCGGCGACTTCCAGCGCCTTGATGGAGACGGCGATCTTGTGCGCGCGGCGGTCGAACTGGATGATCCGCGCGTCGACCTTCTCCCCGACCGAGAAGCGCTCGGGGCGCTGGTCGCCGCGGTCGCGGGCGAGCTCGTTGCGCTTGATGAAGGTGGTCAGATCCGTGCCGGCGATCTTGACCTCGATGCCGCCGTCCTTGACCTCGAGCACCTCGCAGGTCACGACCGAGCCCTTCCGCAGGTCGCCCTCGCCCTCCTCGCCGCTCTTCTTGGCGGCGAACGGGTCGGTTGCGAGCTGCTTGACGCCGATCGCGATCCGCTCCTTCTCGATGTCGACATCGAGCACCTTGGCGCGCACCTTGTCGCCCTTCTTGTAGTCCTCGATCGCCTGCTCGCCTGGGCGCGTCCAGTCGAGGTCGGAGAGATGGACCATGCCATCGACGTCGCCGTCGAGGCCGATGAACAGGCCGAACTCGGTCTTGTTCTTGACCTCGCCCTCGACCGTCGAGCCGACGGGATGCTTCTCGGCGAAGGCCTCCCACGGGTTCTGCAGGGTCTGCTTGAGGCCGAGCGAGATGCGGCGCTTGGAGGCGTCGACCTCCAGGACCTGGACCTCGACCTCCTGGCTGGTCGAGACGATCTTGCCGGGATGGACGTTCTTCTTGGTCCAGGACATTTCCGAGACGTGGATGAGGCCCTCGATGCCCGGCTCGAGCTCGACGAACGCGCCGTAGTCGGCGATGTTCGTCACGCGGCCCTTGAGCTTCTGGCCGACATGGTAGCGCTGCTCGATGTGCAGCCACGGGTCTTCCTGCAGCTGCTTCATGCCGAGCGAGATGCGGTGCGTCTCGTGGTTGATCTTGATGATGCGCACCTTGACCTGCTGGCCGATGGTCAGCACTTCGCTCGGGTGATTGACCCGCCGCCAGGCGATGTCGGTGACATGCAGCAGGCCGTCGATGCCCCCGAGGTCGACGAAGGCGCCGTAGTCGGTGAGGTTCTTGACCGTGCCCTCGATCACCTGGCCTTCGGCGAGGTTGGCGACGATCTCGTGGCGCTGCTCGGCCCGGCTCTCTTCGAGCACGGTGCGGCGCGAGACGACGATGTTGCCGCGCCGCCGGTCCATCTTCAGGATCTGGAACGGCTGCGGCACGTTCATCAGCGGCGCGACGTCGCGCACCGGGCGGATGTCGACCTGGCTGCGCGGCAGGAAGGCGACCGCCCCGTCGAGGTCGACGGTGAAGCCGCCCTTGACCTGGTTGAAGATGACGCCTTCGACCTTTTCGCCCTTCTCGAAGGCCTGCTCGAGCTTGACCCAGCTCTCCTCGCGGCGCGCCTTGTCGCGCGAGATGACGGCCTCGCCGAGCGCATTCTCGATGCGCTCGAGATAGACCTCGACCTCGTCGCCGACGGCGGGGGCGGGATCGCGGCCGTGGTTGGTGAATTCCTTGAGGGCGACACGGCCCTCCGTCTTCAGGCCGACGTCGATGATGGCCATATCCTTTTCGATGGCGACGACCCGGCCCTTGACGACCGAGCCCTCGAAGGCCTCGTCGTCCCCGTAGGTCTCGCTCAGAAGCGCGGCGAAATCCTCGCGCGTGGGCGCGGAGCCGTGAGTTTGCGACATTGGTTCTCCTGATACGCCCGCTTTCCGCGGGCCGCGCCGGCGATTGGGTTCGAGTTGACGATCAGGCGCCCGCCGGTCGGAAAGGCTCGCGACAACATCGCGAACCTCGTCTCCGCCTCGCGGCGGGCCGGCGCATATGGCCGACGGCGAACGCCCCAGCGTTTGAGGCTCTGGCCCGGAGGCCGGAGCAAGGGCGGTGTGGCTAGCAGGAAAGTCCGCCCGGAGCAAGGAGGAAAGCGGGCGCGCAAGCGATTTTTGTGCCCTCACCCTTCCTCGACGTCGGTATCGGGGCGATCGCCGCCCTTCGCCGTCTCGACATGCCAGCGGCCCTGCGAATCCTCGTAGGAGATCTCGGTCGTCTCGCCTCCGACCCGCTGTTCCGCCGCCGCCCGCTCGGCGGCTCTGCGGGCGAGTTCGTGGCTCGGGAAGGTCTCCGAGATGACGGCGCCGACGCGATAGGCCCAGCCACCGTCGTGCTCGATGATGTGGTAGGTGACCTTCGGCATCGCAAAACCTCCTTCGCCGGTCATTGCCGGCAATCCTGCCCGCTCTGGCGGACGGAGAACCGGTTGAGCGAAACGCGCCACGAGCCGGAGGAGATCCGGTTCTTGGCGGGCGCATCGACTTGCCCGCAGAGCACGACCTCGTCGATCTTGATGTCGCCGATAAGGCCGGTCGCGCCGAAGTCGACGGGCTCGGAGGTCTTCTCGGTCGCGGTGAGCTCCGCGTAAGGCGAGAGGCCGTGCTTGACCACGCTGACGGTGATTTCGCCGTCCTTTGGCTGCGCCGACCCGGGCTTCGAGACGCGCGCCGGCCCCAGCGTGACGCCCCCGTCGGCGACCGCAACCGGAAACGTCAGCTCCTGGCCCGGCTTGAGATCGAGCGTCAGCCCCCGACGGGCGAACGCTCAAATAGCCCGCCCCTGCCGCGAGCGCCCAGAGGTTGTCCAAGAGCCCGAGCCGAGCACAGTTACAAAGAACTGCGTGATGCCGTCATAAACGTCATGCTGGGCGCTGCCGTTCTTGCGGCAAAAATTCTCCGCATCAAAAGCCTTTCGCATCGCGATCGCCGGCGAACGCTGGTCCGAAAGTTGTTGAGTCTCGTGAATCGGTTGTGATTCAAGGAAGGCGGACCGATTCGGGGGCCGCCGATGTGGACGAA
>Ga0074044_10000983_pt1 | contig 26239 bp, 20 predicted proteins | sample BogForMeECP23OM1_FD_94443 | JGI IMG/M metagenome (GOLD analysis project Ga0074044, IMG submission 94443) | Bog forest soil microbial communities from Calvert Island, British Columbia, Canada - Bog Forest MetaG ECP23OM1 | ecosystem: Environmental > Terrestrial > Soil > Wetlands ... | reverse complement strand
TTCGAGCAGCGTGGGCTTCGGGCCAAAGCGCTCGATGGTCGCCCGATAGAGCTCCCACGCCGGCGGCGCAACCCGGGCACCGTGTGTATCGATCAGGCACGGTCCGGATGCATCGAAGCCGGCAAGATGAATCTCCGCCACGGCATCGCCCGGGATGGCGTCGACGAACAGCAGCGGGTCGAAACCGTGATTGACCGCGTTGACATAGACGTTGTTGACGTCGAACAGCAGCTTGCAACCGGTGCGGCGCACAACCGCGGCGACGAAATCCCACTCGGTCATCGTATCGCCACCGAAGCGCAGGTAGGCTGACACGTTTTCGACCAGCAGGGGGCGGCGCAGGGCGCGCTGCACGGCGTCGACCCGGTCGCAGCAAACGGCCAATGCCTCGTCGCTGAACGGCAGCGGCAGCAGGTCGTTGAGATGGCGGCCGTCGACGCGGCCCCAGCACAGATGCTCGGATACCGCCGCCGGTTCGATGCGCTCCACCAGCCGCTTCAGGCGCCGCAAATGCCCGGTGTCGAGCGCTTCGGCCGAGCCGAGCGACATGCCTACGCCGTGCAGCGACAGCGGATAGTCGGCGCGCACGGCGTCGAGCGCGGCGAGCGCCGGGCCGCCGTCGACAAAGTAATTCTCGCTGTGTACCTCGAGCCAGCCGATCGGCGGCCGGTCGCGACGCACCTGGGCGATGTGCGGCGTGCGCAAGCCGATGCCGGCCAGGCAGGGCAACGACGGGGCCGCGGACATGGGTTTGGGCAGGGGCACGCGACGGCGAGAGGCGGTGGCGGCTCGCGCCGCCACCGCCGGCAGAATTACCTTACATCTTCGGCGACATCATGCCGCCCATTTTTTCGCAGCTGCCTTTGTCGACGTATTTCCAGGACGTCGGATCCTTGTCGACGGTGCTCTGTCCGGCGCAAGCGTGCTTGCCCGAGGCGCAGTCGTTCTGGCCGGCCTTGGCGACGCCATAGCACTTATCCTTGCCGGGTTGCGGTGCCGCCGGGGCCGCGCTGGCGGTGCTGGCGGCAAAGCCGAGCGCGAGCAGCCCGACAACGGCCGCTTGCAGGGTGGTCTGTTGCTTCATCCGTGTCTCCTTCGAAGAATTTAGAGGTATTTTTTCCAGACGGGCGCTGGTTTGCCGGCGTCCATCTAGCCCCTTGGTCGGCCAGGGCGGTGCTACCTTACATGGGCGATGGCGCCGGCCGCAACCCCGAGGCGTCGGCCGATCGGCGGCCGAGGCCCAAATGCCGCTACCATTAGCGTCTGCGCGGCCTGAAGTCGCGCCCGAGCCATGCGCTTTACCGTCGCCACCTACAACATCCACAAGGGGTTTTCGCACCTCACGCGGCGCGTGGTCATCCACGAGCTGCGCGACAAGCTGCACGGGCTGTCGGCCGACGTGCTTTTCCTGCAGGAAGTGCAGGGCGTCCACCAGTCCCACGCCCGCCGCTACCGCAACTGGCCGGTGAAGCCGCAGCACGAGTTCATCGCCGACACGGTATGGCACGAAGTCGCATATGGCCGGAACGCGGTGTACCGGCATGGCCACCACGGCAACGCGGTGCTGTCCCGCTACCCCATCGTCGCCCAGACGAACCTGGATATCTCCGCCCACGCGTTCGAAAGCCGCGGTTTGCTGCACTGCGTGCTGCATCTCAAGCGCGGGCTGCCGTCGCTGCATTGCATCAATATTCACCTGGGGCTGTTCGAGCGCGGCCGGCGCTGGCAGGTTCACGCCTTGTGCGAGCGCATTCGCGAGGCCGTCCCCATGGATGCGCCGCTCATCGTCGCCGGCGACTTCAACGACTGGCGGCGCAAGGCCGATCGCACGCTGCAGGAGGAGCTCGGCGTGGTCGAGGTATTCGCGCAAGCGCGCGGCCGGCCTGCGCGCACGTTTCCCGCCGTGATGCCGGTGTTCCGGCTCGATCGCATCTACTCGCGCGCCCTGACCATTGTCGACACCGACGTGCATTACGCCTATCCGCTGGCGCGCCTGTCCGACCATGCCGCGTTGGCCGCGACTTTCGAACTTGAGCGTCCGCCGCGTGGGACCGCGCGCTGACTCCGTCCGCTACCGGCCGGGCAACCGGATCAAGTTGCTCCGCAACGGTGCGCAATATTTCGCCGCGCTGGAGGCGGCGATCGACGTGGCCCAGCGCGAAGTCTGGCTGGAAACCTACATCTTTGCCGACGACGCGGCGGGCCGGCGCATCGCTGCGGCCATGGCGCGCGCCGCGGGCCGCGGGGTCAAGGTCCGCGCGCTGGTAGACGGCTGGGGCGCCAAGTTCTATCTCACCTCGTCCTTGGAGCGCTCCCTGCGCGACGCCGGCGTCGAGCTGCTCAAGTACCGACCCGAGGTGTCGGCATGGCAGTTCCGCTCGCATCGCCTGCGTCGCCTGCACCGCAAGCTCGCTCACGTCGACGGTCGCATCGCGTTCGTTGGCGGCATCAACATCATCGACGACATGAACACCCGCGGGCAAACGCCGCCGCGGGTCGACTTTGCGGTGAGCGTCGAGGGCCTGCTGCTGCCGGCGATCGTGTACACGATGCAGCGCGTCTGGGCGCTGGTGCAGCTCGTCCAGCTCGGCGCCAGCCAGCTGCCGCTGTTTCCCGAGCGCCACCCCGGCAATCGGGTCGGCAACCAGACCGCGAAGTTCGTGATCCGCGACAACCTGCGCCACCGCCGCGACATCGAGCAGGGGTATATGGCGGCGATACGCCGCGCCAAGCGCGAGATCATCATCGCCAATCCGTATTTCTTCCCGGGAATAACGTTTCGGCGCGCGCTGACGGAAGCGGCCGGTCGCGGCGTGGCGGTCACCCTGATCCTGCAGGCAAAGGTCGAATACGTGCTGCTGCATTTTGCCGGCCGGGCGCTGTACGGACAGCTGCTCGATGCCGGCGTGGTGATCCAGGAATACTCCAAGAGCATGCTGCACGCGAAAGTCGCGGTGGTCGACGATCATTGGGCCACGGTCGGCTCGTCGAATATCGATCCCTACAGCCTGCTCATGGCACGTGAGGCGAACGTATTCGTGCGCGACCGCGAGTTCGCCGGCGAGCTCAGGGGCGCGCTGGTCGAGATGATTGAAACCGGCGCGCAACCGGTCGCGCCGCTGCACTGGAAGACCCGATCGCGATGGTACAAGGCGGCGATCTGGATGGCGTATGGCATCGTGCGTCTGGCGATGGGGTTGGTCGGCTATGGAGGCAACGAATACTTCGTGCGCCGGCGCTGACCTCGCCGCGTCGCTGACCTGCGCCGCGCCCGTCTGCTACACTTCCCGGGTACCGGTCGCGCCCCAGGCGCGGCTTCCCGTCGATGCGCCGCGCCTCCTCCGTTTCGCTTCCCGCACCCCCCGATCGCGCCTACCGCGGCGATTGGCACACCGTGCGCACGCTGCTGCCGTATCTGATGGCCTACAAGGGGCGGGTGTTTCTGGCTATGGCCTGCCTGATCGCGGCCAAGCTCGCCAACGTCGGCGTCCCGCTGGTGCTCAAGCAGATCGTCGATCGCCTGACCGCTCCGACCGAGCTCGTCCTGCCGGTGGCGCTGCTTGCGGCCTATGGCGCGATGCGCCTGTCGACGACGGTGTTCACCGAATTGCGCGAATTCCTGTTCGCCAAGGTTACGCAGCGGGCGGTGCGCACCGTCGCGCTCCAAGTTTTCCGCCATCTGCACGCGTTGTCGCTGCGCTTCCACCTCGCGCGCCAGACCGGAGGGCTTACCCGCGACGTCGAACGGGGCACCCGCGGCATCTCCACGCTGATCAGCTACGCCCTGTTCTCGATCCTGCCCACGCTGGTGGAGATCGGGCTCGTGTCGACCATCCTGATCATTCGCTATAACGTCTGGTTCATCGCCATCACCGTCGTCGCGCTCGCGCTCTACATCCTGTTCACGGTGAGCGTTACCGAATGGCGAACCGGGTTCCGCCGGGCGATGAACGAGCTCGACTCGAGGGCCAATACGCGGGCGATCGACAGCCTGCTCAACTACGAAACCGTCAAGTACTTCAACAACGAGGAATACGAGGCAGCGCGCTACGACGACAGCATGCAGCGCTGGGAGTCGGCCGCGGTCAAGAGCCAGACCTCGCTGTCGCTGCTGAACATCGGCCAGAGCGCGATCATTGCCGTGGCCGTAACCTTGATCATGTGGCGGGCCGTGCTCGGTGTGGTCAACCATACCATGACCATAGGCGATCTCGTCCTGGTCAACGCCTTCATGATCCAGCTCTACATTCCGCTCAACTTTCTTGGCGTGATCTACCGTGAGATCAAGCAGGCGCTGGCGGACATGGAGCGGATGTTCCATCTGACCGAGGAGAACGCCGAGGTCAAGGATGCACCCGGCGCGGCGCCGCTGCGCGTCACCGCTGGCGAAGTGCGTTTCGAACGAGTCGACTTTGCCTACGAACCGAACCGGCAGATCCTGTTCGACGTCTCATTCACGATTCCGGCCGGACGCACGATCGCCGTGGTCGGGCCCAGCGGTTCGGGCAAGTCGACGCTGGCGCGGCTGCTGTACCGCTTCTACGACGTCTCCGGCGGCCGCATCGTGATCGACGGCCAGGACCTGCGCGCGGTGCAGCAGGCGAGCCTGCGCGCGGCGATCGGCATCGTGCCGCAGGATACGGTGCTGTTCAACGACTCGATCGAATACAACATAGCCTACGGCCGGCCCGGGGCGACGCACGACGAGATCGTTGCAGCGGCGCGACTGGCGCAGATTCATGATTTCATCACCGGCCTGCCGGAAGGCTATCGCACGCCGGTTGGTGAGCGCGGCCTGAAGCTTTCCGGCGGCGAGAAGCAGCGCGTTGCGATCGCGCGCGCCATCCTCAAGAATCCGCGCATCCTGATCTTCGATGAGGCGACCTCGGCGCTCGACTCGAAGTCCGAGCAGCTCATCCAGGCCGAACTCGAGCAGATCTCTGCCGACCGCACCACGCTCACCATCGCGCACCGTCTGTCGACCATCGTCGGCGCCGACCAGATTCTCGTCCTCGAGCGCGGACGCATTGTCGAGCGCGGCAGGCACGCCGAGCTTCTCGCCCGCGAGGGCTCCTACGCGCGCATGTGGGCACTGCAGCAGGAGGAGCGCGGCGAGGCGGCCACCGCGGACACCGAGGCCTAGGCCTCGGTGTCCGTCAGCCGCTAAGCAATTGAAGCGTTGACGGATTTGGCATAACCCTGGAGGCTGTGGTATAAAGCCGCCTACTTGTTCGAGAATCGGTCTGATGAGCGCTCGCCTAGTCATTGTTTTCGTTGGGCTAATAGGCCTCAATTTTCCCGCCCTCGCGGGCGGCGCGACGCCGCCTGCGGCGCCGGCCCTGGACGCGAGCAAGCTCAAGCTCAGTTCAGCCAACGCGCTGGTGCTCGATGCGAGCGCGGGCCAGCCGATCTACGCCAAAGGGGCCGATGCGGTCACGCCTATCGCGTCGGTGACCAAGCTGATGACGGCCATGGTAGTGCTCGATGCCAACCAGTCCCTGGACGAGCCGCTCAGCATCGACATTGACGACATCGATCTGCTCAAGGGCAGCCATTCGCGCCTGCGGCTCGGCACCGAGTTGCCCAGGCGGGAGATGCTGCGCCTGGCGCTGATGGCGTCGGAAAACCGCGCCGCCTCGAGTCTCGCCAGGTACTACCCGGGCGGCACGGAAGCCTGCATCGCGGCGATGAATCGCAAGGCGCGGGAGCTCGGCATGATGCACACCCGCTTCGAGGATCCGACCGGGTTGACGAGCGACAACGTCTCGACCGCGAGCGACCTGGCGCTGATGGTGCAGGCCGCGGCCGGCTACCCGCTCATCCGCGACGCCACGACCACGGCGAGCCACTACGTCGAGGTGCAGCCGCTAGGCACGGTGCTGGGGTTCAACAATACCAACTCGCTGGTGCGCGCCGGGCAGTGGGACATCCAGGTCAGCAAGACCGGCTTCATCCGCGAGGCCGGCAAGTGTCTGGTCATGCTGGCGACCATCGCCAGTCGGTCGGTGGTCATCGTCCTGCTCGATTCGTACGGCAGCCTCACCCGGGTTGCCGACGCCATGCGCGTCAAGCACTGGCTCGAAACGGGTGAATCGCTGCCGATGGCCAAGGCTGCCAAGGTCAAGCGCTTCAAGGGCACGCTGCGGCAAACCTCGCACGCGCCTACTGCGGCGAAGGTCAGGGTCTCCGCCTAGCTTTGCCTTAAGCCGCGCGCGCCTGGCGCGTTTCGGCCTGCCTGTTCGCCTCGGCGTCCTTCTGCAATCCGGCTAGCGGGAACGCGGCGAGCCCCGCTGCTGCTGCGCCAGCAACTCCTTGGCGTGGGCGCGGGTCTTGGCGGTGATCTCGTGGCCGCCGAGCATGCGCGCGAGCTCCTCGACCCGCTGCGCGGCGTCGAGCCGGGCAAGCGCGGTTGCGACGCCGGTGGCATCGCCGTGCTTGGTCACCCGGTAGTGGTCATCGGCGCAGGCGGCGACCTGCGGCAGGTGCGTCACGCACAGAACCTGGCGCCGCGCGCCGAGCTCCTTGAGCAGGCGGCCGACGGTCGCCGCCACGGCGCCGCCGATACCGACATCGACCTCGTCGAAAATGAGGGTCGGTACCTGACCCACGTCGGAGAGCACGACCTGGATCGCGAGCGCGAGGCGCGACAACTCGCCTCCGGAGGCAACGCGGCCGACCGGGCCGAGCGGCTGCTTGGGATGGGTCGCCACCTTGAACTCCAAGCCTTCCATGCCGAAACTCGCCGGCTGCGCGAGCGGCGTCAGCTCGACTTCAAATCGACCGCTGCCCATCGCCAGCTGCTTCATTGTCTGGCTCACCCGATGCGCGAGCTCAGCGCAGGCGAAGCGGCGCTTGGCGCTGAGCTCGGCGGAGAGCGCCTGGTAGGCGGCGCCTGCTTCCTGCTCCAGGCGCGCCAGCGACCCGGTATCGGCGCCGGCGACGAGCGCCGCAAGCTTCGCTTCGATCTCGTTCGCCAGTGCCGGCAATGCCTCCGGGGGCACCCGATACTTGCGTGCCACGGCGTGAATGGCGGCGATACGGTCCTCGATGCGCGACAGCTCGGCGGGGTCGAGGTCGAGCCGTTCGCGGTAGCCGCGCAATGCGCGCCCCGCCTCGTCGACCCGGACCCGGGCTTCCTCGCACAGGGCGACGATCTCTTCGAGCGAAGGGTCGTGGCTCGCGACGCGCCGCAGGCGCTGCAACAGGGCGGTCAGCCGCGTGCTGAGCGCGCTGTCGCCTTCGATGAGTTCGCCTACTCCGGCGGTTGCCGCTTCGAGCAGGTCTGCCGCGTTGGCAAGCCGCGACTGGGTGGCGTTGAGGTCTTGCCATTCCGTCGCGCCGCTGCCGAGCGCGGCAAGTTCGGTCGACTCGGCAAGAAGCGCGTCGCGCTCGGCGGTCCAGCCGGCGGCATCGCGCGCCCCGCGCGCGCATCGTTCGGCGGCTTCGCGCCAGCCGCGCCAGGCTGCGGCGACCTCGCGGGCGAGTGCGGCGAAGCCGCCGAAGGCGTCGACGAGCTGCCGCTGCGTGTCCGGTCGGCCCAGCGACTCGTGCGCGTGCTGGCCGTGCAGGTCGACCAGGTTCGCGCCGACCTGCTCGAGTTGACCGAGCGTTGCCGTTGCGCCGTTGATCCACGCGCGGCTTCTTCCCTGCGCGTCCAGGGTCCGGCGCAGCAGCAGTGGGCCGGCGGCGCCGAAATCCTGCTCCACGAGCCAGGCGCGCAACGCCGGCGCCGCATCGACGTCGAATTCGGCCGCGATCTCCGCGCGCTCGCTTCCGGGACGCAACTGGCGCCCTTCGAAACGGCCGCCGAGCAGCAGCGACAGCGCATCGAGCAGGATCGACTTGCCGGCGCCGGTTTCGCCGGTCAGCACCGTGAAGCCGTGCTCGAATTCCACTTCGAGCGCTTCGACGACGGCGAAATTGCGGATCGACAGCAGACGCAGCATCGGAATCAGGGTGGTGGCGGGAGGCGCAGCGCCATCGTCGCCGGCGCAAAAAAGTCAGGGCACGCGGTTGGCTACGGGCGGCCGGCAACTACCTTATCAGGGCCGCAATTTCTCCGGCGTCTCGCTCCAGTGGAGCTTGCGCCGCAGCATCGCGAAATGATCGTGGTCCTTCGGGTGCAGCAGCCGCACCCGATGTTCGGCGCGACGGATGGTCACCGAATCGCCTTCGAACAGCGGAAAGTTCGCCTGGCCGTCACAGCGCAGGCTCGCATCCTTGCCGCCGAGCAGGGCGATCTCGATCACCACCGAATCGCGCACGGCGATGGGACGGTTGGTCAGGGCATGGGGCGCGACCGGGACGAGCAGGATAGCCGCCACCAGAGGATCGACGATGGGTCCCTGGGCCGATAGCGCGTACGCGGTGGACCCGGTTGGCGTGGCGACGATCAGCCCGTCGGCGCGCATGGCGTAGACGAAGTGGCCATCGATGGTGACCGCACAGTCGATCAACCCGCCGAGCGCGCCGCGGTTGACCACGACATCGTTGAGGGCAAGCGCGCGCTGGTCACTTTCGGTAGCCGCGCTGCGCGTCAACTTCGCGTCGAGCAGGGTGCGTGATTCTTCGACGAACTCGCCGCCAAGCATCGCCGTGAGCGCGGTTTCCATGTCCGAGAGCGCGATGTCGGTCAGGAAGCCGAGGCGGCCCTGATTGATGCCTATCAGCGGGACGTCGAAGGCTGCGAGTTGCCGCGCGATGGACAGCATCGTGCCGTCGCCGCCGACGACGATGGCAAGCTTGGCTTCGCGCCCGAGTTGCTCGAGCGGCGCTGCCGGATATCCGGGAAGAGGCGTTTGCTGCGCGGTCTCCGCGTCGAGCAGCACGCGATGCCCGCGGCGGGTAAGGAACGCTGCGAGGCGCTCCAGGGGTTCGGCGATGCCCGTGCTCGCGTAGCGGCCGACCAGCGCGATCGTCGAAAAGGGCCGGGCGGAGTCGCTCATGGCCGCGATTAAAGCATAAAATAGCTCCTATGCTGGACCCGCGGGCGCAACACCTTTTGAAGACCCTCATCGAGCGCTACATCGCCGACGGCCAGCCGGTCGGCTCGCGCGTGCTGTCGCGGCAATCCGGGCTGGAGCTGTCGCCGGCGACGATCCGCAACGTGATGGCCGATCTGGAAGAGATGGGCTTCATCTCCAGCCCGCATACGTCGGCCGGGCGGATGCCGACGTCGAAGGGCTACCGTTTCTTCGTCGACAGTCTGCTTGTTATCAAGCCGCTCGAGGAAGGCGAGATCAGCGAGCTGCAGGGCCAACTCCAGGCGGACCGGCCGCAGCTCTTGGTTGGCGCGGCGGCGCAGATGCTGTCGCAACTGACCCATTTCGCCGGCGTCGTCGCGACTCAGCGCCGGCGTGAAGCGTGCCTGCGCCACATCGAATTTCTGCGTCTGTCCGAGCGCCGCGTGCTGCTGATCATCGTCACGCCCGAGGGTGACGTGCAGAACCGGATCCTGCATACCGACCGCACCTATACGCAGACGCAACTTCTGGAAGCATCCAACTACTTCAACCAGCACTATGCCGGCCAGCCGTTCCATGCCCTTCGCCCCCTGCTCGCCGAAGAGCTGCGGAAGTTGCGCGAAGACGTGGTCGGGCTCATGAACGCGGCGGTCGAGGCCAGCGGCGCCGCGCTCGCGGAGACGGGCGATGGCCTGGTCGTTTCCGGCGAGACGAATCTGCTCCATGCCGAGGACCTCGCGTCGAACATGGATCGCCTGCGCAGGCTGTTCGAGGTGTTCGAGCAGAAGACATCGCTGCTGCATCTGCTCGACGTCGGCCAGCGCGCGCAGGGCGTGCACCTGTTCATCGGCGGCGAATCCGGCTTGGCGCCGCTCGACGAGTGCAGCGTGATCACCGCACCCTACGAGGTCGACGGGCAGGTCATCGGCACGCTGGGCGTGATCGGTCCGACGCGCATGGCCTACGAGCGCATCATCCCGATCGTCGACATCACGGCCAAGCTGCTGTCGAACGCGCTGACGCAGCAGCTGAGCGACGCCTGAGCGTCGTGTACGTGCCGGCGCTCAGTGCAGACGCGATAGATCTGGTGCGCCGCGCCGCGTGAGCCGTTTTCTTGCCGAACCTGCGTTCGTCCACGACCGCGGCTCGCGGCTCGGGGTCCTGCTGCTCAATCTCGGCACACCGGACGCGCCCACGCCCTCCGCGGTGCGTCGGTACCTGGCCGAGTTTCTGTCCGATCCGCGGGTCGTCGAAATTCCGCGGGCCGCGTGGCTGCCGATCCTGCACGGGGTCATCCTGCGGCTGCGTCCGGCGCGCTCGGCGCAGCGCTACGCCGCGATCTGGACCAAGGATGGCTCCCCCCTGCTCGTGCACAGCCAGCGGCAGCGGACTCTGCTGCTCGGCTATCTGGGGCAGCGCCTCAAGGCATTGGGACTGCCCTCCGACCAGATACAGGTGGAGCTGGGAATGCGCTACGGCGAGCCGTCGATCGCCGGCGCGCTGGAACGGCTGCGCGCCGGCGGCTGCGACCGCGTGCTGGTGCTTCCGCTCTATCCGCAATACGCCGCAAGCACGACCGCAGCCGGGCTCGACGCCGTATTTGCCGCGACGCGGCGCATGCGGCGCATGCCGGCATTGCGGGTCGTCGACGCCTATCACGACGACGCCGGCTACATCGGCGCGGTGGTGCAGAGCATCAACGATTACTGGGTGAAGAACGGCCGCCCGAACAAGCTCGTGCTGTCCTTCCACGGCGTGCCGCGGCGCACGCTCGACCGCGGCGACCCGTATCACTGCCACTGCCAGAAGACCGGGCGTCTGCTCGCCACCGAGCTCGGACTCAAACCCGAGCAGTACGCCCTGACCTTCCAGTCCCGATTCGGCCGCGCCGAGTGGCTGAAGCCGTACACGCAGGCGACGCTGGTGGCGCTGGCCAAGGACGGGGTGCGCCGGGTGGACGTCGCCTGCCCCGGTTTCACGGGCGACTGCCTGGAAACGCTCGAGGAGATCGGGCTCGAGGGAAAAGCCGCGTTCCTCGAAGCCGGGGGCAAGGAATTCCACGCCATCCCGTGCCTGAACGAACACCCGGCATGGATCGCCGCGCTGGCAGCCCTCGCGCTGAGGAACCTCGGCGGCTGGCTCGACCCGCCGCCTAACGCGGCGGAGCGGGAGTTGGCGCGAGCGCGAGCGCTGGCACTGGGCGCGGAGGGTTGAGCCGTTCCGGGACTCAAGTCGCGGGGCGCAATTCGCCCCGTGGGCGGATTCCCGGTTGAAACAGGGATAAAGCTCTCCATGTAGGGCGATAGCGCAGCAGAGGATCCGATGAAGAATCCCGACCAGAACACTCAGGTTTCGGCCGAGCCGGAGCACACCGAGATAGCGCCGAGCGACGTGCCGGCCGGGCCGGGCCTTGGCGCGGGCGCCGAGCCGGCGCCGCACTTGGCCTCGCTGCTGAAGGAAGCCGAGGATGAGGCCGCGCGGCTCAAGGACGCATGGCTCCGGGCGAAGGCCGAAGCGGACAACATCCGCAAGCAGGCCCAGAACGACGTCGCCAAGGCGCACAAGTACGCGATCGAGCGCTTTGCGCAGGAGTTGCTCACCGTCCGCGACGCGCTGGAGCTTTCGCTGGCGACCCCGAACGCGACCACCGACGCGCTCAAGGACGGCGTCGAACTGACGCTCAAGAACCTGAAGACGGCGTTCGACAAGGAGCGGATCGAAGAGATCAACCCGGCGGGGGAGAAGTACGATCCCCACCGGCACCAGGCCATGACCCTGATCGAGTCGAGCGAGCCTCCCGGCACCGTCGTGCAGGTGTTGCAGAAAGGCTACCTGCTCAACGACCGTGTCCTGCGTCCGGCCCTGGTGGCGGTCGCCAAGGCCCCAGAAACCGGGTCGACCGACCCGGCAGACGCTTGAAATAAAAGACAAAACCCCCATTTGGCAACTAATTGAATAAACCAGGACTTTGACTATGGCCAAGATCATCGGAATCGACCTCGGCACGACCAACAGCTGCGTCGCCATCATGGAAGGCGGGCAGCCCAAGGTCATTGAAAATTCGGAAGGCGCGCGCACCACGCCGTCGATCGTCGCCTACGTCGACGAGGGGGAGATTCTCGTCGGCGCACCGGCCAAGCGGCAGGCGGTCACCAACGCCAAGAACACGATCTTCGCGGTCAAGCGGTTGATCGGCCGGCGCTTCGAGGAGAAGGAGGTGCAGAAGGACATCGACTTGATGCCCTACAAGATCGTCCGGGCAGACAACGGCGATGCCTGGGTGGAGGTGCGCGGCAAGAAGATCGCGCCGCAGCAGGTGTCGGCGGAGATTCTGCGCAAGATGAAGAAGACCGCCGAGGATTATCTCGGCGAGGAAGTGACCGAGGCCGTCATCACGGTTCCGGCGTATTTCAACGACTCGCAACGGCAGGCGACGAAGGACGCGGGCAAGATCGCCGGCCTGGACGTCAAGCGCATCATCAACGAGCCCACCGCGGCCGCCCTGGCCTTCGGGCTCGACAAGAAGGAAGGCGACCGCAAGATCGCGGTCTACGACCTCGGCGGTGGCACTTTTGACATCTCGATCATCGAAATCGCCAATGTGGAGGGCGAGCATCAGTTCGAAGTGCTTTCGACCAACGGCGACACCTTCCTTGGCGGCGAGGATTTCGACCAGCGCGTGATCGATTACATCGTTACCGAATTCAAGAAGGACCAGGGTGTCGATCTGAAGAACGACGTGCTGGCGCTGCAACGGCTCAAGGAAGCGGCCGAGAAGGCGAAGATCGAACTGTCGAGCTCGCAGCAGACCGAAATCAACCTGCCTTACATAACGGCCGACAAGTCGGGCCCGAAGCACCTGTCGATCAAGATCACGCGGGCGAAGTTCGAATCGCTGGTCGAGGAGCTCATCGAGAGGACCGTCGAACCGTGTCGCACCGCGGTCAAGGATGCGGGCGTGAAGCTGTCCGACATCAGCGACGTGATCCTGGTCGGTGGCATGACGCGCATGCCCAAGGTGCAGGAGACGGTCAAGGACTTCTTCGGCAAGGAGCCGCGCAAGGACGTGAACCCCGACGAGGCGGTCGCGGTCGGTGCGGCGATCCAGGGCGGCGTGCTCAAGGGTGACGTCAAGGATGTTCTGCTGCTCGATGTGACCCCGCTGTCCCTTGGAATCGAAACGCTCGGCGGCGTGATGACCAAGCTGATCCAGAAGAACACCACGATCCCGACCAAGGCACAGCAGGTGTTCTCGACCGCGGACGACAACCAGTCCGCGGTGACGATCCACGTGCTGCAGGGCGAGCGCGACGTCGCCGGCGGCAACAAGAGCCTGGGTCAGTTCAACCTCGAGGGGATCCCGCCGTCGCCGCGCGGCATGCCGCAGATCGAGGTCACGTTCGACATCGACGCCAACGGCATCCTGCACGTGTCTGCGAAGGACAAGGCGACCTCGAAGGAGAACAAGATCACGATCAAGGCGAACTCGGGGCTGTCCGACTCGGAGATCGACCGCATGGTCAAGGATGCGGCGGCGCATGCCGAGGAAGACCGCAAGCAGCTCGAGGTCGTGCAGGCGCGCAATCACCTCGACGCGCTGCTGCATAGCGTGAAGAAGTCGCTGGGCGAGTACGGCGACAAGATCGGCGCCGACGAGAAGGCCAAGATCGAGACCGCGCTCAAGGACGCCGAGGAGCTGCTCAAGCAAGCGGACGCCGGCAAGGAAGCCCTGGAAGCGAAGTCACAGGCGCTGATGACCGCCTCGCAGAAGCTCGGCGAGGCAATGTATGCCAAGACGCAGGCGGATACGCAGGGAGCGGCGGGCGCGGCGAGCGGCGCGAAGGAAGGCGACGAGAAGGTCGTCGACGCGGAGTTCACGGAAGTCAAAGACAAGAAGTGATATCTCCGGCGGCGCGCTGTCGCGCCCTGAGTCCGCCCCCGCGGCGCCGCGCGGGCAGGAGTTGCTGGCCGAACCGAGGGGTCGCCCCTGCGACCCCTTCGCTCGGCCGTTTGCATGTGATGTGTATGGGGGGCTGAAAGGCTCGAGATGAAATTCGATGGCTAAGCGCGATTACTACTCGGTGCTCGGCGTCAATCGCGACGCCTCCGACGGGGACATCAAGAAGTCTTATCGGAAGCTGGCGATGAAGCATCATCCGGACCGCAACCCGAACGACAAGGCCTCCGAGGAAAGATTCAAGGAGGCAAAAGCGGCGTACGAGATCCTTTCCGACCCCAAGAAGCGGTCCGCATACGATCAGTTCGGTCACGCCGGCGTGGACCCGTCGGCCGGGTTCGGCGCCGCCGGGGCGCGCGCTGGAGGGGCCGAGGGCTTCGGCGGATTCGCCGACGCCTTCGGCGACATTTTCGGGGAAATCTTCGGCAACGCCGGCCCCGGCATGGGCGGGCGCGGCCGTGGCAACGGTGTCTATCGCGGCGCCGACCTGCGCTACAACCTCGAGTTATCGCTCGAAGAGGCGGCGCGCGGCACGGAGGCGAAGATCCGCATTCCGGCCATGGAGCAATGCGCGACCTGCCACGGCGCCGGTGCCAAACCCGGGACCCAGGCCAAGACCTGCCCGACCTGTCACGGGCAGGGACAGGTGCGGGTTTCGCAGGGTTTTTTTTCCATCCAGCAGACCTGCCCGCAATGCCACGGCGGCGGCAAGATCATTGCGGAGCCGTGCCCGGCTTGCGATGGCGCCGGCCGGATCAAGCGCCACAAGACCCTGTCGGTGAAGATCCCCGCCGGTGTCGATCAGGACGATCGGATCCGTCTCGCGGGCGAGGGCGAGGCGGGCTTGAACGGCGGCCCGCAGGGCGACCTTTACGTGGTCGTCAACCTGAAGCCGCACGCGGTGTTCCAGCGCGACAACAGCGACCTGCATTGCGAGATGCCGATCTCCTTCACCACCGCGGCGCTGGGCGGGGAGATCGAGATTCCGACGCTCGACGGTCAAGCCAAACTGAAGATTCCGGCCGAAACGCAAACCGGTCAGGTGTTCCGGCTGCGCAACAAGGGCATCAAGAGCGTCCGCAGCAGCGTCCACGGCGATCTTTTTTGCCATGTCGCCATCGAGACGCCAGTGAGCCTCACCTCGCGCCAGCGGGAGCTGCTGCGCGAATTCGAGCTGATCAACGCCGAAAATCCCGGCCGGCACAACCCGCGCGCCAAGAACTGGTTCGAGCGCGTGCGCGAGTTCTTCGGGCCGTAGCCGCCCCAGCCGGACTTCCGGCCCGGCTACGGAAACACGGGGATGCGCGGTTCGAGCCCGTGGTCCTGCGCCTTCGGATGACGCTCGCTCAGGACGGTCTTGATCTTCTCGACGTTGCGTTCGGGCACGTCGACCATGAGCAGGATGCGGCCGGCATTGATCTGCGCCTCGAAATGCCGCAGGCGCGAGTTGGGGATCCCGGAGCCGACCATGCTCGACACCCAAGCGCCGAGCAGGGCGCCGGCCACGGTGGCGCCGAGCACCGTGCCGGCCTGCCAGCGTTCCACGGGCAGCCCGGAGAATAGAAGCAGCAAGCCCCCTGCGCAGCCGAGCGCCGCGCCGACAACGAGGCCAAGCTGTGCGCCGTGGACCAGGTCGGTCTTCTGCAGCACGCTGGCTTCATGCAGGCCATCCATCGACGTGCCACGCTTGGCAAGAAAATGGATGTAGGACTCCTCGACACGCGCGAGTAGGAGATCCTCCATGATCTTGCGCGAGCTCGCGAGATCGGGCATGACGTAATAGAGTCGACGTCGCATACTGGCCTCCCACGAAAACCATCCGGTCCAATCCGGCGACCAATGCTGCATAGAGTCCCGCGCCGGCCGCAGTTTCATCTTGGGTACGGCGCGCGACTCGCCGGCGACCGCCGGCATCCTGCGCGCCTTGTCGTGGCGCGGCCCAGGGCTTAGCATTCGCGTCGGTCCGTGACCCGACGTCAGGAGGAGTGAGCATGCTGCGCAATGTCGCCCGTATGGTTGTGCTGTGTGCCCTGCCGCTGGCGAGCGCGTCGGCGCAGGTGAAGATCGGCCTGCTGGTGTCTGCGACCGGGCCGACGGCGGCGATCGGTATTCCGCAGAAGAACACCGCCGCGTTGCTCCCGGCGCGCATCGGGGATACGAGCGTCGTGTACATCCAGCTCGAGGACGGGGGCGACACGACGCGGGCGGTGCAGAACGCGAAGAAGCTGATCGCTGAGGACAACGTCGATGCGCTCATCGGCCCGTCGACGACGCCCAACGCGCTGGCCATTCTCGACGTTGTTGCCGAAGCGAAGGTTCCCTTGCTGGCCACGGTCGGCTCTCAGTCGGTGATCGAACCGGTCGATGCTAAGAAACGCTGGGTGTTCAAGACCACCCAGAACGACGATCTGATCGCCGCCGCGCTGCTCCGGCACATGGTGAAGAACGGCGTCAAGACGATCGGCTTCATCGGCTTCAACGATCCTTACGGCGAGAACTGGTACAAGGTGTTCGGCGGCCTTGCGGCGCAGGCCGGCGTGCGCATCGTCGCCAGCGAACGCTATGCACGGACCGATCAGAGCGTCACGGCCCAGGTGCTCAAGCTGATCGCCGCGAAGCCCGATGCGGTGCTCATCGCCGCGGTCGGTGGCCCGGCGGTGCTGCCCCAGGCCACGCTGTTTGACCAGGGCTACAAGGGTCGCGTCTACCAGACGCACGCGGTCGCGACCGACGATTTCATCCGCCTCGGCAAGGAAAAGGTCGAGGGAACCGTGCTCGCTGCCGGCTCGATGCTCGTCATCGCCGACATCGCCGATACCGATCCGATCAAGAAGGTTGCGCTGACCTACATCGCTGCCTACGAGAAACAGTTCGGGCAGAAGCCGGCGACCTTCGGGGCAAACACCTACGACGCGGGATTGATCCTGCAGCGGGCCATCCCCTCGGCGTTGAAGGTCGCCAAGCCGGGCACGGAGGCATTCCGTGTCGCTCTGCGCGACGCCATCGAGCAGGAGCGCAATGTCGTTGGCTGCCAGGGCGTGTTCAATATGAGTCCGACCAATCACAACGGCATGGATGAGCGGGCCCGCGTGCTGGTGACCGTCAAGGACGGCAGGTTCCGCCTGCTGCCCGAGTAGTCCGATGCGCACCGGCCCGGTCGTCGGCATCCTTCTCGCGGCCGGGAGCGGGTCGCGCTTCGGGGGCGAGAAGCTGCTCGCCGCGCTGCCCGACGGCACGCCGGTCGGCGTGGCCGCACTGGAGCACCTTGCGCCAGCGGTCGACGCCGTCGTTGCGGTGGTGCGGGCGCAGGACACGGTGCTTGCGGCTGCGCTGGCGGCACGCGGGGCGCGCGTCTCGGTGTGCCCGGGCGCGGAGCAGGGCATGGGGGCGAGCCTCGCTTGGGGGATACGCGCCGCCCCGGTCGCAGCGGGCTGGTTGATCGGCCTGGCCGACATGCCGTGGGTGCAGCCGGCCACGGCGGCCCGCGTGGTCGACGCCCTGCGCGCCGGCGCATCCATCGCGGCGCCGGGCCGGCAGGGCAGTCGGGGGCACCCGGTGGGATTCGCTGCCGATCGATACCCCGACCTGGTCGCGCTTTCCGGCGATGAGGGTGCCCGGGCGGTACTTCTGCGCTACCCGGTCACTCTGATCGATAGCGAGGATGCGGGGATCCTGCGCGACGTCGACACGCGACAGGACCTGGAAGTCTGACTGCTACTTCGCCTGTGCCCGCCACATGTCGGGCTGGCGGCCGACGATGCGATTCTCTTCTTCCTGCATCACCCACCAGGAGCGCAATTCGGGCGCTTCGAGCGGGCGCGAGATCAGATAGCCCTGCGCTTCCTCGCAGCCATGCTTCTTGAGGAATTCGAACTGGGCGATCGTCTCGACGCCTTCGGCGATGACGCGCAGGCCCATGCTGTGCGAGGCGGCGATGATCAGCTGGGTGATCGTCTCGTCGTTGCGGTTCTGCTCGAGACCGTGCACGAAGCGCTGATCGATCTTGATGCCCTGGATGGGCAGTCGCGCCAGGTACGACAGGCTCGAATAGCCGATGCCAAAATCGTCGACGGTGATCGAGACGCCCATCTGTTTGAGTTTCTCCAGCGTTGCCACAGCCCGTTCGGGGTGGGTGATGATCACGCTTTCGGTGATTTCCAGGTCCAGGTAGCGGGCCGGCAAGCCGCTCGCACGCAGCGCGTCCTCGACCACCGACAGCCAGTTGTCCTGCTGCAATTGCTGCACCGAAAGGTTCACTGACAAGCGCAGCATCATGTTCTGGCGATGCCAGGCGATGAGCTGCCGGCAGGCGTCGCGCAGCGCCCGCGCGCCAAGAGCCTGGATCATCCCCGATTCCTCGGCGATGGGGATGAACTCGGCAGGGCCGATCACGCCGCGCTCCGGATCGCGCCAGCGCAGCAGCGCCTCCACGCCGAGCGCCCGGCCGGAATCCATGTCGATCTGCGGCTGATAGACAAGGAAGAACTCATCGTCCATCATCCCGCGCCGCATGTCGGTCTCGAGCTGCAGGCGCGCCTGTACGCGGACGTTCATGTCCGCGGTGTAGAAGCGGTAGGCGTTGCGCCCGGCTTCCTTCGCGGCGTACATCGCCGTGTCAGACTGCTTGATCAGCCCATTGGGATCGGTGGCGTCGACCGGGTAGACCGACACCCCGATCGAGCAGGTCAGGGTGGGCGTCTGATCGGCGAGCCGGAAGGGTGCCAGAAACGACTCGCGCACCCGGGTGAGCACGGTCATGACCTCGAAGGCGGCGTGTACCGGATCGAGGCCCGGCAGGATCAGCACGAACTCGTCGCCGCCGAGTCGCGCCACGGTGTCGGACTCGCGCACGGCGCTGGTCAATCGCTGCGCGACCGCCTGCAGCAACTGGTCGCCGGCATCGTGACCGAGGGTGTCGTTGATGCGCTTGAAATGATCGAAATCGAGGAAAAGGCACGCGACCTGATGGCCGTCGCGCGCCGCCTGGGCGACGATCTGCTTGAGACGCTGGTTGAGCAGGGCGCGGTTGGGCAGGCCGGTGAGGATGTCGTGCTGGGCCAGCTTGTAGGCCTGCGCGGTGGCGATCTCGAGCTCCTTGGTTCGCTGGGTGACCTTGTCCTCGAGCGTGCGCTGATAGGTCGCGACCTCGGCCTGCGACTCGGCAAGACGCTGCGTCATGTGGTTGAACGTGTGGGTGAGCAAGCCCAGCTCGTCGCTCGACTTCGCCGGGACGTAAACATCGAGCTTGCCGCCACCGACGGCCCGCGCGGCGCGCATCAGCTGGCGCATGGGCGCGACCAGTCGCCGGGTCAGGAACAGGGTCGCCACGACCGCGACGATCAGGAGCATGGCGACCACCGTGAGCGCCCCGATCAGGTTCGCCCGCAGGCGAGTCCACGACCGGTCGAAGCTCATCGCCACCTCGACGTAGCCGATGACCGGCCGTGCCGCCGTTCCGCCAACGCTAAGCCGCCGCGGCGGAAAGACCGGAACAGAGACGTCCACCTGCCGCCCGTTGGCGATGGCCGGTTCCAAACTGCTCTTCCCGGCGGCGTCGGGCAGCTCCGGCAGCGCGTCGCCGCTGTAGCTGCGCGTGATCAGGGGCCGCCGCTGGGCATCGAGGACGGCCACATAGGCGATGTCTCGATCCGAGGACAGGCCGTCGAGCATGGCGACGACATTGGACATGTCGGCCGAGCTCAGGGCTTCATCGGCGACCTGCGCCAGCATTGCCGCCAGGGCGAGCCCCTGGCTTCGCAAACGGGTCGTCTCGTCGTGAATCTGCTGGCCGATGAGAAACGCGGCCACGCCCAGGGCGGTGGCGACGATCAGGCCAATGGCGAGCAGATTGAGTTTGGTCTGCAGCCCCAGGCGCACCGGCGGCGCATTGAGCGGCGAGATGGTGTCGCCGCCGAGGGGTGAATACGATTTGGCCATCGTCGGGCGGCAGCGTCGCTAGACCGTGGCGACCGGAATCTTGCCGATCTTCTGCTGCCACTCGCGCGGGCCGGTCTGATGCACCGATGTGCCTCCGGCATCGACGGCGACCGTCACGGGCATGTCGTTGACCTCGAACTCGTAGATCGCCTCCATGCCAAGGTCGGCAAAGGCCACGACGCGGGCGGCGCGGATTGCCTTCGACACGAGGTACGCCGCGCCGCCGACCGCCATCAGGTACGCGGCGCGGTACTTGCGGATGGCCTCGATCGCCGTCGGCCCCCGTTCCGCTTTGCCGACCATGGCGAGCAGGCCGGTTTCCCCGAGCATCATGGCGGTGAACTTGTCCATCCGCGTGGAAGTGGTCGGGCCGGCCGGACCGACCACCTCGTCGCGCACCGGATCGACCGGGCCGACGTAGTAGATGACGCGATTCTTGAACGAAACCGGCAATGGCTCACCCTTCGAGAGCATCTCCTGTATGCGCTTATGCGCCGCGTCGCGACCGGTCAGCAAGCGGCCGTTGAGCAACAGGCGCTCGCCGGGTTTCCATGATGCGACTTCGGCCGGCGTGAGCGTGTCGAGCGCCACCCGGCGCGCCTGCGGCGAAGGCGCCCATTGCACGCGCGGCCAGCGCGCCAAGTCCGGCGGATCGAGCTTAGCCGCGCCGGATCCGTCGAGCGTGAAGTGCGCATGCCGCGTCGCCGCGCAGTTGGGGATCATGGCCACCGGCAGGCTCGCCGCGTGCGTCGGGTAGTCGAGAATCTTGACGTCGAGCACCGTGGACAGCCCGCCGAGCCCCTGGGCGCCGATGCCCAGCGCATTGACCTTGTCGTAGAGCTCGAGGCGCAGCTCCTCAATCCGGCTCATCGACTCGCCGCGCGCCGCGCGCGCCTTGAGCTCGTGCATGTCGATGGGCTCCATCAGCGCCTCCTTGGCGAGCACCATCGCTTTTTCCGCGCTGCCGCCGATGCCGATGCCGAGCATGCCCGGCGGACACCAGCCGGCGCCCATCGTCGGGACCGTCTTCAGCACCCAGTCGACGATGGAATCGGACGGGTTGAGCATCGAGAATTTGGACTTGTTCTCCGACCCGCCACCCTTGGCCGCGAGCCTCACCTCGACGCTGTCCCCGGGGACGAGCTCGAAATGCACCACTGCCGGGGTGTTGTCGTTGGTGTTGGTCCGCTTGCCGGCAGGGTCGCGCAGTATCGAGGCCCGCAGCTTGTTGTCCGGGTCGAGGTAGGCGCGCCGCACGCCCTCGTTGACCATGTCGGTGACCGACAGTGTCGCATCGACCCAGCGCACATCCATGCCCACACGGATAAAGACGACGACGATGCCCGTATCCTGGCAGATGGGGCGGTGTCCCTCCGCGCACATGCGCGAGTTGGTGAGGATCTGCGCGATCGCGTCCTTGGCCGCCGGCGACTGCTCGGCCTCGTAGGCCTGGCCCAGCGCCTCGATGTAGTCGAGCGGGTGGTAATAGGAAATATACTGCAGCGCGTCGGCGACGCTCTGGATGAGGTGGTCCTGCTTGATAGCGGTCATGGCGCCTCCGAGAGGAGTGGGCGGCACGGAGACGGGCGCTGGCCGCCGGATACCGGGCCCTAGTAGGCAAAGGGGCAGTGGGGCAGGGACAAATTCTAGCACCTTGCCGTTCCGTGGTCGGGATGGCCCTGGCGACGGCTCGCCCGATGAGCACGGCCGGCACCGGTTGCGCCGACTGGGCCACTGTCGTTAGACTGGACCCCAGAAGCAGCTGCGTGTTTGCCGCGACACATCCCAGGAGACTTCCAGCATGTCCACAATCGAGAGCGTCTCGCACGAAAGCCGCCTGTTCGCCCCCCCGCGGGCGTTCGTGGCGCAGGCCAACGTCGATGCCGCGGAATTCGACCGCCTCAACGCGGCCGCCGCAGCCGACTATCCGGGGTTCTGGGCCAAGCTCGCCCGCGAGGAGCTGTCGTGGCAGAAGCCTTTCAGCCGCGTCCTCGACGAGTCGCAGGCGCCGTTCTACAAATGGTTCGAAGACGGCGAACTCAACGCCTCCTACAACTGCCTCGAACGCAACCTGCAAAACGGCAACGCGAACAAGATCGCGATCCTGTTCGAGGCTGACGACGGCACCGTGACCCGGGTCACCTATCAGGATCTCTACCACCGCGTCTGCCGGCTGGCGAACGGTCTCAAGTCGCGCGGCATCGGCAAGGGCGACCGCGTGATCATCTACATCCCGATGTCGATCGAGGGCGTGGCGGCGATGCAGGCCTGCGCGCGCATCGGCGCCACGCACTCGGTGGTGTTTGGCGGTTTCTCGGCGAAGTCGCTGCACGAGCGCATCATCGATGCCGGCGCCGTGGCGATCATTACCGCAGACGAGCAGATGCGTGGCGGCAAGGCGCTGCCGATCAAGGCGATCGTCGACGAAGCCATGGGCATGGAAGGTTGCGATGCGGTCAAGACTGTGGTCGTCTACCGGCGGACGGGCAACCCGGTCACGATGAAGCCCGGCCGCGACATCTGGCTGCACGATCTGATGGCGAACCAGGCGGACACCTGCGCGCCGGTCTGGGTGAGCGCGGAACACCCGTTGTTCATTCTCTACACGTCCGGCTCCACCGGCAAACCCAAGGGCGTGCAGCATTCCACCGGCGGGTACCTGCTGTGGGCCATTCTGACGATGCGCTGGGTGTTCGACATCAAGCCCGCGGACGTCTTCTGGTGTACCGCCGACATCGGCTGGGTGACGGGCCACACCTACATCACCTACGGGCCGCTGGCGGTTGGTGCGACCGAGATCGTATTCGAGGGCATTCCGACCTATCCGGACTCGGGGCGCTTCTGGAAGACGATCGCCAAGCACAAGGTCAGCGTCTTCTATACCGCGCCGACGGCGATTCGCTCGCTGATCAAGGCTTCGGATACGCATCCGGAGACCGCGCCGCCGAAATACGATCTTTCCAGCCTGCGCCTGCTGGGGACCGTCGGCGAGCCGATCAATCCGGAGGCCTGGATGTGGTACTACCGCAACGTGGGCGGCGAGCGCTGCCCGATCGTCGATACCTGGTGGCAAACCGAAACCGGCGGCCACATGATCTCGCCTTTGCCCGGTTCGACAGCGACGGTGCCGGGGTCGTGCACGCTCGCGCTCCCCGGCATCATGGCCGCGATCGTCGATGAGACGGGCCATGACGTGGCCAACGGTCACGGCGGCATCCTGGTCATCAAGCGTCCGTGGCCGGCGATGATCCGCACCATCTGGGGTGACCCGGAGCGCTACCGCAAGTCGTATTACCCGGAGGAGCTCGGCGGCACGCTCTATCTGGCCGGCGACGGCTCGGTCCGGGACAAGGAGACCGGATACTTCACCATCATGGGCCGCATCGACGACGTGCTCAACGTCTCCGGCCACCGGCTGGGGACCATGGAGGTCGAGTCGGCGCTCGTGGCCAACGCGCTCGTTGCCGAAGCCGCGGTGGTCGGCCGTCCCGACGATCTCACCGGTGAAGCGATCTGCGCCTTCGTCGTATTGAAGCAGTCGCGGCCGAACGGCGCGGATGCGGACAAGATCGCCAAGCAGCTGCGCGACTGGGTCGGCAAGGAGATCGGCCCGATCGCCAAGCCGAAGGACATCCGTTTCGGCGACAACCTGCCCAAGACGCGCTCGGGCAAGATCATGCGCCGGCTGCTGCGTTCGATCGCCAAGGGCGAAGCGATCACGCAGGACGTGTCGACCCTGGAAAATCCCGCGATCCTGGACCAGCTCAAGCAGGTTCTGTAGGCGGGAATCGGCGGCCGGCGACTTCACCGGTCCGGCGAATGCAGCGTCGCCGGCCCATCGTCGCGGCGTACGCGCCTTGAGCGCCACGCCGCGGCGCGCGGCGGAACGCGCGAGTGTGCCTGTGCTAAACTGCCCTCGCCCTGCGCGCACCATCATGCCGAAAGCCGACGCGCCCGTCTCGCTTGCCGTGCTCACCGCTCTTAGCCCTCTCGACGGGCGGTATCGGCGCAAGGTCGCCTCCCTGGCGCCGTACTTCAGCGAGTACGGCCTGATCCGATACCGCGTGCAGGTCGAGCTTGCGTGGCTGCAGGCGCTCGCCGACGAACCCGCAGTCGCCGAAGTTGCGCCATTCTCGGCGGCGACGCGCGCGCTGCTGGCCGACGCCCTCGCCGCGTTCACCGTCGCCGACGCCGAGCGGGTCAAGGCGATCGAGGAGACGACCAACCACGACGTCAAGGCGATCGAATACTGGCTGAAGGAGCGCTTCGCCGGCGTTCCGGAACTCGCGCGCGCGAGCGAGTTCGTCCATTTCGCCTGCACTTCGGAGGACATCAACAACCTCGCCTACGGATTGATGCTTGGCGGAGCGCGACGCGAAATCCTCGTTCCCGAACTCAATGCGCTGATCGCCGAGCTGCGGGCGCTGGCGCACACGCACGCTGCGCTGCCGATGCTCGGACGCACGCATGGCCAGCCGGCGACGCCCACGACGCTGGGCAAGGAAATCGCCAACGTCGTCGCGCGACTCGAGGGCGCGCTGCCGGCGTTCGCGCAGGCACCGCTTCCCGGCAAGATCAACGGCGCGGTGGGCAACTACAACGCGCACCGCGTCGCCTACCCGGATGTCGACTGGGAAGGCCTCGCGCGCCGGGTGGTGACGGCGCTGGGCCTCGACTTCAGCGCCTATACCACGCAGATCGAGCCGCATGACGGCCTTGCCGCGCTGTTCGACGCGCTGGCGCGGATCAATACCATCGTGATCGATCTCGACCGTGACCTCTGGGGTTACGTTTCGCTGGGGTACTTCCGCCAGAAGACGAAGCAAGGCGAAGTGGGCTCGAGCACGATGCCGCACAAGGTCAACCCGATTGATTTCGAGAATTCGGAGGGCAATCTGGGCCTCGCCAACGCGTTGCTGCGACACCTTGCGGACAAGCTTCCGATATCGCGCTGGCAACGCGACCTCAGCGACTCGACTGTGCTGCGCAATGTCGGGGTGGCTTTCGGCTACGCGCTGCTTGGGAGCATGTCCTGCCGCCAGGGGCTCGCCCGGCTGGAGGCTGATCCCCAGCGCATGGCCACCGACCTCGACTCGAACTGGGAAGTCCTCGCCGAGGCGATTCAGACGGTGATGCGGCGCTACGGCGTGCCGGAGCCCTATGAGCAGCTCAAGGCGTTGACCCATGGCCAGAGGGGGATCACCCGTCTGTCGCTGCATGAGTTCATCGACGCGCTGGCAATTCCGGCGGATGCCAAGGCGCGCCTCAAGGCGCTGACACCAGCGACCTACATCGGCGAGGCCGCCGGACTCGCCAGCCGCATCTAGCGCCGGGCCTCGTCCTTCCTGCGGGCGGCCCGGGCGCGGCGTTCCCTTCGGAACTGAGCGGCCATCGGCAGCAGGGAGACCAGCACGATGCCGACTACGATCCAGGCGAGATTGTCCTTGACCCAGGGAATGTTGCCGAACAGGTAGCCGGCGTAGGCAAGCGACGCGACCCAGGCGGCCGCCCCGATCAGGTTGTAGAACAGGAATTTGCGGTAGGTCATCGCCCCGACGCCGGCAAGGAACGGGGCGAAAGTGCGCACGACCGGCACGAAGCGGCCGATGATGATCGTGAACCCGCCATACTTCTCGTAGAAGCGGTGCGTCTGCTTCAGGTACTCGGGCTTCAGCCAGCGGGCGAGCCGGGTCTCCTGCGGCCGGTTGAACGCCTTCGGGCCGATGAAGCGGCCGACGCTGTAGTTGAGTGAATCGCCAAGCACCGCGGCCACGAACAGGGTTATCACCAGCAGGTGAATATCGATGCCCGAGGAGGCGACCACCGTGCCGGAGACGAACAGCAGCGAATCGCCGGGCAGCAGCGGGAAGACGACGAGCCCCGTCTCGGCGAATATGACGACGAACAGCGCCGCGAACATCAGCGCCGCATGCTGCGCCGCGAGATCAGCCAGCGTCCGATCGAGCGCGAACAGCGAGTAGATCAGCGTGGTCAGCAAGGGGACCGACTCGATTTCCGGCTGCGGCAACAGCCTCTGCTACGATCCATCGAGCAATCGAGCGTGGCCCTGGCTGCGCAGTCAGGGCAGGATCTTCTCGGCGCTTCCTGCGCCCGTTCTTTCCGGCTTGACCAGATCCTCGCGCGACACGCCGAGCCACATCACCAGGGAAGCCATCACCAGCGCCGAGGAGTAAATGCCGAAGCAGATGCCGATGGCCAGCGCTGCCGCGAAGTAGTGCAGGGTCTCGCCGCCGAAGAACAGGATCGACAGCACCATCATCAGGGTGCAGCCGTGGGTAATGATCGTCCGGGACAGCGTGCCGGTGATCGCGCTGTTGATGATTTCGGGCACGGTCGCCTTGCGCATCTTGCGAAAGTTCTC
>Ga0074044_10000982_pt1 | contig 26252 bp, 21 predicted proteins | sample BogForMeECP23OM1_FD_94443 | JGI IMG/M metagenome (GOLD analysis project Ga0074044, IMG submission 94443) | Bog forest soil microbial communities from Calvert Island, British Columbia, Canada - Bog Forest MetaG ECP23OM1 | ecosystem: Environmental > Terrestrial > Soil > Wetlands ... | reverse complement strand
GGGTGATGAGAAGAAATGGTGCCCAAGAGAGGACTCGAACCTCCACGACCTTGCGGCCACTAGCTCCTGAAGCTAGCGCGTCTGCCAGTTCCGCCACTTGGGCACAAGCGGGGTAAAACGAGGCAGCACCAATTTTGAGGCTCAGGTATTGGTTTGTCAACGAAGCGCGGGACAGAGACAAGCAGTTGCCGATTACTGTGGCTGTTGGCGGCGACTACCGGCGATATGGGGATTGACCATCGCGAATAAGGGGTGCGTTGGGCGGCGGAAAGGCGCGCGCTGCTGGCGCGGCTTTGGGAGCGGCATTTATGAAGTCTTTATGACTCCCTCAGGACTTTCCGAGACGCATTTTGTGATTTTATGTGTGTCGAGTGACGCCTTAAGGGTCCGCGGAAGTGGAGAAAGCGGAGTAAGACCTAAGGCTCAGCTTCGATCTTGCGCCATGGCTCTGGTGGTCTTTGAAACGATTTGCATGCTGGCTTGCGGTTTCTTCCTCTATGTGCTTCTGCAGTGGAGGCGAGAGGACAGGGGCAAGAGTGCATTCCGGTTGGCAGGCGATCAAAAGAGGGCGTGGAGAATCCGGGATGCGCGGCTTAATGTGGTGAGTTTCCGGAGGGATAGCCACAGGGGAAGCAATCGCAGAAGCGCCCAAGAGCTTTGGCATGGCGGTGCACGGGCAGCGGATGCTGCGGGTAACCCAAGCTGCAATGAGTGCGAACGGATGGCGCACGAGCAGATTGCAAGAGCGGGAGTAGCGTGGAGAAGAGATTAGGGGAAGAGCGGTGGAAGTGAAATTGTTCCGTTCTCGGACGCTCACGTAATTCAAACAAAACAAATGGGTAAGTAGGTGGCCGAGGAAGGGGGAGCGGAGTTTGAATCCGTTCGTTCGGCCGCCAGGGATGTCATTAAGCGATAGCAATAAAGTAATGTTTTCGAGGGCTGGCAGGGAAAGGGATGGGCGAGCCGCCGGACCCATGGTACCCCCCTAGTATTCCCCAAACAGAGTGCTATACTGCGCGCAGAATTAGGTTTGCCCGCCCGAATAAATCGGGGGTACCGCGTCTAAGCGGAGGTTTCTATGGAGAACCCAGAATCTATGGTGTCGGGGCCAATGCTGTATCTTCTGATCGCCTGGGGAATCGTCACTGTCATCTTTATTGTTTTGATCGCATGGCGGGGTGTTCTCGCCAGCCATGAAGACGACCAGATCTTCCTGGATAAGGCGGAAGATCACATGGCGAAAGAGCAGCGCGAACTGGTCGCCAAGATTAATAAGCTCTCCAAGCCCATCCTGACCAGCGGGATCACTTCCGGGGTACTGCTGTTGCTGATTGCCGGAATCTTCGTGTACCGCGGCCTGAAGAATTTCTAGGGCAGGCGAGGTGAAGAGCAAGACCGAGCGACCAGCTCAGGGCTTTGCGGATGGCGTAGGGTTTGTGTTTGCAGGGGCGACGGGCTGAGAAGGCTGGACGAGGGAGGTGTGATTATGGACCACCACCCAGTCATCGCCCCGTTTTTCAAAAACCAGCGTGGTCTGCCCCTGAGCGGCGTCAGGCTGGCCGTCCACGACCGCTGAAAAATCCCACTGATAGCAAGCCCAGGCGAATTTCCCGGCAAGGCGTATGAGTGTGTTCGTGCGTTCCATGCGGACTTGCTGGATGCGCGCGCGCTGCAATTTGTAATCCGCCAGATAATTTTCCCAGCCGATGACCGGTGGGGCCCAAAATCCGTTTACCACGCTGACGTCGTCGGCGATGCATTTGTGGAGCTTGTCGACGTCCCCCACTTGCCAGGCGCCCAGCATCTCGGAAATCAAGTAGTCGATCCTTTGCTCATCGGGCTTACCCATCGTGCTGTCGGTGGGTGCGGGTGGCGGGGTGTTGTCTGTCTTCTTTTTCTTTTGGGCGGCGGCGGTGGTGGCCAGCGCCAGGCTAAGGCCGAGAACGAGAAGAAGAGAGAGGCCTGGAGAAAGAAGGCGGGTGCCGTGGGAAATCATGAACGTGCGTTTCATGCTCGATCGCTCCTGCGAAGTGTGTTGCGCCGGCAGTTCGCAAGGGAAACTGCGGCGCGGCGAATTCTTCAAGTGGCTGCGAATGCCAAGCATGATGAGCATAGCGCATTGCCGGGATTGCGGCAGGGGGAGTGTGCCTAGTTGGTTTAGTGGGCAGCGGCAGGCGGACGCGTGCGAGATGCGCTGATGAGATTCACGAAGAGGCGATAGGCGCCGGAATTGCCCTCGGGCAATTGGCGGAAAAAGGAGAGGCCGGTGTAGATGTACGTGCCCTGGCCATAGCGTGTGTAGACCAGGCTGCCATTCAAGTCGTTCTCGCCGGGGTCGTGCATGGCGAGGAGCGGCGTGTAGCGGGAGTCGAAGTCGCTCCAGTAGTAGAGGCCGCGTTCCTGGACCCAATTGTTGAAGTCGGCGTCGGTGATTTTGTTGGGAGAATTGAGGAGAGGATCGGCGGGCTGGAGGAATTTCACATCGGCGGTTTCATCGGTGACGCGGGGAGTGGGGCTGCCGATCCTTGCGGGATAGGGAGCGGGCTGAAGTTTGTCCCAGACGAAATCGCGGTTGTACTGAACGACCAGCGTACCGCCGGCCGAGACGTAGTCGAGGAGGCGCTTGTTTGCCCCCGCGAGTTCGGGGCGGAGTTCGTAGGCGCGCACGCCGACGACGATGGCGTCGTATTTGGAGAGGTCGCCAAAATTAAGTGCCGTGGCGTCGAGCATATCCACGTCGATGCCGAGGCGCTTCAGGGCGTCGGGGATGGGTTCGCCTTCGGCGGAGATGTAGCCAACACGGAGATTCGGCGGGACGTTGATATCGAAGGCGTGGACGACGCATCGGGCGGGCTCGCTCCAGAGAATGCTGGGCATGGATGGGAGCGGTTCAAGAGAGCTGGAGAAGGTCTCGTCGCCGCGCTTGGCGTAGGCGGTGATGGTGAAATCTCCCGGATCGAGTTTCGCGGGCGGGGTGACCGTGAATTTGGCGTATTGATCGCCGATGCCGTCGAAGGTGAGGTCGACGGGAGCGCTGGCGTGCAGACCGTCGGGAACATTGAGGCCGACGGAGATTTTGGCGGCTTTGGTGGAATAGGAATGAACGCGGAGGAAGACATCAAAAGATTTGTGCTGCTTGGACAGGACTTCGACAGTCTGGCTTGGATCGACCGCCAGCGTGTAGGCAGGAACAATGCGAACAGGGATTTGGCCCACATGGGTAGAGGATGCGAAGGAGTAGAGAACGGGCGTAGCCGTGTAGAGCACGTGGAGATCATCGAAACGATCTTTCAATGACACGCTGATGACGGGAAGAGGCTCAGGGCTAAGTTGGTCGAGGACCGGAGGATTGCCGGGCGGAGATGCGAGCAGGACAGTGAACTTCAATCCGGTTTCCGGAGTTCCTTCCGAAGCCGAATGTTGTTTCCCTCCGGCCCAAGATACTGCAGGACCTTCCACGGGACAGGGGACGCCGGGGCGGCAATGATATTGAACCGTGAAAGAAAACGGCTCGCCAATGACGACGTCACCGCGCTCCGCGAGCGCACGAAACGAGAATCCGGCGGCCAGAAGGCGCGCGGCTGCGATGCGGCCCAAAACTATTCGCATTTCAAAATCGCCGGGCGTTCCGAGCGGACCGGGCACTATTCCGGCTACCACCCTGGCAGCACGGGTTGTTTCGTTGACTGCTGAGTTGTAATCCAAGGCGAGTGCAGCGCCCCGCGCGCGCACTAAATCCTGATCAGCGGCGCTGAAGGCTTCACAAACAGCAGGCTGCAAACGGCAAGCGTCAGGCGCCAGGGTGGGAGAAAACGAGCTTAAGGGCATTGCGAGAGTTGCTGGGTTAAACGGTTTGCCGTCTTCGCGTTTGAGGGCGATGGGGCGACGCAGGAAGGGTGAGTTCAGGAAACCGGCGATCCCTTGTGTGCGATGGTTCACGAAGGCATCGAGGCCGATATCGCGCCAACTTTTGCCGTACAGAGGAGAGACCGTATCCAGAGGAAGAACGTAGCCCTTCGGACTGTCGCTGCTACGTTCGAGGTCCAGGATTTGCACGGAATCGTACCCACCGTTCCAAGGGGCAAGGTTCTCTTTGGAAAGTTCAGGGTAGGCGTTTGGGTTGGCGGCCAGGACGACGGCTTTGGGGGTCCAGATGCCGGAAACCTGATGATGGCCGTGGCCAGTGTGAACGCCGCCCCATCCGTTGATGACGATGTTGGGGCGGAAGGAGCGGATTACGCGGACCATGTCTTCGAGGACCTGATCGCCCCAGATTTTTTCGGTTTCTTCGGGAGTTTTGGAATAGCCAAAATCGCGGGCGCGGGTGAAGTAGAGCTTCACGCCATAGCCGCGCGTGGCGGCGAGCAATTCCTGGGTGCGGATGAGACCAAGTTGCGGAGCTTGTTCGGGGCCTAGAGCGTTCTGGCCGCCTTCGCCGCGGGTAATGGAGAGCAAGGCCACGTCAGCATGGAGGCCGCGTGCGAGATAGGTGAGGACAGCAGAGCTTTCATCGTCGGGGTGCGCGGTGATGTAGAGGATGCGCGTGGTGACGCGGGCGCTGTCAATGGCTTCGATGGTTTCCGGGAGACCTGGACCGGTCCCCGGCGCCGGAGGAAACTGGGCGGCGGCGGGCGGAACGCGGAGAAGCCCAAGTAGTAGAACAATCGCGAATGATTTAAGGAAACGCAAAGAGCCTCCCTGACTAAACTGAAGAATCTCTTGCCCTGAAAAATCAGAAAGAGCTTTCCTCAGGGGCTGAAGCCCAATGATTGCCAAGCACCTAATGTCGGAGCGAAAGCTCCGACCCCCTAAAGAAAAGACCTTCTCAGAAGTCTTTGCTCTTCGCTGCGTTCAACGAGAAGCAGATCCCTCACCCGCAAAAGGCGCGGGTGAGGGATGACAACGGGTTTTCGCACGCACGGTGAAAAGCAGATCTCTCGCTCCGCTCGGGATGACAACGCATCAATGTTTTTCCGCAGCATCTGAAGCCGTGCCCTCCCAAAAAGCAATTAAGAGATGGCTCCTAGGAATTGTCCGCAGGCTCCGCGGAACTGGCAAAAGGCCATTGTCGCATTATGTTGGACCAAACGAGAAATGCGGAAACGCCGAGAACAATCTCCAGCAAGCCCCACTTGCGCGCTGCACCCGTTTGCCAGAAGAGCCACGCCCAGCCGAGCATGGTGAGCACGGCCGGCACCGGGTAGAGCCACATCTTGAAAGGGAATTTGTCCGGGCCCCAGCGGTGGTGCAGGAGCATGACGCCGACGGCCTGGCCGATGAACTGGACGATCAGACGCATAGCCAGGATTCCCGCGATGGCCGTTTCCAGCTTCAGCGCAATGCTGAAGGCAAACGCCAGCGCACCTAAGATCAGAAGAGAAACATGAGGAAAATGTTTCGTGGGATGCACTTTGGCAAAGATGGGGAAGAAGTTGCCATCGAGCGCCGCGGAGTAGGGCACGCGCGAATAACCGAGAAGAAGAGAAAAGACGGAAGCCATAGCGATCCACAACACCATGCCGGTGAAAAGAAGCGCAGCCTGCTTGCCATAGAGAGTTTCCACGAAGAGACTGGCGATGAAGGGTGAGTTTTGAGCGACGCGCCAGGGCACCACGCCGAGGAGGCTGGTCTGCATGGCGAGATACAGCACGGTGATGCCCAGGATGGAGAGGAAAATGCCGCGCGGGATATTTTTCTCAGGGTCGCGGATTTCGCCGCCGAGGTGGCAGATGTTGTAGTAGCCCCAGTAGCTGTAGATGGTATTGACCATGGCTGCGCCGAGTGCCGCGAACCACACGCCAGAAAGATGAAACGCGCCGGGCGGGAAATCGAAGGCAAGCTTGGGGTCAAAGTGTCGCGCACCGCCCACGATCAGCCAAAGCATAGTGCCTACGACGCCGACCCAGAGCAACACGGAGATTTTGCCGATGGTTTGAATACGGCGATAGAGAAGAATCACCAGAAAAATCACCAGTCCGCCGGAAATGGCTTTGGCCTGAAGCGTGGTGAAGGGATGCAGGTAGCTGGCGTACCTGGCAAAGCCGATGGATGCGGAAGCGACCGAGAGCGGCGCCTGCACGAAGGTTTGCCACACGAAAAGGAAGGACATCAGGCGGCCCCAGCGTGCGGGCCCGTAGGCCTCGCGCAAAAAGACATACGTGCCACCAGCCCTGGGCATGGCCGCACCGAGTTCCGACCAGACAAAGCCGTCCAGCGTGGCGAGCAGAGCGCCGGCGAGCCAAGCCACCAAGGCTTGCGGCCCGCCCATGGCCTTGATCACCAGGGAACTGACGACGAAGGGGCCGATCCCGACGATCTCAATCATGTTGAGAGCGACAGCCTCTCTTAAGCCGAGGCCGCGCTCCAATGCGGGTTGTGGGGTGATGGGGTTCAAGTGTCCTGCCGGAATCGCCGTGTGCTGCGAGAATAACAAATACGCGGGCGAGGCCCAACGGGTGTTGCGAAGTTTGTGCAGTTTGATCCGGCAAGCGGCGATAGGCGAGGGCGGCAGCTTTGTTGTTGAACGGGTTTTGATGGTTGGGAGTTGTGTCTTTAGGCAACGGCGCGTTCGCTTGCCGTAAGGCAAGAATCGCCCGCGGTACTATTTGGGAAGCCCGCGCCCTCTCTTGCGGGTTTGATGGCCGCCCGCAGTCCGGGAATTCAGCCTCTGCCGTCAGAGTACCCTTCCGAAAATCAACCGGGGAAATGCCCAGCCACGGAGTCCCCGCTTCAGGGGCGGATGCAGGTTGCCATGCCATCTCCAGAGTTTGCCAAGCAAGAAGACTCGACGAAGCACTCTTCGCGGAAGATCTTCTCAATTGCCGCGCTGACATTTTGCGCAGCCGGAGTACTCTGGCTATTTTCGCGAAACATTCTCTCAAGCGACTTTCTACCGCACCAGTATTGCCTGGCGGGAGACAGCAGGCTGTTGTGGACTTTCGCGATCACGGACTTGACGATTGGCATGTCGTACCTGGTGATTGCCGGGACGATCGTGTGGTTGCTGAGGCAGGCGAAAGGAAAACTTCCCTTCGCGGGGATCATCTGGGCGTTTGGAGCATTTATCACGAGCTGCGGCGCGACGCATTTTCTGGAAGTTATCACGTTGTGGAAGCCGGTGTACTGGCTCTCTGCGGTGGTCAAAATCTTGACAGCGGCAGCCTCGGCAGGAACGTGTTTCGCACTGATTTTCTATGCGCGAACAATCCTGAATTTCATACTGGAGAAGAGCGACATCGCCCTGCTGCGCGGCAACGAGCGTTTCCGCGCGCTGGTGCAGGCGGCGCCACTGGCGGTGATTGGCGCTGATATTGAGGGACAGGTCACCTCCTGGAATCCTTCGGCGGAGCGGATCTTTGGCTGGAAGAAGGAAGAAGTTCTCGGGAGGTTCGCGAAGAGTATTCCGCCGGACAAGAAGGAGGAGGTATTCCAATTGCTGGCACGAACCGTGGCCGGGCAGGTCACCACGGGTTTCGAGAGTGTCCGGATCACGCGCGAGGGCGAGCGATTGCCAGTGAGCATATCGACGGCTCCGATTTACGATGAAACGGGCAAACTTACGGGAATCATGGTCACCCAGGAGGACATCCGCGAACGTAAGCGAATCGAACGGGAGTTGGAAGAGAAATCCGCGACGCTGGCCGCGGTCACGCATGCGCTCAACGTGTTTCTGGAAAGCGGTGACTGGAGCAGGGCCAGCCAGCACCTTCTTTCCTTTGCGTTGCAACAGACGCAGAGCGAATACGGCTTTCTGGGTGTGGTGCTGGAGGGGCCGGTGCTGCGTGTTCTGGCGCACGACGGGATCCGGTGGGATGAAAGACTCGCGCGCGAGCTTTACGAAAGCAAGATGAAGCAGTACGCGAATGAGGGATACTTCGAGCTCGTGCACGAGGAAAACCTGCTCGGCGAAGTGATCAACAAGGGAAGAACGATTGTCTGCAACGAGCTTTCGGGCGACCCGCGCTCGAAAGGCGTGCCTGCCGGCCACCCGCCAGTGCAGGCGTTTCTCGGGGTGCCGATTTTCAAGGGAGGGGACATCGTGGGATTGATCGCAGTGGCGAATCGTCCGGGCGGCTACGCCGGCGATGAGCTACATTCCCTGGAGACGATGTCGCAGGCCACGGGAGTGCTGTACGACAATTACCGGCAGAGCCTGCAGCGGGTGCGGCTCGAGCAAGAGCACGCGAACCTGGAATCGGAATTTCGCCAAGCGCAAAAAATGGAAGTATTGGGACGGTTGGCGGGCGGGATCGCGCACGACTTCAACAACATGCTGATGGTGCTTACCGTTTCCAGTGAGCTGCCGCAGAATCACCTGCCGCAAAAGTCTCCAGCTACTCCGTATCTCGACCAGATCCAACGGACCACGGAACGCGCTGCAGCCATCACGAAGCAGCTATTGGCATTCAGCCGCAAACAACTGATAGACGTCCGGCCGACCGATCTTCACGAAGTGCTGACGGACAGCGAGTTTTTGCTGCCGCGACTGCTGGGGTCGGATGTGGAACTGACTTTCCAGCACGAAGCAAGCCGTTCCTGGATCCGGGCCGATGCGGGACAGTTGGAGCAGGTGATCGCCAATCTGGCCATCAATGCGCGCGACGCAATGCCAGGCGGCGGAAAGCTGACGATTTCGACGCACAACAGCGATTCCCTGCCCGCGGACATTTCGCGGCGCGCGGGCGGCGTACATCCCACGACGTGGCTCGTCCTGGAGGTGCAGGACACGGGTTGCGGGATGGATGAGCAGACACGGAACCACATTTTCGAGCCGTTCTTCACAACCAAACCGGTGGGCAAGGGCAGCGGGCTCGGCCTTTCCACGGTGTATGGCATCGTGCACCAGTTTGAGGGCTACATCGATGTTGAATCGCAGCGCGGTGTGGGCTCCTGTTTTCGGTTGTTCTTTCCGGTGTGCGAAGCGGCCGGGGCCCAGCGGCCGAGACCCGTGATTGCGGCCGAGCCGCGCGCCACGGAAGAGGCGCAGGCGTTGACAATTGTTCTTGCCGAGGACGAAACGGCTCTGCGCCTGCCGCTGGCCGAATTCCTGAGGATTGCAGGACATCATGTGCTGGACTCCCACGACCCGCTGGACGCGCTGGAAATGGCCCGGCGGCACCGCGGTTCCATAGACGTGTTGATGACGGACATTGTTATGCCGGGGCTTCGCGGCACCGACCTGGCGCGGCACCTGGCGGAACTCCATCCAGGAATTCAGGTGATCTACATGTCCGGCTACGCGGAAGGTTTTCCGGAGACACAAATTCCACCGGAGGCCACCTTTCTGCAGAAGCCATTTCGTTTTGCAACTCTGCTAGAACAGCTTAAACTCATCCAGCGGAAGAGCTGAAGGCCCGAGCAGCTTCCGCACGGACAAATGGTGCGCTGGCTTGCGGCATTCCTCCTTTTCGTGACGGCTGTATCTCCCTGTGCGGGCATTCCGCCACCAGGCCCTGGGGGACTTTCCCTGCCGCCCCTTACGGCGAGCATCCTTGACCACATCTATTCAGGACGCCTAGACCTGGCGATACCCGAAACGCGGCAACTTCAACAGCAGCAACCCAATCAGCCGCTGGGATATTTATTGGAAGCGGAGTCGCTGTGGTGGGGCATCTGGTGCACGTCGGCAGACTACAGGTATGGCATGACATTGGCGCGGCACCGGGAGAAACAGGCTGCCGACCAACCCTATCTCAATCTGGCGACAAAAGCGTACGTCCTTGCCGACGCGCAATTGAGACAGCACGAAACTGGTGAGATGCACTTGTATGCCGCGATGGCGGATACGCTGCAGGCGCGACTCTACGGCCTGCGCTGGGAGAACCGTGCCACGGCGCGGGCCGGAGTACGCGCGCGCGAACACTTTGAGCGCGCGCTGGCGCTCGATCCATCTTTGGCGGATGCGTACCTGGGATTGGGGCTGTACAACTATTACGTGGACACGCTCTCGACGATGGCGCGCGTTCTGCGATTCATGATGGGCATACCGGGCGGGTCGAAAGAAGAAGGGATACGCCAACTCCACCTGGCCATGCTTTATGGCCAGTTGACGCCGGCGGTGGCGCGATTCTATCTGGCGATCAACCTGCACAACTACGATCAGCGGTATGAGGAGGCGCTGCAGGTGCTGCGGCCGCTGGTGGAGCAGTATCCGCAGAATCCGTTGTTCCAACTGGCGATCGGCGATCTGTATGCAAAACTCGGCAGGAAGCCCCAGGCGCTGGAAGCTTACGAGGCGGCGGCCGCGTCTCCCAACATGGCGGAGCCGGCTTGTCACAGGAAGATCCAATCGCTGGTACAGGCGTCGCTGCGTGGCGCGGCTTTGCCCGGGCGCTGAAGGACTTTCCTCCAGCGCCGGGCTGCGCAATAATGGCAAAGGGTAGATGTGTGCTCCGGCGCCGAGTCCTTCCTGGATCCCGGGGGTGAGTCAACGCGGGTGGCTGATTTTGCATCTCAACCCACACAGACGCGCCATTGTGTCCTTTTTCCGGCCTCTGGGCAGGGAGTTGGCGCGCACAATTTTCTTCGGGTGAAGGAGAGTTCATGAGGCAGTCTTGGAAAGCACTTGGCGTCGCGCTATTCGCGCTGGGTTTGGTGGCCGGGTGCAACGATTACAACACCTCCATCCAATACCCTACGGGGGCATCGATTGTAACTCTTGCGCCCTCGGGAGTCGTTTTTGCCGGCCCCGGCTTCACACTGACCGTTATTGCCTCGAGTTCAAACGGGTTCCAAACTAACACCGTGGTGGAATGGAATGGGCAAAAGCTGGTTTCCACCTATGTTGATAGCGTGACCATGACGGCGACCGTGCCCACCAATCTGGTTGCGAAGGTCGGCACGGCGTACGTGAATACGTATACGCCGCAATCGGGCACGGGCATGAATGGACTATCAAATTCGCTTGCGTTTTTGATTTACGGGACGCCCAATCCTGTACCGGTGGTCACGTCGGTGACGCCGAATACGGCGCCGGCTTGCGGCAGTAGTTGTGGGAACGCTTCGCTGAAGATCACGATTGCGGGGTCCGATTTTCTTCCCAGTTCCACAAACGGGGCGAGTATTGTCACTTTCCGTGGTACGGCCACGGGCGAAGTGGACACGGCGATCAACGTCACCAGCATTACGGCGACACAGATCGATGCGGTGATTCCGGGGAGCTACTTGACAGCGGCGGATCCCGCAGTCGCGGGAACGCCCTGCGTGGATCCGTATGTCTCCGGGCAGCCGACGGCGCCTTGTATTAACGTGATCAACCCGCCAAGCGGCGTGTGCCTGGTGGCCTGCCCGGTTTTGGGCGGGGGACCCAGCCTGACGCCACAGACGTTTACGATCACGGGTGGTGCAGCGGCCGCGGCGGTGGCGGAGGAAACGCCGGCGCTGAGCCAGGATGGGCGCTACGTGGCATTCTCCGCGCAAGAAAACGAGACGACACAAATCATGTTGCGGGATACCTGCCTGGGCGTGCAGAACGGATGCACACCGAGCACAAAACTGATTTCTGTTGCCGCGGATAATACGCCGGGCAACGCCGACAGCCACACGCCGGTGATCAGCGCGGACGGGCGGTACATCGCGTTCAGTTCGGCGGCGACGAATCTTTTGGAAGGGACGCCGGCGGGGCGCCAAGTTTATCTGCGCGACACCTGTGCGGGAGCGAGTGCTTCCTGCAAGGCGGCGACGTCGCTGGTCTCAACGGACCCGGGAGGCGCGCTGAACGGCACAGAGAACATATTCCCCTCGATCAGTTCTTCGGGACGTTACATCGTATTTCTGGCGGTGACACCGAGCCAGGATACAACCAAGGGAAAATTGCCGGCAACTGCGGCGGCTTCACCCAACAGCGGTTTGCGCCAGGTGTTCCTGCGGGATACTTGCCTGGGTGCGACGAATTGCACGCCGAAGACGACGCGCATTTCCCTCTCACCTGGAGATACGCCTGGGAATTCGAACAAGCCGGTGGGCCCGGCGCTGAGTGGCCTGGCCAAGCAAGTGGCACTGGCGGATCGCAAGAGCGCTACGGTGTTTACGCCCACAGTGCCGGTGGACGACAAGGTCTTCCTCGCGGTGACGCAGGATCCCAAGCAATAAGAAATAAGAAGAGTAGGGCACGAAAGCCCGGTTGTTGCGCCCTATGCTGTTGCATCCCGCCCGCTGTTCTGCGCCAGTAAACCCTTTCCCAAATGACGGTGGGCAGATTCTTAGCCTGAATTCCGAAGTCAAGGAAGGATTTCTCCACTCCGGGACGGCAAAAAACGCCGTCCCTCCGGTCGAAATGACAGATGTTGGGAGGTGGATAGTGTGGGAGAAGCCAACTTCGAATTTTAGGTTTTAGTTGAAACGCACCTTGATGTCGGGGCGCTTTTCGAGATGCACGGATTCGATGAAACGCACCTGGCGTTCATCAAGGGTGAGAATCATGGAAGATGTGCGCACGCCTTCACCGAAGAAGCGCACGCCTTTAAGCAGATTGCCGTCGGTGACGCCGGAGCAGGCAAAGATAATCTTCTTGCCGGGGGCCAGATCTTCGGTGGCGTAGATGCGCTTCGGATCTTTAACGCCCATGCGCGCGAGTCGTTCCTGATGCTCGGGTTTGCTGACAACGAGGCGGGCGAGAATCTGGCCATTGAGGCAGCGTAGCGCCGCGGCCGTAAGCACACCTTCCGGAGCGCCGCCCGTGCCCATGACCATGTGCACGCCGGTGCCGAGGACGGCGGCGGAAATGCCCGCGGACAAGTCGCCGTCACTTATAAGCCGGATGCGCGCGCCGGCGGCGCGGATTTCCTCGATCAGTTTTTCGTGACGCGGGCGATCGAGAACAATGACCACAAGATCCTCGACGTCGCGGTCCAGGCGCTGGGCGACGGCGCGTAGATTGTCTGCCACGGGGGCGTCCAGATCGACAGCGCCTTTGCAGGCGGGGCCAACCACGATTTTCTCCATATACAAATCGGGCGCGTGCAGCAAGCCGCCTTTCTCGCTGGCGGCAAGAACGACGATGGCGTTGGGTGCGCCAGTAGCGCAAAGATTGGTGCCCTCGAGCGGGTCTACGGCAATATCAACCACGGGGAAGAGAGCTTTGGGGGCGTGTGTGGCGAGGCCGACTTTTTCGCCGATGTAGAGCATGGGCGCTTTGTCGCGCTCGCCTTCCCCGATGACGATAGTGCCGTCCATTTGCACCTGATCCATGGTTTTGCGCATGGCTTCGACGGCTACTTCATCGGCTTTGTGGCCGTCACCAAAGCCCATGGTACGGGCGGAGGCGATAGCGGCATTTTCAACGACGCGCAGAAATTCCAGGCTGAGTTGTTCTTCCATGCAAGGCGCCCTCCGAGACGGCTTATCTTAGGGCAAAGTAACGCTTATGGTCGAGAGGAAGGGGTGGCGAAAAGGCGAATCGGTCATCGTTTGCCCGATCGCAAACGAGGATGAGCGGGATTTCCGGGTCAGGGGGCGGCGGCAGCGAGGGGCTGAATCGTGACGTTGATTAGATTGGGATCGGCGAATTCGGTCTGATCACCGGCGCGCTTTCCGGCGACCGGGAGCAAGCGCGCGGAAAGCGGCTTGTTCCATTTGACGGAAAGCGAAGCCACATCGCCGATGATGCGGGCGAGCGTGTCCACACTCGTGTCGCCGGGGAGAGGAATCGTGTCGAGGCCGGTGCCACAGACGGCGGAATAGCTCAGCAGCGCGTCAAGAGAAATCAGGCCGTTGTTCCAGCGCTCGGCGAGGCGCGGGTCCTCAAGGATGGGAAGCATCAGGCCGGAGTATCCGGCTTTGCGCGCGCCAATGTCCTTAAATGTGGAAGTGATAGTGGCGACGGCAGTGAGGGTGCCACTGGTGCCGAAGGGCTGGTGGGAAAGCGCTTCGATGGCGACGCCGATGGAGGCATCCTTCGCGGGAGCAGGTGAGAGGTCAAGGCCGAGGTAGGTCCAACCTTGCTCGCGGTCGGCGCGGCTGGCGAGTTCCTCGACATCGAAGGATTGCTGGATGAAGAGGTCGAGTAAGCGGCGCCGGGCCGCAGGAATATCCGGAGCATTCTGCAAGGCAGTGGCGACGGTGTTAGCCGATTCCAGGCCCACGGTGAACTGGTGGCCGGTCCCGGTGTGATAGGCCGCGGGAAAGAAGGGCGAGTAGGGAGGAACGCTAGCGATGGCGGCGAAGCGGAAATTGCCTTCGCTGCGCGGCGTGGTGTCCGCGAGCTTCTTAATGACGCGGGCGGCAGCTTTGACGGCGGGCCAGTTGACGCTGTCGTGCTTGGTCACAAAAACCGTACCGTTGATGGATTTGGTGTTCTGCAGAATCTCCGCGAGCAGATCGGCTTGTGCGTCGCTGTCCTTGCCAGAGAGATATGCCGGGCCAATGGAAAGAATGACGTGATCCTGCTGGGCGAGGCCGTCGAGGTCCTTGAAGAACTGCATGGCCTCGTTGTGAGGAAGTGACATGGCGTATTCGGGAAAGGGCTGCGTGGCAATGCGGAGGGTTTCCACGGTGTAACCACGGGATTCGAAAACGGTTTGCGCGTATTTCAGGAAGTGCACCGCTTCGGAGATTTGAATCTGGTAGCGGGCGCGGTCGAGGTTGATAAAGGCAGTGATGGCGCGGACTTTGGGCTTTGGGCTGCTTTCAGGCTTTAGTTGAGCGGTGGAAGAAAGCGCGGAGAAAGAAAGAAGCAGCATGAAGGCAAGTATAAAGCCAAGATGGCGTTTGCGGAGCGACATAGATTTCACACAAAGGCAGCAATGCCGGTGATTTTCTCCCCGATGATGAGCTTGTGGATGTCGTTGGTGCCCTCGTAAGTGTAGACGCTTTCGAGGTTATTCATGTGGCGCATGACGCAGTAATCATCCACGATGCCGTTGGCGCCGAGGATGTCGCGGGCTTTGCGGGCGGTCTCGAGGGCGATGGCGACATTGTTCATCTTCAGCATGGAGATGTGCGCGGCATCGGCTTTGGCCTGATCCTTCAGGCGGCCGACATGCAGAGCGAGCAACTGGCCCTTGGTGATTTCGGTAATCATCCAGGCGAGTTTTTCCTGAACAAGCTGGTGGGAAGCGATGGGCTTGTTGGCAAACTGCTTGCGCGTCTTGGCGTATTGCAGGGCGGTGTCATAGCAGGCCATGGCCGCGCCCAGCGCGCCCCAGCCAATGCCATAGCGGGCCTGATTCAGGCAGCTCAACGGGCCGCGCAGCCCAGTGACGCCAGGAAGAAGATTCGCTTCGGGAATTTCGCAATCAGAAAGCGAGAGGCCGGAGGTGACGGAAGCCCGCAACGACCATTTGCCGTGGACGTCCCACGCCTTGAAACCCGGCGCGCCCTTTTCGACGAGGAAGCCGCGCACTTTTTCGTCCTCACACTTGGCCCAGACGATGGAAACGTCGGCGAGGGAGCCGTTGGTGATCCACATCTTTTCGCCGTTGAGTACGTATTTGCCGCCTTTCTTGACGGCGCGGGTGAGCATCCCGCCGGGATTCGAGCCGAATTGCGGCTCGGTGAGGCCGAAGCAGCCGATGGCTTTGCCTTCCTGGAGCCGCGGCAGCCATTTGTTTTTCTGAGCGTCGCTGCCGTAGGAATGGATTGGGTACATCACCAGGCCGGTTTGAACGGAGACGAAACTGCGCAAGCCGGAATCACCGCGCTCGAGCTCCTGGTTCATCAGGCCATAAGCAACATTGGACATTTCCGCACAGCCGTAACCCTGTAGATTCGCGCCGAAAAAACCCAGTTCGCCCAGTTGCGGCACAAGCTGCATCGGGAAGGTAGCTTCGCGGCTGTGTTTTTCGATGATGGGGAGAATCTCGTTGTCAACGAATTGACGGGCGGTCTGGCGAACGAGTTTTTCTTCGTCGTTGAGCAGGGAGTCAAATTCGATGAAATCGACGCCGGGGAATGAAGGCATGAGAGGCTCCGAAGAGCCAGAGTAACAAAGGGCCAAGGGTGCGGCAAGGAAGGGAGGCGGCGGGTGGTGGATCAGCTTTGGGCGACACGGCCTAGCAAGAGCCAGCCCTCGGCTTCCACGCCGGACACCGTGATTAAAAATCAGTGCTTCGGCTGGGGAGTCTGCGCGGGTGGCGCAGGCGCAGTGGTGGAGTCATCCTTGGGAGTGGCGAAGGCTTCGCGTTTCAAGGGAACGTCGCCATCAACGAGGGCCGTGAATTGCGCGTCCTGAAGAATCGCGACGTCTTTGCCGGAGGCGAGAGGGACGACTGCACTGGAAGGAGTGTTGGAAGATCCGGAAGTTTCCTGGTAGCAGCGCAGGTGTGCCTGCTCGCCATCGGCGAGGCGTACAGAAGTGATGGAGAAAGCAAGTATGCCGGCGCGGCCAAAACGCTTTTTGGGTTCCGCTTCCGCGATGACGCCGGCGGCCTTCGAGCCCTTGGTTAAGACCGGGATACCTTGGACGAAGATATCCTCGAGGACTTCGAACTCGACGGCATCCCCGACGTGGGCGGTGGCGGAGGAAATGGTTTTGACCAGCTTTACGCGAACAGGCGTGTTATTGAGCAGAGTGAAGGCGGAAAGAGAGGGGGCGGAAACGGGTGCTTCGCGCGGCCGCTCGTCGTAATGAATGCGTTCTCGCGCGGGCGGCTCGGACGATGGCGCGGGGAGAGCGGCGCCAGGCTGGTCCTTCAGCACAACGACGCTGGTCAATGGAACGAAACCGATGTCGCCCTTGGCGGTGCGGACACCTAAGTAAACATCGTAGCGGCTTGTAATTTGGACGATTGCGCCGCACGGAAGTGTAGCGCGAACATCCAGCGTGGTCATGGAACTGTAGAGATAGACGTAACCGTCGTCACGGGCGCATTCGATGCGGCCGGTATTCTGCGCTTCGCTGAGCGAAGGGGAAAAGAGGCCAAACGCCACGGCGGAGCACAGCGTAAAAAGTTTCATCCCTCACCTGCCGGCCCGAGATAGTTGAACACCACCTTCTTATCCCAACGCAAAGAGCCATCGCTGACAAGGAACTAGGGTTTGGTACTGTGTATAAAACGATACGAGAGGATAGACGGAGTAATGTGGAGCGCTCTCCTCCAGTTATGAGGGGATGTTGCGCTGTTTTTTGGAGATTTTGGGTGTGGCGGTTCGTAACAAAGTCAAGGTTTGGAGGTTGCGGTGCCGCACTTCATGGATGCGCATCACAGTTTCCTGTCACACGTAAGGTGTAGCATGGCAGCCGTTTGTCAGTATGGGGGTGAGCGATGTACCGCAGAGAATTGTTCCGTGGTGCGGCATTAGTGGGAGCTGGATTGGCCTTTCCTCGCGCAGCAAACGCGGCTGCCGGCGAAGAAACTGCCGAGGCCCACAGCAGAATCAGGAAGGCTGCTGCGGCTGGGCTGGCCATGGAACGCCGTGACTGGGAACAGGGCATCCTGGCCCAGGCTTTCCTGGAGGCCGGTGATGACGCGAACGTCATCCTGCTCACCAAAGCCGCAATTGTGCAGCGCGTCCCCGATGGACGATTGGGCGTGGTGATCGAGGGAGGGACGACTGATCCAGCGATGGGCGGCGAGGCCTACTGGCGCGCCGGCCAGTTGACCGGGGACGCCGAAATCCAGGAAGCCGCACGCGGGCTACTGGAGTGGATCCTGCACAAGGCGCCACGCGCGGCTGACGGAACGTTGTATCACGTCTTCAAGGAGCCGCAAGTATGGTCCGACGGGTTCAACGGCGCTCCGCCATTTCTTGCGGCCACGGGGCACTATGACGAGGCCTTGCGCCAGATTGACGGCTTCCGCAAGCGGCTCTGGGACCCCAAGAAAAAGTTGCTGGCGCATATTTGGGACGACGGCCCGAAAGCGGACAATCGAAAAGAGTATTGGGGCGGCGGCAACGGCTGGGCGGCTGCGGGACTCGCGCGCGTGATTCGCGCGTTGCCCGCGGAGCGAAAAGAGGACCGCCAGCGGCTGGCGGAGTTTGTCGTGGAGCTGATCGACGGATGCTTGAGCTACCAGCGAACGGATGGGCTATTCCACGATGTCGTGGACCGTCCAGAAACCTTCGTGGAAGCGAACCTGGCACAGATGCTGGCGTTTGCGAGCTACACGGGGCTTCTTGGTGGGTGGCTGCCCACGCGATACCGTGAGGCAGCGGACAGGATGCGCAATGCAGCGCGCGGCAAGATGGATTCCTTCGGATACGTGCAGAGCGTTTGCGGCGCACCTAACTTCGACCGCCAGGGCACCTCGACGGAAGCGCAAGCTTTCGCGATCATGATGGAAGCTGCAGGGAACAAGCTACGGTAGCGCAGGCAGTTGAAATGCCTGATGGACACATGAAGCGGCAACTGAGCTGCTAGCAAGCGACAGGCCATGTTTTTGCGTGTGACCAGATCAAATGCGTGGAGGCGTGGCGAGAATTAGTGAATGTCGATGGTAGTGACGCTGAGAGCAGGCAGGGTGACGGTGAGCGAGGAGCCGATGGCGGCCATGGTGCCTATGGGGACGGGGACGACGGGGCTCTGGCCTTGGGCGGGAGCGGCGGTCATTTGGTAAAGATGCGCAGTGCCGGAGAGCGACTGGCCGCTGATAGCGGTGACCTGAGCTGAAGTGGAGCGGTTGATGGCGACAAAAACGACGCGGCCGGGAGTGGCGCTGTCCGTGCTGGCGTAGACGACGACGTTTTGGACGTTGCTGGAAGTGGCTTGCAGAGAGGTGTCGCCGAAACTGGAATTTGCGCCATCGAAATCGCGGAAGGCGCGGAAGCCCGCAAGGGTATAGGTCTCGGTGTCGGTTAAGGGCCAAAGATTGGCGGCGAAAAGTTCCTGAGCGCCGAAGATGCCGAGGTTGTCGGCTTGCGCGATGGTGCCGGCGATGTGTTGGCTGCCACCGTTGTTGTATTCGGTGATGGAAATTTTCATGCCAGGATTCTCGGCGGCGATGCGGGATTGCAGGCGGCCGAGAATGTAGATGGGTCCGCCGAGCACGTCCGTGGTGATCCAGGAATTTTCGGTGTAGGTGGTGTCCCAGAGGCTGCGCGGGCTCTGAACGATGGCTTGCACCTGTGCGTCGGTAAGGGTGGGACCGGTGAGAGTGGTGACGCGGTTGCCGCTGCCGTCGGTGGCTTCGGAATACCAGTGAAAGTCATAGACATCCACGAGAGGCTTGCCATAGGCAGTGGAAGCTGTATTGATCGCAGGGAGATATTTGTCGGGAAACCAGTTGTTGCCGGAGGGAGTGGCGCTGAGTTCGCCTTGCCAATTGTAAATGCCTTCAAAACCGTAGTGGACCGGACCAAAGATGAGGACGTCGGGAAACTGATCCTTGAGCGCTTGGGTGAGAGCGAGAGTTTTGGCGATGTAGGCGTCGGAGGTGACGGGGTTGGGGCCCTGCACTTCCAGGTGCGTGGAATTCCAGAGTTCCGGCTCGTTGTCGAGTTGCACGAAGGTGTGCTGCGTCGTGGGATTGGAGCCGAAGATGGATTGGCCGGAGAATTTCTGATCGAGAGCCCAGATGAATTCGTCCATGTAGACGTAGTTGCCGGTGGTGGGTGGATTAATGGTGAAGGGAGCAGAGGACTGAGTGCTTTTCTGGTAGACAACCTGCTTGAAACGGGTGAGGTCGGGAGGATCGGCAACACTCACAGGGCCATTTTCGTCGCCGGCAACCAAACCCTGGAGTTGGAAGGTGACGAGACTGACCATGCCGTTGGCCTGATCACCCGCGATGAAGCTGCGGACAGCCTCGGCGGGAGTGGTGCTGCTGCTGAGGTAATCGTCATTCTCGTAGAGGTAGTCGCTGCCGGCGTTGGAGGCGTTGGTTTCCCAGTTGTAGGCGGTCCAGCGATTGCCGCCGTCACGATCGAAGGTGATATCTGGCGGCGCGCCAGTGACGCCGGAATAGAAATTGAGGCCGTAGATGTAGGGAGAAATGGGATGAGTATTGCTGGGATTTATGGTGATGGTGACATCTGCTTGGGTGCCAACAGGCGTGGCGGTGGCTTGCGAGGAGGGATTGCTTTCGCCGGCAGAGTTCACCGCGGTGACGATGTAGTAGTAGGGTGTGCTGTTGGTGAGGCCAGTGTCGGTGTGGCTGGGAGTTGTGGGTGAGGCGATGGTCGTGTAGGGGCCGCCACTGGTGGTGGAACGTTTTACGTTGTAACTCGTGGCACCGGAGCTGGGGTTCCAGGTGAGACTGATTTGCGCGTTTCCAGCGGTGGCTTGGAGCGCTGCAGGCGCGGCAGGTATTTGCGTTCCACCGCCGCCTCCACCGCCAGTCGAGGAGTTGGAACCACATCCGGCCAAGACAGCGACAAGCAACAGGGTGAATAGTGGGGAGAGGAAACGTTCAATCCGTGAGTCGAAGGCCATCACGCAACTCCGTGTAACGGTCGAGGATTAAGAAGGATGTCCCCAGAATTTTATAGGGTAGACGGGCGAAACGTGCCGGACAACCTGTTCGGAGGGACAGAAATGGGCCGTGGTACGCCGTCCCGCGGCTTCCTGGTTTGACTGAATTTCGCGGAGGGGCAGCTGATTTTGCCACCGCAGAGCTGATGCCCGGTGATCGTCGAGGTTTCTCCCGCCTGTGAGAGAGTGGGCGAAGAACAGGTACACTGGAGGGGAACGGAAAGGAACCAGGAGACGTGGCGAAAAGGAGAACGACGCAGGCGCGAGGGAAGGTGGACCCGGCGATTTTGATTTTTGATGTGGACGGCGTGCTGGTGAATGTGCGGGAAACTTACTGGCGATCGGGGCTGCAGACGGTGCAGCACCTGACGGGGAAAAAGCCGACGTGGGCGGAGTTTTACGCATGGAAGCAAAAACCGGGGAATAACGATGACTGGCGCCTGGTGTCGCGCTGGGCGACGGCGCTGGGCGTGCCAACGACTTATGAGCAGGCACGCGCGGCGTTCCAGCCATTTTATTGGGGAAAAGACGGGCAGCCGGGAAATGTGTTGAAGGAGAAGCTGGTGGTGACGCCGCCCTTGATCGAGAAATGGGCCCAGGGGCGCGAGCTGGACCTGTTTACGGGGCGCACGCGGCAGGAATTCACGTATACTTTCGAGCGCTGGGCGGCGGCGAAGTGCTTCCGCATGGTGGTGACAATGGACGACGCCGAGAAGAAGCCCGATCCGGAGGGATTGCTGATGATTCTGGCGGGCCGCGATCCGGGCAGCGCGCTCTATTTGGGCGACAACGTTGATGATGCGCTGGCGGCGAAAGCGGCGGGCGTGCCTTTCATGGGAGTATTACCAAAGGCAGCATTTAATTACCGGCAGCGCGCGAAGGAATTTCGCCAGCTGGGTGCGCTGGCGCTGCTGGAACGCGCGCGGGACCTGGATCGCTGGCTGGCGTGACGGTGCCAGGCAGCCCCACGGCATCCAGATGAATCCTATCTGGTGAACTAGTCCGCGAATAATGCGGGAACTCTGGTGGGCATTTGGGGGAAACAGGAATTGGGCCATGTTCGCCCTTTGGACATCAAGAATGAAAAAAACGATTTATATTGCGGCATCTGGGTTGGGTTTCATGGTGGCCGCACTGAATTTGCACGCTCAAGCGCCCCCGGGACCCATTCAGCCCGATCCGTCCGTGGTTTCCTCGACGGCGCCGCCTGCGCCGCCCGTAAAACGGATTGAACCCAGGAAGAGCATTCTGGGAACGTGGAAGCTGAATACCGACGAAAGCGATGACCCGCGGCAAAAAAGCGCGCAACGCCCTGCGGGCAATTCGACGGGCAATCCTGGTGGTGGCCCGCGAATGGGGTGGCCCGGCGGCGGAGTGGGTGGGGACGGGATGGGCGGCGGACACCACGGGAATAACGGATCCCAAAATGGCACGGCGGACGATCGCCAACGCTACAACCAGTTGCTGGACCCATCGATTCGCCTGGAGCTGGCGCGGAAGAATGAGAAAGATCCCATAGTCGAGATGATGGGGGATCAGGGCCGGAAGACGATTTTCTATACCGATGGGCACAAACCAGACACACCATCGGGTGTCGGCACGGAAGTAGCGGAAGCAAAGTGGGACGGCGCGAAACTGGTGAGCGATTCCACGCTGCCAAAGAACGGCTCGTTGAAGCGCACTTATGAGCTGTCGCCGGACGGACTGCAGTTGTGGGAAGAAGTTGAGATGGTGACCGGCAAGGATAAATATCCATCCAAATTCCGGTTTGTCTACGACGCCGTAGCCCCGGGCGACAATTACTAGGAACAGGGAATTTCAGACGCGCAATTTCGGCAAGGCCTGCTCCAGGTCGGCGAGGAGATCGTCCGTGGATTCGAGGCCGATGCTTAGGCGGACAATGCGGTGATCATACGGCGGGCGGCCGGGGATGCGGCCGATGTCGTAGGCGACGGCGAGGCTCGTGACGCCGGCCCAGCTATAGCCTACCTTGAAAAGCTTGAGCGCGTCGATGAAGGCGAAAACCTGCTCCTGCGACGGCCCGGGCTTCAACACAATCGAAAAAACACCGGAAGAGCCGAGGAAATCGCGCTTCCAGTATTCGTGGCCGGGGCAGGAAGGAAGCGCCGGGTGCAGCACGCTTTCGACTTCGCGGCGGGCCGCGAGCCATTTGGCAACGGTCAGTGCCGAAGCTTCGATGGCGGAGAGCCGCACGGCGAGGGTTTGCAGACCGCGGAGGGCGAGGCTGCAATCGTCGGGAGAAACAGCGCAACCGATATTTTGTTGCGCGGCGCCCAGGCGCTGGTAGAGGGAGGCGTCGCGCACGGTGACGGAGCCGAGAAGCAAATCACTGTGGCCGCCGATGTATTTGGTGAGCGCCTGCATGGTGATGTCCACGCCATGGGCAAAGGCATCGAGGAGCACGCCGGCGGACCAGGTGTTGTCCAGAACCACAAGAACATTGCGCGCATGAGCGGCGGCCACGATGGCCGGGAGATCCTGCACTTCCATGGTGATGGAGCCGGGACTCTCCGTCCAGATAAGGCGCGTGTTTTCCTGAAGCAACGCGGCGATGCCTGCGCCGATGGTGGGCTCGTAAAAAGTGGCCGAGACGCCGAAGCGCGCGAGCAGGTGCGTGGTGAGCTTGCGGTTGGGAAAATAGACGCTGGCGGGGACCAGAATGTGATCGCCAGTGTGTAGCAGCGCAAGATTGATGAGCGAGATCGCAGCCTGCCCGCCGGGGGTGAGAATGGTATGAGCGCCGGATTCAAGCTCACAAACGCGCGCGGCGAGTTCGAGAACCGTGGGCGTGCCGTAAAGGCCGTAGGTGTAGCCGGCGCGGTACTGATCCCAGGTGTCGCGAACGGCGGCGGCGGAAGGGAATACGGTTGTGGAGCCACGATAGACGGGTGTAGTGAGGGAGCGGTAGCCCTCAGGGATTTTCGCGTCGGAATGGATGAGCTTGGTTTTCCAGCTTTTGGTCATGGAGCGATCCCGCGGCAAATCCAGCGGGCTCGCACCAGTATAGCGGGAATTATCCGGTTGTGACCGGGGCCGCAGCTTGTAATTAAAGCGTGGCGGAAAGTTGCTCCAGGATCATGTTCCAGCCGGAGGTAGTGCTGGCGACGTAGTCCGGCAAGACACCCTCATGGGTGAGAGTGAGTTCGCAGCTGGATTCGAGCGCGCGAATTTCAATCGTAAAGGTTGTGTTTTCCTGAGAGTACTTCGGGACTTTAAGGGTAAAGACCAGGCGTCGAGGGCGGTCAATCTCAAGGTATTCGCCAATGTGCTCGACGTCGGTGCCTTGCCTGCATTCGACAATCACGTATGAACCTCCGACGCGAGCGTCGATTTTGACCTTACTCATCTTGCCTGTCGGAGTGGCGAAGAGCCACTTGCCCGCGGTGTTTGGGTCCAGCCATGCGTCAAAAACACGTTCAGCAGAAACGCCAAATCTTCGTGTAACTTGCACGATCGCTTTTTGCGGTTGAGGTTTCATCGGGATTTGTCCTTTCGTTTGGAGATTCTTGCGGTTACGGCGTCCTGGGCTTGCAACAGAGCAAGGGAATCAGCGGTCGAGGAAGGCGCGCAAGCGCGCATAGCCGGCGCGGCTCACGGGGAGCTGGGCGCCGTTTCGCAATACGGCTACGTGGCTGTCTTTGCCGTAGGGTTCGACCTTGGCGACACGTTCGAGGTTGACGATGTAGGAGCGGTGGATGCGGAGGAAGCGCGAAGGATCGAGAGCGGCCTCGAGGCTGGAAATGGGCTGCTGCTTCAGATGCTTCTTGCCTTCGGTGGAGAGCGCAACGTAATCGTCTTGCGCTTCGGCGAAGTCCAGTTTGGACACCGGAATGATGAACACCTGCGCGCCATCGCGCACGGGAATGCGTTCAAGAAATTGTGCGGGCGGGCGCGCCGTTGCGGCGAGCTCGGCGGCGGGAACGGCAGCGGATGGCGATTTGGTTTCGAGGCGCTCTTTCGCGCGATCCAAAGCCGCCTCGAAGCGCTCCGCACCAAAGGGTTTCAGGAGGTAGTCCACGGCGTGGACCTCAAAGGCGCGGATGGCATAACTGTCGTACGCGGTAACGAAAACGATGGCATTGCCGGTGCCGATTAGTTCGAGGACCTCGAAGCCATCGAGTTTGGGCATCTGAATATCGAGAAAGATCAGGTCGGGCTTTGTTTCGGTCACGATTTTGACGGCCTCGAAACCGTTGGCGCACTCTCCTACAACCTCGACCTCCGGGTGCGGAGCGAGCAGTTCGCGGATAACCTGGCGCGCCAATTCTTCGTCATCAACGATGACCGCGCGGATTTTCCTGTCCTTCGGGGAGTTCACGTTGCGCGTCCCTCTCTTTCCGCCGGGAGCGTGATGGACACGGAAAAGCGATCGCCTTTAGTCCTGACGTTGAAACTCGCGCGGTCGGCGTAGCGGGCCTCAAGCCGCTGGCGCACATTGAGGAGCCCCATGCCATTCCTTTGCCGCCGGGGCGGAGCGTCAGGATCGAAGGTGTTTTCAACGGCGATGGACAATACGCCATTCTCGCATCGCGCGTCGAGCCGGACCCATCCACCCTCAACGAGATTGGCAATGCCGTGCGTAAACGCATTTTCGACCAGCGGCTGCAAGAGCAGCGGCGGAACATCCATCGCCAATGCCTCCTTGGCGATATTTTCCTCCATGCGGAAGCGCGTGCCGAAGCGGATTTTCTCAACAGCGAGAAATGCGTGAATCAGCGACATCTCTTCCTCGAGAGGAATCGTGGATTTTTCTCCGAGGCCCAGAGTGCGCCGCAGGAAATCGCCTAGCAAAACGCACATCTCGCGCGCTTTTGCCGCGTCGGAGGTCGTGAGCGCGCTGATGGAGTTCAGGCTGTTGAAGAGAAAATGCGGATTTACTTGCGCCTTCAGGGCCCGCAGTTCCGCGTCGCGGGCAAAAACGCGCGCTTCCATGGCGCGCGCTTCCGCTTCTTGAGAGGCTTCGACCGCGAGGAGAACGTAGTAAAAGCTGACGGAAAAAAGATAGAGAATCACGCCAGTGCCGAGAAGAATGGGGAGCGTTCGAGACAGCCGGCCCGTGAGCCCTGGATAGAACGACATCCCGGTGAAGACGGAGGCGAGAAGCTCCGCGCACAAAATCCAAAGGCCGCTTGCCACCAGCGCGGCCGCCCCGTGGACTTCCAGGAGCTTGCCGATGGTGGAATGGCCGGAGGGGATGGCACGGCAGGTATACCAGGCGGAGAGACAGACGAAAGCATAGAGGAAGCAAAGCGGGAGGGACATGGAAATGGCCTCGCGCCTGCTCAATCCTCCTGTGGCGGCCATGAGATAGGCCAGCAATGCCGCGAGGGGAATCCATGCAAGGAAGTAGAGCGCCAGGCGGCTCAAGCGGCTGAGAATAGGGTGCATGGGGGCATCAGTTCTTGATGACGACGCTTCCAAAAACAGCGCCGCCTTTGACGACCAAGCGTTTGGCACCGGGGCCGAGCGGCTGACTGTGGACAGTCCGGTCTGAATATTCACCGAAGACCGCCGCGCCGCGACTCACCACAACCCAAGTGTTGGGAATGCGGATTTCAACGGCGCCGAAGACCGCGTCGAGCTGGATCACGGCCTCGTTACCCTCGATTTCCGCTTCGGTCAGATCAATTTTGAGCTCCCCGAAAACCGCCGCGACTTTCCCACCCTTGAAGTTCTTGGATGTAATCCGCCGCTGGGTACCGCTAAAAACGACGTCAGCATAGATATCCGCGGCGTCGGACGCAAATCCCTGCTCGGCATTGACGTTCATCAGGGGCCTTATCCACTTTGGTCCCCCCCAGGACGAACTGACGCCAAGTGTGCGCGAGAGGATCCAGAGTCCCCAGAGGATGATGGCCAAAGGCCAGAACATGCTCCAGCGTAT
>Ga0074044_10000981_pt1 | contig 26269 bp, 22 predicted proteins | sample BogForMeECP23OM1_FD_94443 | JGI IMG/M metagenome (GOLD analysis project Ga0074044, IMG submission 94443) | Bog forest soil microbial communities from Calvert Island, British Columbia, Canada - Bog Forest MetaG ECP23OM1 | ecosystem: Environmental > Terrestrial > Soil > Wetlands ... | reverse complement strand
GTTCGTGATCGTGGCGAGCGCTGTCATTGCAAACCAGCATTGGCGTGCGCGTCGGCCGAAAGTTCCTCGTCGCGCCAGGACAGGACCCGATACGGCTCGGTGTCCTTGTCGAGAACAAGCACCACGGCCTGCGAATGGATTCGGCGGTTGGACGCGAATCGCACGTCAACGTTTATTCGGTCGGCCGCACTGGGCTGCAGAGTGACATAGCTTGCCGCTATGCCGAGCTGCGCCCGCACAACGTCCTGCGGCGCACCCTGGCGCTGCGACAGCAGCATATCCAGGCGTTCGGGCGTTATTCCCGGCAAGGCGGCGAGCACTGCAGGCGGAGCGCTGAGCACGTTGACCTCCCCTTGCCCACTATAAACCGTCAAATATGGCAAAGCCCGGTCAATGAGCTGCGCCGGCATCCCGACCACCAGCCCGCTCTCATCGACGCTTTGAAACGGCCCGTGGCGCGGGCCGTAGGTTTTACCGGCACCTTGATAAATCGATGCTTCGAGGTCGGTCGCGCCGGCAGCGAGCGGGGTGCGCCAAGCAACGATCCGATCGGCGAAGTTCACAGCAGCTTGGGGCTCCGCTCCGAGACCGATGAACAATCCGGCGAGAACCTCCTTCGGCGCGAAATTCAGATCGATGTGTCCGTTCTCGGACGCAAAATCAACTCCGATGACGGCGCTTCCCTCACGGAAGCTGAACCGGCCTCGAATGGGTCGCCGGTCGGGAATTTCGGTCAAACGATAGGCGGCGAGCTCGACCCCGGCCATCGCCAATCCCTGGGCCTGGAGTCGCTCGTTGTGATCGACGAATGCCACCGCGGTCTCGTTCACGTACAGCGAATAGACCACCGCAAGCGTCGCCAGTGCGCCAAGAATCCACAGCACCGCAACGATGATGAAACCGTCGTTGTTGTTCTCACCGCCGCGTGACGTGGATGATGACAGCATATTACCGGATCCCGAGCGCGCCGTTGCCTTGATCCTCGACGGTGGAGGCCTGGCTGCCGAGGCCGGGGCACTCGGCGATTGTTTTTGCCCACGTGCAGCGTGCCGGCAGCTCGGCGTGAATGAGCGTCGTTGTCGACACGACCAAGGTCGTCGACGTTGCGATATCGCGCAATCTCACGCGAACCGCACGCGGCAGCGTGGCTTGTTCGTGCCAGGTGTCCCGCCATACTCGATCGGGTCCGGCATAGGAGAAAGCGACGCGATAGGGCGCGCGAACCATGACAACCGGATTGGCAAAAAGCAGCGCCTCCGTGCCGTGCGCATCTACCATATTAGGCAGGAACGGCGCGGTGCTGCGCACCAGCACAAGACCGCGTTCATCGCTCGTTTCCGCAATCCGCACGATTTCGAGACCGCTGACGGCGTTCGGGTTGAGCGTCGGGCGAACGAACACGACCGACAGCTCGCCTCCGTCGAAGATCGGCGCGGCATTGCCATCACCGGCAGACACAATCTCGGCGACAGCAAGGTCCGCGACCAGCCGGTCCAGTCCGACCGCCAAGGCCTCGATCCGCTGCAACCGCACAATGCCTCTGTCCCAACCGGGCAGCCACTGCCCGGTTATCGTCGCCAGTGCGGCCATGATGACGCCCATCAATAAAGTTGCCATCAGCGCCTCGACCAGCGTGAAGCCCGCGTCCCCTGACGAAGCGGCCGGGCACCTCATTTGTCGTTTCCTTGGCGGCGACGCAGACGAACCGTGTCGACCCGCAGAAGCTCTCCGGTCGGAGACTGCACCCTGATGACTACGGCTTGCGGGACCCATGGTCCGAGCCCGCTCGGATCGACGAAATCAGCGACGAAAGGCATGACATCGAGACGCCAGCGGTGATCGCCCAATTCGCCTGACAGGTCGCCGGGCTGAAGCTGCTCGCGATCGGGTAGCGCAGTGAGGATCGTGCGCATCGTTTCCACCAGCGCCAACCGCGCCTCTAGGCTTCGGGTGGCGCGGAAATTGCCCCCCACAAGCGCTCCGATTGCGGCGAGCGAGATCGCGACGACGGCAAGCGCGACCAGCGACTCGATCAGCGTGAAGCCGGCGTCACGGCGGCTTTTGTCAGGCTCAATTGATCGGCACAACCTCGGCCCCCCCGGTCAGCCAATTCACCTTGACCTGAAAACCCGTGCCAAGTCGCGTCAACGCAATGACTCCTCCGCACGACATGCCGGACGCGAGGTGCCGGATGGTTGCGCCCGCAGACCGATCCTGGCAGCGGGCGGCGAGCAGCGCCTCGACAGTCACATCGGAAGGAAGGCGCACCACCCACCCGTTCGCCCCGGCGCGGATGGTGCGCGACGGCGCGTCGACGGCGGTGGCGACGTCCTTATGTTGCCGTCGCGCAGCTTCCTGATCGGCATTGAGCAATGCCGCCGTCTCGACAGCGTAGCCTTCGAGCCGCGGCCGCGAGGTTCCGCGCGGAATAGCGGGCAGCAGGATGGCCGCCAGCAGCGCGACGATGGCGAGGACACAAACGACCTCGATCAACGTAAAGCCGCCCGTCGTGCCGGCGTCAGCGTGTCCAGCTGTCGATATCGCTCGCGTTTCCCGTGCCACCTTCCTGCCCGTCAGATCCATATGAGACGATGTCATAGTCGCCATGTTCACCGGGCGCGCGATAGACGTAAGCATTTCCCCAAGGATCGGCGGGAACGAGTCCACCTTTCAGATAGGGACCGTTCCAGGTCGACATGTTGCCCGGCCGTTGCACCAGCGCGGCCAGGCCTTCTGAGCCCGTCGGGTAACGGCCCGAATCGAGGTAGAACAGGTCGAGGGCACTGCCAAAGCTCTCGATCTGTATTTTGGCGGCCTTGGTTTTCGATTCACCCAGGTAGTTCAGAACGCGCGGAGCGACCAGCGCCATGATTAGACCGATGATCGTGATCACGACCAGCATCTCGACCAAGGTGAAGCCGGCTTCGGCGCCGCGCCGGCCACGTGAACGGCGTCGCCACAACGACTGCAAGTTGAACTTTGTCATGCGCTCACCCCATTTAGCCAACGAGCTGCGTCACCGAGAGTAAGGACGTCATGACCGAGACGATCAGCCCGCCGACGACCACGCTTATGGCGATGATCGCGGCCGGGCCGGCGATGCCGACGATCCGGTCCAGACTGCGCTCCAGCTTTGCCTCGTAAAACTCGGCAATGCGGCTACTCAAGCTTGCAAGCTGTCCGGTCTCTTCGCCCAATTTTAGCATCCGTACCGCCATCGCTGGAAGTGCATCGGCATCGGCCAGCGCGTCCGAAAGCTTACCGCCGTGGCGGACGCGATCAGCGACCTGCGTCCAAGCTGCCGGCCGGCCGCGCTGATCCATCATGTCGACCAGGATCCGCAAGGCCGCTGAAAGCGTCATTCCGCTATTCAGCAGGACGCCTAGATTACGGCAGAATAAGGCGGCTGTATGGTACATCAAAAGCGATTTCAAAATCGGCAGCCGTGCAATATTGCGCCGCACCGCACGCCGCACTTCGACGCGCCGTGCCAGCAGCCATCCGATCATCAGGGCGATTGCCACGGACCCGCCGATAACGTCGCTCTGCGTACGCACGAAGTCTGAAAGACCGAGGAACATCGCGACGATCGGGTCGAGCTTGGCGCCGAAGTCGCGTAGCACCGAGGCGAATTGCGGCAGGACGAACAGCAGGAAAAAGCACATAACGCAGCCGGCTGCGCACAAGACAAAAACCGGATAGCGCGTCGCTTCCGCGAGCTTGCGGCGAACCGCTTCGGTGCGCTGGCGTTCGACGGCGAGCAATTCGAGGATATGGTCGAGCGTGCCGGACGCCTCGCCGACACGCACCAGCGCGATATACACCGCCGGAAAAACCGTCGGATGGTGCGACACCGCTTCGGCGAAGCTCTCGCCGGCCAGGATACTGGCGCGAACTTTGCCGACGATCGGGCGGAGGCGGCCGATATCCATGTCGGTCGCGAGCAAGTCCAGTGCGGAGTCGAGCCGGGCGCCGGCCTTGAGCAGAAGTGCCAGGTCGCGCGTGAATATGGTGACGTCCTCGGCGCTCGGCTTGCTGAGAAAATCAAGGGTGAAGCGCGAAGCCGTCGCGCCGTCGCGTTCGCTCGCTGTATCGATCGGAATAAGACCGAGATATTCGACTTGGCGGACCACCTCGGTAGCGGTCGGGGCCGCAATCGAACCGCTGACGATCTCGCCGGCTTGCGTCAGAGCCCGATAGTGAAAGTTCGGCACAACGTCACCGCAGCGCGACGACGCGCAGCGCCTCGGCCGGCGACGTGAGTCCAGCCCGGCATTTATCCACCGCGTCGTCGAGCATGGTCGTCATCCCGTTGCGCAAGGCGGCGTGTTCGATTTCGCCCGAATTCGTCGTCTTTCCGATCAGGCCTCTGATCTCCTCATTCATCTCGATGATCTCGAACACGCCGTTGCGGCCGCGATAGCCGCTGCCGCCACAGCGATCGCAGCCCACGGGTTCATATATGGTCTCGCCGACCTTGAATCCGAGAGCGGCGTAACGCGGATCGGCGGCAAAATCCTCATTGCCGAGACGGCGCGGACGCTTGCAACGCTCGCAGAGGATTCTGACCAGGCGTTGCGCGATCACGCTGCGCAGCGTGGACGCCAGCAGGAATCCCTCGACGCCGAGATCGAGCAGACGCGGGATCGCCGATGCGGCCGTCTCCGTGTGCAGAGTGGTGAGCACAAGGTGGCCGGTCAGCGCGGCGTGAATCGCGATATGGGCGGTTTCGGCGTCGCGCACCTCGCCGACCATGATCACGTCGGGATCATGACGAAGAAATGCACGCAGCGCAGTTGCGAAAGTCAGTCCGATCGCCGGCTTCACCTGGGATTGATTGATGCCGTGAATTTCGTATTCCACGGGATCTTCGATGGTCAGGATCTTGCGCGATGTGTCGTTGAGAATGCTCAGCATGGTCGCGAGCGTCGTCGTCTTGCCGCTGCCGGTCGGGCCGGTGATGACGATCATGCCGTGAGGTAGTCCCAGAAGCCGGGTGATTTTGGCCTCGTCGGGGTTCGCCATGCCGAGCTTGCCGATGTCGAGCAGGCCGCGATCTTTTGGCAACAAGCGCAGCACGGCCGCTTCGCCGTGCTGGGTCGGCATTGTCGCCACGCGAATATCGACTTCGCCGCCGCCGATGTTCTGGCGCGCGGCGCCGTCCTGCGGCAGACGGCGCTCGGCGATATTGAGGCCGGCCAGAATTTTGACGCGCGAAATGATCGCTTGCGGCAATGCGCCGGCCGGCGTCTGAACCGTGCGCAGCAGCCCGTCAACTCGCATTCGCACGATGAGACCCGACTGGAACGGCTCGATATGGATATCGGTCGCGCGCAGCTCGACCGCTCGTTCGAGAAGGTCGTTGACGGCGCGCACGACCGGGGCGCCGCTGGCGAGATCGCGCAGGCTTTCGACGTCATCATCGGCGCGCGTCTGCGCGGCGTCGCTGGCCTCCGTCGCGCTTGCCTTGTCCTCCAACCGTGCAGCAAGGACCGTTGCAATGTCCTCGAATGAGGCAACCGCAAGCTCGAGGGGGCCGCCGAGGACAATTTCCGCGGCGCGAACCGCGGCGCCATCGGTTGGATCGGCGACCACAAGCCGGGCCGGCCCAGCGCCGGCTGAATAAGGGAAGACGCAAGATTCCCTTAGAAATCGCTGCGAGAACTTGTCGGCGCACGATGGGGCGGACATCAGCTCGGCAAGGCCGACCCGCGGCAAGGCAAAGAAGCGCGCAACCTCGTCGGCGAAACCATGGGCCGAAATCTCCATCGCCTGCCACAATTTCTGCAGCGGCTTTCCGGTCCTGCGGGCCTCGGCGATGTTGAATCGCGTGGAAACATCTCCGACCGCCAAGTGTTCGTTGAGTAGATGATTGTAGAAACCTTGCAATAGATCGCCCGTGGCGGCCGAATTTTGTCGGCCACCACTATTATCCGCCGCTTTATTCGAAAACATTTCGTTCATTATCAGCCGCTCCGGCCGATGACTCGTTCCTTGACGGGAGCTGGTCAACGTCCCTACACTTACACAACTGGGAGAAGCGGGTCGAGCGTATCGTAGAACAAATTGTGGGTCGGTGGTACGAGCGTGATCAATCATCGCCGAGGGGTCGGTGCTTGTGTGGCGGCCGGTCTGGCCTTCGCCTTGCTCGCGGGCTGTGATCCGGTCTCACTCGGCGAAAGCCGGCAGCACCTGCCCGATCCTTTTGATACGGCGCAAAACACCAATCTGGAGCCGCACTTTCCCGAGCAGCTAGCGCAGCCGTCCGCTCCGCCTAAAGCGGCACCGGGCGCGAGTTTCTACGGCCGCGAAGCCACCCTCGACGCAGCTGCGGCGCACCCGGCTGACAGCGGCGAAGGCTACGAATTGAATTTCGAAAACGCGGCAATCACAACCGTCGCCAAAGTCATCCTCGGCGACATTCTCGGCGTCGGCTACACCATTGACCCGCGCGTGCAAGGCACGGTGACGATCGCATCCGGCAGGCCGGTACCGAAGAGCGACTTGGTACTGGTGCTCGAAAACGCCCTTCGGATGAGCAATGTGGTTCTGGTCGCGGACAAAAGTGGCGGATATCGCCTTATTCCCAGCGGCGACGCCCAAGGCAGCGGCGCGACGACCCGCGCCGGTAACGATCAGGATGACGGCTACGGCATCAGCGCCGTGCCGCTGCGCTACACGTCGGCGCAAACGATCCTCAAGCTGCTCGACAGTTTCGCCATCAAGGCCGGTATGGCGCGCGCGGATACCGGACATAATTTGATCCTGGTTCAGGGCACCGGTCCCGAGCGCCAGACCGCGGTCGACGCAATTTTGAATTTCGACGTCGACTGGATGCGTGGCCAATCGGTAGGCGTTTATCCGGTCGAACAGGCCACTCCCGAGGCGATCATCAAGGAACTCGAAAAGATCATGCAGAGTGACGAGGGCGGTCTTAACCAAAACCTTGTCACCCTGCAGCCGATCACCCGTCTCAACGCCGTGCTCGTCGTCACGAAAAAGCCGAGCCTGCTGAAAGAGGCGGCGACATGGATCAGCCGGCTCGACAAGGCCAACAACGCGGGCGCGGCGGTGCGGGTCTATCGGCTGCGCTACGGCGACGCCCGCCAGATCGCCAAAGTCTTGGGCGACCTATTCGGCAGCGGCCGTTCCCAGGGGCTCGATTCTGCGGTGAACCAGATCGCGCCGGGAGCTAATATGACGACCTCGAGCTCCGGCTTCGGCGGCCTCCAGGGCAATTCCGGTAACCAATCAGGCTTTGGTGGGTCGACCGGCCTAGGAGCGGGGTCGGGTAGCGCTGGCGGCCTCGGCAGCGGAGGCATTGGCGGCCAAAGCGGCGGCCTCGGCAGCGGCAGCGGAGGCATTGGCGGCCAAAGCGGCGGCCTCGGCGGAGGCCTTGGCGGCCAAAACGGCGGCCTTGGAGCTTCCGGGGGCTTCGGCGGCGCTGCCGGCGCAAGCGCGGGCTTACCCGGTCAAGCCGGTGCATTGGGCTCCCAGCAGTCGACCGCGATCGTTCTGCCGGGCATCAGGATCGCCGCAGACGTCGCCAACAATGCTCTGGTGATTTTCTCCAACCAAGAGAACTACCGGATTATCGAGCAAACGCTCGCACAGCTTGATCGACCACAGTTGCAAGTGGCAATTCATGCGACCATCGTCGAGGTCACGCTCAACAACGATCTTCAATATGGCGTTGAGTACTATCTCTCGAGCAACTCAGTCCAATTCGGGTCCACGACGAGCACCACTCAATTAAACCCCCTCACTGCGGTGCTTCCCGGCGCCAATCTTCTCCTTGGGCCGAACACGAATCCTAAGGTCGTCATCAATGCGTTGCGCACCATCACCGACGTGAAGGTCCTGTCCTCGCCGTCGCTGGTCGTGGTCGACAATCAAGTCGCCTCCCTGCAGGTCGGCGACCAAGTGCCCGTTTCGACCGGAAACGCCTCGGTCCTGAACGCGGCGACCGCCACTTCGAATACGATCGTCAATACCATCAGCTATCTCAATACCGGGGTCATTTTGAAGGTTCTCCCGCGGATCAACGCCAACGGCAACGTGACCCTCGACATCGAGCAAGAGATCAGCAACGTGGCGAACAACGCGACTGCCTCGACGTTGACGCCGACCGTGTCGCAGCGCCAGGTCAAGAGCGAGGTTGCGGTCGCCAGCGGTCAAACGGTGCTGCTCGGAGGTTTGATCACCGAAACGCAGTCGCGCACCCGAAACGGGATCCCGGTGCTCGAGGAAATTCCGATCCTCGGCGACGCTTTCGCGACCAATGACAAATCGACGGCGCGGACCGAACTTATCATCTTCATCGAGCCGCAGATCATTCGCAACAGCGTCGATGCCGCCAAAGTCGCCGAGGAACTGCGGGCCAAATTGCGCGGTTCTGCAGAAAACGCTTTTCCTCCCGGGCCGTCGCTATTCAAAGACCCGCAATTTGCCCGATGAACCACTCGCCGCCACCGACCGGGCCGGCATTTTGCTCGGCGCGGCCGAGCGCATAAAGAGCGCGACTTCGCGCATGTCTCACTTTCTCTGGTCGTATCGAGCATGGGGCGCGGTTGCTCTATGCGCCGTCGCTGCCAGTGTGTTGGCGGCGCCCGGGCTTTCCGGCGTGCTTGGCGGCGGACTCGCCGTCGTGATGATCGCGATTGCGGCGATCGATGCCCGCCGGTTCGTGATCCCCGACAAGCTGGTGTTGGCGGGCTTGCTGTTGGGTTTTGTCGAGGCCTCGATCAGTCAATCGGAGCTCGTGACAACGGCGCTGCTTGGCTCGGCGCTGCTTGGCTCGGCGTTGCGCAGCGTCGCGCTCGCGCTGGCGTTTTGGGGCTTCCGGACGGCGTATCGGCGCATCCGCGGCCGCGAGGGGATCGGACTTGGCGATGTCAAGCTCGCGGCCGTGGCCGGCGCCTGGCTCGGCTGGACGGCGGCTGCGCTTGCAATCGACATCGCCGCGCTGTCGGCTTTGGCCGTCGTCCTGATCCGAGCCCTGCGCGGGCAGCGCGTCACGAGCACGACGGCGGTGCCATTCGGACTTTTCTTCGCTCCCGCGATTTGGATCGCGTGGCTGTTCGAAGCGATGAGCTTGCGGCTGACCTTCTGACGATCGCATGTGATGGTCACGCGATCACAGAACCAACAGGATAAGCCGAACAGCGGGCTCACTCGGGTTGCAGGCCGGCGGCGCGGATGACGGCCGACCATTTGATCTCTTCGCGGTCGATGCTGGCCGCGTGTTCTTCGGGGGTCGTCGGCTCGGGTTCGCCGCCTTCGAAGATGATGCGCTTGCGAACCTGCTCGCTCGCCAGCGCCGCGCGCAACTCCTTGTTCAGCCGGTCGATGATGGGTCGCGGCGTGCCGGCGGGCGCCAGCAGGCCATAGGTCAACGTCGCGTCGAAACCCGGCAGGCCCGATTGCGCAAGCGTCGGCAGGTCCGGCATGAGGGTCGAGTGCGTCATCGACGTCACGGCGAGCGCGCGGATGTAGCCGCTGTCGAGAGCGGCACGCGACACCGGAATGGGATTGAAGCCGACCTTGACGAAGCCGCCGATCAGGTCGGTGGTCAGCGGGTTCGAGCCCTTGTAGGGGATCTGCTCGACTTGAACGCCCGCCTGTTGCGCGAACAGGATGGACGCAAGATGGTTGACCGTGCCGAGGCCCGGCGTGCCCACCTGATAGGGCTCCTTGGATTGCTTCATCAGGGCGATGAGTTCGCCGACACTGTGCACCGGCAAATCCTTGTGCACGAGCAGCAGCGCCGGCGCCGAGGCGATCAGGCCGATCGGCGCAAAATCCTTGCGCGGATCGTAGCCGACGTCGCGAAGACTCGGGCCGGTTGCCAGCGTCGAGGTGTAGCCGAGCAGCAGCGTGTAGCCGTCGGGGGTGGCGTGGGCGATCGCGCGCGTGCCGACCGTGCCGCTGCCGCCAGCATTGCGGTTTTCGATGACGATCTGCTGGCCGAGCGCCGCGCTCATCTTGTCGGCGACCGACCGCGCCATGATGTCATTGGTGCCGCCCGGCGGCAGCGGAATGACGAGGACGATCGGCCGGTTCGGGTAATCGTCCGCCGCAACTGGCGAGGACGCGCCGAAACTGGCGATCGTCGCGAGAGCCGCAAGGAGCGTCGTCAGCCTCGCCAAAGCACCCTGCCCTTGCAAGTCATCCTCCACTTTTTTGTTGCAGCGCCGGCCGCTGCCGGTCGATATATTCAGCCTACCCGCTAGCCTACCTGTTGGCCCGGCCCGTTGTCATGCGCCGTGTCACGCTGCCCGCAGCAACCGAACACGCCGGTGGAATTGCAATGACCTGGTCCGACGCCTTCCTCGGCATATTGAAGGACAACGACGTCCGCCTCATCAGCTATGTGCCCGACAACGTGCTCACGCCGCTCATCAAGGGCGTCGCCGCCGACAATTATTTCCTGTCGGTCGGCGCCACGCGCGAGGATGAGGCGATCGGCGCCGTGACCGGCGCCTATATGGCGGGCCTGCGCGGCGCGGTCATGATGCAGACATCGGGCTTCGCGCTGCTCACCAACGCGCTCGCCTCGCTGGTCGTGCCCTATCAGATCCCCGCGATCATGGTGATCTCGGAACGCGGCACCATGGGCGAATTCAATATCGGCCAGTCGCTGGTCGCGCGCACCATGCGGCCGACGCTCGACGCGATCGGGATCGTGCATCACACGCTGACCGACGAAGCAACGATGCCGTTTGTCGTCGACAATTCGATCAAGCAGGCGTTTTCGACGCAGGCGCCGGTCGCCTTCATCCTCTCGCCGCTATTGACCGGCGGCAATCCCGCGGCCAAAGCCAAACTGAAAATCTGAGAGGCTACGTGAGCAACGAACGGGCTTCGGCGAAACTCCTCAACCGCACGGCGCTGACGCAGCGCTTGGTGCAACACCTCAAGCATGAGGAAGCCGTCATCGGCGGCATCGGCAATGCCAATTTCGACCTGTTCGCCGCCGGCCATCGCCCGCAGAACTTTTATATGCTCGGCAGCATGGGGCTGGCCTGCCCGATCGCGCTCGGCGTCGCGCTGGCGCAGCCCGAGCGCGGCGTGATCGCGCTCGAAGGCGACGGCTCGATCCTGATGTCGCTCGGCTGCCTCGCCACCATCGCCAACGTAAAGCCGCGCAACCTCACCATCGTCATTTGGGACAACGGCATCTATCAGATCACCGGCAAGCAGCCGGCGGCAACGGGCGGGGTGACAGATATCGTCGCGGTGGCGCGCGGCGCCGGCCTCGCCAACAGCGAATGGGTGCGCGACGAGGCGCATTTCGACAAATTGCTCGACCGCCGGTTCGACGACGGCGGGCCGGTGCTGCTGGCGGTGAAGATCGACGATCAGCCGGGCAAAGGGCAAACCGTGCGCGACCCCGCGCTCATTCGCAACCGCTTCATGAAGGGACTGGGCACCGGCCGCGGCGGCGCGCTGGATCAGTAGGGGTCGCTATAAATGGGATCGGGATGCCACCTTATTCCGTCGGCGCGTGCTGCGGCACTTTGTAAACGTCGACATCCCAATCTAATCCATTCCAAATTTTCTTGATTGAAATTTTGTCGTCAACGTTACATATGCCAAAATCTACGTCTTTGTTCGGCAAAACTAAAAACACTCGTTTGCCCACATTAACAGTGATGATCCCGTCGTGCTCCAGACCGTTCCGAGCAAGACGCTTGAGTTGGCTGTAGTACGGTTCGGTTCTCCACGAAAGCGGCCAGCCAGGATCGACATGAAAGACAAAGTTGCTCGCGTCGCCGAAACGCACATGACAGATCACGATTTTTGAGCGCATCGGTTGCCACTCGTCACCAAAATTTGCGTCGGTTAGCCACGTGCAATTAAAGGCACGACATTCATTGGGCCTGGAACTGTAAATGCCGCATCCCTTGCTCTTGAGGCAATGAGGACACCATTGACCCATCGGCTTGTTAATCTCGACAAAACCCAAAAGCTTGCAGCAAAGCGCACACGATCCGCAACTGCGGCGCTGTGTGTTCGGAGATTTGCGGTCGATCATCGACATCGACTACCGTCAATTCGCCGGAACGAAATTAAGTACCGACAGGATCGCGAGCTCACCCGATATTTTCCGGATGACTCGCGAATGAGAGCGAATATCAGCGCTGCTTCACCTTCGCAACCGGCCGCCGTCTGCCGGATCGAGTTTGGGATTTGCATTTAACCGCTCCAGTGAAAGACTTCCTGTATAGAAAATGTAATCCATCGCCCCACCTAGGGCGTCAACCGGGATCGCCGTCGCAATGCTACGACAAGACCCATAATTGGTATAATTTTCTTATCGTACTCGTGTATCCGCTGCTCGAGTATATCTACAAAGAAACCGGCGGCCTCGGCTAAGCGGCTGACATAGCTGGAACTGTGAGCATAACAGCCCCCCTTTGCAAGAGAACTGTTCGGATGCACAACTACTTCTTGGTTGTTATGCCCACTGTCATTCTGGAAGAGCGTAAAAACGAATAGCCCATCATCTCTCAGAGAAGACGCTGCTGCATGAAAAACTGCCGTTAAATCACCGAAGTGAATGAGAGTGGCGGCACAGGTTATTACATCATAACTATTTGAATTATCTACCATGAAGGAAAATAAGTCACCTAGATGTGTATGATCATATACAGCTTTTTCTCTGGCCTTCTCCAGCATGGCTGATGACATATCAATTCCATCAAGTCTGTTTGCCAAGTCGCGCACCAAAACTCCTACAAGGCCAGTGCCGCAACCTGCGTCAAGAATATCTAATTTTCCCGATTTATGCGGCAGCTTCTTAAGCGCCTCCGCCACCAGCTGATGGCCGAAATAATAAGTCTTTCCTAAATCCCAATTGTGAGCTCTTTTGACATAGAGTTTTTTAAGGTGAGCTTCCGAAGCCCGCGTGGGCATTTGCTCAAGACCTAAGCTCGCAAGTAAACGTCGAGCACCTAGAGTATCCTCGGGGTCAATGGCCAGCGTTCGTCTGTAGCTGGCCTCCGCATCCGCGAGGTGACCGAGTTCCTTGAGCGTGCTGCCCATGTTGAGATAGGCCTCGGCGAAGTCCGGCTTGAGGGCAAGCGCACGCTGATATTGCGCCACCGCCTCGTCCAATTTGCCCTGGTCGTTGAGCACAATGCCGAGATTGTTGTGCGCCTCGGCGAAGTCCGGCTTGAGGGCAAGCGCACGCTGATATTGCGCCACCGCCTGGTCCAATTTGCCCTGGTCGTTGAGCACGACGCCGAGATTATTGTGCGCTTCGGCGTAGTCCGGCTTGAGGGCAAGCGCCCGCTGATATTGTGCCACCGCCTCGTCCAATTTGCCCTGATCGTTGAGCGCATTGCCGAGATTGTACTGCGCCTCGGCGTAGTCCGGCTTGAGGTCGAGGGCCCTGCGATAGCAGGTGACCGCCTCGTCCTGCTTTCCTTGGTCGTTGAACACGATGCCAAGATTGCAGTGGGCCTCGGCGAAGTCCGGCTTGAGGGCAAGCGCACGCTGATATCGCGCCGCCGCCTCGTCGAATTTGCCCTGGTTGTTGAGCACAACGCCGAGATTATTGTGCGCTTCGGCGTAGTCCGGCTTAAGGGCAAGCGCACGCTGATATTGCGCAACAGCCTCGTCCAATTTGCCCCGGTTGTTGAGCACAACGCCGAGATTGTAGTGCGCTTCGGCGTAGTCCGGCTTGGCGGCAAGCGCACGCTGATATTGCGCCACCGCCTCATCCAATTTGCCCTGGTTGTCGAGCACAACGCCGAGATTATTGTGCGCTTCGCCGTAGTCCGGCTTGAGGGCAAGCGCACGCTGATATTGCACCACCGCCTCATCCAATTTGCCCTGGTTGTCGAGCACAACGCCGAGATTATTGTGCGCTTCGGCGTAGTCCGGCTTGAGGGCAAGCGCACGCTGATATTGCGCCACCGCCTCATCCAATTTGCCCTGGTCTTTGCGCGCATTGCCGAGGTTATTGTGCGCCTTGGCGTAGTCCGGCTTGAGGGCAAGCGCACGCTGATATTGCACCACCGCCTCATCCAATTTGCCCTGGTTTTTGAGCGCATTGCCGAGATTGTTGTGCGCTTCGGCATAGTCCGGCTTGAGGTCGAGAGCCCTGCGATAGCAGGCGACCGCCTCGTCCGGCTTTCCCTGGTCGTTGAACGCAATGCCGAGATTGTTGTGCGCCACGGCGAAGTCCGGCTTGAGGGCAAGCGCACGCTGATATTGCGCCACCGCCTCATCCAATTTGCCCTGGTCGTTGAGCACAATGGCGAGATTGTTGTGCGCTTCGGCATAGTCCGGCTTGAGGTCGAGCGCCCTGCGATAGCAGGCGACCGCCTCGTCCGGCTTTCCCTGGTCGATGAGCGCATTGCCAAGATTGTTGTGCGCCTCGGCGAAGTCCGGTTTAAGAACAAGCGCCTGGCGATAACAGACCACGGCGTCATCCAGCTTGCCCTGGGCCCTGAGGGCTAAGCTTAAGCTGGAATAGTATCCAGCGAATTTAGCGTTGATCGCGATCGCTTTACTGATCATGTCAACGGCCAAATCAGGGCGTCCCACCTGATAGGCAACCACCCCGAGCAGGTGCAGGCTGTCGGCATGGCGGGGAGTGACCGCGAGAATCTGCCGGCAGAGCCGGTTGGCTTCGTTCAAGCGCCCGGCCTGATGGTGTCGAAGAGCATTAGCAAACACCTCTTGCACGCTCGGTGACGCTCCTTGCATCACGAGTCCCAGCTTCTTTTCCGTCCGGCGTTGTTTGCGATTCATCTGCTCTCAGACATCTCCCAGATCGGTGGCCCATCAGTCAAAATCCGATTTATCCGGCAAAATACCCATCATGATATGCTGCTGGACGAAACAGGCGCAAGCAGCTGCCATGCGCTCCTTTGCGCGGTGCGGGGCCGCCGTACTCGCAAGATACTCGCCAAGATATTGTAGCTGTCTCGGGCCGGCCCGCATGTCTGCTCCGGGTCTACTCGATCTGCGGGACGCCGGCCTTCACAATGATGTCGTGATACTTCTTGATCTCGTCGGCGAGGAATTTCGCGGACTGATCGAGCGGCAGATAGATCGGCTCCGCGCCTTGGCGCTGGAAACTGGCGCGAACGTCGGGATCCGCGAGCGCCGCTTTCACCTCGCTGTTCAGTTTCGTGACGATCGGCAAAGGCGTGCCTTTCGGCACCAGCAGCGCGAACCAGCCGGAGGCGACGTAGTCGGGCAGCCCGGCTTGCTTCGTGGTCGGCACATCCGGCAAGGCCGCCAGCCGATTGGCGCCGGCAACCGCCAGCGCGTTTGCACCCTTGGCGGCGAGTGCGGCGGATACGTTCGGCAACCACTGGAAGCCGAGGGGAACCTGGCCGCTCATCAGATCCGGAACATATTGGCCGATATTGCGGTAGGGGACATGCGTGATTTTCACGCCGGTGAGCTGGCTGAAATACTCGCCGGCCAGATGCTGTGAGCTGCCGATGCCGACCGATCCGTAGTTGAGTTCACCGGGATGCGCTTTGGCATAGGCAATCAAATCTTGCAGGCTGTTGACCGGCAACTTGCTGCTGGCCACCACGATGATCGTGAAGGCTGCGAACGGCGAGATCGTTACGAAATCCTTTTCCGGGTCATAGTCGAGATGCTTGTACAGCGCGACGTTGGCGCCAACCGGGCCCGAACCGCCGCCAAGCAGCGTATAGCCGTCCGGCGCAGCCTTGGCGGCGGCGGCGGAGCCAGAATTGCCGCCGGCGCCGGGCCGATTTTCGACAATGATGGGTTGCCCCATCGACTTCGACATTCGCTCGAACATGATGCGGCTGACGACATCGCTGGCGCTGCCGCCGGCAAACGGAATGATTGCCGTGATTGGCCGCGTCGGGTAGTTCTGCGCGTGTGCGGCGGGACCGGCGATGCTGGCCGCCAGCGCGAAACAGGCGCGAAGCAGGACTTGCCTGCCGAGTATTCTCATTGTTGATCATCCTTCGGTCGGGAAGAGCAGATCGGGTCGGGAAGAGCAGATCGGGATGACTACTGCCCTTTGAAATGCTTCTCCAGCCCCTGCCAGCCTTCGAAGTAATCGTGCTGCAACTCCGATGACTCGACGGCATAGCGGGTGAGCCGCATGGCGTAGCGGCTTTCGAACATGAACGCCATGGTGTCCTCGATCTTGTGCGGCTTGAGTTCCGCCTGCGTCGCGCGCTCCCAGGTTTCGGCGTCGGGGCCGTGCGCGGTCATGCAATTGTGCAGGCTGGCGCCGCCCGGCAAAAAGCCCTCCGCCTTGGCATCATAGACGCCGTGCAGGAGGCCCATGAACTCGGTCATGACGTTGCGGTGATACCAGGGCGGGCGGAACGTATCCTCGCCAACGAGCCAGCGCGGCGGGAAGATCACGAAATCGATGTTGGCGGCGCCCGGCAGGTCGGACGGCGCGGTGAGCACGCTGTAGATCGACGGATCGGGATGATCGAAGCTCACGGTGCCGATCACCATGAAGCGGGCGAGGTCGTATTTGTACGGCGCGAAATTGCCGTGCCAGGCGACGACGTTGAGCGGCGAATGATTCATCTCGGCCGCCCACAGATTGCCCTGGAATTTCGCCACCATGACGGACGGCGCCTTGGTGTCCTCGTAGGCGGCGACCGGGCTGAGGAAGTCGCGCACATTGGCGAGACCGTTCGAGCCGAGCGGGCCAAGCTCCGGCAGCCGCAGCATCGCGCCGTAATTCTCACAGATGTAGCCGCGCGACGGGCCGTCCGGCAGCTCGACGCGGAAGCGAAGCCCGCGCGGGATGACGACGATCTCGCCGGGCGCCGCCGCGATCACACCAAGCTCGGTGACGAAGCGGGCGCAACCCTGCTGCGGCACGATGAGCATTTCGCCGTCCGCATTGTAGAAGCAGCGCTCGGTCATCGAGCGGTTTGCGGCGTAGATGTGCACGCACATGCCGACTTGCGTCGCGACATCGCCGTTGCCGCCCATCGTCACAATGCCTTCGACGAAGTCGGTCGGTTTTTTCGGAATCGGCAGCGGGCTCCAGCGCAATTGCGTCGGCGTCGCGTCGACGTCGTTGAATGGCGCGCTGCGAATGCGGCCATTGTCGATGCGCGCATAGGGCCGGTGCACGACCGAGGGCTGGATGCGGTAGGTCCAGGTGCGCCGATTTTCAGAGCGCGCGGTCGTGAACGAGGTGCCCGAGATCAGTTCGGCATAGAGGCCGTGCGGCGGACGCTGCGGCGAATTGCGGCCGACCGGCAGTGCGCCGGCAACGGCCTCCGACACGAAATGATTGCCGAAGCCGGGCTGGTATTGCAGCGGCGCCGCGGCCAGTGGGGCTGTGTTTCGCGCTTTGCGGATTTTTGTGTCTTGCGGCATGGGGCCTCGCGGTGTCGCCCCACCGGCCGTCATTGCGAGCAAAGCGAAGCAATCCAGCTTTACCCGAACTCGCAATGACGGCTTGGCGCGGGCAATTGGTCTCGGTCGAAACTAATATCCCGATTCCGGCGCTGTGGCGCAAGCTCTTTGGAACGGTTCCAGGTTCTTATTGCGTAATTTCCGATTGCGTAGTCAGCGCCCCAATTCGCCGCGGCGCAAACAGCCTCACTCCGTATCCGTCAGCCCGCGGCTACGGTCACCCCGCCCGTCTCATGCCGAGAGCCAGAACGCGATGTAAGAGGTCGAGGTATTTGATGCCGTCGTGCCGCGCCGCCGCGGCAAATTCCTGGCTTTCCGCGATCTCGGGATTGGGATTGGCTTCGAGGAAATACGGGATGCCGTCGGCTGAGAGACGGAAATCGATGCGGGCGTAGCCGTCGAGGTCCAGCGTCCGGTAGATTCGTTTGGCGATGCGCTGGATGCGGGCGATGAGTTCAGGCCCGAGGTTTTTGGCCGGCCCGTGCAGGATGCCGCGACGCTCCTGATAGTCGGGATCGTGCTTGACCTTTTCCGTGGCGATGGGCCAGTCGCCTTGCGCCATGTTGCCGAATTCCAGCTCCCACAGCGGCAGCACCCGCAGCCGGTCGTTGCCGAGCACGCCAACATAGATTTCGCGGCCCTCGATATACTGCTCGGCGATGGCGGGAGTGCCGATCCGTTCATGGATGAAACCGACGCGCTCGGCGAGCTTGGCGTCGCTGTCGACGACGGAGGCTTGCGAAATGCCGTAGGAGCCATCCTCGTTCAGGCTCTTGACGATCAGCGGCAGCGCCAGCCGCGCCGGGCGGCGGACCTTGCGGCGCATCGGGAACACGGCGAAGGCCGGCACCGGAATCCGGCGGTAATGCACCAGCGTCTTGGACAAATCCTTGCCGCGCGCCAACATCAGGCCGCGCGGGTTGCAGCCGGTATACGGGACGTGCATCAGCTCGAGATAACTGGCGACGTTCTGATCGTAGATGGCTTCGCCGTGAAACTGCTCGAGCAGCGTCAACACGACGTCCGGCTTCCAGCTTTCGATCTGGTCGCGGATCGGTTTGAGCTCGTCATGCACGCCGAGCGGATGGACGTCGTGCCCGGCGCCGCGCAGCGTCTTCACGACGTCATATTCAGTTTTCCATTCATTGATTTCCTGCTCGCTGTACCCCTTGCTCGATTCCGGGGGCATCAGGTCCGGGTGGACGAGCACCAGGACGCGAAGCCGTTTCATAGCGCGATCCACCTGCGCCGCGACGGACCGAACAGCGCATGCATTGTTTTGGCGGTCAACAAGACCGTGAACTCCATCATGAGCTTGCGCTCGGGACCGACGGCGCGCAAATTGAGCTCGCGGCACCGGGCCATGATATCATCGAGCACGGCATCGAGCGTGAGCTGGTATTCGCCGGTCCACTTCGCGACCAGCTCGCGCACTCTGGCGCGGTTGCGTCTGATGAATGACGAAGCCGCCTCGCAGCGGCGATGCTTTGGATCGGCGGAGAACAGCCGCTGCAGATCGCGGTCGTAGGTCTTCGGCGTGTCGAAGGCATAGAGCGCCTGCTTCTTGTTATAATGCTCGCCAAGCGTCTCGGTGAGATCGCTGAGCGGATCGACCCGTTCGCGGTGGGTGAGCAACGGCCGTTGCGCGGCAATTTCCGCCATCAACTCGTCGACATATTCGAGCTTCTTCAGCGCCGGCCATCCGGCATAGCGGGTGCGCCAATGCGAACGCGGCCGCAGCCACACGGCAAACGTTTCGGCGAAATCTTCGTCCGGGTGGCTTTGCGCGTACCACAGCCGAAGGTGCTGGACAAAATTCCGGCTGGCGGGATTCGGTCGGTAATAACGCGGATAACGCTTCGAGGTGGGGCCGAACAGCTGCTGCCAGCGGCGGCGGCGATGGAGCTGATAGGCGTGCTGCACGACATGGCCGGCTTCATGGCGGAGGATGGCCATGCACTCGGACCAGGTGCCGCCCTCGACGTCGATGATCATTTTCCTTTCCAAGCGCATCAGCCGGGGATGCGCCAGATAGAACGGGATCGCGATACCGGGCGTGCTCTCCGGGCTGAACCACTCGCTCGAAATCCAGGCATGGGGCCGCACCCGGATGTCGTGCTCGGCAAGCTCGTCGTGCAGCGTCAGGAGGCAGTCCTCGAGCCAGGTGCCTTCGACCGTAACTTTGAGATTCTTGAGGCGAATCTTCAGCAACTGCTCGTCGGGCAGCGTGGCCCAGGCAAATTTCCTACGCGGCATGATGCTTCGAAACCTGGAGCGAACCGGTGTGTCAATGGTGTCACGAGCGGCCGTTGGCGACAACCGCCTAACGCGGCGGCCGGACGGAACGTTGCGCCTGCGCGCCTGTCGATCCGGCCCTTTGACAATAGGCTGTCAATTCATGCAGCGCCGATAAGCACCTTAATGCCGCCGCACATGGTGCTTGCGGTGCGTCGAGGGCGCGGCAGTCTTAGGCGCCGGCGAGCCCGTCCAGTACGGGTTCACGTTGCAAAAGCCGCGGATGGCGCCGATCACATTCGGCCTGCACTCCTCGACCGAGCGATAGTAGCATTCCCATATCACGTCGGCGTCTGTCTCGGACAGCACCGCGCACCATTGTGCATCGCCGTAGTTTTGGGCGTGGCCGGGCGGAATTTCGCAGCCCAGCGCTATGGCCAAGGCAGCGATCGAAAGCATGAATCGCAGCATGATTTCCACCTGATGATTTCCACCTGGGTTCGCAAATGCCTCTCGACGCGAATAATAACACTCCAATCCGCGGATTATTGCAGCATCGATCAAAATAAATTTCAGCAGAACAAATAGCCTTCGCAGATCATGGTTTCCTTTGCCGCGACCGGCCGCGTATCATTGCGTCGGTGAAGTCGCGCAGGCGCGGGAGTGCAGCGGACGTGCAGGGAAAAGTCGAACCGGTTCTCGTGGTCGGCGGCGGGCCGGTGGGGCTCGCGCTCGCCGGCGATCTCGGCTGGCGCGGCATCAGCTGCGTGCTGATCGAGCAGTCGGACGGCTCGATCTATCAGCCGCGCATGGATCTGGTCGGCATCCGCACCATGGAGTTCTGCCGGCGCTGGGGATTGGTGCCGGCCGTCGAAGCCTCGCCCTATCCGCGCGACTACGCGCAGGACAATATCTATCTCACGAGTCTGACCGGTTACGAACTGGGGCGCGAGCGCTTTCCCGGCATCGGCCAGGCGCCGCCGCCGCGGGAAAGCCCGCAACGGCGCGAACGCTGCCCGCAAAACATGTTCGATCCCATCCTGCGCGCATTCGCAGCCGCGCAGCAAAGCGTCGCGCTGCGCTACCGCATGCGGCTTGTCTCGTTCACGCAAAAAAGTAAAAAAGATTCCGATGTGGTGACGGCCGTGGTCGAAAATGCCGAAACCGGCGCGCGCGAGGAGATTCTGGCCAAATACATCGTCGGCTGCGACGGCGCGCGTAGCCTCACGCGCGAGACGCTCGGCATCGCCATGCTCGGCAATCCGGTGCTGACCTACACCACGAACGTGATCTTCCGCTGCCCGCACCTGCTCTCGCTGCACGACAAGGGCAAGGCCTACCGCCACATTTTCATCGGCCCGGAAGGCACCTGGTCGACCATCGTCGCGATCAACGGCCGCGACGAGTGGCGCTTTTCGATCATCGGCGGGTCCGAGCTGCACGAGTACACGACGGACGAGATCAAGTCGGCGATCCGCCGCGCCGTCGGCCGCGACTTCGACTTCGAGATTTTGAGCGTGCTACCGTGGGTGCGGCGCGAGCTGGTCGCCGAGCGCTATCGCAACGGCCGCGGCTTCATCGCCGGCGACGCCGCGCATGTCATGTCGCCGACCGGCGGCTTCGGCATGAATACCGGCATCGGCGACGTGGTCGATCTGTCCTGGAAGCTCACGGCCATGATCGAAGGCTGGGGCGGCGACGGCCTGCTCGATTCCTACACCCAGGAACGCCAACCGATCGGCGCCCGCAATGTTGCCGAAGCGAGCGGCAATCTGCGCCGCATGCTTGCGGTTGCGCCGCATGCCGATCTCACCGACTCAACGCTGCAAGGCGCGGCGACGCGCGAAAAAGTCGGGCGTGAATTTGCCGAGACCATGCGCCGCGAATGGCACACGCTCGGTGTCCACCTCGGCTATCGCTATGAGGGTTCGCCGATCTGCTGGCCGGATGGGTCCGCGGCGCCCGCTGACGATCCACGAGCGTATCTGCCGACCGCGCGGCCGGGACACCGCGCCCCGCACGCCTGGCTCGCCGACGGGCGTTCGACGCTCGATTTATTCGGCCGCGGTTTTACGCTGCTCGGTCTCGGCGCGGACGCGCACGAGACCGCACCCCTCTTGGAAGCCGCAAAGCAGCGCAAGGTGCCGATGACGTTCGCCGCGATCGCCGAACCGCACATTGCGGCGCTTTACCAACGCAAATTCGTGCTGGTGCGCCCCGACGGCCACGTGGCTTGGCGCGACGACCGTATGCCGGAAGATGCGTTGCGCCTGATCGACGTCGTGCGCGGCGCCGCCAATCTTCTCCCTCGCCCTGTCGATGAGCGGGCTGGCCTATAAGCATTTGATTGACGGTGCCGCCCTGCCATTGCCCTATGTCAATGGCGGCCGGGACGAGCAAACCGCAGGTCCAGTCACGTCCGCTATGCCCCGAAAGCGAATGACACCCGTCTCAGGACCGTATGTCGCGAAGGGCCAGGTGCGTCACTTCGCACTGCAAAAAAATAGCGAGCCTTTTTGCCGTCGCGTTGCGCTACCGACCGCGATTTCGTGCCTTGGCGCTTTTCGGACGCCGGCCGCCGGTGCGCGTGGATCGTCATCATTCCCGGCGTCCGAAAACCTGCACTAACCTGAAAAGGTCAAAACGAACAAATCTTGTCTCCAATGACTTCCGAAAGCGGAGCATCCGGTAGCGCCACCGTTGGCATGCTCGTAGATCGCGGACTATTCCGATCACTTATAGGGATTGGAGACGTGAACTCATCGCAGCGATGATGTACGGTACGGATTGCGGCGTAGCGCCCGCAAACGCCGAGAATCGCGTGACAGGTATCACAACCGTTAGTCCTGCAGGACTTTCGAGTGCGGAAGTCCATTCGGGTATGGTGTTTGTCCCCGGCGGCACGTTCCGCATGGGCTCGGACAAACATTACCCCGAGGAGGCACCCGTCCATCGGGTCAGCGTCGATGGCTTCTGGATCGATCGGACGCCAGTCACCAACCGCCAGTTTCGGGAATTCGTCGAGGCGACCGGCTACGTGACCTTCGCAGAAATCGCCCCCAATCCGAAAGATTATCCAGGTGCACTACCGCATATGCTCAAGGCGGGTTCTCTTGTCTTCAGTCCGCCCAATCGTCCGGTAGACCTTTCCAACTTCGCAAACTGGTGGACATTCAAATTTGGCGCCAATTGGCGCCGTCCATACGGCAGGGGTAGCTCGATCCGTGGCCTCGACGATCACCCGGTCGTGCATGTCGCATACCGAGATGTCGAAGCCTATGCCGAATGGATCGGCAAGGCTCTGCCAACGGAAGCCGAGTGGGAGTTTGCAGCGCGCGGCGGCCTCGATGGTGCCGAGTTCGCCTGGGGCGGCGAATTCACGCTTGGCGGCCGTCACATGGCCAACACATGGCAGGGACAATTTCCCTGGCAAAACCTCGCAGAGGACGGTTTCGAGCGCACATCGCCGGTCAAAGCGTTTCCACCGAACGGTTACGGCCTCTACGACATGATCGGCAATGTATGGGAATGGACCGCCGACTGGTACTCGCTCGGTCATAGCGCCGATGCGCCGAAGGCGTGTTGCATTCCGGAGAACCCGCGCGGCGGGAGCGAGGCCGACAGCTACGATGGCAGCCAGTTGCAGACCAAAATTCCGCGCATGGTGCTCAAAGGCGGCTCGCATCTGTGCGCGCCCAATTATTGCCGGCGCTATCGCCCGGCTGCACGTCACCCTGAGCCGATCGATACATCCACATGCCACGTCGGGTTCCGCTGCGTCCTGCGAAAGCGGAACTGATTGTCACGAGACGGGAGGAGTCCGACATGAATCGACGCAAGCTGCTGCTAACGACTGCGAAGACAGCGCTTCTCACAGCATTCGGCGCGGTCACGGGAGCGCGGGCGCAGACGCCGATCGATAGCCGCACCGTCCTGCCGATCCCGCAGGCCCAGACGAAATCCGTGCCGGCGCTCGACGCGCGCGATGCACGTGCGCCTGCTATCCGTCCTCTACGCGCGCCGCGGGGCGCTCCCAACATCGTCATCGTCCTGATCGACGATATGGGCTTCGGCACATCCAGCGCGTACGGCGGCCCCTGCAGCATGCCAATAGCGGAACGGCTGGCGAAGGAAGGGCTCACCTACACGCGCTTCCATACTACCGCGCTGTGCTCGCCGACCCGCCAGGCAATGCTGACCGGGCGCAACCACCATTCGGTCAACATGGGCAGCGTCACCGAGCTTGCCACGGGATTCCCCGGCTACACATCGGTCCGGCCAGACAGTGCGGCGACGATCGCGCAAGTGTTGAAGCTCAACGGCTACAACACGGCTGCGTTCGGCAAGATGCACCAAACCCCGGTGTGGGAAACGAGCGCCTCCGGGCCGTTCGACCGTTGGCCGACCGGCGACGGCTTCGAGCGTTTCTATGGCTTTATCGGCGGCGAGACGAACCAGTGGGCTCCTACGCTGTTCGAGGGAACCGCGCCAGTGCCGACGCCGGACGATCCGAATTATCATTTCAGCGAGGACCTCACGACCAAGACCATCGCCTATGTGCGCGAACAGAAGGCAATGACGCCGGACAAACCGTTCTTCGTGTATCTCGCTTATGGCGCCACTCATGCGCCGCACCAGGTCGGCAAGGAATGGATCGAGAAGTATCGCGGCAAGTTCGATGCGGGCTGGGACAAGCTGCGCGAGCAGACATTCGCGCGGCAACAGCAGCTTGGCGTCATCCCGCAGGATTGCCGGCTGACCGAGCGGCCGAAGGAAATCGCCGCCTGGGACACACTATCTGCGGATCAAAAACGCGTCGCGGCGCGGTTGATGGAGACCTTTGCGGGCTTCGCCGAACACACCGACGTTCAGGTCGGAAGGTTCGTCGACGCGCTGCAAGACATGGACGTGCTGAACAACACACTGTTCATCTACGTACTCGGTGACAATGGTTCGAGCGGCGAGGGGGGCCCGGACGGGGCCTTCAACGAGCTCGCGGCTCTGAACGGCGTGCAGGAGAGCGTGGCCAACATGCTTTCTCACCTCGACGAGATCGGCGGCCCCATGGCCTACAACCACTTCAACGTCGGCTGGGCGCACGCCACCGACTGCCCGTACCAGTGGACCAAGCAGATTGCCTCCCATTGGGGCGGCACGCGCAACGGCATGATCGTGCATTGGCCCACCGGCATCAAGGCGAAGGGCGAGGTCCGCAACCAGTTTTGCCATGTGATCGATATCGTGCCGACGCTCCTGGAGGCGGCCAAGTTGCCCGCGCCGGAATTCGTCGACGGCATTCAGCAGCAGCCGATCGAGGGCACGAGCATCGCCTATTCGTTTAACGACGCCAACGCGCCGGAACGCCACACCACGCAACATTTCGAGATGTTTGCCAATCGCGGCATCTATCATCAGGGCTGGACGGCCTGCACGCGGCACAGCGTCCCGTGGGTGATGGCGGGGACCTTCCCAAAGTTCGCCGACGATGTCTGGGAGCTGTACGCGCCGGATGATTGGTCGCAAGCGAACAACATCGCGGCCGGCAATCCCGAAAAACTGAAGGAGCTGCAGCAGATATTCCTGATCGAGGGAGCCAAATACAACGTCTTTCCTTTGGACGATCGCAAGGTGGAACGTGCCAACTCCGAACTTGCCGGACGCCCCGATCTACTCGCCGACCGCACCTCGCAGACGCTCTATCCCGGCATGAGCCATATGAACGAGAACACGGTTCTCGACATTAAGAACAAGTCACATGTCGTCACCGCGCAATTCACCGTTCCCGATGCCAAGGCCAGTGGCGCCATCATCGTCCAAGGCGGGCGGTTCGGCGGCTGGGGTCTGTACCTGAAGAGCGGGGTGCCGGCCCATTGTTACAATTTCTTCGGCTTCGAGCACGTCTACGCGCGCGGCACTCAAGCGCTGGCGCCCGGCCAGCACACCATCCGCTACGAGTTCAAATATGACGGCGGCGGCGTCGGCAAGGGCGGGATGGGCACGCTGTTCGTCGATGGCCAGAAGGTCGGCGAGGCGAGGCTCACGCGGACCGTGCCGTTCGTGTTCTCGGCCGACGATTTCACCGACATCGGCATCGATTACGGGGCGCCGGTGACCGAGGATTACGACACCCCGCAGGGCCGCTTCACTGGCGAGATTGCGTGGGTGCGGATCGACATCGGCAAAGAAGCCTTCAGCGATCCCGCAGGCTTGGAGGAAGCGCTGGCCGGGCGATCATAGCCACGCTCGCCAAACAGCCAAGGCCCTCGGCCTCACCGTTCCGCCGTCGCCGCTCGCCATCGCCGACGAAGTGATCGAGTGAACGTTTCGCAATGCGTTGGGCCAGAAAGCGACATCGCGCTTGCGACCCGTTCTGACATAGAGAGAGGTCGCCAATTGACGCGGCCTCAGGTGTCCGCTGGTACGCCGATCGCTAGTAGTAGACGTAATGGCAAACGCCCGCTACGCAGCGACGCACATGCCGCCGCGCCGTTCGCCGCGCAACACCCGCGACGCTTCCAGGCGTTGCTGGCCGCCCTAATCGGGCATACGCACTGTCTAGATCATCGTTTTTGAAGTTCGAATCATATCAGGCGGCCTTGTCGAGCTTATAGGTCCACGTGTGAACGACGGGGTGTTG
>Ga0074044_10000980_pt1 | contig 26276 bp, 23 predicted proteins | sample BogForMeECP23OM1_FD_94443 | JGI IMG/M metagenome (GOLD analysis project Ga0074044, IMG submission 94443) | Bog forest soil microbial communities from Calvert Island, British Columbia, Canada - Bog Forest MetaG ECP23OM1 | ecosystem: Environmental > Terrestrial > Soil > Wetlands ... | reverse complement strand
GTTCGCTCGCGTCCGCCGGTTGATCAACGCAAAATACTGGCTGGCTCGACTCCCATTCTTGTGGCGCAATACCGACACCTACATCGAGATCACGCCCGCATCCGCATGAGTCAACCAACATGAATCCAACTTCGGCCCCGGGCATTCCGTCCGATGCGGCGAGTAGTGTCCTAATTCGGGAAGTTAGGACGGTCTCCTGCAACGCATGACATTTACGCTACCTGCTCCACCCTGTTACCATCGAAGGTTGTTCAAAGCCCTGCTTACTTTTCTTAGGCAAGCAAATTTCTTTTGGAGGCACCATGGCGGTAAAAGTTGGCATTAATGGATTTGGACGCATCGGGCGCAACGTTCTTCGCACCGCGCTCGCAGACAAGAACCTCGACTTCGTCGCGGTAAACGATCTCACCGATCCCAAGACTCTGGCCCACCTGCTCAAGTACGACTCGATCCTCGGCAACCTTCCGAACAAAATCACTGCCGGCGCCGACAGTATTTCGATCGACGGCAAAGTCATCAAGGTTTTTAAGGAAAAAGATCCCGCTGCCCTGCCCTGGGACTCCGTCGGAGCTCAGGTCGTTATCGAGTCCACTGGCCGCTTCACCGATGCCACCGACGCCAAGAAGCATCTGCGCGGCACCGTGAAAAAAGTCATCATCTCCGCCCCCGCCAAGAATGAGGACCTCACCGTTGTGCTCGGCGTGAATGAAGAAAAGTACGAACCCGCCAAGCATCACATCGTGTCCAACGCTTCCTGCACCACGAATTGTCTGGCCCCGATCGCCAAGGTAATTAACGACGACTTCAAGATTGTCAGCGGCACCATGACCACCATCCACTCTTATACAAACGATCAGGTGATCCTCGATTTTCCACACAAGGATTTGCGGCGAGCCCGTGCGGCGGCGATCAACATGATCCCGACCTCGACCGGCGCAGCCAAGGCGCTCAAGCTTGTCATCCCCGATCTCGCCGGTAAAATCGATGGCTTCGCCATGCGTGTACCCACGCCCAACGTCTCGGTGGTCGACCTCGTCGTCTGGGTAGAAAAGAAGACTACTAAAGAAGAGGTCAACGCCGCCCTGAAAAAAGCCTCTGAGTCGGGACCGCTGAAGGGCTACCTCGGCTTTGAGGAGAACGAACTGGTCTCGTCCGATTTCAAAGGCGACGCTCGCTCCTCCATCGTCGACGCGCACATGACCCTGGTGGTCGGCGGCAATTGCGTCAAGGTGATCTCCTGGTATGACAACGAGTGGGGATACTCCTGCCGTGTGCACGATCTGATCAACCTGATGGCGGCCAAGGGCCTGTAGGTTCCGTGGCAATGAATCACGCGGTGGAGGGACGGGCGTCTCGCCCGTCCTGCTTGGCGAGGACGCCCGGCTCTCCATCAGCAAACGTCGGACGACGGAGACTTTTTCATGTCCAAGCTTTCCATCCGCGATCTTCCTCTTAACGATCACCGCATCTTCATGCGTGTCGACTTCAACGTCCCGCTCGACGACGGCCGCGTCATGGACGACACGCGCATCCGCGAAACCCTACCCAGCATCGAGTACGCTCTGCGTCACGGCGCCCGCCTCATCCTGGCGTCTCACCTCGGCCGTCCCAAAGGCAAGCCTAATCCAAAGATGAGCCTCAAGCCCGTCGCCGAGCGTCTGCGCATGTTGTTAGACAAAGAACTGTCGCGCGGAGAAAATGTCGGCTTCTGCCCCGAGTGCGTCGGGGAGGAAGCCGAAGAAATGGCGCTCAAGCTCGAGAAAGGCCAGGCGTTGCTGCTGGAAAACGTCCGCTTCCACGCCGAAGAAGAAAAGAACGACGAGAAATTTTCCAAGCAACTGGCCAAACTCGCGGAGTTCTACGTCAACGACGCTTTCGGCACCGCCCACCGTGCCCACGCTTCCACGGTCGGGATCACCAAGTTTGTGCAGAAATCCGCCGCCGGATTGCTTATGGAAAAGGAGCTGCTATATCTGGGCCGCGTCCTGCAGAACCCCGAGCATCCCTTCGTCGCCATCCTCGGCGGCGCCAAGGTCAGCGACAAAATCGGAGTCATCCAGAACCTGCTCAGCAAAGTCGACGCCCTCATCATCGGCGGAGGCATGGCCTACACGTTCCTCAAGGCGCAGGGCGAATCGGTCGGCAAGAGTTTAGTGGAGGAAGACAAGATCGAACTCGCCCGCAACCTTCTGCAGCAGGCGAAAGCCCATAAGGTCAAGTTTTTGTTGCCCACCGATCACGCCATCGCCGAGCGCGTCGAAGCCGGCGCCTTGGTGAAGTTCGTCGGCCCGGGCGGGTCCATCCCCGCCAACATGATGGCGCTCGATATCGGCCCCGAAACCATCGAGACTTTTTCAGAGGAGGTGGCTCGCGCCCGCACCATCGTCTGGAACGGCCCCATGGGCGTTTTCGAACTGCCCCCTTTTTCGAGAGGCACGTTCATGATCGCCCAGGCGGTGGCGGAAAACGCCGGAGCCATAACCATCGTAGGCGGCGGAGATTCCGTAGCGGCCATCAAAGCCGCCGGAGTAGCCGACAAGATCACGCATATTTCAACCGGCGGCGGCGCTTCGCTGGAATTCCTGGAAGGCAAAAAGCTGCCGGGAGTGGAAGCGCTGACCGACAAAAAATAGGCGTCCGGTGTCAGGTTTGGCTTTTTAGCTTTTGGCTCGCCGCCCGTAGCTCGCAGCCTCTATGCTTCGTATCAGCGCAATCGCTTTAGCGATGCCGAAAGCCGCACTTCACCGACTGCCCCTTTAGGGGCCGCTATGCCCGACTTCGCAGCTCGACTGACTTTCGCCAACGGCAAAACGCTCGAACTCCACGGCCCGGCCGACATTACCAAGGAGACGACCGACGCTATCGTCAACGCCGCCAACTCCTCTCTGCTCGGCGGCGGAGGCGTGGATGGAGCGATTCACCGCGCCGGCGGCCCGTCGATCCTCCAGGAGTGCAAGCGCATCGTAGCCAAGATTGGTACCCTTCCCGCCGGCAAAGCTGTTATGACCGCCGGTGGACGATTGCCCGCCAAATATGTGATTCACACCGTCGGCCCAGTGTATCGAGGAGGCCATCAGCACGAGCCCGAAACGCTCGCCAGTTGTTACCAGGAATCTGTCCGGATCGCAGACGACCACGGAATCCGATCCTTGGCCTTCCCCTCCATTTCAACCGGAGCCTTCGGCTATCCGGTGCACGAAGCGGCTGAGATCGCAGTGCGCACCATCGTTGAGGTTCTTCCGGACAGCGCTCATATAGAACATGTGCGTTTCGTGCTCTTTGACATCTCCACGTGTCAAGCCTATGTCCAGGCCGCCGAAAGAATTTCCCGTGAGCCCCTCGGCACTTCTAAATTCGAGAAAGCCCCAGGCGCTCTTGACATCCGTAACGTAACGCGTTACGGTACAAAATGATCCGATCGTTCCGCCACAAAGGTCTGAAGCGCCTTTACGAGGGGGCTGACCCGCGCGGAGTGATCGTTGAACACGCCGTGAAGTTGCGTGACATTCTTGTGCGGCTCGATGCGGCCCATACCGCCGCCGATTTGGATTTGCCTGGCTTCAAGTTGCATCCGCTTAAGGGCGAGAGGAAAGGGTTCTGGTCCGTAACGGTCCGGGCAAACTGGCGAGTAGCTTTCCGTTTCGCCGACCGTGACGTATTCGACGTTGACTATTTGGACTACCATTGAAGGAAGGTTGAGCCATGCCCATGAAGAATCCGCCGCACCCCGGCGGTTTTGTATTGCGCCAGTGCATTGAGCCTCTAGGACTGACCATCACACAGGCAGCCGCTGCCCTCGGCGTGACACGCACCACTTTGTCGGAACTGGTGAACGAAAAGCGCGGCATCTCGCCCGAAATGGCTGTGAGACTGTCCAAAGTATTCGGCGGCAGCGCCGAAAGCTGGCTCGTACAACAGGCGCAGTACGACCTCGCTCACCTGGACACCGGCCATTTGAAGCTCAGGCGATTGGAATTCGTATAGATCAGACTCTTGCCCGCGTTGTTTCGAGAAAGGTCCTCATGAGAAAAAAACTCATCGCCGCCAATTGGAAGATGTACAAAACCCCCGACCAGACCCGTGACTTCTTCCGCGATTTCCTGCCGCTGGTCCACGGCCACGACCGCGACGAAATCGTCATCTGCCCGACTTACCTCGCGCTCGATGCCGCCGTCAATGCGGCCAAGGGATCGAATGTTGCCATCGGGGCGCAAGATCTCTACTGGCAAAAAGAGGGTGCCTTTACCGGCGAGATCTGCGGCAGTATGTTAGTGGCGGTCGGCGCAACCCACGTCATCATCGGACACTCCGAACGCCGCCAGTACTTCGGCGAGACCGACGACACTGTCAACCTCAAGCTCAAGGCCGCCATCGAAGCCGGACTCATCCCCATCGTCTGCGTGGGAGAAGTTCTCGAAGAACGCGAAGCCGGGCTCACCGACGACGTCCTGCGCCGACAGTGTCTCCGCGCCTTCCACAAAGTCTCGGCCAAAAAAGCCGTCAGCCTGGTGACCGCCTATGAACCGGCCTGGGCCATCGGCACTGGAAAGACCGCCACCCCGCAATTGGCCGCCGACGCTCATGCCATCATCCGAGCCCAAGCCGCCGAATCGTTCGGCCAGGAATTCGCCGACAAGCTCCGCATCCTCTACGGCGGCTCCGTCAAACCAGAGAACGCCCACGCCCTGATGTCGGAAGAGGAAATCGAAGTGCCCTGGTAGGCGGAGCGTCGCTAGATTCCGAATCGTTTGCAGCTATCGTGAAGTATTAAGGGTCTATTCCGCGCATGGGAGCGAAGCTCTAGAACCGCTTGGCCTGGGTAGTCGACGGTCTCCCGCAACCCCCAAGAAAACCGTCGTGATTTGATTAAAATATCCGCGCAACCCCGTGCCCAGCGCTAGAATCTGATTAGGTAGGAGCGCCGTCCTGGCACTCAGACGCCTCGCTCAAGATTGCACTCCCGAGTAAGGCAAGAAGTCGGGGAGGTAAAGATTATGGGCCCGTCCACTCTTCGCAAGTCCCTGGTAGCGTTCGCAGCATTCATTGGTCTCGCTCTCATCCCAATCCCAGCCTACGCTCAACATGGAGGCGGCGGTCATGGCGGTGGAGGCGGCGGTTTCCATGGCGGAGGGGGTGGCGGTGGCTTCCATGGGGGCGGAGGCTCGTATCGCAGTGGCGCTGGAGAAGCTCATGCAGGCGGCTCCTACGGCGCGCGATCTTATGGCGGAGGAAGTTACGGCCGAGGCGGCGGATCTGAAGCTGGCCGCAATCCAGGCTCATCGGCGACGCGATCGTCAGAACGTGCTTCGTCAGCTCGTAGTTCGTTCGATCGCGGTACTGAGAATATTCGTCCCGCCATCAACGATGGCCAGTGGCATTCGTTTGGCAATGCCGCCAGTTCCGCGCGGTCTGAGGGTTCAAGCGCAGGACGCAATTCCGCCGGTTCCGAGCACTCCACTCTCATGGCTCGTAACGCCGGAATTTCCGATGGCGGTTGGCACTCTTTTGGTGCATCCAGTAGGGGCGTGTCAAGAGCTGAGGCCGGCTTCGCAGGCGGAGCCCGCAGCGCTCCAGCCTTTGATCGCGGCGGCTTTGGCTTTAGAGACGGTTTCCGCGGTGGCTGGGGTTGCTGTCGCTTCGGCTTCGGCTTCGGCTGGGGAGGGTGGGGCCTTGGCTTCGGATGGCCGTTCTGGGGCCCTTACTGGGGACCCTACGCCTGGAATCCCTGGTGGTATTACCCTTACGGCTACGATCCATACTGGTATTCCCTGTGGCCAGCCTATAACTATTATCCGGATGACAGCTACAACTGGTCCACCAATCCGCCCCCGTACAGGCCCTCGGATGACAACAACCAGCCAGCAAGCTACTCGAGTACAATACCCGGCGCATCGGATCTTGCGGTGTTCAACACCTCGGAGCCAATAACGGACGGCCAACAATAGTACGGGAGAACGGTCGACGGAACGATAGACGACAGAGGGCGAATCATCGCCGGTGCCAGCCGAGCAGAATGGTCGTGCCGCAGTTTCAGCGGTGCCGATTGCTCAAAGTTCGAGGGGCCAGTCCCGAAGCTCGCATCTTGCCTGACAAACTTCCCACGCGGACTCTTTGTCCTTGACCTGAACAAAAGACCTTGTCACGATAAGTGCACGCGAGGTGCCAATGAAATTTGGCGTGATTATCTTCCCCGGATCGAACTGCGATCACGATGCTTTCTGGACCGCCGAGCACGTGGCGAAGCAGAAGGCAACATTTCTCTGGCACGACTCGCACGACCTTGAGAATTGCGATGTGGTCATTGTGCCGGGAGGGTTCGCTTACGGCGACTACCTCCGCACCGGCGCCATCGCCAAGTTCTCGCCCGTGATGGAATCCGTCCGCAAGTTCGCCGCCGGGGGCGGACTGGTGCTCGGCATCTGTAACGGCTTCCAGATTCTGTGCGAGTCGGGATTGCTGCCCGGAGCGCTGATGCGCAATATCGGCCTGAAGTATGTCTGCAAGCCGGTGCAGGTAAGAGTCGAAAACAACGAGACGCCGTTCACGAACGCGTGCCGCAAAGGCGAAGTGCTGACGATCCCCATCGGCCACATGGAGGGAAATTATTTTTGCGATGAGTCAACGCTCGCGGAGCTCAAGCGCGACAACTGCATCGTCTTCCGCTACGCGAACGCGCAAGGCGAAATTACACTTGAAGCAAATCCCAACGGATCGCTGGAAAATATAGCCGGCATCTGCAGCCCCGGACGCAACGTGCTCGGCATGATGCCCCATCCCGAGCGCGCCGCCGAACCTGAACTCGGGGGCACCGATGGATGCAAGATTTTCGAGTCGCTCGTCGGAGCGCTGGCAATGAAGTAGGCCTCACATCCAACCTTGTGCGAACCTTGCTTCTGATCACCGCTTCCTCACCCGAAATCCAGAAGGTACGGCGTTCCCGTGTCCTGAACTTTCAGCAAATCACCATGCCGTATCTAGCCGCCTTCGCACCGCCCCATTGGACGGTGCTCCATATCGATGAGGTGGTGAAGCCGGTCGATTTCGGTCTGCCAGCGGACCTGGTAGCGATTACCTTTCATACCCCGAGTGCGCCTCACGTCTATGCCATGGCAGACCGGTTCCGGCAGCGGGGAATTCCGGTCGTATTGGGAGGGCCACATGTGACTCTGATGCCCGATGAGGCGCAGGCGCACGCGGATGTAATCTTCGTCGGAGAGGCTGAATCCCACTGGCCGCAATTCTTGCGCGACTTTGACGCGGGGCAGCATAGCCACAGGTACTGTTCCACCGAACCCCCGACTCTGGAACATGCCCCGATGGCGCGGAAAGACCTGTTTCACCGGCGCGATCTTACGGGTGGAGTTCTGTTTGCCACGCGCGGCTGTCCGTACCGTTGCGATTTCTGCACACTCGCGGTTATGTATCAGAGCCAGGTGCGCCGGCGACCCGTGGAGGCAGTGGCGGAAGAGTTCGGCTCTTTTCGCGGCAAAGTGATCATCCTGTGGGATGACAACATCGCGAGCGACATTGAGTACGCCAAGGCACTGTTCCGGGCTCTCGTTCCCCATCGCAAGTGGTGGAGCAGCCAGGCGAGCATTCATGCCGCTCAAGACGACGAGTTTCTTGAGTTGGCAGCGAGCAGCGGCTGCAAGCAACTGTTCGTCGGGCTGGAGTCAATCTCGCAAAGCAGCGTGAATGAAGTGCAGAAGCGCTTCAACCACGTGTCCGATTACGGTCGCGCGATTGAGCGGATCCATTCCCACGGCATCGCGGTGCAGGCCGGTATCGTTTTCGGTTTCGATAGCGATAAGCCAGCGATCTTCGGCGAAACGGTGGACTTCCTCGAGGCGGCAGGAGTGCAGAATGCAACCTTCAACATCCTTACTCCCTTTCCAGGAACTCGACTGTACCAGCGTCTGGAAGCCGAGGGCCGGATCCTGACGCACGACTGGAGCAAGTACAACGGCCGCGCGGACGTGGTTTTCCGGCCCAAACAAATGAGCCCAGAGGAGCTTTTGGCCGGATACGAGTATGCGAACCGGCGCTTCTACTCATGGACAAGCGTGGGCAAGCGTTTGTCACGCTCTACCGTCGGGCTGTCATGGGCCTTGCCTTTGAATTTGGCATACGCGTTCGCTTCTTTGGGAACCTCGATTACAGAAGCAGTGCAGCGGTGGAGTCGGTACGAGAACAGTGGTCCGGTTATGGAAAAATCTGAGACCAGTCTCAGTAGGCCCAGCGAAGCAAAGTCGCTCCACTCGTGAATCCTGCTCCCACCGAAGCCAGCAGCACCAGACTCCCCTTCTTCAGTTTGCCTTGCTGGCGCGCAGTTTCCATCGCCAATGGAATTGTTCCCGCAGTGGTGTTTCCGAAATCTTCGATGTTAATAATCACGGCTTCGGGACGCATGCTCAGACGATCGGCGGTGGCGGTGATGATGCGCTTGTTGGCCTGATGCGGAATGAAGGCGTCGATCTCGCTGCCCTTGATGTTGTTGCGTTTGAGAATTTCTTCGCAGAGCAAAGCCATCTTGCGCACCGCGAACTTGAACACCGCTGCCCCATCCTGATGAACGAAGTGCATCTTCTTGTCGACGGTTTCGTGAGTCGAAGGATTCAGGCTTCCTCCACCCGGCATGTAAAGCGAGCACCCACCCGAGCCATCCACTTCGTGCAGAAAATCAATGAGTCCAAGGGACTCGTCTTCCGTGGGTTCGAGCAGGACCGCACCCGCTCCATCGCCGAAGATGACGCAGGTCGCGCGATCGGTATAGTCGATGATCGACGACATCACGTCCGCACCGATCACGAGCACTTTCTTATGGGATCCGGTAGCGACGAACTGCGCTCCCGTTTGCAGCGCGTAGGGAAACGCTGAACAGGCGGCTGAAATATCGAATCCCCAGACATTCTTTGCGCCGAGCTTGTGCTGCACCAGACAAGCCGTCGAAGGAAAGAACATGTCAGGCGTAACCGTCCCCACGATAATCGCGTCGAGATCGGAGGGGTCGATGCCGCGCTCGGCGAGCGCTTTCTTCGCCGCCTCGACCGCAAGGTCGCTGGTCGCAACCCCCTTGTCCACGATATGACGCTCGCGGATGCCGACGCGCTCCATAATCCACTGGTCATTGGTGTCGACAAGTTTTTCGAGGTCGGCGTTGGTAAGAAGGCGAGGCGGAACGTAGGTGCCGAGAGCGCTGATCTTAACGCGCTGAAGCTGGCTCAATGAGAGGCTCCTGGATGAATGATGAATAGTGAATCAAATATTTTGAACGATGAGAACGAGAACGGCAAGGTCTCAGGTGCAAGGTGTCAGGAGATCAGGTCTCAGGTGGCAGGTCCCAGATCTCAGGAAATCTTGGTTGATTTTGTCTTTCCTGAGACCTGAAACCTGAGACCTGCCTTATTTCATGCGCTCGGCCAGATCGCCGAACAGCGGCAATTCGAAGCGCTCGCCCTGCCATGCTTTGAGCGTCAGAACAATCCACAAGAACAACATGGCCAGCGAAGCCAAAATTCCAAACAGCAGGAAAACCATGGCGGCAGCGACATTCGAAACGAAGAGCGCGACGATGGTCAAAACGAGAAAGACTGCCCAGAGCAAAATGCTTTGCCAGGCATGAAAGCGGACGAAACGGTTGTTGCGAAATGCCGCCAGAAACAAGATCACTATGGCAGGAACGAAGGTGAGGTAAGCGACCGCCGCGGCCGCCCGTTCCGCGGGAGGAATCGGCGTCATCGACCACCCGCATCCCGGACAGAATGCCGCATTCGCCGGCATCACAGTGCCGCAATGCGGACACTTCACGGAGGCTTGTGCCGGATTCACAGGGCCGTTCGCGGGAATATTCGCTGGACCTTTCTCTGAACTAGACAATTCGACGTCCATCCCTCTTCTTTCGGCATTCCTCGCAAACCCCATAAATCTGGAAACTGTGGCGGGTGGTAACGTAACTGTGCTTGCGGCCGATCTCCTGCTCGATTTCGCCAACTTTCTCCGAGAAAAATTCCACCGACGCGCCGCACTCAGTACAGACCATGTGGTGATGACTGCGGCGGTTGTACTGGTGTTCGTAACGCGCGATGCCGTCGTGAAAAGCGACTTCGCTGGCCAGGCCGCATCCCGCGAGGAGCTTGAGGGTGCGGTAGACAGTCGTAAAGCCGATGCGCGGGTCGGTTTTCTTGACCAGGCGATGCAATTCGTCGATCGAGAGATGCTCCCGAGTCTCCAGGAAGGTCCGCAGAATTGCGCTGCGCTGTTCGGTCTGCTTCAAGCCGACGCGTTTGAGATGTCGAAGGAAAATTCCTTCGGCTTCGCGGATGTTCTCCCGCGAGATGGTCGGCTGATCGTCGATTCGTTTTTGCAGCATGTTGGGCGGCGCGGACACTGAATATGGTAATGCGCTCCAAGGGGTCACAAACATGATACTTGGGGGAGCACGGGTTACGCCAACCGAGGCCAGCCCCTAAAAAGGGGCATCTGATTAGTAGTTCCGGCACCGCTGAACCGACACCCTGATACGAAACTCGGGTTGCGCAGCTTGCCGTGTCAGACGGGGCAAGTCCCGTCTCTACCGGGGGAGTGACTCTACTTCAGTCGCCATGCTGTTGTCAGCTGCGGCACGCACCCCTACAATCTTTGAGTAATGTCTGTTACCGCTTCCTTACCCGAGGTCCGTCGGCGCAATCCGGCGCTCCGCATCCTGTACTACGCCGTTTGCGTGCTGCTGGTGGCGCTCAGCGCCGCCGTCTCGTGGCTCTACTGGATTGCGCGCTCGCCCCTGCCGCAACTCGATGGCAGAGTCGCCGTTCCTGGAATTTCGTCGAAGATACGCGTCGCGCGCGATGGGCAGGGCGTGCCGACGATTGAGGCGGCTACGCTCGAAGACTTATTTTTTGCCCAGGGCTACGTCACCGCTCAGGACCGGCTGTGGCAAATGGACATCATGCGGCGGGCTGCTGCTGGAGAACTTTCGGAAGTGCTCGGCGAAGACACGGTCAAGATGGACCGCGAAGAGCGGATTCTGGGGCTGCGGCTTGCGGCCGAAGCGGCAGAGAAGAGTATCTCCGCTCGCGACCGGGCTTATTTTGACGCTTACGCTCGAGGAGTGAATGCGTTTCTTGAATCGCATCGCGACCGCCTTTCGTTGGAATTCCGCTTGCTGAAGTACACGCCGCGACCGTGGACGGTGACCGATTCCCTGCTCGTGGGCGCGCGCATGGTGCAGGATTTGAACCACTACCGCAATCCGCCCGCGCTGACGCGCGAGAAGATTCTGGCGAAGCTGGGACCGGAACTTACGGCGGACCTGTACGTCAATTCTTCCTGGCGCGACCGTCCGCCAACCGAAGTCCGGCGGATAGAGGGGAATCCCGGGGCCAGCAGCGATGAAGACGACGATGACGAGGAAGAGGTTGATCCGGCCGGGACGGGACGGGTGATTTCTGCATTGTCCGCCGCGCACGTCCCTCAGGGGCTAAAGCCCGCATTCTTTCGGGGACTCAACGGCGCGGCTGAAGCCGCGCCCCTTCAAGACAACAGGGTCGTCCCTCCGGGACTTGAATTCTCTCTCTCGCTTCACCCAGCGCTGAAGCGCTGGGCTAAGCTCGGACGCCCCTCCAGGGCTGGATACTCCGATGATTCCTTCCGGCCGGGGTCGAACGACTGGGTCGTTTCCGGTCAGCATACGGTTTCGGGGAAGCCGCTGCTGTCGAATGACATGCACCTCGACCACCAGATGCCGAACCTGTGGTTTGCGTTGCACCTCAAAACAATACAAAAGACCGGCGCCTTCGACGTCGCCGGCATTACGCTGCCGGGCGTTCCGTTCGTTATTGTCGGCCACAATCAGCGCATCGGCTGGGGATTCACCAACGTTGGGCCGACGGTGGAAGACGATTTCATCGAGGAGTTCAATGCGCAGGGGCAGTACAAAACTCCGGCGGGATGGGTTGAACCGCAGCACCGGCAGGAGACGATTCACGTCAAAGGCAAGCCGGATGTGACGCTCGACGCGGTGACCACGCGCCACGGACCGATCATCACCGAACTGCTTCCCGGCGAAACGCGCAAGATTGCCTTGCGCTGGACGTTGCAGGACGGCGAGGGACTGGTTTTCTTTGACGTGGACTCGGCACAGAATTGGGATGAGTTTCGGAAGGCCTTCTCGAGTTTTGGCGCGCCCGGACAAAACGTGATGTACGCCGATGTGGATGGTCACATCGGTTATCAGGCGACGGGACGCGTGCCGATCCGCGCGGCGGGCGATGGCAGCCTGCCGGTAAGCGGTAGCGATGATGCGCACGAGTGGAAGGGCTGGATTCCTTTCGACGACATGCCGCATGTTTATGATCCGCCAGGGGGAATTCTGGCGACCGCCAACGGGCGCATCGCTCCGGACGGCTACAAGTATTCGATCAGCACGAATTGGGAAGCGCCATGGCGGACGGATCGCATTTACCGCGTGCTCGAATCGGGAAAGAAGTTTGCGCCCGCGGATATGCTGGCGCTGCAGATGGATGTGTCGTCCACTTACGACCGGTTCTGCGCCGACAAGTTCGTGTACGCGATCGATCACGCTGCGGGCGCCTCGGGCCGGGCGAAGCAGGCGGCGGACATTCTGCGCGACTGGGATGGGCGGATGTCGGCGGATTCAGCGGCCCCCATGATTGGGACGAAAGCGCGTCAGGAATTGGCGCGTTTGCTGCTGGAACCGAAGCTGGGCGCGGCCGCGGAGAGTTCGAATTCAAGTTCGGCTTCACCTCCGACTTCAGCCGCGCTCAGTTGGAAGAGCTATCGCTGGGCTATGTCGTCGGTCTGGCTGGAGAATGTGCTCACCAAACAGCCAGCGCGCTGGCTCCCGCCCGGGTACTCCGATTACGGAAGCCTGCTGACCGCTGCGGTGGAGAACGCGGTGAAGCAGACGGGAAATCCCTCGAAGGTCCCTTCCGACCTCAATCAATGGCAGTGGGGAAAGAGCTATCCGGTTGAAATCGATCACCTGGTGCTCAGCCATCTTCCGTTGATTGGGCGCTTCACGGGGCCGGGATTGCATTCCTTGAGCGGGAGCACATACACGGTGAAGGCGGTGGGCCGCGGGTTTGGGCCATCCGAACGACTGACGTGGAACTTTGCGAACTTTGACGAAAGCACGCTGAACCTGGTGACGGGCGAGAGTGGGATTTTTCTCAGTCCTTATTACATGGACCAGTGGGCGGCGTGGTACGGAGGCTCAACATTCGTGTTTCCCTTCTCACAGGCCGCGGTCGAGCAACACCGGTCGCATGAGATGACACTGGTACCGCGGTAGAGCAAGTCCCCAGCCTAAACCCACGATTGTCAAATCCATTAAATCTAGAAATCGACGGTCTTGACGTCGATGAACTGGCCGACGAGGTTGCCGATCTCACCGGGGTTATTCGAATCGTGCGGGTTGTTATACAAGGCATCGATCGTGGCGTCGTAGATACGGAGCGATCCGCCCTGGATCACATACACCACTTGACGGGTGGCGATAGGCTGGATGCCGGTGGCGTCTCCGTTCATGGGAGGAATTAAGACGCCGCCGGCTGGAACGCTGCCCACCGCGGTTGACGGAAGCGTGTTGTAGATGGAAAGGCAACCGCGGACCTCAGCCCCGGTCGGCGGCGGGACGGGCGGAACGATCTCGGTGCAGTTGCGCGCACCGATGAAAAGCTGTCCGTTCGCCCCGAGCGCGATTCGATTGTGGTATCCGTCGGTGATGATGATCGGGGCGGTATTGGTGACAGACATGGTGCCGCTGAGGTTGATTACGGTGAGCTGACCGCAAAACTCCGCCTGCGTGGTTCCTGCGGGGCAGTTCAGCGACGGCCCTCCCCCGGCGGAATATGGCGTACCCGCCAGATACATAGTCGAGCCATTGACCAGGGCAACGCTGCCGGCTGCCGGGCCGGCACACTGCGGTGGATTTGTGCCGGGAATGGGAATGCAGGCCGGGATGGAAGCAACGAGAGTGTTCGTGACCAGATTGAACTGCTGCACGCTGGCCTGGGTTCCGCCACATTCGGCGCCGCAGCTTACCACGTAAGCGATGGTGTCGTCGCTGCTGAAGAATGCCGCAACCGGACGGTCGAAAACGCCGGGACCGCCGATGGGGGTTACCGCGTTGCCGATCCCGATTTGCGACGGCGTGATCACCGCCACCGAATCGGAGTTGTCGCTAAAGCCAAGAATGCGGTTTCCACCGTTGTTGATCGAAAGGTAGTGGACTGAGGGAACGTCAGCCTCTCCGGCGAAAGAGCCACTGCTGAGCGAGATGACCTCCACTAACCCGGGAGATTGTCCCACCACCTTCGCCGTCGGCACGGCGGCATAGGCGGTGGAGCTGTCCGGGGAAACGACGAAGCTCTCCGTCATTCCGGGTAAAGTCACGTGAGCGGCGTTCTGTTCGCTGGCATTGTTGATGACGCTGAGCATGTTGTCGGAGAACTGGGTACCGTTGCCGCTGAAGACCAGGGTCTGGGCCCGGTTGGGCGTGACCACCATCATTCCGGGAGTGTTGCCAACGGAAATCGGGGTTGTGGCCGGACGAATATCGTTTTCGGCGTCGACGATATACACACCCGCAGCCGTAGCACCGGCGCTGACGCTATTGGTGATGAAGGCGCGGTACTTGAGGCCGCTGGTCTGCGTGCTGCTGCCTGGTGGTGAGGAGCCGCAGCTCAGCCACGTCAGGCTGGCGGGTAGCAGGAATAACAAAAGAATCAGGATTTTTTTCAAACCTGGGACTCCAACCTCATGACGAATAATCACTTGGATGCAAGAAGAGGATTATAGCAAAGGAAGAAATTGCGCCTGCGGCAATGGGGCAGCGATGGGGGATGCAACGCGAGCGAATACACAGCCGGCATCCCAGTAAACAGGAAAAGACGGTCGGAGCAGATCCCGTCGGTGGATGCTAAGACCTTGTCGCTTCCTGTATTCTCAAAGAGATGGCACAGAACTTTATTCAACGTCTGCAGCAATCGCCGGTTCTCTGCGATGGGGCGATGGGAACGCTTCTCTATGCCAAGGGCATCTTCATCAACCGCTGCTATGACGAGCTGAACCTGTCGCAGCCCGAGCTGATCCGCGGTGTCCACCACGATTATCTGCAGGCTGGCGCTGAGATTATTGAGACCAATACTTTCGGCGCGAACAGCTTTCGCCTGGCGCGGCATAGCATGTCAGATCGCGTGCGCGACATCAATGTGGCGGGCGCTCACGTGGCTCGCGAAGCGGCCAAGAGTTTCGATGTTTGGGTGGCCGGATCGATTGGGCCGCTGGGTGTTCGCATTGAACCTCTGGGCAAGACTTCGTTTGAAGAGGCGCGGACGGCGTTTCGCGAACAGATCGCGGCCCTGGTCGAGGGGGGCGCCGATTTGCTGATGCTGGAAACCTTCGGCTATGTCGAAGAATTGCACCAGGCCGTGCTGGCCTGTCGGGACGTGAATGCGAAGATTCCCGTCATTGCCCAGGTCACGATTGACGAAGACGGCAACTGCCTCGATGGCTCCGACCCCGAAGCCTTTGCCGCCCGGCTGACGGAATGGAACGTCGACGTACTCGGCATCAACTGCAGCGTGGGACCGGTCGCGATGCTCGACGCCATCGAGCGGGTTCGAGCCGTGACTTCCCTGCCCCTAGCCGCGCAGCCGAATGCCGGCATGCCGCGCTCGGTTGAAGGACGGAATATCTATCTTTGTTCGCCGGAATACATGGCGAGCTACACGCGAAAATTCGTGGCGGCGGGTGTGCAACTGATCGGTGGATGCTGCGGCACCACTCCGGATCATATCCGCGCCATGAACGCGGCATTAAAGGTGCGCGAAGCGCGCGGCAAGACCGCGGTTACGGAGGCAATTCATTCCGGCGCGACGCCTTTAGTCCCGGCGAGCATTCCCATGGCGGACCGCTCGCGCCTCGGCGCCAGGATTGCGGCCGGGGAATTTGTCACCATGGTCGAGATCGTGCCACCCAAGGGAATCGACATCCGAAAAGAGATCGAGGGTGCGAAGTTCGTCAAATCGGTCGGCGTGGATGCGATCAATATCCCCGACAGCCCACGGGCGTCGGCGCGCATGAGCAACCAGGCGTTGTCGCTGCTGATGCAGCAGGCGGTTGGAATTGAAGCCATCCTGCACTACACCTGTCGCGATCGAAACGTGCTCGGCATTCAGTCTGACCTGCTGGGGGCGGCGGCCACCGGAATCCGCAACCTGATCTGTATAACGGGAGATCCCCCGAAGATGGGAAACTATCCCGATGCCACGGCGGTGTTCGACGTGGATTCGATCGGGCTGGTGAATATCGTCCACAACTTGAACCGGGGATTGGACCTGGGCGGGAACCCGATCGGCGCCGGGACCGGCTTCGTCATTGGGGTGGGTGCGAATCCGGGGTTGCCCAACCTGGACGAAGAGATCAAGCGCTTCGAATACAAGGTGCAAGCGGGGGCGGAATACGTGGTGACCCAGCCGGTGTTCGACCTCACTTTGCTGGAGAATTTCCTGAAGCGGATCGAACATTGCCGAATTCCCGTGATTGCCGGAATCTGGCCCCTGGTAAGCGCCCGTAACGCGGAGTTCATGAAGAACGAGCTGCGGGTGTCCGTACCTGATGAAATTCTCAACCGGATGATCAGGGCCGCAAGTCCGGAAGCGGCTCGCGAGGAAGGCGTGGCCATCGCTCGCGAAATGCTGGGGGCGCTCCGGGATCGGGTCCAGGGTGCGCAGATCAGCGCTCCCCAGGGCCGATATACCTCTGCGGTGGACGTTCTGGAGGCTCTCGGCTCAAAGCCGCGGGCTTCGGTTTAGTTTTGGGAATACCACCGCAGAAAAGGTTGCAGGATTGGAAAAATTTCGCTGGACATTTTCCACCGGCTGCGGCATTACAATAGGGAGCAGGAGCAATGGGATTGGTGAAGTTTGAAGAATGCCTCGAGCGTCTCGAGAAGATCGTTCAGGAACTGGAAAAAGGGGAAGTTCCTCTGGAGAAGTCTCTGACGCTATTTGAAGAAGGCATGCAGCTTTCCGCGACCTGCAGGAAGCAGTTGGAAGAAGCGGAAGGGAAAGTGGAGATTCTGCTAAAACAGAATGGAAAGCTGCAAACTGAACCGTTCGAGCCCCCGGCCGAGAAACCGTTGCGCAAGTAACGCGATCGCAACTCGGATCGGATTTGACAACGCCAACGCCTGTGCTAGCCATTAGCTGTCGCAGCCAAGGCCACCGCGGGGTCGCGGTGAACTCAGGGGGTACTATGGAACCACTCAGTGTAGTCCTCTATCAGAATGACCCCAGAACTGCGCAAACTCTGGCGGTTAGTCTTTCAAAACACTTTGAATCTGTTTATTTGGCCCGCAATTGCGAAGAGGTGCGTCCCGCAGTAGCCAGGAATCGCGCCGAAGCGGTGGTGCTGGATCTGGAAACCTCGGGACCGGGCGAAGTCGAGCGTTTGCATCGAGAGTTCCCCCGCCTCTGCATCGTCGGTACCCACCGGCTGGCGGACGACAAACTATGGGCAGAAGCAATGAGTCTAGGCGCGGCTGACATATGTGAGCCGCGCAACGATGAAGTCGTGCGCGCGGTGTTGCATCATCTCACGCACCGTGCCGCAGCCTGATATTCACCTGTAGAGACGGGACTTGCCGCGTCTTTACAGATTTTTTCTAGCAGAGAATTGTTTTGAAAAGGGACGCCCGAGAGTGTCCCTTTTTATTTTCCCCAAGCCCGCTTGTTATACTGCGATGCCATGCTGAAACAAGTTCTGGAGCAGGGACGCGAGGCCGCCGACGTCGCGCTCGAACAACTCCTGCCACCCGCTACCCAGCATCCGACTTCCATCCATCAGGCCATGCGGCACAGCGTGTTTGCCGGCGGGAAGCGCCTGCGGCCCATCCTCTGCTTGGAAGCGGGGCGCATGATCGGAGGAGCATCAGCCTCCGGCCGGACTGCGGGACAGCCCGCCGGAGCGCTGCCCGCGGGCATCGAGCAGGTGGGGGCCGCGCTCGAAATGCTTCACACTTATTCCCTGATCCACGACGATTTGCCCGCGCTCGATAACGACGATCTGCGGCGCGGTCGTCCCACCTGCCACAAGGCTTTTGGCGAAGCCATCGCCATCCTCGCCGGCGACGCCCTGCAGACGCAGGCCTACGAAGTGCTGGCCCAGCTCATTTGTCCAGCCGAGGCGCGCGTAGCGATCATCCGGGAAGTCGCCCACGCCACCGGCACCATCGATGGCATGATCGGCGGCCAGGTCGTTGATCTCGAAGCCGAACACAAGAAGCCCGACCTCGCCACCCTCGAATACATCCACCGTTCGAAGACCGCTGCGCTCATCACTGCCAGCGTGGTCAGTGGAGGAATCTACGCAGGGGCCACCGCTGCGGATGTCCGCCGCCTCCGGACGTATGGGCAGTCGATCGGCCTGGCGTTCCAGATCGTGGACGATGTACTCGACCTGACCCAGACCTCCGAGCAACTGGGGAAGACCGCGGGCAAGGACGCGGCGGCAGAGAAGGTAACTTATCCGGCGCTGTTCGGAATCGAGGAATCCATCCGCAAAGCTGACACCCTGGTGGATCAAGCATGCGTGGAGCTTAACGAATACGGCTCGGCTGCGTCTACTCTGAAGGACCTCGCTCGCTTCCTCGTCGAGCGCAAGAAATGAATGGTTTTGAATGTGTAGGGACGGGCGCCTCTCCCGTCCAAGTCGAGCGCAGCTCGGCAGTTGCTCGCCCAAGGCCGGGGCCCGCTGCCATTGCCGCCGCCATTGTCAGTTGCTTGGCTTGCATCGCCAGCGCTCAGACCGCACCTGCCTGGCGCTACGATTTGCGTCCGGGCGATCACCTGATCTACCGCTACTCGTTTCACAGGCAGAGGCAGAGTAACGATGAGCAAACGCAGAGTGAGGCACGCTTTCGCACTCACGTTCTGGTGACGAGGGAAAACGCGGGACGCATCAGCCTTGGCTTCCAACGCAATCGTGAAGCCGCCGACCTCACCCAATTCGTCTCCAAGGGCAAAGACAGGCTAGCCCACGAACAGCCCGAATTTCAGAAGCGGATGCAGGCGCGTCCGTCGCGCTTTTCCGAGGCCATGGAAGTCTCCGCCAGCGGAGAGGCGCGCTACCCCTGGGAAATCGCGCGCGAAGCCCACAGCGACATCATTGACGCTCTGCATGAAGTGGTGACTCTTCCACCAGTAGCACTGGCCAAAGGTGAGACTTGGCGCGGTGGCGCCACGCTGGGGTTCGACTTGCGCTGGGTGGATGACGAGTCCATACACGGCCAGTCCTGCCATCACATTGAGGGGACGTCGCCCAAAGGATCGCAGAAGCTGAGCTACTGGTGGTCGCCGCAATCGGGCGTGGTAGAGCAAGTTGTTTTCGATGGCACCTACTTCGACTTCGACACCACCGTCCATGAAACAGCGCGGATGGAACTCGAATCCCGTACGCGGGGCGAACCCCTCGAGCGCTGGCTGGGATCGCCAGACACGCGCCAGGGGGCGTTGCAATCCATCCTGCTTACTCCTGAAGTGCTCGTCTCCGCCGAGCAACTCGCGTCACTTCTTTCGTCTCTTGTTTCGACCAACGATGCGCCCGCGCAGGCACTGGCTTTGGCGATCGCTTCGCGGCGCAGGATCGTGGTGACGCCCGACGTTCTCCGCAATCTTCGGCAGAGTCCCAGTACGCTGATCCAGGCCGAGGTTCGACTACTGTCCGAATCCCATCCCAGTCCCGCAAGCGCGCTCCCGATGGTTGACGAATGTCACCGCCCGCTTCCTCTGAAACCGGCATCCGCACAATTCGGCACGTCGTTTCAGGTCGCGCCGGCAACAAAAGACACTCCCGAGGCTCCCTACCTGATTCGCGTTCCTCTGTCCTACCGCGAGGACGGGCCCGCGCCGCTCCTAGTCTATCTAAGCGGCGGCGCCGGATTCGCCCTTGATGCGATGAACTCGGCCGAGGACATCGTCTCGCAAACGGACTACCTGGTGCTATATCCCCAGGCCTCCGCCTACTGGTGGACACCGGAAGGGGCACGGCGCTTCGATGCTGTCTTGAACGACGTCTTGCGCCGCTACAACGTGGATCGCGATCGAATCTACATGACCGGCTTCAGCAACGGGGGAACCGGCGCGCTCTACTTCGCCACGCTTTGGCCGCAGCGGTTCGCCGCGGTCGTTTCGCTGATGGGCGCGGGCCAGTGCAACGACCAGGTCAAAGCCGGACTGGCCAATCTCAAAAACCTTCCGCTGCTTTTCGTTCACGGAGAGAACGACCCGATTATCAAGCCGGATTGCTCGACCACTACCCAGGCTGCGCTGAACGACTTGCATCCGGCGATTGAGCCGGAATTGAAAATTCTGCCCAAACACGGACATGACATCGCTCTCGAATCCGATGATGGACTGACTCTCGCCTTTTTCCAGAACAAACTTCGCAATCCATTCCCGCGAACGGTTGCCTTGACTCAGTCCGATACGCTCGCCGTCCGCGCGTACTGGGTCGAAATTCTGGACGGAAAACCCGGCAAATCTGACATCGACGCCCGAGTAAAGGCCGACAACACGATTGAAATCCACAGCCACAATGTCAAGAGCATTCGTTTACACCTGCGCCCGGAGTTGCTGCCGAAGCCCGGCGACATCAGGATCGTGTGGAATGGCAAGAGGATGTTCAATGGTCGCTTGCGTGATTACTGCTCTCTCCCGCCCGTGTCGACCGGAGACCCGCAACTCGATCTCGCCGACGCCCGCGACCTGGTGCTTCCCTAGTCTCCCGTGGGAAAACGCGCCCCCGCCGCTACCGGCCCTTGAATCTGCGCCCCGCCAGCGTTACAGTGTCTATGCTCTCGCGATCTCCCACCTTCTTATTCCTCACCAGCGACTTGTGCGTAATAGCTGTAGTGTGTGTGCAACTAAAGGCGGTGTTTGGACGGGTACCCCAATATGTGGTGTTTTATTACTTGACCCGTCCCTGTATTCGCCGTTAGAGTTGGTCAAAAGTAGTGGTGACGTTCCGGGGTCAAGGGGACGGCATCATTAAGGATGCGACCAGCGAGGAACCTGGGGAGTTAACAGAAGAGAGTTAATAGCCTGGTCCCCGCTATTGCAGCGCACTCCAGCCCGCGCAAACCGAGTCCGCGGAACTTAGGGTCCGCCCACGAAGGAGTCATTTTGCTCAAACTCAAGAAGCTGCAAATTCTGGGATTCAAGTCGTTCTGCGATCGCACCGAGCTGAAATTCCACGGCGAAGGCATTGCCGCCATCATCGGGCCGAACGGCTGCGGAAAGTCGAACATCGCCGACGCGATTTCCTGGGTGCTCGGGGAGCAGTCGGCCAAGTCGCTGCGCGGCTCGCGCATGGAAGACGTGATCTTCTCCGGCACCCGCGACCGCAACCCCACTGGAATGGCGGAAGTGTCCCTGACCTTGATTGACCCGGAAATTTATGCCGGCCCAGATACCAACGCGCCCACCGAGATCGAGATTCAAGACGACCTTCCTGCGCTGGAAAACTGGGACGAAGCGGAGATTCGCGCTCAGGCCGCCGCGGAAACTGAACGTGCTGTCGAGGAAGCCCAGCCCGGAAAGACGGAGGAGGTAGAAGGTGAAGCCGCGGCCGAAGCTGCGGCTGCAGAAGCATCGGCAAACGACGCCGCAGTGGCTGTGCTCGGACCACAGGTAGTCCTGAAAATCCGCCGCCGCAAATTCAATCAGCAGCAACACCACGCCGGAGTGATTTCGGTGACGCGCCGCTTGTTCCGCAGCGGCGACAGCGAATACCTGCTGAACGGAAAATTGTGCCGGTTGCGTGACATCCAGGAACTGTTCATGGGAACGGGCCTAGGGCCGGAGTCCTACGCGCTCATCGAGCAGGGACGCATCGGCCAGATTCTAAGCAGCCGTCCGACCGACCGCCGCGCCATCATCGAAGAAGCGGCGGGGATCACGAAATTCAAGACGAAGAAGCGCCTGGCCGAAGCCCGTCTCGAAGACGCCAAGACGAATCTGAATCGCGTGAATGACATCTTCGAAGAAGTCACGCGGCAAATGAACTCGCTCAAGCGCCAGGCCAGCAAGGCCGAACGCTATGCCAGGCTGCGCGACGAGATGCGCGGCAAACTGCGGGTGGTGCTCGCCAGCAAGTTCACCCAGATGGACCAGGAAAGCGTGACGCTCGATACCCAGATTCACCAACTGGGCGAGGAGATCCGCCAACAGAGCGACCGCGTGCAACAGTCGGAAGCCGAACACGCCGAGCGCACGCAGCGCGGATACGCGATCGAAACTGAGACGCGGCAAAATCGCGAGCGGCTCAATCAGATTGCGATCGAAGGCGATCGCGGCAAGGCGCGCATCCGAACCAATGAAGAACGCTGCGCGGAACTGATCGTGCGCACCGCGTCCGCGGAAGCGGAGCTGGCGCAGGCGCAAGGCCGGCTCACGGCGCTTGAGGAGGAACGAGACGGCCACCAGCAGTTACTCGACTCCGCCGCTGCCGATCTAGCCGCGGCCCAGCAGGAGCTTGCGCTCAGCCAGCAGGAAACGGCATGCGCCGCCACCAACCTGGCGATGCTCGAACAGGAGCAGGAATCGCATCGCACCGCCATTTTGGAAGCCGTCGGCGGAGCTTCCAACCTGCGCAATCAGCTCACGCAGTCCGAGGAGCGGCTGGCGGGCATCGGCCGCGAGGAGCAGCGTCTGCGCTCCGAGATCACAACCGCCGCGTCGCAATCGGAAACCTTCGGCGGACAACGCGGTCAAATCGCGCTGGAATTCGAAAGCGTTTCGCAGCGCGCCAGCGCCCTGACTGCCGAGACCGCGAGCCTGCGTGAAAACATCGAGAACAAACGCGCCGCCGAGAGTGAAACCAAGAGGCACCTCGACTCCATCCGTTCCGAATACGCCACCGCGCTCGGTAAGAAGGGATCGCTCGAAGCGGTCATCGCCGAGCACGGTTATTCCACCGAGTCGGTGCGGCGACTATTTCAATCGGGCGCGATGCAGGGAGGAAATACTCCCGCCGGTGTGCTCGCCGATTTCCTCGAAGTCGAACCCCGCTATGAGCGCGTGGTCGAAGACTTTCTGCGCGACGAACTGAACTTCGTCGTGGTCAAGTCGTGGGACGCCGCCGACGAAGGCCTGCGCCTGCTGCGCTCCGACGTCAACGGGCGCGCGACCTTCCTCGTGCATCCGGAGGACTCTCAGGCAAAGTTTTCGTTTCTCGCGGATGAAAGCCATCATTACTCTCCGCTCAACGACACGGTCCTCCCGCTGAAGAACTCAATTCGCGTGCTGAACGGATTCGGCAAGTCGCTCGAAGTGATTCTGCCGAAGCTGGGCAATGGGTACATCGTGCCCGATCCCGCGGTGGCGCGTGAACTCGCGCTCTCCAGCCCGGACGCGTTCTTTCTTTCGCAAACGGGCGAATGCTTCCACAACGTGACCGTCACTGGCGGCAAGCAACGCAGTGAGGGACCGCTTTCGATGAAGCGCGAGTTGCGCGACGTGCTGCGTCTGCTCGAAGAGCTGGAACGGGCCCTTCGCGAGAAGGAAATGCTTGCGCTCACCTTGGGGCGAGAAATCAAGGAGCACACTTCCCTGCTCGATCGTCTGGAAGATGAAAAGCGCGAAGCCGAGAAGCAGGCGATGACCTCCGGACATTTGCTGCAGCAATTGGAAAGCGAAATGTCGCGCGTGCGCGAACGGATTGCGATCATCGAACGCGAACTGCAACGGCTCGCGGCAGAACGGCAGGAGCAGGAGAGCTTGATAGGTTCGCGGCAAGCGGAGCTGACCACAATCGAAGAAGCACGTGCCCAATTCGAAACGCAGCTTGCGGCCGGGCAGGACCGCCTTGCCGCTCTGCGCAGCCAACGGGACTCTGCCGCTGAATCCACTTCGCAGCGGGCCGCGCGCGTGGCCACTCTCGAAGAGCGTCACCGTTCGGCCACCACGCTGCTTCAGCGCATCGAGACACTTGTGTCCGAGATGCGGGAGCGGGCCGGCGTTTTGCAAACTCAAATGGAATCGGCGAGCGCAGAAATCGCGCAACGGCAGAGCGAGAACGTGCAACTGGCCGAACAGTTCGTGCAGTTCGAAGCCGAGCGCAATGCCGGAGAAGCGCGCGAAGGCCTACTGCAGCTCGAGTCTGAGCAAGTGCGGGCGCGACTTACCGAAATTGAAGAACTCCTTCGCAACACGCGTCAACAACTCGATCTCGCTCGCGACCGACGGGGTGAGCTATCGGCCACGGCAGCCAAGTTGCAATCCGACCTGCAACACCTGGCTGACACCTGCCTGAACGAACTGGGAATGGAACGTTCGGTGCTGATGGCGGATACGACGATTCCGCTGGTTACCGCGGAGGAACTTGTGGCTGAAGACCAAGCTCACCGTGAAATGCGCGCTCGCCTTGACGCCATGGGTCCGGTCAACATGATGGCGCTCGAAGAGTACAAGGAAACCGCGGAGCGCCACGAGTTCCTCGGAACGCAGAGGAAAGATCTGCTCGATGCCATCGCAGACACGGCGGCCACCATTCGCGAAATCGATCAAGTCTCGCGGCAGAAATTTGAAGAAGCCTTCAATCGGATTAACGAAAACTTCCAGGCCACGTTCCGCAAGCTGTTTGGCGGCGGACACGGCTTCATGCGGCTGACCGACGTGGAAAACAGCGCGGAGAGCGGCATTGACGTGGTGGCGTCGCCTCCCGGAAAGAAACTGCAGAATGTGCTGCTGCTATCCGGCGGCGAAAAGGCGCTCACCGCGCTCGCGCTGCTGGTCGGAATCTTCCAATACACGCCCAGTCCGTTCTGTATTCTCGACGAAGTCGACGCTCCGCTCGACGAAGCCAACATCGCGCGCTTCACCGACCTGGTGCGCGAGATGAGCGTGCAGACCCAGTTCATCCTGATCACCCACAGCAAGCGGACGATGAGCATTGCGCCGGTGCTCTACGGCGTGACTATGCAGGAACCGGGCGTATCGAAGCTGGTGTCGGTGCGGTTCGGGGCCGCGTAACCAATATGCCTGAGAATCCGGCCCCGGAGGGGCGACTGGCATTTTCCCAGCGTTTTAGGGCGGGAAAAATGGAAGAAAATGATTCAGGTCCCGGAAGGTAATCCGCCAACGCCTTCGGAGTTCTTGGATGCCGCTTTCTATTGGCTCCGTCATTGGTGGAATGCTCCACGCGAGAAATCCAAGGCGGCTGACTGGGCGATGGTTGGGTTGACTGTTCTGATCGCTGCGGCTGCCTTCTGGACTGCGTTTATATTTGAAGATCAACTTTCTCTGATGCGGGACGCTGACCGTCCTTGGATAGAAGTGGACGTTTCTATCAATTCTCCGTTGACCTACGATAGCACCGGAATGCATGCAGCATTCGCTTTTGTCCCCAAAAATATCGGACCATCCCCAGCGCAGAATATTTCGATAGCTCCAACGTTGACACCAGCCTTTATGGGAGATGACCTGCGTCAGATACAGAAGCGTATCTGCGAGAATCGCGCGGCCCAGGGCGAAGATGCGACTCTTAGATACATGCTGTTTCCCGGCGACCACTATACCCAGGTGATAGGGATGGGTATGTCAGCTGAAGACGTTAACTCCCGGTGGAATAAATTCGAACTTAGCTCAGGTCCAATCGACATCATTCCTATTGCTCTCGTTGGGTGTGTAGATTACACGTATGAATTGAGCCCGCGCCATCACCAAACTGGCTTCGCCCTTGATGTGCTCATGAAAGATGGAAGGCTTGTCCTTAAGAGCCAGGCCCCGCTCGCTCCAGAATCTCTCATCCTGAGATCACACCCATCTGGCGGCCATTTCGCCAATTAGCTCCTCCCGGCCTGTCACGCCCAATCAAATGCAAAAGAGCCATTGGTACCCAAAATCAAGCCCCCAACTGATGAACAATGCATACAGCTGATGTATAATGTATACACCATGCCTGAATCCTCGGTTCTCACTCTCCGCCTGGATGCCAAACTTAAAAGCCAGCTCGACCGTTTGTCGAAATCGATGAACCGGAGCCGCTCGTTCGTCGCCGCCCAGGCGATCCAGGAGTTTGTCAGCGTGAATGAATGGCAAATCAATGAAATCAAGAAAGGTATAGCCGAGGCCGACGCCGGTGACTTTGCCAGCGAGGAGGAAGTGCAGCGGGTGCTGAAGAAGTGGACGCGTCGTGCGCGTTGAGTGGCTGCGAGCAGCGATCAATAATTTGGATGCTTTGGCGGAGTATATCTC
>Ga0074044_10000979_pt1 | contig 26278 bp, 36 predicted proteins | sample BogForMeECP23OM1_FD_94443 | JGI IMG/M metagenome (GOLD analysis project Ga0074044, IMG submission 94443) | Bog forest soil microbial communities from Calvert Island, British Columbia, Canada - Bog Forest MetaG ECP23OM1 | ecosystem: Environmental > Terrestrial > Soil > Wetlands ... | reverse complement strand
CTTGCCAGAGGGCAGCGCTGCGAGCCGCAAAATGCCCGTCGCAAGTGCTGATGTAAATGGTTGATTTTATAGGGGTGGGTTTTTGCGGTTTTTGCACAGCAAAAAGACTTCTTTTTGCGGGAAGGGGGGAACATTGACGAATCATCGGGACCTGACAAGTTAGGAGGCTCAAGATGGGAGAAGGATTGAAGCGGGCAGTTAGAGCAGCGCGGCGAGCCCGTGAAGTTAGCAGCGCCGACTTCATTACCTGGTGGTGGGCAAAGCGTTTCCCGACCGCGCAACCGCCGACTTGGGACAGCGCAATCACCTGCGCCGATGCATCCGACTTGCTCGAATGCTTCCGGGCGGAGTTGCCGGATGTGGCCAAACTGAAGATTTCAAAGAAGGACTGGCCGTCTGTGCGATCGAAGAGCGAGGCGAAAGATCTGCGCGAGAGGCATCCGGCCGAGCGCGAGATCGCGATCGCCGTCTGTGCGTTCATTTCGGCGCGCGAAGTTGCCCGGCCGAGCCGCTTTACTCTGCCCGAGCTCGAAGTGCTTCACGAGCAACTCGAGCAGCTTTGGCGGAAACGGTGAGTCTCCCGCTGCAGATCGCGATCGCCCTGCTGCTGGTCCTGGCCGTGTTCACGCTGCTCGTGCACAGCATGCACGAGGATCATCCGCCGGATCCGCCGCGGCCGTTTGTTCCGCCGCCGGCGCGGCGCGAGCCTCCCCCGGATCCGCCGCGGCCGTTTGTTCCGCCGCCGGCGCGGCGCGAGCCTCCCCCGGATCCGCCGTGGCCGTTTGTTCCGCCGCCGGCGCGGCGCGAGCCTTGCGGCTATTGCGTTGTTGGCTGCAGCGTCAACGGATGGTGCCCGGTTCATGGGGATAAGGCGCGCGAGCAGCAAGAGCAGCAAGCGAACAATAGGAAAAAGCTGATCCTGTGAGAAAAAAGATCCTCCAGATCGCGGGCGCGCTGGCTCTGCTGATTCACGATCGCCACTGTTTCGGCGTGTCTTACCACGCTCACCGTTCCTGCGTACGCGACGTTGCCGAGATCCGCGCCCTCCTGCTGCGAGTACTGCTGTGACTGCCGCGATCCATCTGGGTTTCGAGATCCGCACGGGCCGGCCGATCGCGATCCCGTTCGGACACCTGGCGGTGACGGGGCAAACCCAGGTAAGCGGCAAAACCACTCTGCTCGAGGGCCTGGTCGATCGCTCCGCCTGCCGGGCGGTAGCGTTTCTCACTAAGCGCGGCGAGGGTTCTTTCCGCGTCGCCTCTCCGATCGATCCCTATTTCAAAGACCGCACTGATTGGGCGTTTATTCGCTCGATTCTCGAAGCTGCCGGCGGCGAGAAACTCAAGCTCGAGCTCGCCCAAATTATCAATCTCTGTCAAAACTACAGCGGGCCCGAGGGCACGTGGAACGCGCCGGCCACGCTCGCCGACGTGCTTCGGAATGCGGAGACGGCGCTCTGCGGGAAAAGCCGCGGGTTTGTGCGCAACATTTACACCGTGCTCACTGAGTACCTCCGCGGGGTTGTGCCCGAGATCGAGCGCCTGCCCTATACCAACACGCTCACGCTCGGCGCCGGGCTGAACGTGATGGATCTGATCGATTACGAGTATGCGCTGCAGGGTTTGGTCGTGCGCTCGGTGATCGAATGGGTCCACCATCACGAGATCAGGACGGTCGTGGTCATTCCCGAGGCCTGGAAGTTCGCGCCGGCGCGGCGTCAGTCGCCGGTGCGCTTCGCGGCTGAGGAACTGATCCGCCAGGGCGGCGCGCTCAAGAATTATCTCTGGATCGATTCGCAGGATCTGGCCTCGGTGAGTAGTGTGCTGCTCGGCCAGTGCAAGGTGTGGCTGTTTGGGAATCAGCGTCACCGCGGCGAGATCGATCGCACGCTCGATTACATTCCTTCAAAGCTGCGCCGGCCGAGCCGCGCCGATATTGCCGAGCTCGGTCTCGGGCAGTTTATCGTGTGCTGGGAAAAAGAGATTTTCCGCTGCTACGTGCAGCCGGCGTGGATGACGTACGCGCACGCGCAAGCGATCGCGCGCGGCGAGGAGCCGGTCGAAAGTGCGCGCGCGATCGTGCGCGACTTCGATCGAGAACATGGAGAACAAATCGGTGGCTAGGGCCGCGGGGGTTGAGTGATGATTGTTGAATTCAAAGATGGCGTTTATCGGATTCGGCGAGGCGTCGCCTATTTCTGCTTTTTCGTTGACAGCACTGGTGCGTCGTGGAGTTCGTCGATCTCGCAGGCGCGACGTTTCGACACTCGCGAAGATGCAGAGCGGGAACTAACGATGCTTCGCGAACGCAATGCCGAGGTAGCACGGCGGCGGCGGGGCTGGGCGTATTCCTGAGGACACCTGCTACGTGCAGCCGGCGTGGATGACGTACGCGCACGCGCAAGCGATCGCGCGCGGCGAGGAGCCGGTCGAAAGTGCGCGCGCGATCGTGCGCGACTTCGATCGAGAACACCCTTAGTTAAGCTTTGCAGCCGCGCGATCTAGAAAGTCAGCACACCACAAACGTGCTGTATATGCAACTGACGATTCAAAAGAATGCTGTGGATACTTCCGTTCCAGCACCAGCACCAGCACTTCCCAACGATGACGATGCATGACGACTAACCTCCTTTTTTAGTTCGGATTTCCTACCAGCATACAATCCCACGTGAGCGAGTTGGAGATCCCGGCCGTGATGGTGACGGTCGTGCCTGAGAGCGAGCAGTTGGCGACGTTTGCCGTCGCCGGCGGCGCCGAGATGTGATCGATCGAGGCGAACGAAAGATAGTTAGTGAAGGTTGCGCCGATCGAGAAAGTGCATGTGGTGCCGGTGCTCATGGCGCACGAGCCCGCGAACCTGCCCGTTGCCGTCTGATTGAGATGGCCGCCCAAAGTTTGCCCGCCGGTTGTGTCCACCTTCCACACCGGCACCGTGTTCTGTTCGTACAGATACAGGCCGGAACGCGCGGAAAGAAATCCATTGGTGATGGTGGGCGGCGTGGCCGCGGCCGGATCTGGCCCGATGATCAGCGCCGGGAAGCCCCAGCGGTCGAGACAGTACAGCGGAATGTCCGGGGTTCCGTTTCCGCTGGCTCCGTAGGGGAACGTATTTACGGCGAAGGCGTCGACGAAGGTGTTGAGGGGTGCCGTGGGATTTCCGCTCGAGCCCCACGCTCCGAAAATGCAGCCGTTCGAATAGCCGCCGACAGACCCATTCCCCTGCGCCAACGTGGAACTGGCAGGCGTGGCGAACTGATTACTGATGTAGTGGTCAACCGCCTGGGTGTTGTTTCCGGTGCCGACGCCGCCGCCGAGATTGTAAAAGTTGCAGCCCTTCAGGGTGCCAAGTTCCGCATACACATAGGACGCATCCGCGCCCTGGCCGAACAAATTTCCACTGTTGCAGGCTGCCCCGCCGGAAAAATCGAAATCCGAGGGGTAGTTGGGGGACGCGGCCGTGCCGTCGAAGGTGTCCACCTTGTTTCCGGTATAGGTGAAGTTGATCGTGTTCGCGGTGCTGTTGTGCATCCCGCGGCCGCGAAAGAACGGATCATTCGCAAACTTGGCTACAGTGGGATAGAACCGGCAAACGCCGGCCGGCGTCGCCTGGCCGTCGTTGGCGTGCGCCGTCGAGATGTACACAAGGGCGCTGAGCGGGGTCACCTGGTCCACGACTTGCCACGTGCCGTTATAGACGGTACCCGCGCCGCCGGCGGTGACGCCGCTGCACACTGCTTTTTGTCCGCGCGCTGGCATGGGAACGGGAACGGTGGCGAAGGTAAAAATCGCATACGCAGTTTGCCCGATATAGACGGCGCCGCCATCGGTGAGCGCGGTTGAGCTCACGCTGTTCACGGTGGCAGCGACAGGTAAAGCAACGGAGTTAAAACTTGAGCCGGTGTTAAGTTCTAGCTCATCCCACGGCCCGGAGGCGTTCGATTCGATGAAGAAAGCGCCGCCGCCCACATTGAGCAGACTCGATCCGCAGTCCTGCATTCGAATGTGATTGATCTCGGTCTGCTCCTGCCCAAAAAAAACGTCCATGCAGTCGAGCCCGTTGAGAATTCCGCCGGGTGAGAGGTCGGTCAAGCCCTCCTCCGATAAATAGGCCATGCTGTTGCCCTGGGTAACAGGGGCATTCGCCTGGCCGCTCACCGCGAGCAGTGGACCGTAGACTGTACCTAGGGTGTAATTACAGGCCGTGGCGCACGTGGGGCCGCCGGTGATCGCGGCATTGAGCGTGAGCGTTGTGCCGCTGCCTACTGCAGCCACGGTGCAGGGCGTCGAGGCGCCGCACAGCGTGCCAGCGGTGTTTAACGGACCCATGTTGATGGTTACTCCGACCCACGAGGCGTCGAAGGAAGTACCGACGCCGGTGACGTTGGCGCCGGACACGGTGACGGTGCCGGGGAACGAAAGAAAATAGTTTTGCGTGGTGCCGGTCGATCCGCCCCAAAGCCCGGTTAGGGTCATGGTGTCCGTCGTCGCGCAAGGCATTCCATTCGCGGGCGTGGTGCAGTTGACGGCGGTGATGATCGAGGAGTTGATGACGCCCGTGCTCGGGGTGACCACGTTGAACTGCAGGCCCTTCCACGAGGTGTTAAAGGTGGCCCCTTGTAACTGGGTCGTGCTCGGCGTGCCGGTCACAATTGCGGGATTCGCGGCCGAGATGTTGACGGCGCCGTACTGGGCTAGGGCCATTCCTACTTGTGCCTGGAAGAAAGTGGCGCCCGAGCCGTTGCCGCCGCCTGAGCCAATGTGTCCGGTGCCGATGATGTTGCTGGGGCCCACGTTCGTGCCGGTGGTGCTCTGCAGCACGCCGGAGCTGAACATTTCGAGTAAGCCCGAGGGCAGATAGACCGCGCCATTGCGCGAAGTACCGAACGGGTTCACGAGGCACGGCAAGAGGGTGCCGCTCAAGCCGAGGCCTTGCGTGGGGACCGCGAAATTCCCGTTGACCGAGTTGGTTTCTGCGGTCACGATGTCGACGCACGGCGTCGTCGGCGCAAGCGGCGTAGCGTCGAATTGTGTGGCGTCGACAAAGATGGGGCTCGGGTTCGCGTTCCCTGATGGGCCTCCGATCAATGGCAGCCCCTTGATCGCGCCGGATAAAGTCGAGATCGCGCCGGCGGAGTTGGCCAGCACGAAGGCATCGGTCGCGATATCGGTCGATCCATCTCCGTGCGGTTGCGTCGCGGCCGTGGTCCCATTGGGCAAGAGCGGAGTTCCGGACAGGCCGCCCGCGGTTCCTGAGCTGTTCTGATTGAGCGTTGGGAAATTGGGGGGGAGACAGATAAACGGGATCCCGGTCGACGTGGTGTTACAGAGCGGGCCCGTGGCCAGGCCTCCGAGCGGCGTGCTGTTGAGCCCGCTGTTTTTCATCACGCCGGTGTTGGTGATGGAGGAGTCGCCGGTAAGCGGCTGGCAGATGCCGATACTGGAGCCGTTCCCTACGAGCACTTGCGCGCCCGTACAGGGCGCTGCGATCGGGGTGCCGATACCGTTGGTTCCGACAAAGGGCGTCGATAAAAGGCTTGGCAGCACGTTGGCGCCGATGGTGCCGGCGCCCGTGGGTGCAAGCGAGCCTGAAATAAGCAGCGGGTTTGGGTTTGTTCCCGCGGTGACGGTTCCGAAAGATGGGTTGCTGGCTGGGTTGACAATACTCACGATGCATCCGGTAGCCGCGGCGCCGCTCGCGTCTGAGTAGGTGAGCGCGCTCGTGCCGGCTCCGCCGCTTGCAATGGTGAACGTGGGCGGGCTGTTGTCACCGCCGGCGGAGCAGCTGGCGACGGAGATGGTCGCGCCGACGACATACGCCGCGGGAAAGGTTCCATTAGTCGCAGTCATGGTTACCACGCCGCCGCCGAAGCTTGCGGTTGCCGGCGTGGGAAACGTGCCGCTGGTTGGCGTCGAGAGTGGCGGCGCGGCTGCCTGCAGCTGCGCCGAAATGTTTTGACTCGAGCCCGAGATCGTGATCCCGGTGATCGTGAAACTAACGGATCCCTTCCCTCCGGAGGGTTGCACGCATCCAATCCCGCAGGTGACGGTGAAACTCCACGTTCCGCCTCCGGGCGTGAGCGTGGTCACGTCGGCGATCTGCATGATGAACGAGCCCGCGGCGCTGAGGCCGGTCGCTTGCGTGGGCGGAGTATAGGGCTGATGTGTGGCGGTAAATGTTGGGGTTCCGCTGATCACGAGCGCCGGCGTGATCAGGCCGCCCGCGTACGGGATCCCGTTCGGATCCGTCACCGTGCCAGTTACTAAAGTAAATTGTGCCCACGCCGGCGCCGCTGCGAGCAGCAAGAGAATAAGAAATCTTAGCCGTAGCCGTTTCACAGAAACACCTCCGTCATGCTCCAGAACACGAGCGCTCCCACGAGCCCGAGCGCAATGAGCGCGCCCGTCGACGGGGCAGCACTCGAGGCGCTTCCGTCGTCACTGGTTCCGCCTGGCGTGAAAGCACTGCCGATCGCGGACATGATCGAGCTCACATAATTCACCGTCTCCGTCGGCCAGTTGCTATATCCGTTCTGGCTCACGTGCCCCGGACCCCAGTTGTAAGCGGCGAGCGCGAGCTGCTGGTCGCCGTTGAATTGGGCAAGCAGTTGGGCGAGATAGCGCACACCGCCGTCGATGTTTTGCGCGGTGTCGCTTGGATTGACGCCGAGTTGCGCGGCCGTGCCGGGCATGAGCTGCATCACGCCGATGGCGCCGGCCGGCGAGATCTTGAGACTGCCGTCCGCGTTGTATTGGTTGCCGCCGGATTCCTGATTGGCAACCTCGATCGCGAGCGCCGGCGCGACACCATACGTCGCGGCAGCCGTGTTGAGGAGTTGGAGCACGTCCGCGGTCAATCGTCCTCCTCGGGCAGTTCGTCGTCGTCGATTTCCTCGAGATCCTCGATCACGCGGTGTTCCTGCACCGCGGCTCGAAAGTACTCGCACGAGGCCTCGTGCTCGCGTTTGTAGGTGCGGACTTCTTCCTCGGTGTAGCCGTAAAAAGTGTGCCCCACCTTAATCGTGCGGTCGCCTTTGTCGATGATCAGAACCTCGAGTTCGAAGGCCAATGTTAATTCTCCTTTGCGCGAGCCTGGTTATCGCGCTCCGCCTGCGCTCCTTCCGATTTCGCGGCGCTCACTCGAGCGTCAAGGATGCTGTTGATCTTGTGCTCCAGTCGCTTCGCGCGCCGCCGTGCCAGCCACTCGATCACGAATTGCGAAATGGTCGGCACGCATGCGGCCACGATGATTGCTGTGCTTTCCTGCATAGAAGATCACTCTCTGTTCTGCTCGCGGTAATAGCTGATCGCAAGCTTCACGCGGCGAATTCCGCCGCGGATCCGGTTGACGCTGTATATCTGGCCGAATTCGTATTTGATCGTGCGCGTGGCCAGGTGCAGGAGTTGTCCGATCTCCTCGTTTTGCGCGCCGCACGTCAACAGATCGCAGATCTGGCGCTGGCGCGGCGTGAGGATGAGCCGCACGGGGGGCCGGATCGGGCGCGCTAGTCGAGGAGCGCTTGACACTTTCGGTCTCCGACACACACCTCACTATTCCAGCGCGCTTTGATCGTGCGCGCGCTGAGCGGTTTCGGCATGGGTCCGGCCTGGCGCGCGGCGCGTTTCTGCGTGACTAGCGCCGCGGTCGGGGGCAGCTGCGCCGCTTCCGCTTCGACAAAATCCAGAATGATGTTGACGGCAGCCGAGACGCGGGCCTCGTCCTCGGCCGACATGCCCGCCTGCACGAGCGCGGCGAGATCCGCCGGCAGCTGCTCCTCGATCGCTTGCACTGCGGCGACATAGGCCTGCTCGGTCGAGCTGGTCTTGTTCTTGTGGTAAGCCTGGGCGGCGCTCGCGGCCGTGTTCAAAAGGTGCACCGCCACAGCGGAGAACGAGGCGACGCCGGGGATAAAAACGGTTGTTACTGATGCGATCGCTTCGGCCGTGGTGATGATCGTCGGCCAGGCGCTGCAGCCGATCAGGATGAGCAGGAGAGCGATGGTGCACGGTTGCCAGGCTTTCTTCATGAATGGGGTCCCTTTCTTCATTGGAAAATTGTGTAACTCACCGAGACGGTGAGGGTGGCTCCGATCGCCGCGGTCGTGACACAGAGCGTCGCGCCGGCCTGCCGGCCGTTCGGATACGTAAATTGAAAGAGCTGGGGCGTGTTTGCGGTGGTCGCGATGTTTTCGAAGGTGTAGAAAGGCGCGTTGCACGTCCCTCCGGTTTCTCCGGAAAAGATCAGCACACCAGTGGCCTGAGCAGACACCGCGCCGCTATAGGAAAACGTCATGCTGCAGATGTAGAGGTGGAGCGTGCTCCCGCCTCCGACTCCGACGATGATGCTGCCCGTCGTGCTCGGCGCTATGCTGGCCGAGATACCTGCGTCGCATTGCGGAGGCGTCGCGGGTCCGGTTGCGTTGTTTGCCGGCGGGAAGGCCGAAATCGGCGAGGCGATAGCGGTGTAAAAAGCGGAGACGGATCCTGCCGAGTAGTTGGCGACGCGCGCGCGGACGGCGGGCCAGTAGCCGCCGGCCTGCAACACGCGGCACGTGCTGGTGAGGTTGGTCGCGTTGTAACTGTCGAGGGTGAGCGTCACGGGCGCGGCGAAAGTGCCGTCCTGGCTCTCCTCAAGCAGTACGGTTCCCTGGAAGGTTGAGCTCGGGCACACGGTCAGAAAGTGCGCTGCCTGGCCGATATTGTTGAACACTACGCTCGAGCCGTTGGCTGCTTGGGCGGTGAAGGCGACCTGCCCGGTGCTTTGCTGCGAAGTATAGCCAAGGAATTGAGCCTCGGCGACGCCGGCGAGCAGAATGAGCGCCGCGAACAAGCGAAACGAAGCGCGCTTTAGATCCATAGAGAATCGACCTCTTCGTCGCGTGGGTAGAGATAGCCGAGCACGCGGGCGCCGACGCGCTGGCCGGCAACGACTACGCCGCCATCCGGGCCCGCGGGATTGTTGAAAGCCACAACCGTGAGCAGTTGGTTTTCCATGATGCGAAAGCCGGAGATCGGCACGGGATTTGCCGGCGAGCCGAGTGAGGCGACGATGCTCGCATAGCTTGAGGCGCCGGGCGGGGTGCCTCCGTCCACGAGGATTTTCCAGATCACATCTCCCGTGCCTTCCACCCAGCCGCCGCCGACGAAATTGGTGGCCACACGATTGATGACACCGTTTCGTCCGATCGGGACCTGGAACGAGAGGATGATCACGGTCGAGCCGATCGCGGGCAGCAGGCCATAGGCGAGCTGGTCGATGTTTTCCCAATTAACCGGCGGATCGATCCAGATCGGCCGGGTGACGGCTTGCACCTGGGTAAGATCCGGGGGATTGATGGCTGGATCCGCGGCTGTTGCCGGATCCTGCTCGGACTGGCCGAGGCCGCGACGTCGTAAGGGGGTCATTGGTTGTGCTCCTTGCGAGTCTCGGCCGACGTTTTGGGGCTGCTCGATACCGGGCCGCCGGGGTATTCCGTGGCCGTCTTATTGCGCAAGTTGAAGGGCAGACAAACTCCGTAGAGCACGAGCTGGATCGAGTTTTGTACTGCCTCGAGGTTTTGCAGTTGTACCAGAATTTGCGCGTCGTGCTCATGGAAGGGATAGGGCTCGCGCAAAAAGAAGGGCCCGGACGGGCTCACCGTGCCTTGCGTTCCTCCGATCAGCACCGTCTGCAGGCCGCGATCGGCGAGTCGCACCTTTTTTGAGACGTCATAGAGCTGCGCGCGAAATCCTCCGGCCACGAGCGAGATCGAGCTCGCGTTAATGGCGAGCAGGGTAAAGTTGCGCTGTACGGAGATGCGCGCCTGCGTGGTCGCGAGCGCGGGCAGAATCGCGGTCACGCATTCCCACTCGGGCGCGTAGCCGTCCTCGGGGCCCGAGGGCGGGTTCGACTCGCCCATGCGGTAGACCTGCGAGCACTCGCGAAACAGGGGCAGCATGCGCGCCAGCGGATTCTGCAGCGTGCGCGCAAGCGAGTAGGGATGCGCTCCCGGCATGGCAGTTCTATCCTTTCGGCCGCGGCCACAGTTTGAAACCGCTGAACACAAGTTCGACGGTGTTCGGAGCTCCGCTCTGCTCGGTAAAGAGCAGAGAATAGGTGCGCGTTGCCGGCATGATATAGGGCACCGCCAGGGGGAAGGCTGCCGTCGCGGCCGCTGTGCCCGCCCAGAGATCGATGTTGATGCCGTTGAACACGGCCACGCCCGAAACCGAGGATGCCGTGGTCTGGATGAAATCGCGGCCGGTGGCTGCTTCCTTCATGAGCACCTTGAGCAAGCTCGAGGTGCGCGCGGCCAGGATCCACCACCACTCGAAATCCGCGTCGCTCAAGATCTGGAGCTGGTTCGGATCCTGCACGGCGCTTGCCGGCACGATGCGATCGAGAACATACGAAAAAAATTGCCGTTCAAATTGGTCGTCGAGTTGTGGGTCCATGCGGGCGCACACTCCTATCCTTTTGCAAAGTTGCGAGCCGGGGAACTGCGTCGGGTTTCCCAGGCTCGGCTTTATGCTGCAAACAGTGGGCCGAGCACCCACTCGCGCCGGGGTTACAGGATGGCGCGCGCGAGCACACCTTCGAGATAGGCGTGCATGTTGACGCCGGTACCCACATATTGCGTGGTGGGCGCGGCTGCTAACGTGGTAAACGCTGCGGCGCCGCTGATCGTTGGGTCGATGACCAGAGCAAAGTTTTGCTGTTGCTCGATCAGCTGCCCGAGGATCGGCTCCATCGAGTCCAGGCCGGGAATCTGGGGCATGGGGTCGGTGATGGTGGCGACGTTTTGCGCGGAAGGCCAGCCGTTTGATCCGAGGTTGGCCATGGTGCCGCCGGCTGCTAGGGTCTGCGTCGACACATAGAAGCCGAAGGCGCCGGCGCCCGCGGGTGCTTTGCTGACTAGCGACGTCCAGTAATCTTTCCCGGAGATCGTAAGCTGGCAAAGGGACAAGCCGATAAAGCTCGCCAGGTCCTGCGGTGCGACGTCGGAGCGCAAGACGAGCGCGATCGCTTTGACCAACAGTTTTTTGGGAGCGTCCAGCATGCCAGGCTGAACCAAGTTGGTGTGATACAGCGATTTGATGAATGCGGCGCCGCCGGAGGGCGTGTATGATGCCCCGATCGGCTGCGCGAACATTTGCTGCTTGGTAACCGCTGTTGCGACTGCGACTGCGTAGAAGTCGTAAACCGGCTGGACGAGATACTCCAGTTGGCCAGCGACGACAGGATTTGTTCGCAGGCTGTGGAGTTTCGGCCGCCCGACTTCTCTCTCTTGGATCTCACGACACCTCGCGAAGCGCGAGGTATAGCGCGAACTGTTTTTAGAAACCATTGTGTTGTCACCCCCTTTCTAGGTCACAAAATTGTTGTTTCAAGCTCTGCCGCGAGTTCATCCGTGGCCGAGCTCACGACTGCATCGGCCGCGATCAGACTGGCCGCGGCCGGCACGGTTAATAGTTCCCCGCGTACCGAGAGCGGAAGCGGTGGAACCCCATACCGCTTACGCCCGACGGAGGGGCAACCAACATCGGTTGTCCGCTGGCGCCGATGACCACGGTGCCCTGTCCCTGGCGGGCTGCCATGTTGCCCGGATAGGAGCGTAGGTATTGGCTCGAGGCCGTGGGCACGCCAAACCACGAAGGAGCGTAGAGCCCGAGGCCGAGATTCTTGGCGAATCCCGCCTGGTGCAGCGCGCTTACGATCGTGGCTGTGAGCCCGCCCTTCAGCACTTCCTCGCCGGCTGCGGCGCCGGCAACCATCTTGCCAACAAAGGATGACGCGACCGCTGCTGCGCCCGTGGCTCCTACTCCTGCCCAGCCCGAGAAATTGAACTGGCCGGCCAGGAATAGAGAGGCGAGAGCGCCTCCGGTATTAAAAAACGCATCCTTGACCACGCCGGACGAGATCCCAAAGGGATTGTGCCGGCGTGGGCGATGGTGATGCTTGTGATGTGCCATGTGTACGGTTCTCCTTTCTTCGTCCTCGTCGCCCTCGGTGAAATGCGACCGCGGGGTATAGGTCGATGGATTAAACACCCGAATCTGCGCCATAGAGATCAGCCTCGAATGAAGCGGCCAGTGCGCTTGTTGCGCCGCGGCTGGCGTCTCCTGGTCTTTTTCTTCTTAGCCTTTTTTTTCTTCGGCATCGTGAGTCGCCTTTCTTGTTCGGGTTGCGAGGTCCGCGATCGGGATCGTGCCGCCCGATCGCGGATCCCGTTCCGTTTCCTAACCGCCGATCATGCGCGCTGCTGCCGTTGTGGCTGCTGCCGCGCCTTTTATAGTGGTCGACACCTGGGTGCCGGCGCTGTCGGTTGCGATCACGCCGAAAGCAACCGCGGCCGCTGCGAGCGGTGTGCCGCTGATCGAAATGTTTCCGCTCCCGTCCTCGGCCGGCGTGAGCCCGAGCGCCACAAGATCCGCCGCGCTTTTCTGGATCAGGCCCTTTGAGCCGTCGGTGTCTTGGTCGAAGCTGTAGGTATAGGGGGCGACTCCGCCGGTGACGCTTGCGATCAGCGTCGCGGGCAGCACGACTCCGACAGTCATTGCGGGGAGCGTGTCTGCGGTCTGGGTGATGGCGAGCACTTGCTGAGCTGCGGCGATGGTGCCGGTAACGATTACTTCCACTTGGGACATGGTTTCTTCTCCTCTAAAGTGAATGCAGATCTCGAGCACTTGGTGTGCCCTCCTGGTTAAAATCAGCCGATCGGGCGCAGAGTGCCGCTCGCCGGCGCTGTTTGCGTGTTCGCTTGGGACTGGCCCGCGGGCCGATCGTCAAGCACGGAGACGTCGGCGGCGTCGGCTTCCTCACGCCGAGATATGCTGCCGTTCCCTGCAACGGTTTGGACTGTCACCAGATCTTCGTCATCGTTCTCGGAGATGCTGGAGATCGTGCCCTCGAGGGGCGTGGCTTTGTCGTGGGTGCGGTAGAATTTCACCCGCTGCCCAACCTTCAGATTGTGCTTAAACTGCCGTCTTGCCATAGTTCTCCTCTCTTCTCTAACTGCCAAACTGAAATCGGCCGCCCACGAAATAGGCGCTCATCTGCTGCGGGTTGCTGTCGTCGATCAGAAGCGCGAGGTGCGTACCATCCGCGGGGTCGACGTGGCCGGTGATGCGGCCGAAAGTTCCGCCGGAGCCCATAAGCATCACGCAAAGCTCGGTGATCGGGTGGAGTACTCCATACGCTCGGCCCATGCGGGTGCTGATTTTGTCAGTAACGCGATCGCCGACAACCGGGCAGCCGGTGAGCAGCTGCGGGATCCGCGGGCAGATCTCGTTCGCGTTTGTTGGTACCCATCGCGGATCCGGGATTGCCGGCAAGGGCGTGAGTCCATGGGGCAGCAAGAGATCTCTGCGATCGCGACTCACGGCCAGGATCGGCGCGTTTTTGTGGGTGAGCCAATCGAGCGTAATCGATGCCCAGAGCACGGTCTGCTTTTCGCTGAATGGCGCCATGGCGTCGCTGGTGTGCTTGTACTGGTCCGGGGTGAGAAATCGTTTGCGCGACTGGCTGAGCCCGGCGATCGAGCGCTGCGCCTCAAAGACCACGGTCGTGAGCCGTCCGATCATAATGTAGTTTTTGTCGGTGCAGTGCTCTTGCTGGATCCGGAGGCGATCGGCTAGGGTGAAAGTGGGGCGAGTTAGGACGGCGGCGCTCATGGCACACTCACCTGGACCTGGTTGGAGAGTCCACTCTCGCCGGTTGGGCCCGTGGCCGTTACGGCACACTTCGCCGTGCCTGGCGGCGAGGTCACGCGCACCTTGGTAGTCGGGAAAAACACTTTCAGGACGGGCGCGCTCGGAGACGTCGGCCCACAATAGATAGTGTCATCACGCGCGCCGGCGGGATTCTTCCAAGTGTAAATCACATCTTCGGTGCCGTTCGCGTTCTTGGCGAGCGTAGCGCCGAGATTTGTCGGGGGTGGCGGTGGGATCTGCACCTGGCTGGGCATGAGGTCGGGGCCGCTCTCCGCGGTTCCGTCGAGTGACGTCGCCTCATAGCAGTACGTGCCCTGCGGAGGATTCGTGTCGGTGTAGCTGCAGCCGGTGGCGGGGCTCGCATTTAATTTCGCAAAGGTTCCGCAGCTGGTCGCGTACGGTGCTCGATAGAAGTTATAGCCGGTGACGGTGCCCGTGGTCGGCGGGGTGCAGCTGAGCGCGATGGAGTAGGGATAGGCGGGACCCTGCGCGGCCGCGGCCGTGGCGCCGCTGGTTAATAGCAACGTGAGCAACAATAGCTGTTTGATCACCGCAGTTCTCCTTGGCTGCATCCCATGCGCGCGACGAAAGCTGCTCGCAGGCGCCGCAGGGGGTTGACTTGGCATGCTGAGCAGAGCCATGACTCGCAGCGTTGGCACCACTCGCAGAGCTTCACGGTGTAATCGCGATCGAGCAGCCGGCAGACGTCGCACACGGTGTTGATCGGTTGCCCCATCAGTTCACGATCCCTTCTGGGCGCACCTGGTAGGCGCCGCCCTCGAGCAGAATGCGTTTGTGTTGCCGGTCATAGAGCGCGATCGGCCGTTGGTTTGTCTCCTCACCGAAATCGTGACGCCACTCGTCGTGGTCCGGATCCGGCAGGTGTTCTTTGCGCTGCTTGTACTCGATACGGCGCGCCTCGCCGAGTTCGCACACGTTCGCGCCGCGATCGAGCGCGCCAAAGACTCCGAGGCCTCGGCTGAGGTCCTGATCGCCGCCGGCGAAGTAAAGCTGCCGGCCGTTCTCCGCGGCGAGCACGGTCGGACGCGCGCTCGCGAAGCTAATGATCTGCACCTGGCCGCCGGCGCGGGGTTTGACATAGAGCGCGAGCAGCTCGCCGATCTGCGCGTAATCGCCGGCGGGGATGCAGGGCTCGTCGCGCGTTTCCGTCCACCTGGTCGTGCGGCCGGTGAAGGATTCGTGAAGCGCCGCTGCGCTCGGGTTCGGTTTCCACGCGCTGCGCAGCCGCGATCGCGGCCGCATGGTCGCGCCTTGCGGGAGGTGCGGGCCTTTGTGGCCAGGCTTGCGCGTGCACGGGTATCGTCCGATCATCACTCCGCACGTTGCCGGGTTGGGAGCATAGAGCTCGTGAAACACTTTGCTCGCCGATCGGCTGGGTCCGCCGCTCGCTTTGTGCCGGCGATAGCTGCGTGTGAGCCTGGCGCCTTCGGATCCGCTCGCCTTCCGTACCATGCGAGCAATGCGTTTCTGAAACGGGCTCCACCCGAGCGGCCGCGCGTGCCCGCCGGCGCGCGCCTGGGCTGCGCTGAAATGTTCCGGGGGGTTTGTCGGATTGGTGCGAATCGTGATCACGGTACCGGGTGGGACGGTGATTTCGTGGGGGTTTGCTCCCATCACGAGCAGCTCGCTCGGATTGCCCTTCGGTGCCTTAGGCTTGGTTTTCCGCGGGTTGGTGCGCGGGCTCATCACTACATAACGGTGTCCCTGCGGCGTGTAGACTCCTTTGATCCATGCGCCTTTGGTCGAGCGCTCCTTGGCCATGGCGTCTTTCTTGTCTTTGAAAGCGCCGTGGAACATGTAGCCGTAGCCGGCGCCCGCGTTTGTGCGTTTCTTTTTGCTCACAGCACCTCTTGCGGATCCGCGCCATGCGTGAGGAGCTCGACGCTCCCGGCGAGGATTACGCGCGCGGTCTCGATCCCGAGTGCATATCCGTTCTCGAAGTCCAACGACTGCGCTCCTACCGCTTCGTGCAACTCCTGCAGCTGATCGGCTGCGTGCTTCGGATCGATGCCTTTCAGTCTGTCGACTGCTTGCTCGATCGTTTCCGCTGGCGGGATCATTCGCCCACCTCGCGCACCTGGCAATCGTCGGCCGGCTCGATCGTCGCAAGCAGCACGTTGCGATCATCGAACACGAGCACGCTCTCGCCGTCGGCGCGCTCGCTGAGCGGCGCGTCGACCGTGATCACCGCCTTCGCTCCGAATTTGTTTGACACTTCAAAGGTCGGGCTCATGCGTGCCCCTTGCGCGTGATGTTGATCGCGCCCTCATCCGGGAAATTCGCCAGGGCGCGCTGCCATCCGCACACGAGCGCTTTCCACGCGAGTGACTCGGCTGCCTCTCGCTCCTCGGCGCTGAGCGTGGCCGGCGCCAGGTTGCCGGCGAGCAGACAGAACCCGTCGAACTCGAGAGGCGCGTCCGGGTCGAACGCGAGCGCGTGCTCGATCAGCTGAAAGCAATACTCGTACACCTCCGCCTGGCGCACGGTGTGCCGTTCTTCCTTGCCCTTGCGCACGCGCACGGGATGGCCGATCCGGACGGTGTGGATCCCGCCGGGGCCTTTCCAGTTCTCGAGGACCTGGCGGAGCTCGTCCTGGATCGGATTGTCATCACCACTCATAAAAATGGAAACCAGAAAAACCACGGGCGCCGGCGCCGCGTGAGCAACAGTGAAAGCACGAGCTCGAGCGCGTCGTCACGATCGCGCTCCGAGTCGGATCCCGCGGGTGCCAAAGCCAGGTAGAGGGCCGTCCTCGTCAGAATCACCCGGCCGCTCGGGAGGAGCCAGGCGGATATTCGCCTGCCCCAGCCACTCGAGAAAAGTAAGTGTCTTGCGATCTCCCTCGCGCCGGCGATAGTTAGCCCATAGGCGATAACGATCGATTGCCACTCGCTCCGTGAGTCGCACGCGGTCATGCATGTCCACAGGCCTCCACAGCCGCGGGTCTTGACAACCGCAGTAAAATGGCAGCCGCGCGCGAGGTATCTCCGTGAACGCGAAGGACGTCGCTGTCGTAGTCGCGGCCATTGCTGCCGGTGGGCTCGGAATGTCGCTGCACCGCAGACGGGGCTTTCTTGCGCGAGAGTTGCGTTACCGTGTAGCCACTGCGTTCACGTATCTTGCAATCTTCATCGTGCTGCTGCGCTTCACTGAGCCGGCGAGGGCCCTGCTCATTGCCTTGCTCGTGTACGCAGTGATCCTGGTGCGCTGGCAACCCCGTCACTCCCGGTACGTGTCGCGACGTGAACGGCGGAAAGTGATCGCGCGCTTTGAACGCTCCGGCGAGCGCTACGATCCCCAAAAGCATGAGATCGATCATGTGGTTCCACACTCGCGCGGAGGCATGAGTACCGCCGACAACTTGCGCGTGATCGCACGCGCTCGGAACCGGGCGAAGAGTGATCGCTCTCCCTGGTGGGACGTGTTTGGGCGCTAGATTCAAAACTTCTCCAAGATCTCCGGTAGGATTACGACGCCGACGAGTCCCAAGCCGATCCACAGCGCGTTCTGTTGCAGCCATGTTCCCCAGTCCGTCGGTGTAGCTGGCAGACTCACGCCGGGTGTCGAGTTTGGGAGTGAGATCACAGACGCGGCGCTGCCGCTCGGCATAATTCCAGAAGCGGTAAACGCCTCATGATCGACGATCGCTGCGATGTCGCTGGGCTGGGCAAAGCCCATGCCGTTTGCTACCTGCAGTGTGATCGTCGCCGTGAACCCATTGCCTCCAAAAAGGAGCTCGCTCCAGAAACCACCTGTCTCTGAACTACTGACGATGTGGAAGCCGTCGGCTTGAAGGGCAGCGACTACCGCCGCGAGTTGCCCGTCTGGCGTGGTGTCGACGGTCGTTGCCCATTGGCCCTGGTACTGCACCACCGCACCGTTGGGCACAGTGTCGCCGAGACCGTGCAGACCATAACCTCCGCTCGCGGTGAAGGGATAATGCTGCCCGAGACGCAAGTGCTCGGGCGCGAAAGGCGAAGCGACGCGACGCGCCGGCACTCCACTCAATTGCGCGGCCGCGAAGGGATTGGTTGCACGCGGCGCCGGGCGAAAGCCGGTTCGATAGATCCCGCGGCGATTCATCACATAGGCCATTTAACGGCGCCTCCGTCGCCCGCCGCCGAGCAAGGCTGGCAGCACGATGATCGCGGCGCCTGCGAGTGCGAGGATCGGCAGGGCTTGCGTGAGCGAGCTCGTACTGCTCGGTACGGTGCTCACCCGCGGGCTCGGTCCTGGGGCGAGAGTGCTTGCCGGCTTCGGGGTAAACAAACTGGTGATAGCCTGGGTAAGTGAGGACGCCGCGCTCGGTGCGCTTGAGGCAACCGGTCCCATCGGCACGCCGGTGCCCGTCGTCGGCGTTGTCGGGATCAAGTTCGGGTTAGTGAGCATGTCCTGATAGCTCGGGACCTGATCCGGGCTGAGTGGGAACGTGCTCGAGATATCGACTGGGCCAAGGATAGGCGAGTCGACGGGCGGGCCGAGATCGGTGAAATCGGGCGCGCTGTCATCCCCGAGTCCGGCAAAGCCGAGCTGATAGAGCGGCGTGGCCGGCGCGCTCACAGTATGGGGATGGCCTTGCAGGTTGGTGTTGCCCCACGGATTCATATCGCGAGGGTTTGAGCCGCAACCATAGCAAGCCATCACAGCACCTTCCATGCGAGCAGGCCGGCGGCGATCATCCACACCGGGATCCCGAAGATTGAGGCCGCGAGCACACTCGAAACGTTGCCCGCGCTGAGCGCTGCGCTCGCGGCTGCGACTGAGCCCGGCGCCGGCGGCGTGTAGCTGATCGAAAGCGGTGGATAGTTGGTGAGCCCGTACTTGTTGCCCACGACTCCATCAAACGTGACCTGGCCGCCGCCCGCCTGGATCAGCGCGATTCCCACGTTTACCCAGGACGCAACCCACATACAGCCCACGGCGCACGATGCGGTGCAGCTCTTGTCCATGTGCGCGGGCCCGTAGCCTGAATAACTCGATCCTGGTGGATTCTGGACCGCGGGCGTGCCGGTGATGTGCAGGCCGGCGCCGGCGACGGTGACGCACTGCGACTCGTTGCCCGCCTGGCCGGGCGCGTGTTCGACCTGGGAGACGGCTTGCCAGTAGTTCGACTCGATCTGCTGCAGGGCGCTGATCCCGTCGCTCGCGGCTGCGCTGCCATTGTTGAGCGCGGCAAACACCGCGGACACGGCCTGCTGCACCGTGGGAATTAGCGAATTGAGCACGGTGTTTTCCTGCTTGGCGCCGGCGACGCGGGCCGCATGCGCGGCGAAAAGAGATCCGATCAGGGCGCCGAGCGCGATCCCGACAACCGGGATCGCAATGGAGAGCGCGCTGCCGGCCGCGATCGCTCCGGTGTCGATGGCCGCGGCCGTGCCCGCACTCGCGGCGATCGAGGGCGCCTTGGTGGCTAGGGTGTCGATGGTCGACTGCCCGAGGAAAGTGGTGCGGCGCGCGGCAACGACATTGCCGATCATTTCCGGCCTGCCTTCCTGCGCATGAGCAGAAAAAGCACAAGCGCTGCAGCTGCGGCGCCGCCGGCTACTTCGTAATTTGGATAACCGGCGAACAGCGTGCTCGCCTCGAGCCATCCGGAGAAGGTATCCGGCCAGCAGGCGCCGGCCGAGTCCTGAAATTGTCCGCTTGCGCATGCCGTAGCTGCAGGCGTCGCGGGGTTCGTGTCGGCGCTGCCGCTTGCTGTGTCCGATGCCGGCAAGTAGAGCGAGTAAGGATTCGTTTCGTTGCCGGCTTCGGTGCAATTTCCTGCGGAGTCGATTTGCCATCCGGTCGGACACACGCCTCCCACGGGCACGGGGGCGCCGGTCGGAATGCAGTTTCCCGCGGCGTCGATCGATCCGCCGGGACACGGGACGCTCGTCGACTCACACACTCCATTGACGGGATACTCGCCGGTGGGGCACACGGGGGCCTGCGTCGAGCTCTGACAAGTGCCGTTGACTAAGCTGTAACCTGTGGGGCAGTTCGGAGTGACGGCACACACACCGTTGACTATGCTTTCGCCTGGCGGGCAGCCTGTCGGCGCTTGCGCGACGCACACACCATTTACAGTGACCCATCCCTCGGGGCAGTTTGTCGGCGCTGGGTTCACGCATACGCCAGCGATGAGGTTTTCGCCGGCCGGGCAACTCGTCGGCGCCGGCGGCGGCGTTCCCTTTCTGCAGGTACTTCCGAAAATGTAATAACCGGGCGGGCAGTTCGGGCCGCGCGCGATCGGGACGGTCGGAGAGGGCGCGATCGGCGAGGTTTTCCGCGGGGCTGGCGGCGCGGGCGTAGTCTTGGGCGGAAGTGAGACCACGTGCACGGGCGCCGGCGGGCGATAGGTGGGGCCGCGATAGGGCGGATCCGATGGGAGTATGGCGCCGAGCGAGTGTGGACTGATCACGGCGAATTCATCCCAGCGACGGCGCGCGGCTCCGATGGTGTTCGGCCTGATCATGCGTGGCCTCGTAAGAGTGCCCACGCGAGGAGCGCTGCGGCGCCGCCGGCGATCCAAAGATTTTCGACGCCGGGAAAGACTGTGCTCGCGCTGAGCCAGGCGCTGATGCCGCTCGGCGCCGCTGCTGTCGGGGTTGCGGAAACAGTCGGCGAGGGTTGCGGTGATACCGGGGGCACGGTCCACGGGGTGAGATTAGTCGGCGCCGGCGACGTCGGCGCGGGCTGCGCCACGATATTCGTCGCGCCTGGTCCGAATTGCACAACACTCATCGGCGGGCCCGCGCCACATCCCGGCTCGTTGCCGCCGCTCACCATCGGGCAGAGGACCATGTTGATTCCCATGCGCCCGAGGCCGCGGTAGTTTCCTGGCGCGACGGCATAGCCTGCCGTCTTGCGTGTCTGCAGGGAAAAAACTGTGTTCGCGCCGCCGTTCGCGTTGGCGCGCGGGCGCATCTCGGCCGACGATCGGTAAACATAGTCGGAAAGATTCTCGCCGGCGTCGAGCCCGGTACCGCCCCAAGTGTTATCCCAGGGCGCCGCGGATCCGTGGCCGGGGAAGTTCGGCTCGCTCTGGTGCCAGTTTGCGGGGTCGACGGTCGCGGCGAGGTATCCGTGTTGCTGCTTGCCGTCGAGCGGGCCGCCGGGCAAGCGTGCGCGCCAGCCGGGCCATTCGAAGGTTGCGGGGGTGTAGGCGGAGATCAACGTTAGTGCCTCCCGCCCATTGCCAGGGCCAGAAGCATGGCGGCAATCACCCAGGGCAGGATTGAGCCGCCGGTCTGCACCGCGGCGGTACCGTAACCGGCTGCGGGCACGCCATAGCCGGGCGTGTACGGAGTCACAAACGAGCTGTACGGGTTGGGCGCGGTCTGCACCGTACCTTGCGGGGTTGTCGCACTCGCGGATCCGCCGCTGGCGGTTGCCATGATCGCCGGGATCTCGGTCAATCCTTGCTGCAGGAGTGTGTTGTAGTCGATCGAGTCGTCACCCAGGCCGATATAGCCCGAGAGCGATCCTCGCCGGCGGGCGCCGCTTAAATCCTGGTAACTGTCGTCGATCAGTGACCACGCGCGTTTGCGGAAGTAGGTCGGGGGCTCGAGCCCGAATTGTGAATCGACGCGCGCGGCGTCGAGCGGGATCCAGTTGCCGGATCCGGTCGGGACTTCGGCCTCGGTGTAGACGTGCGAAAACTCGTTCGGCTGCTCCGCGTTCGCGCTCACCGTGATCAGGCGCGCGGGATAGCCGATCGCGATCAGCAGAGCCCCGAGCAGCATGGCGATATCGTCGCAGTCACCGGCGCGGATCTTGAGCAGTTCGGCGGGCGGATAGAGTTTCTCCTTGGTCACCGGGTCTTTGGTGAAGCGAATGTTTCGCTTTACCCAGGAGTAGAGCGCCTCGACTTCGCTCGTCTCTTCGAAGGCGGGCACGCTGCGCACGATATCGATCGCAAAGCGCACAAACTGCGCATCCGAGACCGCCTGATCGATCAGGCGGCGCATGAGGGCGATGGTTTGCGCAGTGCCCGGCTCGCCGTTTAGGAGTGGGGTGCGGTAGGCAATGCCAGGAGAAGAGATACGTTGCGCGGGTGGAGCTCCGAGAAAAATCGGCATGGCGCGCGCCTCCTGTTGGTTGGCGGTTCGAACCTGGCGCCGCGGTGTGCGTGGTCACCGAAAGCGCCAGGAGCATGTTGTATGCTTTCCGACACTCTGCCTTGTGCCTGACAATTTCAAGCGCGAGGGTGGACCACTTAGAGCTCCACTCAGTGGACCACTGGCCTCCACCCCTGCTCCACCCCTTTCCACTTCCGTTTTGGTACCTGTGGGCTATTGTTTGGGCCGGGCGGTGGCTGGTATAACTGGTCGGCAACGGTGACATTTGTCTATTTTCTCTGCTGGGTGGACTGCGTGGGTCTTTTGCCGAGCGGGTGAGGGTGTGCAAAATGAAAGCTGCGCCGCCTCCTGACGGTCACATCATCGAAACCGTCACGCAAAAAAGAGTTCTACCCGATCCTTCGCCGGCTGTCTCGAAGGAGCGCACCACTCCGGAGTTCTGGGAGTACTTCGAAAAGCTCACGCCGAGCGAGTGGGATCGGCACATGCTTTATATTTACCGGCGGGATTCTGATACCGGGCCCATGGTGCAGCTTGAGAAATGCGTCGGCTGGATGGCGCTGCCCGATCAGAGTCGCGTCATGCTCACTGATCGCGAAGAAACCGAGTACGCGATCGCGCAAAAATTCGGCGGGGGAACCTACCGGCTGATTTTGAAACGGGGCAGCGAACGGATCACCGAGGGCCGGGTTACTTGCGAAGGCCCGCGGCGCTCGGGGCAGATGCCGCTCGACTATGGGACTGGCGGCACGTATGCCGGGCCCACGGTTTCGAGCCTGGATGCGACCGCGGAGGTGGCCAATCATGCGATCTCGACGATCGCCGGCCACGAGCGCTCGGCTGTCGATGTTGGTGTGGCTGCCTTGCGCGCGGGCGCCGAAGTGGTGCAGCGATTTTCGCAGGGGAACGTCGCGAGCTCCGCAACCGATGATTTGATGAAACAGGCAATGGTTGCCTTGCTGCAGCGCGCGCTCGCGCCGCCGCCGGATCCGATCGAGACCATGACTAAACTGCTCGGCGTGATCGCTCCGCTAATGGGCGGGGGCGGGGGAATGAGTGGCGGACCCATGGTTGGGAAAGTTGTCGACGCGGCGATCGAGCGGCTGCTCAATCCGGCGCCTTCGGGCCCGGTCTCGAGCGCCGGCGCCGAGCTCGTGCGCCAGTTGCCGCAAGTGGCGGGTTACGTGAGTGAGGCGATCCGCGAATGGCGACTCGGATCAGAAGCGCAGCGCGACACCGCGGCCATTATGACGCGCGTGCCTGGCCAGGCGCCGCCGGCGCCGCCGACTGCAGCGCGGCCAGGGTTGCCAGCATCGGCCACGGTGCTTGCTCCGCCGCCGCCGGCTGCAGCTGCGAATTCGACCGGCACGCAAGTCGTCGCACCGTCGCTCGAGTTTATCGAGTCGAAAATTCTGGAGTTGTTTCGCGAGCCCATTTCGGCGGAGGAGTCGGCCGATCGCACCGTCGCCTTCCTCGATACGATGGATCCGAAAATGGTCGAGCAGTTGAAAGCGCTCGGCGAAGCTGGCCTGCTGCAGCTGTTTCAAGCCCGGCCGGTGTTACGTCCGGCGCTGCAGAATCTGCCGCGGCTGCAGGAGTTTATCCGCAAGTTCCTGCACTTTGCGAATGAGGAGCTGCCGGCGGGCGTGATCGAGCTCGCTCCGGTCGCGTCGAAACCGATCTAGGGAAGGGAGTGCACGGGTCACACTATGGACAGCGACAAGACGATCACCTGTGTCGACTGTAGGCTCGAATTCACTTGGTCGATCGCCGAGCAGCAATTTTATGAGCAGCAACACTTTTCCGAGCCTAAGCACTGTAAGAACTGCCGAGCTCGCAAGCGCGGCGACAAAAAGCCTCACCACGGGCCCAAGCGTCGAAGCCTGGCCCGGTCTTAAAGCTCTCCCTGTTCATCCGATTTTCGTCTGGATCCTCGAGCACAGCGGGGAGTTTGTGGTGCCGCTCGCCCAAGTTGAGCAGGAACATATCGAGCGGGCGATGGTGCTCTGCCGTGGCGACACGGAGCTCGCCTCCGAGCGCCTTGGGATCTCGCGCTCCACGCTTTTTCGGCGCCTGGCGGAGTACCGGGAAAAAGATCTGTTGCGTGCGGTTCCAATTCGGGAATAGTATGTCCGGCTTATGCGTGGTCTGGGCAGTTGGTACCGCCGCCTGGGGAGCCGGTTCTGGTGGATCCAGTACTCGAAGCGCGGACGGCGGGTCCGCGAAGCGGTGGGATCGGAAAAAGAGAAAGACGCGCGCGATCTGCTGTGCGATCGCCTGGGCGATGCGCGCGCGCGGATCCCGGCTCGGCTCACGGTGGGCGATTTGTATCTCGGGCTTGAGCGCGACTACGTGATCAGCCGGAAAAAAAGCGTGCGCAATGTGTGCAGCTCCTGGGAGCATCATCTCAAGCCCGTGTTTGCGGACACTCCCGCCGGCGAGCTCGAACCCGATCGGCTGAGTGCGTACGTCGCCGGCCGCCAGGCGGAAGGCGCCCGCAATGCCACGATCAATCGTGAGCTCGCGGCGCTCAAGCGGATGTATAAGCTCGGCCAACAAAGCGGGAAGTTGCGCGAGGCGCCTTACATGCCGCATTTGGCCGAGCGCAACGTGCGCAAAGGGTTTGTCCGCGATGGTGACTATGAAGCGCTCGCGCGCGAAACGGGCGCGGTGGGGTTGTGGCTGCGCGCCATGTTCGAGCTCGGCTACACCTACGGCTGGCGGAAAACCGAGCTGCTCGGGATGCGCGTCGGCCAGGTCGATATGATCGAGCGCACGCTGCGCCTCGAGGCCGGTGAAACCAAAAACGAGGAGCCGCGCCTGGTCGAGATGACGGGGAAGGTATATGAGCTGATCAAAGCCTGTTGCGCCGGCAAGAGTGCGAAGGATGCGGTATTCACGCGCCGCGCGCGCAACGGGCACAAACGCGTGTCCACAATTGTGGACATGCGCGACGCCTGGGCGACGGCAACCGCGGCCGCGGGCTGCGCTGGGTTGCTCTTTCACGATCTGCGGCGCACCGCGATCCGCAACATGAGGCGCCACGGGATTTCGGAGAAAGTGGCGATGACGATCTCGGGGCACAAGACACGCTCCGTTTTTGAGCGTTACAACATCGTCGATCGCGCCGATGTGCACGAGGCAATCGGGAAGATCGAGCGCGCGACGCGCGAGCGCAAGCAGCATGAGCTCTTTGAGCAGGCCGAGATGTTCCACGCGGAACAACCGGCGGAGTTAACTTTAATTGACCGCGCGGCGCCGCCGAAAAAAGCTGTCGGCCGAGAAGTCGGGGCGCCGCCGGCAAATCTCGCGAAAGGGGTGCAATGATGGCAGAAGGACAAGCGGCGCTTGCGCCGCCGACACAAGTTGAGGTGCTGCTCGCAGCGATCGCGAAAAGTGGCGCGATCCTTTCGATGGCGGAGGTCGAGCGTTTGCTCTTGGTCGATGCGATCGGGCGCTTCGGGGTGGTCGACGCCGGCCGCTTGTTGCAGCTCGGGAAAACTACGGTATATCGGCGCATGCTGCAGTATGAGATCACCGCGAAGCACGTCGAGCATCGGCGTCTTGAGCCGCGCGCCTATGAAGCGTGCGTGGTGAATCCTTTGCTTGTGCGGGCGCGGACGACGGCGCTCCACCTTGCGGACTGCGTCGGCGTGGCGCACACGCTCGGCGAGCAGCTCGAGGCCGCGCTTGTTCCCTTCGTCGGGATCAATGTTGTGCTCAGTGATTACGCGATCCGCCGCCTGCGGTTGCGGAGGCAGGTTTGATGAGCACACCTTACTACTCTCCAGCCTGGACGAAACAGCAAGCGGAAGCGCAGCATGCGATGGCGAAGTTTCTGCCTGCGATGCACTCGGACCCGAGGCCCGCGCAGTTCTGGGATTTTTGGAACCTCGTCCTCGATTTCACGAACGGGCTGTTCGCGCTTGGTTCTTTGTCGGGCACAGAGTTCGAATCTCTGGCCCGTTCAGGCACCGCGTTTTCTTACTCGCCGATCAACTATGAGGAGATGTTCAAAATATGAAAAAACCGGAGCCGGGAAGCCTGCAGGCGCTGGCGGTCGACATGATCGAGAATCTCAGGTTTGATGAGCACAGCTTACTCGACGCTGGTTTGTGGAGCCCGCAACAATATCTGCAGCTGCGCGAGATCCTCAAGCTTTTTGCGCAGCAGTTGCTCGATCCGCTGGCGCGTTGCGGCTGTCAGTTCAACATGCCGAAGGGCACGTGCACGCATTGCGACAATCGAGGGATGACGCCGCCGCCGGCGTGAGCGGATCGGGGCAAGCTGGCAAATGAGCGGCACAGTTGTGTCACAGTCGAGTGATCTGGTAGGGATTCTGGGCCGCCTGCTCAAGCAGTTGCGGGCGTGGTGGGAGTAGGACAGCCGATTCTAAATCGGCGGGGGGCGGGGGGCATGCCAATTATCGGCCGAGCGGTGACACTAGAGCGCAAGGATGTTCTGTACGAGCAGATGGTCGGGCGAGCACAGTGTTTTCCGACTTGG
>Ga0074044_10000978_pt1 | contig 26284 bp, 32 predicted proteins | sample BogForMeECP23OM1_FD_94443 | JGI IMG/M metagenome (GOLD analysis project Ga0074044, IMG submission 94443) | Bog forest soil microbial communities from Calvert Island, British Columbia, Canada - Bog Forest MetaG ECP23OM1 | ecosystem: Environmental > Terrestrial > Soil > Wetlands ... | reverse complement strand
GAAGGATACGCGCAGATCCGTCTGCCTTCCGGCGAAATCCGCAAGGTGAATGGGGATTGCTACGCGACCATCGGCCAGGTCGGCAACCCGGAGCACGAAAATGTGATTCTCGGCAAGGCGGGCCGTTCACGGCATCGCGGCATTCGCGGCATCAGCCGCGGCGTGGCGCGCAATCCGGTTGACCATCCGAACGGTGGTGGCGCCGGCAAGTCAAAGTCCGGCGGCGGCTGGCAGCAGTTGACGTCGCCGTGGGGCAAGATTGCCAAGGGCGGCAAGACGCGGCCCAAATACAAACATTCAAACCGTTTTATTGTCATTCGCCGCAACGGTCTGCCGATGAAGATCAAATAAAATGAAAACGAATTGGAGTAATGGAGCATTGGAGCATTGGAGTGTTGGACGGTTGAGTCCAACGCGCTCCGTTGTCTTTCCATCACTCCATCACTCCATCACCGCAATTTTTAACTATGGGACGCTCGATTAAAAAAGGTCCGTTTGTGGATTTTCACCTGCTGGACAAAATCCAGACGGCGAAGAGCACAAACCAAAAAACGCCGATCAAGACGTGGTCGCGGCGTTCGACCATCACGCCGGATTTCGTGGGGCTGACGTTTACCGTGCATAACGGCAAGGTTTTCAACCCGGTGTTTGTGACGGAAAACATGGTCGGCCACAAGCTCGGCGAGTTTTCCCTGACGCGCACGTTCAAGAAACACGGCGCGCACACGGCCAAGGTGGAGGCGAAGGGGAAATAATATGGAAGTTTTCGCAATTGCCAAAAACGTGCCGATGTCCCCGCAAAAGATGCGCGAGGTCGTGCGGCAGATTCAGGGGCTGCCCGCGCTGCGGGCGCAGGCGGTGCTCGCGGTGGTGCCGCGCAAGTCGGCGCGGTTCGTGGCCAAGACGCTCAAATCGGCCATCGCCAACGCCGAAAACAACAAGAGCCTCAAGCCGGAATCGTTGCGCGTGAAGGAAGCCGTGACCGGCTCGGCGATGATCATCAAACGGTTCATGCCCAAGGCGCGCGGCTCCGCCGGGCCGATTCTCAAGCGCCGCTGCCACATCAAAATCACCTTGTCGGACGAATAGTATGGGACAAAAAACAAATCCAATCGGTCTGCGTGTCGGCGTCAACAAAGACTGGCGCTCGAAGTGGTATGCCGAAAAGAAGGAATTCGGCAAGCTGTTGAGCGAGGATCGCGAAATCCGCAAGCTGCTGAAGAAGAAACTCGAAGCGGCCGCCGTGCCGAGGATTTTGATCGAGCGCGCGGCGAACCGCTGCCGCATCACCATTCTTACCGCGCGTCCGGGCGTGGTCATTGGCCGCAAAGGCGCGGAAATTGACAAGCTCAAGGAAGAGATGAGCAAGATGACCGGCAAGGAAGTCTATGTGGACATCATCGAGGTCAAGACGCCGGAGATCGAGGCGCAACTGGTCGCGGAAAACATCGCGTTGCAGCTCGAACGCCGGGTGTCGTTCCGGCGCGCGATGAAAAAAGCGCTGCAGACGGCGAAGGATTTCGGCGCGGAAGGGATCAAGATTCGTTGCGCGGGCCGCCTGGGCGGCGCGGAACTGGCGCGCGTGGAGACGTATCATTGGGGCCGCGTGCCGTTGCACACGTTGCGCGCGAACATTGATTACGGTTTTGCCGAGGCGGCCACCCTTTACGGGAAACTCGGCATCAAGTGCTGGATTTGCAAAGGCGAAAACAAGCCGTCGAAGGAAAAAGTTGCGCCGCCGCCGGCGGTGCCGATTGCGCCGGCTGCGACCCTGCCGACCCTGCCGACCGAACCCGTTGTGAACTGATTTTTTGAAAGGATTTTTGTCATGCCGTTGATGCCTGAAAGAGTGAAGTACCGCAAGATGCACCGCGGCAACCGCGCCGGCATGGCTTACCGCGGGAACACGGTGGCGTTTGGCGAGTATGGGTTGATGTCGCTGGAGCGTTGCTGGCTCGACACGAAGCAGATCGAGGCGGCGCGCGTGGCGATTGCCCGCAACATGAAGCGGCACGGGAAAATGTGGATTCGCATCTTCCCGCAAAAGTCGTTCACGAAGAAGCCGCTGGAAACGCGCATGGGCAAGGGCAAAGGCCCGCTGGAATCGTGGGTGGCGGTGATCCGCCCGGCAAATGTGCTGTTTGAAGTGGACGGCGTGACGGAAGTGGTGGCGCGCGAGTCGTTGCGCCTGGCGGCGACCAAGCTGCCGATCCGGACCAAGTTCATCTCGCGGCATCGGGGTTCGCGCTAGACGGAATCGAGTTTATGAAATTTTTGGAAATGAAAGACATGACGCTGGTGGAGTTGTCGGCCAAGAGCCGGGACCTGCGCCATGAAATGTTCAACCTGCGTCTGCAGCAGGCGAGCGCCCAGCTGGAGAAGCCGGCGCGCCTGCGGACGCTGCGCCGGGACATCGCGCGGCTGGAAACGCGCATCTCCCAGCTCCGCTCGCGCGGAGCGGAGTTGCCAGACAAAGCGGCATGAAAAACAAACGGAATAATGGAGCAATGGAGTGTTGGAGCATTGGACTCCAGCACCGCATCACTCCATCACTCCATCAACCTGTTTAGCAATGGCTGAAGAAACAAAAAATATGGAAGCGACGGCGGCGCGCGGACATCGCAAACAGCGCGTCGGCGAGGTCATCTCCAACAAGATGGCCAAGACCATCGTCGTGCGCGTCGAGCGCCGGTTCCCGCACGCGCGGTGGCGGAAAGTCATGACCGCTTACAAGAAATTATACGCCCACGACGAAAAGAGCGAGGCGAAGGTGGGCGACCGGGTGCGGATTGAAGAAACCCGGCCGCTTTCCAAAATCAAACGCTGGCGGCTGATGGAAGTTGTCGAACGCAGCCGGGGCGTGGAGCCGGTGGCGGCGGAATAGCGAGGAAATATGTTGCAAATTCGTTCCCATTTGGACGTCGCGGATAACACGGGCGCAAAAGTCGCCTGGGCGATCGGCGTGCTGGGCCGCAACCAGCGTTACGCGCGGATTGGCGACATCATCAAGGTGCATATCAAGGTCGCCGCGCCTGACGGCCAGGTGAAAAAAGGCGAGGTGCACAACGCGGTGATTGTCCGCACGCGCCAGGCCATCCGCCGCAACGACGGTTCGTATCTGCGCTTTGACAGCAACGCGGTGGTCATCATTGACGCGGAATTGAACCCGAAGGGCACACGCATTTTTGGACCGGTGGCGCGCGAATTGCGTGACAAAAAATTCATGAAAATAATTTCGCTCGCGCCGGAGGTGATTTGAGATTATGCCAAAATTTCATGTGAAAAAAGGCGAGGTGGTGGTCGTGCTGGCCGGCAAGGAAAAGGGCAAGCGCGGCAAAATCATCGCCGTTCTGCGGAAGAAGCAGCGCGTCATCGTCGAGGGCGTGCAGATGATCAAGCGCCACATGCGCAAGAGCCAGGATCATCCGCAGGGCGCGATTGTCGAACGCGAAGGCACCATCCACCTTTCGAACGTGATGAGAGTGGATCAATTTGACGCCCGCGTGGCCAGGCGGGGCGGGGCGGCCGTGCCGGCCCAGACCTGAAAGAATACCCATACGATTACAAACCATGGTTACGGCAAAATCCGTGAGCCGAAGTGATGAAAGCCAGACTTTATAACAAATACGTCAACGACGTGGTGCCCGCCCTCAAGGCAAAGCACAAATACCGGAACGTGCACCAGGTTCCACACATGGTGAAAATCGTGGTGAACATGGGCATCAGCGCGTCGCTGGAAAAGAACGCGATTGAGGATGCGGCGAAGGACCTCGCGTTGATTACCGGTCGCAAGGCGGTGATCAGCAAGTCGCGCCACAACATCGCAAATTTCAAGCTGCGCGAAGGCCAGCCCATCGGCTGCCGCGTCACGCTGCGCCGCGACGCGATGTATGAATTTTTCGACCGTCTGATTGCCACCGCGCTGCCGCGCATTCGTGACTTTCGCGGGTTGTCGCCGCGCAAGTTTGACGGGCGTGGCAATTACACGTTCGGCATTGCGGAACAGACAATTTTCCCGGAGATCGATTTGGACAAAATCAAGCGGACGCAGGGAATGGACGTCACGATTGTGACCAGCGCGCCCAACGACGAGGAAGCGCTGGATTTGCTGAAACTGATGGGCTTTCCGCTGGCGGAGGCGAAAGAGGTGCCAAAAGAAGTGGTCAAAGACGAGGCCATGGAAGCGGCCAAGGCAGCGGCCAAAGAAGCAGCCAAAGAAATAGCCAAACAAGCGGCTAAAGAAGAAGCGGCCAAAGAAGCGGCCAAAGAAGCAGCAGCAAAAGAATAAACTCATTTATGGCCAAGAAAGCATGGATTGAGCGCAACAAGCGCAAAGCCGAAACGGTAAAAAAATACGCCGCGATCCGCGCGGAATTGAAGGCCAGGCGCGACTACGCCGGTCTCTCGAAGTTGCCGCGCAACGCCAGCCCAACGCGGGTGGTGAACCGCTGCTCGGCCAGCGGCCGCCGGCGCGGTTATCTGCGCAAGTTCGCCGCGTCGCGCCTCACCTTCCGGGAGGCCGCGTTGAACGGTTTGATCCCCGGCATTGTGAAAGCCAGCTGGTAATTTTATGACCGATCCGATTTCTGACATGTTGACCCGCATCCGCAACGCCGGCCGCGCATTGCTGCCGACGGTGGAAATGCCGCACTCGCGGATGAAGGAGAGTCTGGCAAACATCCTCAAAAAGGAAGGCTACGTTGCGGACGTGACCGTTGCGGCTGGCATGCCCAAGACGATGAAGCTCAAGCTCAAATACAACGGCAAAAAGAGCGTGATCGAAGGATTGCGCCGCATCAGCAAGCCGGGTCTGCGCCACTATGTCGGCGCGACGGAAATCCCGCGCGTGCTCGGCGGTATGGGGGTGTCGGTGATTTCCACGCCGGAAGGCGTGATGACCGGCACGCAGGCGCGCAAGAAAAACCTCGGCGGCGAATTGCTTTGTTACGTCTGGTAAAAATTTGATTTATGTCGCGAATTGGAAAACAACCGATTGCCATCCCTCCCAAGGTGAAGGTGGAGGTGAAGGGACAGAAAGTTTTTGTCGAAGGCCCGAAGGGCAAGCTCGACTGGGAATTGCCGCGCCGCACGAGCCTCAAGGTGCAGGACGGCAACATCGTCGTCAGTCGTGATGGCGATGACGCGCAGGCCAAGGCTTTGCACGGCCTGAGCCGCGCACTCGTCAGCAACATGGTCAAGGGCGTGACCGATGGCTTCGTCAAAAAGCTCGAAATTCAGGGCGTCGGCTTCAAGGCCGCCGTTCAAGGCAAGGTCGTGAACCTGGCCCTCGGTTTTTCACATCCCATTAATTACTCGATTCCCGACCAGATCAAGGTGACCGTCGAGGAAAACACCAAGCTGACCATCGAAGGCCCGGACAAAAAGGTTGTCGGGCAGGTTGCCGCCGAGATTCGCGGCTTCTATCCGCCGGAGCCTTACAAGGGCAAGGGCGTGCGTTATGCGGGCGAACATGTCCAGCGCAAGGAAGGCAAAACCGTCCAGTAAAAATTGATTTTAGTTCACCCCGACATCGGATGTCGGGGTGACGCATTGAAATGAGAACGGAAAAGAAGCATCAGTTGAAGCAGCTCCGCAAATGGCGGATACGCAACAAACTCAGCGGCACGAAGGATCGTCCGCGCATGAGCGTCTGCTTCACCAACGAAAACATCCACGTCCAGTTCATTGACGATGACGCGGGCGTGACGCTCGCGGCGGCTTCAACGACGAGCAAGGCCGCGCCCGACCGCGACAAGCTCGCGGCCAATGTGGCCAGCGCCAAAGCCATCGGCAAACTCGCGGCGGAAGCTGCGCTTGCCAGGGGCATCAAGTCGGTCGTGTTTGATCGCGGTGGCGCCCGGTATCACCGGAACGAGGCCAAGGGCAAGGATGGCAAGCCGGTGCTGGTGCTCGGCAAACTGGCGACCCTGGCCGAAGCCGCGCGTGAAGCTGGTTTGAAATTTTAAACAACGGAGATAGAAAACTGTGGCAGAAATCACCAAAACCAAACCCGAAGATCGAGTGCCGCGCGGCGGGCGCGGGCGTCGTAACAAACCCCCCGGTGACGTGCCGGAATTCGGCATCGGCGGACAGGAGTCCCAGGAATTGACTGAGAAGGTTGTGTTCATCAACCGTTCCTCCAAGGTCGTCAAAGGCGGCCGCCGTTTCAATTTCAGCGCGCTGATTGTCGTCGGCGACAAGCGGGGGCGCGTCGGGGTCGGGCTGGGCAAGGCCAGCGAAGTGGCGGATGCGATTCGTCGCGGCGGCGAACTTGCCCGCAATCAAATGGTTTCGGTGTCGCTCAAAGACGCGACGATCCCGCATGAAGTTTTCTGCGCGTACGGCGGCGCAAAAATCTTGTTGCGGCCGGCCTCGCCCGGAACCGGCATTATTGCGGGCCGGACAGTTCGCGCGGTTGTGGAAGCCGCCGGGGTTAAGGACATTTTAAGCAAATCACTCGGGTCAAACAACGCGGCGAACGTTGTCAAGGCAACCCTCAAGGCTTTGTTGAGCATGCGGTTGCGCGAAGACATTTACAAGGGCCGCGGTTTTGAAATTAAAAAAGTGGAGGCGGCCAGGATGGCTGAAGCGGCTCCGGCAACGGCTTGATTTTTATGCGACTGCACAATCTAAAACCTCGTCCGGGTGCGAAACATCGTACCAAGCGCCTTGGCCAGGGTGAATCCAGCGGCCACGGCAAAACCAGCGGTCGTGGCGGCAAAGGCCAGACGGCGCGTTCGGGCAGCTCGATCCGCATCGGCTTTGAAGGCGGCCAGATGCCCCTCATCCGCCGCATTCCCAAGCGCGGCTTCAATAACGCGCGGTTCGCGACGCGCCATCTCGGCGTGAACGTCGGCGATTTGAACCAGTTTGACAACGGCGCGCGCGTGGATGAAACGGCGTTGCGCGCGGCGGGTCTGGCCAATGGCCGCGGGGACGGCGTCAAAATTCTGGGCGACGGCGAATTGACCAAAAAACTCACGGTGAGCGCGCACGCGTTCAGTGCGTCGGCCCGTGCGAAAATCGAAGCCAAAGGCGGCGCGTGCGAGGTGGTGGGCCCCAAGCCCGCCGCACCGGCGAAGCCTGCCGCACCGGCCAAGGCCTGAACGCGCTTTTGACGCATGTTTCGCTCCATCACCAACCCCTTCGCCAACGGCTTCAAAATTCCGGAGTTGAAGTCCCGGATTTTGTTCACGGTGGCCATCCTGGCGGTTTGCCGGTTGATCGCGTTCGTGCGGATTCCCGGTCTGGCTGGCGCTGTTTTGACGGAATTTTTCAACAAGAGTTCAGCGGGAGGCGGACGGCTGGGCATGTACAGCCTGTTCACCGGCGGCGCGCTGGAACATTGCGCGGTCGGCGCGCTGGGCATCATGCCTTACATCAGCGCAGCGATTGTCATTCAGCTTCTCATCGTCGTCATTGTCGCAGTCAAAAAAAGGGCGCGCCAGCCAGGACATAATTTCCCACACTAAACCATGTTCCGCTCCATCGCCAACACGTTCGCCAACTGCTTCAAAATTCCGGAGTTGAAGTCCCGGATTTTGTTCACGCTGGGCTTGCTGGCGATCTGTCGTTTGATGACATGGATTCGCATTCCGAATCTGAACGGCGCGGCGCTGACCAGTTATTTTAATCAAAACTCGCAAAGCGGCGGTGGGTTGCTCGGCATGTATAACACCTTCGCGGGCGGCGCATCGGAACGTTGCGCCGTCGGTGCGCTCGGCATCATGCCCTACATCAGCGCGACGATTATCATTCAATTGCTTACTGCGGTCTGGCCCAAATTGAGCAAACTGGCCCGCGAGGAAAATGGCCGGACGAAAATCATCCAATACGGCCGCTATTTGACGGTGCTGTTGTGTTTTGGGCAGGGATTGTTTTTCGCCGTCGGTTGGGAACATCCCCAAAATATCTTTCACGGGTTTCAAGGGAATCTCGTGTTCGATAGCACCCACATTTGGTGGTATCGCATTCAGACCGTGCTCATCATGACGACGGGCACCATGTTGCTGATGTGGCTGGGCGAGCAAATCTCCGACCGCGGCATCGGCAACGGCGTGTCGCTGGTCATCACCATCGGCATTGTGGCCCGGTTGCCGCGGGCCTTGGTGGCATTGAAGGACATGTTTTGGCCCGGCGGCGGTGTTCAGGCGCAATATACCCCTTTTGGCACGGGTGTGATGCTGATGCTGTTGCTGGTCCTGGTGGTTGGCGGAGTCATTGCGATCACCCAGGCCCAGCGGAAAGTCCCGGTGCAATACGCGCAACGCGCGGTTGGACGCAAGATGTATTCCGGCGGCACATCGTTCATGCCCTTGCGCGTGAATTACTCCGGTGTCATGCCGATTATTTTCGCGCAATCCATCCTGATGTTCCCGCAAACCATTTTTCTGCATTTGGGGAATATGGTCAGCGTGCCATTCCTCAAGAACCTCTTCCTCGGAATCGCGCAAAACCTCAATTCCGGCTCCTTCCTTTATTTGGCGCTTTATTCGCTGATGATTTTGTTCTTCGCTTACTTTTGGGTGGCCACGCAGTTCAATGAATTGCAAATCGCCGACGATTTGAAAAAGAACGGCGGTTACATTCCGGGCGTGCGTCCGGGGCAGGGCACCAGCGACTATCTGCACAAGTCCATGAGCCGCATCACGCTGGCCGGCGCGATTTTCCTCATGGTGATCGCGACCATCCCCATCATATTGTCGCGCCAGATGAGCATTCCGTATGACGTGGCGCAATTTTTCGGCGGCACAAGCATTTTGATCACCGTCGGCGTTTTGCTGGACACCATGCGCCAGGTCGAATCGCATTTGATGATGCGGCATTATGACGGGTTTTTGAAAAAAGGCAGATTGCGGGGACGGTTTTAAACCGGAGCGGCCTTCGTGCCGCGTATTGCGTGTTCCGTCAAGCAGCGGGCGGGCCACGATGAAATGCTCGACGCAACACGCAACACGCATGATTATTTTAAAAAGCCAACGCGATCTGGAGCTGATGCGTCCGGCGTGTGCGGTGGCGGGCAAAGTGCTGGCTGAAATCACCGCGTTCATCAAGCCGGGACTGACGACGCGGCAGGTGGACGAGTTCGCCGCGGCGCGCATCAAATCGCACGGCGCCAAAAGCGCGTTTTTGGGCTATCGCAAATATCCGTGCCACACGTGCCTCTCGGTGAACGAGGAGGTCGTTCACGGATTGGCCGGCAACCGCGAATTGCACTTCGGCGACATTGTGAGCGTGGACGTGGGCGTGATTTACAAAGGCTTTGTGGGTGATACGGCGCGGACGGTGGCGGTGGGTGGTTGCGGCGTGCTGGCGCAACGTTTGATGGACGTGACGGAGCGCGCGCTTCACGAAGGCATCGCGGCGGCCGTGCCGGGAAATCGCGTGACGGACATTTCACGTGCGGTCCAAAATTACGTCGAGGGCAACGGGTTCAGCGTCGTGCGGGAATTTGTCGGGCATGGGGTTGGCCGTTCGATGCACGAAGAGCCGCAGGTGCCGAATTTTGTTGATCCGAAGAGCAACCAGAAGCTCCGGCCGGGCATGACGCTGGCCATTGAGCCGATGGTCAATGCGGGCCGGCCGGGCGTAAAAATTTTGAAAGACGGCTGGACAGTCGTCACCCAAGATGATTCACTGTCCGCTCATTTTGAGCACACGGTGCTGGTTACCGAAAGTGAACCGGAGATTTTGACATGGCCGGAAAAGATGCCTTCATCGTTGAAGGTGTCGTGATTGAAGCCAGGCCGAACCGCACGTTTTGTGTGGAGTTGGCCAACGGACACCGGCTGCTGGCATTTGTGGCGGGCAGGGCGAAACAGCGCTTTGCCGGTCTGGCGCCGGGCGACAAGGTGAAATTGCAATTAACGCCTTACGATTTGTCCGTGGGGCGGATTTTGGTTGAAACAAAAACGATTGGAACATGAAAGTTCGCGCGTCAGTTAAAAAATTGTGCGAGCACTGCAAGATTGTGCGCCGCCGCGGCGTCATTCGCGTGATTTGCACGAACAAACGGCACAAACAGCGGCAAGGTTGATTTATGGCACGCATCATTGGTGTGGAAGTTCCGCCGAACAAGCGCATTGACGTTGCGCTGCGCTACATCTACGGCATCGGCCCGTCCAACTCGAAGGAGATTCTGGAGCGCGCAAACATCAACCCGGACATTCGCGCGAAGGATTTGACCGAGCAGCAGCTTTCCCAAATCGTCCATGCGATTCAGGAGGGTAAATACGTCATCGAAGGCGATTTGCGCCGCGAAATCGGCATGAACCTCAAGCGGCTGCAAGGCATCAAATGCTATCGTGGCATCCGGCACATGCGCGGATTGCCGGTGCGCGGCCAGCGCACGCAGACCAACGCCCGCACGCGCAAAGGTCCGCGCAAGACGGTGGGCGTGCAACGCAACCCGAATGCCAAGACCGGCATCCACTAAAATTTTGTATGGCTGAAGAAAAAAAGAAACCCGCTCCCAAAAAAAAGGAAGCCAAGCCGGAAGCCGCTGCCGCCGCTCCGGCCGAAAAGGCCGCGTCCAAACCGGGTGAAGACAAATCCGGAAAAAAAGCCGCGCCCGCCGCGGAAGCTCCCGTTGCCGAGGCGCCAAAGCCGGCGGATGCGGCGGTTGTTCCGGCGGCACCAACGGCGGCTGAACTGTTGGGTGAGGACGCCGGCGCAAAAAAGGTCATCAAGGCCAAGCACGCCAAGAACATCAGTTCCGGCGTTGCCAACATTCTGGCCACGTTCAACAACACACAGGTCAGCATCACGGATGCGCACGGAAATCTGATCGGCTGGTCTACGGCCGGGCGGGTCGGGTTCAAAGGCTCGCGCAAGAGCACCGCTTACGCCGCACAGCAGGTCGCCCAGGATGCCGCGCGCCAGGCGATGGCGCATGGCATGAAGGAAGTTGAAGTGCGCATCAAAGGCCCCGGTTCCGGCCGCGAATCCGCCATCCGCGCGTTGCAGGCCATCGGACTGGAAATCAGCGCCATCAAAGACGTGACGCCCGTGCCACACAATGGTTGCCGTCCGCGCAAGAAACGCCGCGTGTAACTTTCAACTCTCAACCCTCAACCCTCAACTTTAGCAATGGCTCGTTATACAGGTCCTCGTGTTCGCATCAGCCGCAGGTTCGGAGTGCCGATTTTCGGCCCGTCGAAATATCTTGAGCGCCGCAATTATGGCCCCGGCGTGCATGGTCCCAAGTCGCGCCGCAAGCACACCGATTACGGCCTCGGCCTGATCGAAAAGCAAAAGTTCCGTTATTATTACGGCCTCCTCGAACGCCAGTTCCGCGGCGTTTATGAAAAAGCGCTCAAGCGCCGTGGCGTCACCGGTGAACAGATGTTGCAGATTTTGGAGACGCGCCTCGACAACGTGGTTTTCCACCTCGGTTTTGCGAACACCCGCGCCGCCGCGCGTCAGATGGTCTCACACGGCCATATCACGGTGAACGGACGCAAGGTGAACGTGCCGTCGTTTGGTCTGAAAGTGAATGACGCCGTCGCCGTGAAGAATTCAAACGTCTCGCGCCAGCTGGCCACGAAAAATTTGGAAATCGCCACGAGCCGCGCGGTGCCGGACTGGTTGTCGTTGAGCAAGGAAGAGTTCAAAGGCACGGTCATGCGCATTCCGACGCGCGACGAAATCCAGCCGATTGCCAACGAGCAGGCGGTGGTCGAATTTTATTCCCGCTAAAAATGAAAAACGGAGTATTGGAGCAATGGAGCAATGGAGTGATGCTGTTTCATCATCCCAAAACTCCGGCACTCCAACACCCCAAAACAATTATACGGGCTTGACCGGCCTGCGGGAATAAACCGCCGGGAAAGCCAGATTAAAATTGTTGAAAGGAAAATATGCCAGTACGTCTAGGACGTTTCGAAATGCCCAAGCGTTTGCAAAAGGATGACGCCAGCGCCACCGCCACCTACGCAAAATTTATCGCCGACCCGTTTGAAACCGGTTACGGCCACACCGTCGGCAATTCGCTGCGCCGGGTGCTGCTGTCCTCGCTCGAGGGCGCGGCCATCACCTCGTTGAAGGTGGACGGCGCGATGCACGAGTTCGCCACGATTGACGGCGTGGTCGAGGACGTGACCGACATCGTTTTGAATTTGAAGAAAATCAAGTTCAAGGCCCACACGCGCGACGAGCAGGTATTGTTGCTTTCGGTGAACAAGGAGGGCGAAGTGACCGCCGCCGACATCCAGCTCAATCAAAACATCGAGCTGGTCAACCCCGACCAGATCATCTGCACGCTCGACAAAAAGAAAAAGTTCGAGATGGAACTGACCGTGAAAATCGGCCGCGGTTTCTGCCCGAGTGATGAAAACAAAAAGCCCGGCCAGGCCATCGGGGTGGTGGCGATAGACTCGCTGTTTTCACCGGTGACCCGCGTGCGTTACAGCGTCGAAGCCGCGCGCGTCGGCAACCGCACGGATTACGACCGCCTGATTTTGGAAATCTGGACGGACGGGCGCCTGTCACCCGACGACGCGCTCACGCAGGCCTCGGCGATTTTGCAGCATCACCTCGACGTGTTCGTCGGTTACGACAAGAACGCGGTCGAATTCGAGGAAGCCGCTGACAAGCAGGACGAGGAGAAGTCGAAGATGAAGAAGCTCCTCAACATGAGTGTCAACGAAATCGAGTTGAGCGTCCGGGCGGCGAACTGCCTGAACAACGCGAACATCACCAGCGTCGGCCAGTTGGCGATGAAGACCGAGCAGGAAATGCTCAAGTATCGCAATTTCGGCAAGAAATCGCTGAACGAAATCAAAGACAAATTGACGGCTTTGGGCCTGTCCCTCGGCATGAACTTCGAGCCGGGATTGCTCGAAGCGCCGAAGGAAGAACCGAAGGCGGAATAAGGACGAGCTATGCGACATTTGAAGCGAACGGCCAAACTGGGCCGCACCTCCCGGCACCGCGACGCGATGCTGGCCAACCTGGTTTGCAGCCTCATCAAACACAAGCGCGTGACCACGACGCTCGCGAAAGCGAAGGCCGCGCGTTCCGTTGCGGAAAAAATCGTCACCCTGGGCAAGCACGGCACAATGCAATCGCGCCGGCTGGTTGCCGCGCGTTTGCACGCGCATGGTCCAACGGTGCAATTGACGAAGGACGAACGCCAAAAGTGGCGGCGGAACGAGGACGTGCTGCGGATTCTTTTTGAAGACATCGCTCCCGCGTTCAAGGAACGCAACGGCGGGTACACGCGCATCGTCAAAATGAACCAGCGGCAGGGCGATGCCGCACAGCGTGCCATTTTGGAATGGGTGGATTTCACGCCTCCGGCGCCGGCGGCGGAGGAAGCCACACCCGGTGCCGAGGCCAAAACACCGGAACCGGCCAAGGAATCAACCGCTAAGAAAGCCGAAACCAAGGCTTGATGCTGGCAGGTCCCGATAACATTTTAAAGCCCGCTCGCCCGAGCGGGCTTTTTTGTTTTGGAGTGCGGCGGGAAGCGAAGCACCACGCCGCTTTATATTCCAGTAGGAGACGACGTAAGGAGTCTCTGATTTTTTCGATAGAATGAGTCTCGTCACCTCGACTCCTACAAATCCCAAAGCGGTGTCGCCGCTACGCTCTGCCACCGCACTCCAAACGCTGCGCGATTGCGGGGCGTCCTCGAATTTCGCGAAGCGTTTGGAGTGCGAGCGGTTTACCGCCGCTTTTTCAACTCCAACCGGCTTGTTGCTGGTTTTCAGTTTATCTCAACCAGAGGAACAGCATTGTCGCTGCTACCAGCAGCGCCGCCATCCACCAGAACCACCCGATGCTGTGCGGCTTGACCGGTTCCGGCCCGAATTCCCTTTTTATAAATTCGTCGTGGTCGAAATTTTCATCCGGCAATCCGAGATGGCTGGCATACGCGGTTTCCGACCAGCCGGTTTGCTCATCCGAGCCGCATTCGGGACAGGCCCTGGCGTTGCGCGGCACTTCTGCGCCGCAGTTCGGACAGACGTCAGGAGGCGTCATGGCAAGGCAGAAAGAAGAATGATGAAGGATGAAAATTTTAGTCGCCCGGTGCAGTCAGTTCCTCCTTCAGCCTTTAGCCTTTGGCCTTCAGCTTTCGTTTTCATCCCCCGACGCCGGCATATTCCTCGTCGGTTTTCAGCCCGAGCTCCATCAAAATGTAATCGTGGGAAATGGCCTGCATGTCCTTGACGTGATTTTCCAGGCGCAAAAGCTGGCTGAAACCAAGCAGGGCAAACATCTTGATGGCCGCTGCCTGTTCGCCAATGAACTCCGCCTCGACCTTTTCCAGGCCGACCTGCCGCGCGATTTCGATGATCTCGCTGATGAGCGCCCGCGCCAGACCGCGTCCGCGAAATTCCGGATGCACCAGCACGCTGACGCGGCCGACATGCCGTTTCCAGCCGCCGAGTTGCTGGTGCAGCGTGGCGTCGCCGGCGATTTTGCCGCCCACCAACCCGACCAGCGGCAGATTGCGCCCGTAGTCAATGTTCCGGCACCAGTCGCGGATGGTTTCAATTTCCGCGACACGATGTTTGATGAACATCCGCTCCGGTTCGGGGATGCTGAGAAACAAACCGTGAAATTCCTTTTCATCGTCGGGCCGCAACTGGCGCAACGTCGCTTTCGTGCCGTCCTTGAGCTGGACGACTTTGGGAAACCGCTGGAGTTCAAGTTCAATGCTGAATGACATGTTTCCTTTCCATTTTGATGAAAATCTGCCTTACGCGCCTGAAAACGCAAGGCTCAATCCGGTCGTCCGAATTTGCTGTAGCGTCGAGCCTGTGGCTCGAAATCGGCGCACAGCGCCGACTCTACAACCGCTAAATTGGCACCACCAGCTCAATCCATTCACAGCGATTCGCTGGCGACGCCGCTGGCGTGGTTCCGCAACCGTTCGTCTATGCGCGCCGGATCGAGACTCCATCGCGCCGCCAGCAACGGGACTTTTGCGACGTTGGTCGCCGTCCATTCCGCCGCCGCCCACGAAGCGGCATCCGGATGTTCCCCGTAGCCAAAGCATTTCATGCTTAATTCCGTTTCGGCGGCGGTTTTGCGGCCCTGGTTCCACACGGTTTCACCCGCCCACGCATACGCGCGCGTCACAACACCATTTTCCACGCGCATCCAGGCGTGATGATGCAGAACCCGTTCCGCCTGGAAGAATTGCACGTGACCGAGTTTGCGGCTGAGTTCAGTCAGAAAATGAAAACACTCGTCCACGTCGCCGCCCGGATTCGGCAGGCCGGAACCGGTGACAATGATCCAGCCATTCACCGGCGGACCGATGAAAAACCCGTGCCCGCCCGTCATCCCTTCCGCCCAGGGGCAGGGGACAAAATGATCCAGCCCCAGCGCGGCTTGAACGGCTTTGGGATTAAGCGAACGGACCGCCAGCCAGCTTGTGGGGCGCGATCCAAACGCCGATTGGAACAAAGGGAATTTTTCCATCTGTCGAATTTTGAACTCTGCCACGCGCGCACGGCGGTGCAGCGCAACCGTCCAAACGAGCATCATTGTGCCCAGGCCAAACACGAACCCAAGCATTGCCAGCAATGCCGGCAGAATTGCGCTCATCTGATTCACACTTCGAATTTACGCCTGCCCATCGTGCGGATTCAAACAAAATATGGTAGGGACATCCCGCCGGGATGTCAGCGGACGCCGCGGCGCGGCGTCCCTACCTAAGTTTGTGCCAGCCAGGCGAGATACTTTTTGTTCCCCGCGCTCAACGGCAGGACGATAAACTCCGGTGTGTCGTAGGGGTGTTGGGCGAGAACCAATTTCTCCAGCGCGGCGAGTTTTGACTTCTGCGTTTTTAAAACCAGCAAAACCTCCGCGCCGGATTCAATTTTCCCCTGCCACCAGTAATGCGATTCGATTTTTGGGATGAGGTTCGCGCAGGCAATCAGGCGCGCCTGCAACGCCGCCCTCGCCAGCGCCCGGGCAATTTTCAAATTTGGCGCGGTGACCAATACAACGGCGAATTTTGTGGCGGGTTTCATTTTGCCGAAATGTTCAAGCGCCAGCGGCGCGACATATTTGTAGCCAAAAATCCGGTTGCGACACAAGCTCCGTCAGGAGCGGCATCACCTGAATAGGTCGCTCCTGACGGAGCTTGGGAATTTAATGGTGTGTGGTTCTACAAAGATTTCGAGCCTACGGCGCTGACGACTGTCCGAATTTGGCTGTAGTGTCGGCGCTGTGCGCCGATTAAGTCGAGCCACAGGCTCGACGCTACACCACGAGCCGTTTTCAAATGTGGCGCGGTGACCAGAACAATGGCGAATTTGGTGGCGGATTTCATCTGCCGCAAGCACAATTAAAATCAAAATTAATCTTATGGCAAAAGTCGAACTCGGCAACATCCAAATAAAAAGCGCGAAAGACGTTTGGAAACATGAAGAGAAAGATTTCACACCTTGGCTCGCGGAAAATATTGAGCATCTTTCAAAAGTGATTGGGATTCCGATTACGGTCGAACAGACTGAAAAAAAGGTTGGGGCTTATGAATTAGACATTTTCGGACGGGTTGAAGGTAGCGATGCGGTCGTAATTGTCGAAAACCAAACATTGGCGTGAATGTTTCCATGGCACAAGGCTCGCGTATTCGTGTGGAGATTTGGATAAGAGACGATTCGGACAAAGAAATATTTGAAACGCTCTTCGCCAAAAAAGTTGAAATAGAAAAACGGTTGGAAGGAGAAACCGTAAGTTGGGAGCGATTAAATGATTCCAAGGCAAGTCGAATTGCGGTTTATCGGAACTATGACAAAGAGCAAGCTGCAAGCGAGACACAACACCGGCGTGAGCTTTTTTCTTGGATTGGGAAACAACTTACAGAAATGCGCGACATCGCCAAGAAACACTTAATTTCAAAATCCTGATACTTTTCGTGGAAAACCCACTTCCGCCGCTCACAGCCGGGACGCTTTACCTCGTCACCACGCCCATTGGCAATCTTGAGGACATCACGCTGCGCGCGCTGCGCGTTTTACGCGAGTGCGATGTTGTTGCCGCCGAGGACACACGCCACTCCGGACAATTACTGAAGCATTTCGGAATTTCCAAACCGCTGCTCAGTTATTTCCAGTTCAACGAAGCCAGACGCAGCGAAGAAATCATCGAACGCCTCCGGCGCGGCGAGAAAGTCGCGCTGGTCACGGACGCCGGCAGTCCCGGCATCAGCGATCCCGGCGAACGTGTGGTCAAGGCGGCCATTGCCGCCGGCTTTCGCGTTGAATCCGTGCCGGGGCCGTGTGCATTGGTTGCGGCGCTGACAGCGAGCGGCCTGCCGACGGACGAATTTCATTTCATCGGTTTCCTGCCGCACAAATCCGGCCAGCGACGGAACAAGTTGGAATTGCTCAAGAGTTTCGATGGCACGCTGGTGCTTTATGAATCGCCGTATCGGATCGAAAAGCTGCTCGTCGAACTCGGCGAAGTTTTTCCTGAACGCGAAGTGGTGCTGGCGCGCGAGTTGACCAAGAAGTTCGAGGAATTTCTGCGCGGCAAACCGGCGGAGTTGCTGGCGATTGCGAAGAAGCGGAGTTTGAAGGGGGAGTTTGTGGTGATGGTTGGAGCGGTTTAGCCTGGATATTTCAGGCTCACTTTAATGCAAACGTGCGAAGCTCATGTAGCGCAGGCTTCCAAGCCTGCTGTGTCGCCGACTTCCAAGTCGGCAGGGTGTAGGATACGGCGTGGCGTCAGCGGGTTTGGAAACCCGCGATACAGCAGACTTAGAAGTCTGCGCTACGAGGCCAAGCCGAGACGAGTTGTGAAATATCCGGGTTAGTCATGCGTTTACAACAAGGCAAAAACCAGTTTCAGGAGAAACCCGCCACCGGAGCGTACTTTTCCGGGCGTTGGTCGCTGATTCACGATTTGAGCTTCGGTTGCGCGCTCGTGTTGATTATCGGCGGCGCGCTTGCGGTTTACGCGCCCGGCAGTTTGACTTCGCCGCCAGCCGGCTGGCGCTTTCTCGGCCCGGCCCTGGCGGGAATGATTGCCGCCGGCATTCTGAAATTCATTTTGACCGGACGCGCTTTGACGCCCGGCGAAGCGGTCCGGGATTTTCTATTCACCAGCCTGCTCGCCGCTTCGGCGCGCCACGTGCCGCTCTGGCAGGCACCGCAAAACTTTTCCGGACTGGTCCAGCTCAGCCCCGTTAGCGCGGCGGTTTTTTACCTGCTCTATCACGCCGCCAACATCTATCGTCTGGTGAACTCAAGGAAGCACTTGGACGCCATCAAGGGCGCGGCGATCACGGTTATTCCCTTCGCGTTGGGACTGCCGCTCGCACTGCCGTCGGATCAACTGGCGGGTTCACTGGGCAACACCGTCACGGCCGGTTTGCTGTCAGGTTCTCCGGCTTTGTGCGCGGGAATCGGCCGGGCGCTGTTGCTGTTTTTGTTCAACGTGATCCTGACCCAGGCATTCGCCCTGACCGCGTCCCGCCGTCCGCTGGCCAGCGTGAACGCGCATCTCTGCCTGCTGCTGGCCGCCGCTGCGTCCATCGTTGCTCCAGGCGTGGCGGATTTGGGCTCGGGAAATTTTGCGGCCGGATTGTCCTGCGTGTTGAAACCGGTTGCCGCCGTTCTGGCCACGTTGCTCTCGCAAGGCGCGCTGTGGGCGGAAGTTTTTATGGTGACCGGAATGATCATGGACGGCATGCGCGGAATAGCGCCAACGCGCGCCACGATGAAAGCGCATGCCGTCAGCGGTATGAAAAAAGGCATGGTTTTCAGCGGCGTCCTGATGACGCTCCTGCAACTGCTCCACACCATCGCCGATGCGCCGGTCGTGCAAAATCTTTACCGGACTTTTCCGGCGCTGCTGTTCGCCGCCGCCGGCGCGATGGCGTTTCCGTTGTTCAAGGCGATCATCGAAACCTTTGACGGCAGCCAATCGTTTTTCCGCCGCGTAATGAGAACCTATCGCCAGCCGGTGCTAATGGCGCGCGGCGTGGTCGTTGGAATTGCCGGCGCCGTCGCGTTGGGCGTGAATCTGCCTGCGCTTCCAACTTCGCAGCGCGTCTTTTTCGGTCTGGCAGCGGGCGCACTTGCATATGCCGGCGTCAGTGCGCTGCGCGATTCGATTTACGGCCTGAGGAACTGCGGCGGGCTGAAATCATGGCGCGTGTATCTGGTGGAAGGCGGGCTGGGCGCGTTTGTCGGCGCCGCGTTCGCGTACTATTTCGACAACACGCAAATTCCAGTCGTGCTGGACAAGCTCAATCTTTACAACACTTTCGGACTGAAACCGGCGGCGGATGAATTTTATCCGCTGCTCAGCAAGTGGGGGCACATTCAGCTCGGCACCTACGCCGGCGGCGCGAAACTGCTCTTCAATGAAGCGTTGAAAGGCGTGATTGGTTGGGGTGTGGCGGCCTGGCTGTTCGCTGTCAATCGCTCGTTTCTCACCGCGCTGTTCCAACGTGACACCGCGCCAATCCGGCGGATGTTTTCCCGCCGGGGCGTTGCCGAACTGACCGAAAACACGATTCAAGTCCTGCGCTGGGGATTGTGGATGGCGCCGGTCATTTTCACCTTCCTCAAACAAATGTCCGTGCCGACCTGGTATAATCAGGACGGCGCGGTTCATACCGTTTTCTGCATTTTCAAAGGTGCCACGTCGGACACTGAGAGCTTCCAGGCGTGGAGTCTGACAGTGTTCATGTGGGTGCTCGCCTACGATTTCTTCCGCATTTTGATCTGGATCGATCACATGGGTCTGCGTGTTGCCACACTCGTCAACCTGAGCTTCATCGGCATGGACCGGCTCGACGAACGCTTCGCGCGCTTCATCGGCCCGACTGCGGCCACGGCCCGGTTCATTCCCGAAGGCATCAAACGCTTCACCACCTGGGCGCCGCTGCTGATTCCGTTTTTTATTCCTAGGGGAAAGGGCTGGGACTGGGCGTGGTCGCAATCCGAAGCCATCCAGCAGGCATCCGGCGGCGGCCTGGCAGAAACGTTGGGACATTTTTCGGCGCTGCAAATGGCGCTGGCGGGAATCGCGGCAGTGCTGGCCGTCGGATTTGTTTCCTTTGGTGTCCGCGGCTGGCGTTCACGCTCCGCGAAAGGCCGGCAAACCAGTTTCCGGCTGGGCAACCACGCGTATGCCGTCGAATGGAAATCCAGCGGCGAAATCACCGGCACGCTGGTGAAAAATGGATGCGACCTCACCCGCCGCGCCTACGACCGCCTTGAGCCTGCCGGTCGCGCGTTGTTCGTGGCCGATGTGGCGCCGGCCGGGCAGCCGAAGTCATGGCCCATCATCGGCAATTTCCCGGCAGAAATCGCGCCGCCCGCCACGGTCGAACAAAATGAGTCGGTTCTCGTTCTGGCGCAGACGGTCAACGAAATCCAAACGGTTGTGCGCATCACGCTGCCGTCCGATTCCGACGCCGTGGAGCTTTGGGAAATCACCGTGACAAATTCCGGTTCGCGTGCGCGTGACCTCAAAGTCGTGCCGTATTTGGAATGGGTGTTGAATTCGCCGCAGTCGGACCGCAGCCACACGCAATACAACCGCCTGTTCCACGAAGTGAATTATGACGCCAGCCTGAATGCGTTGATTGCGGCGCATCACGAAACCAGACAAATCGGTTTGCTGGCGGCGGAAACGCCGCCGGAAGGATTTTTGCAGGCGCGAGTGGATTTTATCGGCCGCGCGGGCAGCGTCTGGAAACCGCGCGCTCTGGAAACGCTCGCGTTTCAGAAGCCGTGCAACATCGAGCCGTGTCCGAGCTTTGACGCCATCGGCAGCTTGCTGCTCAACGTTTCGCTGGCACCCGGCGCGACCGGCAAGTTGCGATTGTTGATGGGCTGTGCCGAAAATCGGCAGCAGGCGGGTGATTTAATCTCTCGCCATTTGAAAATACAGACTGACCCCGGCGCGCTCGCTGAAAAATCATCGGTCGAACATTTTGCATCTTCCGGTGGGGCGAGCGTACCCGCGAGCCGGCTCGCCAGTAGTCTCGCCCCACCAAATTATGCACGCATCGGTCACGGCGAAATTCCGCCCGGCACGCCGCAACCGTATTTTGAATTCACCGATGGCGGCAACACGCTCCGCGTCCGCACGCCGTTCACGCCGCGCCCGTTCGACCACACGATGGCGAATGCGCTCGGCCACGTCCTTTGCGTGACCAATCGCGGGCTGCACACCTCGGCCAGCCTGAACGCGCAGCAGAACCGGCTCACGACGGACTGGGCCGACACGGTGACGGGCGAGTTGCCGTCGGAGATTTTTTACCTCTACGACGTCGGTGAGCAGCGCTGGCTCTCGCCCACCTGGCTGCCGTTGCGCGACGCCGAAGCCGGACACGAAACAGATTTTGGCGTGGACGGCACGGCGACGTTCCGCATGAAGCGCGGCAAGCTTTCCACGGAATTGACGGCGTTCGTGCCGCCCGACGAGCCGGCGGGCTTTTATCTTCTCACCATTCGCAACGACGGCGTGACACCGAGGAAAATCCGATTCGCGCCGTATTTCCGCATCGCACTGGCCGACCAGCCGGAAAACTCCGGACCGCTGGAAATTGAAGCGGACGCGGCGAACGCCACCATTTATTTCACCAACCCACGCAACACCTTCCGCTCCGGGCCGGCGTTTGCGGCCATTTCCGTGACGCCGGAAAAAATCGAAACGCGACGCGGCCATTTCCTCGGCCGAGGACGTTCACCGGCCCATCCCGCAATGGTGGAGACGGGCGAACCTTGGGCCGGGCCAACCGATGATGCGGCGGCCATCGCCAGTTTTCTCGTCACGCTGGAAATTCCCGCCGGAGCGTCGCGCACGATCTCGGTCATGCTCGGCCAGAGCGACACGCGCGAACAGGCAGCGGCGGTGGTGCGGCGCTGCCGGACAGTGGCAGCCGCGCAAATGAAGCTGGCCGCCACCCGTGCCTGGTGGCTTGACCTGATGCGGACCCTGCAGGTTGAAACCACCGACCCGGCATTTGACCGCCACCTAAACTGGGTGAAATACCAGGCGCTCGCGGAACGCCTCTGGGCGCGCAAAGGTTTTTACCAGTCGAGCGGCGCATTTGGCTTTCGCGACCAACTGCAGGACGCGGTCAATTTGATCTGGGTGGACCCGGCCCTGGCGCGGCGGCAAATTTTACTGCACGGCCGGCAGCAATTCGCCAGGGGCGACGTGTTGCATTGGTTCTTTCTTCAGCAAAATGGCTGCACGGGTCTGGGTGCGCGCACGCACGCTTCCGACAACCTGCTCTGGCTCGGCTGGGCGGCCGCCGAATACGTGCACATGACCGGCGACGAATCCATTCTCGACGAGACGCTGCCGTATCTCGTGGCGGAAACGCCGCTGCCGCCGTTGCCCGAAGGCCGGTATGGGATGGGTCTGTTCGCGCATGTCTCGCCGCGCGAGGAGACGCTCTGCGATCACGTGCTGCGCGCCGTTGATCTGGTTCTAGAAGAACGTTTCGGCGCGCACGGCCTGCCGCTCATCGGCGCGGGCGATTGGAACGACGGCTTGGACGCAATCGGCAGCGAAGGCCGCGGCGAAAGTGTCTGGCTCGGTTTCTTCCTCCATTACACCTTGGAACATCTCCTCGACGTGGTTGAAAAGCGCAAAGGCGCCGCGCGCCGGCAATTTTATCGTGGCCGGCTGGATGAATTGAAGGCCGCCATTGAAAAGGTGTGGCGCGGTGACCGCTATCTGCGCGCGATTCACGATGACGGCACGGAAATCGGCGTGAAGGACAGCGGCGTCTGGGAGATTGACGCGCTGACCGCCGCGTGGGCGGTAATGTCCGGCATCAACCGCGAGCGCGGCCGCATCATGTTCGACACCGCCTTGCGCGTACTCGAACGCGACGACGTCATCCTGCTGGGTTGGCCGGCGTTGCGCGACGATTCCTGGCCGTATCTGGGCCGGAGCAGTCACTATCCCGAAGGCGTGCGGGAGAATGGCATGTATTGCCACGGCGTCCAATGGTTGATTGGCGCCGCGCGCCTGCTCGCCGGGCAGTTCGCGGCGGACGGCGATCTTGCGACGGCGCAACTTTACCGCGACGCCACAATCCGCCTCTGGCGAAAAATCGCGCCGGTTTCGCACGTCACGCCCGATAAAATTGAAATTTACGGCGGCCAACCGAACCAGCAGGCGGCGGACCTGCTCACCAACTTTGAGCCGGGCCGCATGATTTGGAACGGCTACACCGGCGCGGCAGGCTGGATGCTGCGGCAAAGTTGCGAAGGCGTCATCGGCGTGGCGCTGGTCAACAATCGCGTGGTGCTGCCCGCTGATATGGAGTTGCCTCGTGGCGACTTGAAGGTGGTTCGTCTTCAGCGTGAATTGGTGGCAAGTCCGTTTCGAGACGGTAAGATTTGAATCATGAAGAGACTGTTGCAGATGACAAGAGCAGCGCTACCATCGGCGCTTTTGTGGACGCATCTTGACACTGCCGCCTATCTTGGTAGGGCAAAGCTGCTGCTTTGCCTTGATCGCGATGTCAACGACCGGACAAGCAAAAACATCGCTTCCCTCGTTTCTGTGGCAGTTAAGGCGTCGCGGCAGCGACGCCCTACCGTGTGGTTTTCAAGATTTGCCACTCTATTATTGTTCATGCTTCTGACGGGCTGCCGGACACCGTCGCCGCGCCAGCCATCAGCATTTGATTTCCCGAAAGTGGATCCGGCGCACACGCACACGCGGCTGCTGCTGGAGAACGCATTGCTCTATGCCGACCCCCGCAATGCCATTACCGATCCGGCGTCCGGTTATCCGTTCGAAGGTTGGAATCAAGAGCCGAAGAAAGGCCTTTACCTGCGCCAGTTCACACAGTTGACCGCCATCGGCGAGTGGCTGGAGTTGATGGCCAACATCGCCGCCGGTTACGCGGACAATCCCTGCATCTCACGGGATGAGGCGAAGACGCGGCTCATCCGGATTATCGGGAGTCTGCGCCACGACCAGCAGGACCCGCGGGTCAGCGCCGAAGGGCTGTTGGCGAATTTCCTTGGCTTTGACAGCTCGCAACGCATGCCGCCGCTTTCAGAAATCATCGAGAAACAGAAGTTCATTGACGACTTTGGGGATGAAACGGCCGCCGCCATCTGGAAGGCGTTGCGCGAAAAAGGCTGGATTATTCCCCGCCACGACGACCGGGAAGCGGACATCAGACGGAGCGGCCAATACGGAACGAATTATTTTAACGGGCCGTTGGCGCCCTTCGCGGCAGATTCGATGACTGCGCGGATCATGCCGCTGATGGACCGGCGGGTGGTGCAGATCGTTTTCGGCGACAACGCCAACCTCTCGGCGTCCGTGGCCAAGGCGATGGGCGCATTGCTCCGCCCGGAAGTGCGGGATGACCCCGCCATCGGCGCGTTGAGAACCGAGATGGAACTTTTTCTGGAAAACCAGAAGGCCGGCTACGCGCATCTATTTGACACGAACACTGGCACGTTTGTTTTCGGCTGGGACGCCACGCGGGACCGTTTGTTTGGCTGGGAAGATGGCGCGGGCAACTACACCGTTGGGCACATGAATTATCTGGTGAACGAATTTCGCGCCCCGTTGATGTTCGTCGCGTTGCGGCACGGTTTTCCGGCGGCGGCCGTCGCCAACCAGGGATTCACGATCAAGCCGTATCGCACCCGGGCGGGCGATGACATTTACACGCTGGCCACGTGGGAAGGTTCGGCGTTTCAATCGTCCGGCCTGACCCTGTTCATGCAGGAACTGGAAAATGCCGGCTGGCGCAAAATCCTGGAGAACACGGTGGACATCGAACTGGATTTCGCCGCCCGCAACAAGCTGCCCGGGTTTCTGTCGGAATCCTACAGCGGTCAGGGTGTCGAATACACGGGCCGGATTGGCATACCGGATATCGCGATCGCCGAGGAACCGCGCATCACCAACGCCCCGTCGCTTTACACTTTGGGCGCCGCCAGCCAGATTGCGCCGGACAGGATTGAGCGCTTTCTGGAGACGAACTGGCCGGCGATTTCACGTCTCTTTACGAAACACGGGCCGTGGGAAGGTTTCGACACCAAACGCCGCACCGCCATCAAATACCAAACCACCGCCCACACGCTCGCGCTCATCCTCGGCGGTATCGGGTCCGCGCCGGACAACATGCGGCGCTATCTCGAATTCAATGGATTGCATGACAACCTGCTGGCGTGGTACGCGCCCGGCAACGCCGTGGATTTCCTGTCGCAGGAAACGCAAATCGTTCCTTGGACCAGCGACGGCAGCCCGATCCATTTTTCCCGCAGCGGCAGTTCGTTCCACATTGAAGACCGACCGCTGCGAAATGGCCGCGTCACATTGACGGTGCCGCAAGCCGAAGGCGTCAACCTTGGCGATGGCGAATTGCTCATCCATTACCGCGCCTCAGCGCCAATCGAACACGCGGTCATCACGCTGACCAGGGCAAAGGGCGGTCCTTATGCCGAACCGCAGTTTCCCAACCAGATATTCGTGCGGTTCAGCGCGACGGAAAGCGGGGAAGAGGAAATCCATGTTCCTCTCCCGGCCACGCCGGGTCTGGCCCGCACCAAAGGACTCGTGCTGGTTTTGGGAAAAGACAACGAAGCGGCGGTGGCGGATTTGACGATCACCGCGCTGAGATTCGTCCCGTAACGACAAAAGCTCAGGCACGCGGGACCAAAGGACGTGAACCCCGTAAAGGTGCGTGGCCCCACGGGGCTATACGCTCGCGAAGCGGAACTGGACTGGCCATCCCGCGTTGCCTGCAGCGATTTGTTAGGCGGCATGGTTCTGATGCGCTGTATGTCTCAATTTTCCGATCACCCAGAAACCGAACCCCGCCAAAAACCCCAGCGACACCCAATAAACCAGGAACCCCACCAACACTTGGGAAAGCCCGGCGAATGACTGCCAATCATAAAATAGGCCGTGCAATCGAACCAACACCCATAGAGCTGGCGCGTTAAGCGTCTGGTATGGCGTCATCAATACTGAACCTTCGTGGTGTCGCAACGATAGGGCGACCCAAAACATGACGAGACCTATCACCAGACCAGAGATGGCACCAAGAGCGACTACATGTTTCGTTTTCATGGCGTTGTGATGTGTTGATATGTGTGCTGCCTAACGTCCAGAGCTCAGGCACGCGGGACCGGTGACAGCCGCCAACCAGCGACTTCTCGACAAACTGAAAGCGCCATCCCGCGTTGCCTGCAGCGCGAGGCTGTGTAAAAACTCGCTCATGATTTTGAACATCGCGCTTTGGCGGGCGTCTGACAAGCATGAACCATCGCACTGGCCTGGATCGTTCCCAAACCCTGCTCTTTCCCGAACG